>Ga0209102_1000499_pt1 | contig 25901 bp, 27 predicted proteins | sample ConPoolayeHmetaG_FD_185483 | JGI IMG/M metagenome (GOLD analysis project Ga0209102, IMG submission 185483) | Hot spring microbial mat communities from California, USA to study Microbial Dark Matter (Phase II) - Cone Pool mat layer H metaG... ...
AGACACCTGAATGCCCCTAGCGTTCTGCCCTTAACTATGGATTCTGATGTTGTTTGTTCGCTCAAGTTGGCTCTCCTACCGTTTCGCTAAAATTTAAGCTTTACATGTTACCAGCAGGGCGATAACCTGTCAAGGGCTCTGGCGCATAGTGGCGAAAGAAATTTTTGGTCAAGCCGACGCACTTCGTTTGTCCTCCGAAGCGGTAGCCTGTGGCACATCACCACTCGCCCGACACACGGGCCTGCCTCGTGGTGGAGCGCTGTCGAAAAAATTTCCTGCTACAGTGATGGCACTTGGCGGCCGTTGCCTTAGGGCCTGTGTTACTCGGAACAGGGGACGCGAAGAAGTCGTTTGAAAGTGACCACAGCAACCCGTCCCCGAAGATGCAGACAAAGGAAGCAAGAAAGACGGACGGATTTCCTTCCTCCGTCTGATACTTCAGGTCACCGTCACAAAGTGCTCAATTTGTGAGATACTAATGGGTCAGAACCTGCGACGCCTACCTCCTCCACCGAACCCGCCACCGCCAAATGGCCTCCTGCCACCTTCGGCGCGAGGGCGTGCCTCACTAACACTGAGCGTCCTCTCTCCCATTGACGTTCCATTGAGTCCGTTGATGGCAGCCTGAGCCTCAGATTTCGTGGGCATCTCAACGAACGCAAAACCCCTAGATTCGCCGCTGTATCTGTCTTTAATGATGTTTACGGTTGCGACTTGGCCGAAAGCCTCAAATGCCTTGCGCAACTCATCCTCGCTAACCTCGCGAGCTAAATTCCCTACGTATATGTTCACGATATTAACCCCCTTTCAGTTCTATAGCCTCACCCTTGGCACAACCAGAGTCTCTAAGAGGCACTGAATGCCTCTGTTTCTAAACCTTCGGGGGCTGGTTTGGTTCCAGCCCCCTTTGAGTCCCACTGCGTTCAATTATTTCCGACCGCCCAATTTAATCTTGTTGTAGCAGTCACTACAATATACTGGCCTGCCCTCTCGAGGCTCAAAGGGCACTTCGCAGTCTTTGCCACATTCAACACACACTGCGGGATACATTTGCCGGTTAGCCCTGTAACCTCTGGGGCTATTGTACTGAGCTCTCTTTGCTTCACGGCAAGCCGGGCAACGCTTGGGCTCATTGGTGTATCCCCGACCAGCGTAGAACTCCTGTTCTTCAGCAGTAAAGGTGAATGTGGCGCCGCAGTCAGAACATCGAAGTGTCTTGTCTGCAAATCCCATTGGATGACCTCCTTTCTTATAATACTTGGCTCGAGTCTCGGTCATCCAACGTTCGCGAAGGGGCTCGGAAGAGCTTTCACTGAGACGTGACAACCTACACTGATAACCATTTCAAGTATAATAAAGGGCTTGGAAAATTGCAACTATGTAAAAGTTAGTGCCTGAGTGTCTTCGTGTTGAAACACGATCAATGATGAATCTGGGGGCCGGCTGTGTGAAGCAGCACGGAGTGATGGAAGACCGGCATAAAGAAAAACTAAGGTCAAAATTCTTGGGATGTCTGTTAGGGACGGCAATCGGCGATGCCCTTGGTGCTAAGCGGGAAGGGGGGAGAATGTGCAGAAGCGAAGACATCGTTTCCCTCGCTCAAAGGCTGGAGCAGCTAATTTACACCGATGATACTCACATGACCATCGGTGTTGCGGAATCATTGATAGAATGCAAAGGCTTCGATGGCGAGCACATGGCACAAACCTTCATAAAGAATTATGACGCTGAGCCGTGGCGTGGCTACGGGCCAGGTCCTCCCAGAATTTTTCGGATGATAAAAGACGGCGAAGCGTGGTGTAGCGCCGCAAATAGACTTTACCGGGGCGGCTCTTTCGGGAACGGCTCAGCCATGAGAGTAGCGCCAGTCGGACTTCTGTATTACCATAACCTTCAGAAGCTCAGGGAAATCGCTCACCAGTCAAGCTCCATAACTCACTCTCATGAATTGGCCAGGGCGGGAGCAGCCCTCCAGGCTTACGCTGTAGCCCTGGCTCTCAACACACCCTCAGATGAAGCTATTGACAAGGAGGCTTTTCTCTCCAGGCTCCACGATTTCATCCCGAACCAGATATACCAGGAAAAATTAGCCCAAATAGCGGAATTGCTTGGCGAGCAAGATAAGGCCAAGGTGGTCGCTGCGCTGGGAAACGGGATAGAAGCAGCAAAATCAGTGCCTACAGCTATCTATTGCTTTCTGAGGCAACCTCGATCTTATGAAGATGTCGTGGTTTACGCCATAAGTCTGGGCGGCGACACGGACACTATAGCGGCCATGGCCGGCGCTATTTCCGGGGCATATCTGGGCATAGAGGCAATTCCGCCAGAGTGGCAAGCGAAGCTAGAAAACAAGGAGTACATTGAGTCTCTCGCGGAAAGGCTGTGCCAGCTTGCGACTTGCCCCGCATAAGTCTAGATATGAAACTCGACTATGTCCCCCTCCTGAAGGACGTGCGCCTTGCTAACTCTTTGCCCATCATACTTTCCTGAGCCCCACACGACAGCGTACTTCAAGTTTTGATAGAAGTCCTTGTGGAGGCTCTCAGCGGCTTCTCCCACTGTGCTGCCCTTCTCCAGTATCATAGGGTCAGTCAGGTCAGCCTTGCTGCCGGGAGTCTTGGTATAGACCCGGATGACGTTCAAGCCTTGATAAACTGCTCTTTTGAACTCCTCCAGGCCGTGACCTTCCCGGGCTGAGATAGAAACCAGGGGAAACCGCTGAGTGTACTGAGAACGCAGCCGCTCCCAATTGTCGTGGGAACCTGCCAGGTCATTCTTGTTCCCCACGAGCAACATCCTGCGTGGATAGCTTCCTGGGGTTATCTGCGTATCACCATTTAAGGGCTCTATTCTGGCCTCCCTTAGCCATTGCAGGGTTGACTCTACCTGGCTGATTGGCTGCCGGGATAAATCTATCACAATAGCAATGAGGTCAGCGTTTCTCAAAGTGTTGGCTAGCAGCACTTTCACCTCTTTGTGCCCGATAGGTGGGGTATCCACCAGCTGTATCTGGACATCTTCAAACTTCATCATCCCAGGGATCAGGGTCTTGGTGGTGAACGGATAATCAGCTATCTCAGGGATGGCGTCAGTTACCGCCGCCAATAGCTGTGATTTTCCGGTATTGGCTGGCCCGACTAGCATTACCTGTCCGGCGCCCTCCCGCTTGATATAAAACCCTGCTCTTCTGGCTGTGGCAAACTTTCTTTCTGCTTCCTGAGAAAGCTTGGCAATCTTCTGTCTTAGTACAGCGTGAAGCCTGTCCGTGCCTTTGTGGTGGGGCATAATAGCCAGCATTTCTTCCAGAGCTGCAATCTTCTCCTCTGGCTCCTTGGCTGCCCTGTATCTCTTCTCAGCCTCAAAATACTGTGGCGGTAGATTCGCTGGCATATAAGTAATTTTAACACTATGGTCTAGCAAAACGCTTGCCAGTCTTTCTTACCCTTTACCAGGAGGGTGGTTAAATTTAGCTCTCTGTTCGCAGAACAGAGGAGGGCAGAATGAGCCATAAGGATTCGAGCTTGCGCCCACCCCCCGATGAAAAGTGAGATGCTCTACCAGCTTAGCTAGCGGCCCATACTTGCGAACTATGCGCAGCCCATTTTTCTTTTGTCAAAAGATTGGAGATGTTTGCTATACTAACCAAGCATGAATAGATAAACAGGCCATTGTTTTAGGGGAGGTTATAATATGCCAACGGTAAGAGGGTTTTTCACTAATATGTCAGTGCCCATGCCTTTGGGGAGGAAGCTGAAATTGGTGTTTCGCAATAACTGGATAAAGATTGTGCGGAGGCAGAAGTGCTGTGGTCACCCGGGAGAGCCGGGGTGTTGTGAAGGGTCTTCAGCTAAGCCCCACTCCCACGGGTGAGGAAAAGAGTTCAAGAAGGAACCTACGGTAGGGAAGGAATTATCTCAGATTACCTAGATTCTGCATTATCAAAAGTACCCGTATGGGATATGACGAATGGCTGTGCAGTTGGAGGTTTTGAAGAGCATTCCGTACTTTTTCAATGTCAGCCTGGCTGAGCTTGAGTCAATCAGAAAGCTTGTCTTTGAGAAAGCTGCTGACAGAGGACAAATGATCTTGTTTGAAGGTGAACCAGCTCAGAGCGTATATTTCGTCGCTTCGGGAGCGGTGAAAGTGTTCAAGACCTCAGCGGAAGGAAAGGAGCAAATCTTGAACATTATACGCCCGGGGGAGTCCTTCAATGACGTCCCTGTCTTTGATGGTGGTGCAAATCCTGCTAGTGTCCGAGCCATGGGACCCGTTCTTCTCTACGGGATAAGGAAGAGCGATATGGGAGCTATCCTCAGAGACCATCCCCAGATAACACTGAATGTGATTAAGGTGCTGGCAAGGAGAGTACGTCACCTCGTATCGCTGGTTGAAGACTTGTCTTTCAAGCGTGTCATCGGCAGGGTAGCCAGGATACTCCTGGAGCACGTCGATGGTGAAATGGGGCCCGGGACACGGCTTACCCAGCAAGAAATGGCGGCTATGGCTGGCACCGCTCGGGAGGTTGTCGGCAGGTCGCTTAAGGCACTAGAGGAGGAAGGTGCAATCAAGCTGGACCGCCATCGCATAATAATTACGGACAAGGAAGCCCTAAGGAAGATAATGGAGGCGCCTCCTTGAGACAAAAATCACAGACAGGTGTCATCTTTACTTCTAAAATAAGCAACATGGAGAAGGAAAAATATGGCTGAAATGCCAATCATAGACCCTGAAAAGTGCAATGGGTGCGGGTTATGTGTCGGCGTATGCCATTATCACGCTCTGGCAGTGGTTAACAAAATTATTACCGTTATCCAGACGGTGGAGTGCGACTGGTGTACGGACTGCGAAGCTGTTTGTCCCACCGGCGCCATAAGTTGCCCCTTTGAGATAATCATCCAAGAGACCGCCTAAGACCGTTTATACATTATTCTTACCGGGTTTCCTCGCTAATCTTTCGATATCTCACGGTTCCCTATAGCATGGCCATGCCTGCATGAGACAAAAGTCGCATACAGGAAATGGTGCTGTACATATAATGACTTTGAGTCGAAGACTCAGTTGCCCGAACAAAGAGCATAAAGGAGGCTGAAGATGATAAAGGTTTCAGGAAACGTTAAAGATACAGAACAAGTTTCTTCTGAGTCTGACGAATTATATTTGGTTGGTGAGCAAATTGGGCGGGAAGCGGAACTTTCCCCGCTTGAGACTAGCCCTCGGAAGCGGAAGTCTGAGGTTGGTGAGAACTCGTTGGATTTATATTTCGCTGAAGTGGGGCAAATTCCGCTTCTCAATGACGAGGAGACAAAAAAGCTGGCCAGCCAGATAGAAGACGGGAAGCATCTTATCCGACTTGAGGAGGAGTGGGTTGCTAAGCATGGCGCTCAGCCGTCAGCCGTCGACCTATCGTTAGCGTTAGTGCAACGCTTCAGTGAGGGAGGCGCGCTTTTTAAGGCACTTTGCCGGTATGTTGGACTTCCCACTCACGGAAGCGTAGCTGAGAAGGTATTGCACCCGGAGTTACGTCGTGCCATCGATGGCAAGATTGAACAGGATTTGTCCAGCGCGATGGCCAAAGTCGCTGGGCTAAGCCCGACCAGAGTCGAGAAGAGCCTGATTGAATTGTCGGTGGACAGCCGGCTGATACCCTGGCATATCATGGCAGAGGCTGGGCAGAAAAGGTCCTTGGCGGAATTTGGGAAGATGGTGGGGTCGCCCGAATTCCGCGACAAACTGGAAGCGCATCGCTCAGAAATCGTCAAGTACTTTGAGCAAGTAAGGGAAACGGCGCGTCAGGCAACCAACCAAATGATTCAAGCTAATTTACGCCTGGTTATAAGCGTAGCCAAGGATCATATTGGTTTGGGCGTACCCTTACCTGACCTCATCCAGGAAGGGAATATCGGGTTGATGCAGGCAGTGCAGAAATTTGACCGGCGCCGAGGCCATAGGTTCAGTACCTATGCTATTCCTTGGATCTGGCAGGCGGTCAATCGGGCAGTTAATGACAAGTCCCGCATGGTACGGCTGCCGGGACATGTGGTTGGTGCTCTGACGAAGGTAACACGGGCACAGAGGGAGTTAGCTCAGAAGCTTGGGCGCCGGCCGACTGAAAAAGAACTAGCTTCTAAGACGGGACTGCCGTCCCAGAAGGTAGAAACGCTGCTTAAGATTATTGCCGGTGGGCCTGTCTCTTTCGAGGCGCCTGTAGGAGAAGAGGGAAGTCAAGTTGGTGATTTCATTGCGGACCAGGCGACCGTGCCACCTGAAGAGCAAGCCAGTGTAAGTCTGCTCGGGGAAGAATTGAGCAGAACGTTAGAGTCATTGACGCCCCGGGAGCGACGCATCATTGAATTGAGGTTTGGGCTAGGCAATGAGCCCAGTCGAACTCTGGAGGAGGTTGGTGCGGAATTAGGTCTCAGCAAGGAGCGAATACGGCAGATCGAAAAAGAGGCACTGGCTAAGCTGCGCCATCCAAGTCGCAGCCGCGAGTTGATAGGGTATCTGGGATGATAAGTGCCTAGGCTGGTTAACTTTGGTTTAGAAAATAGAAAGTGAGCCGTGCAGGATTCGAACCTGCGACCCCCTGATTAAAAGTCAGGTGCTCTACCAGCTGAGCTAACGGCCCGTACTACGTGAAACAACGGCAGCCTATTTTTCTTCCGACAAAAGGTTGGAAAGGTAGAGGGCGAAAGCGGGGTGAATGTCGCACACAAATCCCCCGTCAACCGCCTCCACGGAGAAGGTTACCCTGGTTGGCTTCTTCAGGGGATCGCCAAATTTGTGAAGCCCCATATCATCCCAGGGCATATTGTGGCCTAATATTTCTAAGAGGCCCTTAACATCCCTTGAGTCTGTCACTATCACTTCGAAAGGAAGCTTGTGTGCTAACCCTTCTAATTGGCTGTTGCTTAGTTTTATCCTCATTTCTGGCTTCCTTGCCTGCAGCTCCACCACAGCGGGTGATGGGATTCGAACCCACGACGTCTTGCTTGGGAAGCAAGCACTCTACCGCTGAGTTACACCCGCAACTGACTATATTATCAAACGGAAGGAGCCCCAATGTCAAGGATGACTTACTCTTCCGGTATAAGCGTTAACAGCTTCTTGGCAATTTTGGGATATTTGGCAATGAAGAGTAGTTCGTCCTCAACCAGCGGTTTTTGTGCTTCCACGTTAGCATATCTTACCAATTCCAGAATCTCTTCGGCCTGGGCAGCATCCTCAAAGGTTACTGCCATCTGGCCCATTATGTGTCTGAAGCCCGATACCCCACCATATTCCCCCGAACATATCTCTCTGCCGGTCTCTACCAGCTCCGGCTCGCCTCTACCCACTTCATCGAAGCTGTATAGCTCATAATTCTGGGGGTCTTTCAAAACGCCGTCGGCGTGGATACCGGAACTGTGGGCAAAGGCGTTGGCTCCCACGCCCGGCTGGTTGATGGGAATCGGGACTTTGAAAGCATAGCTAGCAAATCTGCTTATCTTCCAGGCTTTCTTTAAATCTAAGGGCATTGCCAGTTGATATTTTCCCGCGAATCCTTTGGATTTGGTGACAGCTAGAGCTGTAGCCACAAGGTCGGCGTTGCCGGCTCGTTCCCCAATCCCATTGATTGTGGTGTTGATGTAAGCATCCTGACCCCCATCTATGACCCCTTTAGCCCCAGCCAGGGAATTGGCCACAGCCATTCCTAGGTCGCCATGGCAGTGGAGCTCAATAGGCATTCCGAGATGTTGCGCCAGCGTTTTGGCGCTCTCGTAAATGGTGAACGGGTTGTCATAACCCAGGGTATCGCAGTATCTAAACCGGTCAGCTCCATGCTCCTTGGCTGCCAAGGCAAATTCAATCAAGAAATTTATGTCTGTTCGGGAGGCATCCTCGGCGTTTACCCCTATGCTTTCGGCTCCATGAGCACGAGCCGCATCCACAGCGTCAACCATCATTTTCACGATATCCTTCCGGCTCTTCTTGCCCAAAAACTTGCCTTGAATCATTTGGTCTGACGTGGAAATAGAAAGATTAAGGTGCTTGATGTTGGGGACAAGCGTGAAGGCTCTTTCCACGTCCTCAACAACTGCCCGTATCCACCCTTCCAGCCGGATGGGTTGCAGCACTCCCATCTCAGCTAGTTCCAGATTTGCCTGAAGATAATACTGTTCGTGTTTGGTGGTTGGGAAACCAAATTCAGATTGGAAAACACCCATGTCGTTGAGGTACATGTTTATCATAGTCTTTTCCAGCTTGGACAGACCCAGACGTGCAGTTTGAACGCCATCGCGATTGGTAACATCTATGAAATAAATCTTGGCCATGTTTGCCTCCCAGACGGGTAGATTTGAAGCATTAAGCATAGCATTATCCTTTCGCCCTATCAAATTTCCGCTCCATGAGGTCGCCTATCCCCCATCTTGGGTGCCAATCCGTCTGCACGGAGGGTCCAGATTCTTCGTCGCATTTGTCCTGAGCAGGATTTTCAAGCCGCCCGGCTCCATTGTAGCCGCCTCCATACTACAGGATGCGAACCGCTCTTACAGACAAAAGGATATTGCTGGCCCCCAGAAGCTTCCTCTGTCTTCGTCGTTTGGATTATACTAGGTGCGGCGATGGCTGAACCAATACAGTGGCTCGACGGTAAGCTAAGAATACTGGATCAGAGCAAGCTTCCACAGGAACAAAAATTTGTTGACCTGGACAACTACCACGATGTAGTTCTGGCTATTAAGCAGATGAGGGTTCGCGGGGCGCCAGCCATCGGGGTGGCTGCTGCCTATGGCATAGCTCTGGGGGCATCAGGTATCGAAACAGCAAACAAGAACGAATTTCTCGTCCAATTGAACCAAGTTCTGCAAAGTTTTGCTGCCTCCCGACCTACGGCAGTCAACCTCTTTCAAGCTATCAACAGAATGAAGAAAGCTGCCCGGGGAAATAGTATCGCTGAGATAAAAAGGTCACTTATCAATGAAGCCAAGCGGATTCATGAGGAAGAGATAAGCGCCACCAAGCAACTGAGCCAGCTCGGAGCCGAGCTTATCAAAAATGGGTTCACTGTGCTTACTCATTGTAACGCCGGTCCTTTAGCTACCGCTGGCTATGGCACTGCCCTGGGTGTTATCAAAGCTGCTAAAGAACAGGGTAAGAAACTGAGCGTTTTTGTTACGGAAACTCGTCCTCTTCTCCAGGGAGCCCGGCTCACTACCTGGGAGCTAATGCAAGAGGGCATCCCGGTGACTCTGATTACCGATTCCATGGCTGGCTATTTTATGCAACAAAGGAAGATAGACTGCGTTATTGTGGGCGCTGACAGGATTGCTGCCAATGGCGACGTCGCCAATAAAATTGGCACCTATACTCTGGCGGTGCTGGCTAAAGAAAACAAAATCTCCTTTTATGTCGCGGCCCCCACCAGTACCATCGACCTTTCCTTAAGCTCGGGAGACCAAATCCCCATTGAGGAGCGCAGCCCGGACGAGGTAACTCATATCCAGGGGGTGCCCATTGCCCCCGAAGGCGTAAGGGCCGCTAACCCTGCCTTCGACGTCACCCCCCATAGCTATATAACCGCCATAATCACCGAGAAGGGCATAATAAGGAAACCTTACACAAAAGGGTTGAAGGGGATGTGCTCTTTGTCCCCGTAGTTGCTTGATTTATCAGGCCTACCGGATTTTTGCAGTTGCCCGATTCATCGGACGGGGATAAGCCTCGCCGTCATATTCATTTGTGGGGGCGGGCCCCACCCAGTTCTTGCCATTGCCACGCCCCGACTGGTCGGGCGTGGCAATCTTAGTTAATTAATTTAGCAGGCGAGGATAAACCTCGCCGCTGCATTCATCCATCTGTAGGGGCGGGGCTTGTCCCCGCCCGCCTTTGTGACAAATCATTGTGGAGATAAATGCCCATTCGTGGTGATAAAATATCTTTGGGGATGAACAAGAGGCCACAAAGATGGCAGCACCCGGGCGGCAAGCTTCGGGAGCTTGGTGCCGAAACATTGACCGACGCCGAGCTTCTGTCCATCCTTATTGCCCCGGGGATTAAGGGCAAGCCAGCGGAAAGGATTGCTGAGGAGATCCTGCAAAAGTTCGGCGGCTTCAAGGGCATGGCTAACCAGCCTTTGGAAAAGCTTCTGAGTATAAAAGGGCTTGGCGATACCAAAATCATCCGCATCGCCGCCGCCTTCGAAATCGCCCGGCGTATTGTGGAGGAGGTGTTGAAAGACCATGAGAACGCTTGACGTAACCAAGCAAGAATCCAGCGAAGCCCTTGACATGATTGCTTTGACAAAGCGAGAGAAAGAAGCCTTAAGAGCGTTCGTGGAAAGTGTTCGCCGAAGCTTGGGAGAAAACCTTGCTGGGATTATCCTTTTTGGCTCCAAGGCAAGAGGAGATGCCAAAAGAAGCTCTGACATTGACCTACTGGTGATAGTTAAAAAAGAAGACATCAAAGATGCCCATACAGTATACAAGGCTGCTTCGAGGACGGACTTGCGCTGGGGGGTAGACATTTCCCCCAAAATGTATTCCTTAGATGAATATGAACGAGAAAGAGAAATCGAGGCCCCTTTCGTTAAACAAGTAGAAAGCGAAGGAGTTAGGTTGGTTTGAAGAACAAGGATATAGTTTTGAAAAGAATCGAAAAGGCAGAAGAAAGGCTAGCTCGTCTGCTTCATAACCAAAAGTGTTATGACGATTCTATCTCCCGCTCTTACTATAGTATCTTCTTCGCAACGAAGGCGCTGCTGCTGACTAAAGACATCGATCCTCGTACGCACTCTGCAGTCAGGAATCAATTTGCCCAGCATTTTGTGAAAACTAAAGAAATTGAACCTGAATTCAATGACATTCTCAAGGAAGCGAAAGAAATAAGAGAGCGGGGTTACTACAGCGAATTCTATTCTGGTTTTCCTGAGGAAGCAAAGCTCCAGTTAGAAAACGCTGAAAAGTTCCTGCGAAGGCTGAAAAAGGCGCTGCAAGAAAAGGGTTTTCTGTGAAGAAGTCGAAACTTCCTGAGAAACCATCGCGGTTTGCTGACATCTTCGACGTGCAAAAGTCGGCGAGTATCCAGAAGTATGTCCAAGAAGTCCCCCAGCTAGGCTCGGAGCCGGCCAGGTGTCAGAGGTTTCTCTTGCTCCTGAAAGACCTATTTGGCGAGCTCAATGCGAACTTCGTTGAAGACTATCTCCGTGGCGTCGAAAGATATTTGAAGAGCAAGCGAAAGGGCGTTCTGCTTAAGGGCAAGGTAGATAACCTCTATGGGAACCTTGTGATTGAATTTGAAAGAGACTTGAGCAAGACGCTTGCCCAAGCCAGAGAGCAGCTTCAAAAATACATGGCTTGCCTTTGGTCAGACGAAGACGAGAGAAAGGTAAACTATCTGTGCATGGCAGCGGATGGGGTAACTTTCCAGGTCTTCTCCCCCAGAACCGAAAAGGTCTTCACTGAGACGCTTCTCCCGGAGGACGTCCTGCTGGAAAAGGTTGACGAACTCAAGCTACCAACTCCCGAGCCATATCAGGCATATTTCTGGCTCGACAGGTACTTCCTTAGGGAAAGAATTCTCCCGCCGCGCACCGAGGAGTTCGAACGAGACTTTGGCATGCGCAGCCCCGCCTTTCTCTTTTCCTTTCGGCGTCTGAAGGAAAGCCTGAGACAGGTGCAAGACCGGAGTGACTTTCAGATCATCTACGTGAACTGGGAGAAATACCTTCGCGTTACCTACGGAAGCATCATCGGAAGCACAGACATGTTCTTGCGACATACCTATCTGGCAACGCTGGCCAAGTTGATTGCCTGGGCGCGGCTCACTGAGAGGGACTTAATTCCCTCAAGCGACGAGATATCTAGCATTTTGAATGGAGAGTTCTTTCGAAGGCAGGGTATCGCCAATTTCCTTGAAGAGGACTTCTTTTCCTGGGTAACTCGTGAGGGGGCGGAATCCACTGGTGTCGATGTTTCCAAAAAGCTGCTGAGCCTGCTTCTGAGATACAACCTAAAGGAGCTTTCCGAGGATGTCCTCAAGGCACTCTATCAGGAACTGGTTGACCCTGAAGCACGCCACGACCTAGGAGAGTACTACACTCCCGATTGGCTTGCCCACCGTATGGTGGAGAAGGTGCTGGGTCAGAATCCCCGATACTCGGTTCTCGACCCCGCCTGTGGCTCGGGGACTTTCCTCTATATCACCATAAGGTGCAAGCGGGATTCTCTGGGAGATTCGCGGGAGGCCTTGCAGCACATTCTGGAAAATGTGGTAGGCATAGACATTCATCCCCTGGCGGTAATCATCGCCAAGACGAATTACCTGCTCGCTTTGGGTGACCTCGTTAGAAAGAGAAGAAAGCTCGTAGCGCTCCCCATTTACCTTGCCGACTCCATCCGTCTCCCTCAGATGGAGGGACAGATGGAAATGGGTGTGCCTCTGCCTGGCTTCAAGTTGGATATTGATGGCAAGCGAATCCTAATTCCTGAGGTACTTACGCACAACCCTCAATTTTACGATGAAGCCGTAGAGGCATGCAAGGAATTTGCCAGGAATTTTGCCGGCAGGGAAGGAGGAGATGAGAAAACATTCCTTAGCTTTTTAGAAAGAACACTGTCCCGAGTGGCTGCCGATGAAGCACTCTCTAAGGCACTCTACAATCTAGCCGAGGCAATGAAGGAACTCATAGAGGAAAGGCGCGACACCATCTGGGCTTTTATTCTCAAGAACCTGTATAAACCTCTGTTTCTCAAAGGGAATTTCGATGTTGTTCTCGGCAATCCTCCCTGGCTTTCGTATCGTTACGTGGAGAAAGGCGAATACCAGAAGTTTCTAAAACGTCAAATCGTGGAGGAATACAGACTCCTCTCTGGCAAGACAGAGCTCATAACACACATGGAATTGGCTACGCTTTTCTTCATCAGGGTTGCTGACCTTTATCTCAAGAGGGATGGAATCATTGGCTTCATTTTGCCGAGAAGTGTATTTTCTGCTGACCAGCATTACAATTTCCGGCGCTCCTATTTTTCCCTCGACCTTGGCTTTGAAGAGGTCTGGGATTTGGAAGGAGTGGACCCACTGTTCAAGGTACCCGCTTGCGTCTTCTTCGGCAAAAGAGGAATTGAGACTAAACATCCTCTAAAAAGCCAGGTGTTTTCGGGGAAACTGGAGCGCAAGAACTCCTCTCTGGGAGAGGCAGAGCAGACGCTCACCATCATGCCAGAGGAGCTCTTCGTCACCCAGTTAGGAAAGCGGAGCTTCCTAAGCACTTCGGGGATGAAGCCCACTGTGGGTGTCAGGAGTTTCTACCGACCCTACTTTAAGCAAGGGGCGACTATCGTCCCTCGTTCCTTGTGGTTTGTGGAGGTGAAATCTCACCCCGCCTTTGGTCTCGATCCTTCGCTGCCTTATGTTCAGACAGCGGAAAGAGCTCAAAAGGAGGCCAAGGCGGCATATGAGGGCTTGAGGCTAGAAGGAAACGTTGAGAGGGATTTCCTTTATGCCACTTTGCTTTCCACCGATATAGTTCCCTTCGGTCATCTGGACTTCAGGCTGGTGGTTTTGCCCATCTTGCCTTCGGGCAAGCATTTCACGATTCTCAGTGCGGATGAAGCCCGCAATCGAGGCTTTCTTAATCTGGCAAACTGGCTGGAAAAGGCTCAGTCTGAATGGAGAGAACGCAGGGGAGAAAAGGCAGAGAGGATGGACGTGCGAGAATGGCTTGATTACAGAAGAAAGCTATCGGGTCAGAAAACGGCAGAATATAAAGTGCTCTATCCTACTTCTGCTACTTATCTGTGCGCCTGTGTGGTGGAGGATAAGCCCATCAAGTTTGAGGTAGGGAGACAAAGTCTTGACGCCCAGGGATTCGTGGTCGAATCTAAGGCCTATTATTATGACACGGATGATAAGAAAGAGGCTTACTACTTGGCTGCTGTGCTTAACTCCCCTACTGTGGACAAGCGCATAAAAGGCATGCAGAGCCGAGGCTTATGGGGGCCCAGAGATATTCACAAAAAGGTTTTAGAGATTCCGATCCCTCAGCACAATTCATCGGATGAAAATCATCAGGCGCTGTCCCAACTCGGCGAGCAATGCACCCAGAAGGTAGACCTATTGCTCCGGCAGTTGCCCAGATCCCGTAGCATTGGCTACACGCGGCGGCTAATACGGGCCCATCTCAAACAAGAGCTTGAACAAATAGACGCTCTGGTAAGGCAGATCCTGACGTCGTAGGGACGCATTTGCGATTCGGCGTGAATTCCTCGGCCCCAAACTTCGCCAGCGCCTCCTCTACCAGCTCTGGCAAGAGGTTATGAGTGAAAACAATGTGGGCAAAGCTGGGGATGGATTATACGAAGGTTAGATGTAACTATGTGTGGTAAAATGGGTGGGAGAAACTCTTTCGGTAAATAAAGAGGAGGTTCGGCTGTGAAATTTAGACGCATTACTGTAAACCCGGAAATTTGCACCGGGAAGCCCTGTATTCGAGACCTACGGTTTCCGGTATCAAGGGTGCTAGGGCTGCTGGCTGCCGGTGAAACTAAAGAGTCCATTCTGAAGGCGTATCCTTACCTGGAACCAGAAGATATTGACGAGGCTCTTCGGTATGCAGCATATCTTGCTGAAGAAGAAACAATAGAGATTCTCGCATGAGGTTCCTCGTTGATATGCCCTTATCACCGGTCCTCGCAGAGTGGCTGCGGGCAGAAGGACACGAGGCTGTTCATGCCGCTGATGTGGGTCTTGGTCAAGCACCAGACAAAGAAATTATAGCCCAAGCTAGAAAAGACAATCGTACTATAGTAACTGCAGATTTAGATTACGCGAGGTTTTTAGCATTAGCTGGTTCAGGCAGTCCTGGAATAATCCTACTCCGTGGAGGAAATTACAGCGACAAGGAGGCGCTAGGACTCATAAAGCGAGCCTTGATGACCGTATCTAGCGATCAATTATTGGATTCAATTGTGGTGGTAGATAGAAAATCTGTAAGGCGAAGACGCTTTCCCATTTAAGCGCCTTTGTACGGAAACACTGGCAATGTGGGCAAAGCTGGGGATGGATTACAAGAAGATTAAGCGTAACTGTGTGCGGCAAGACTTGATACGATTCTGGGAAATGAAAAAGCGGCCCCTGTCGGCGACTAGCTTACAGCTAGTTTATGCCACCTTCCGGTTCGTAGCTTCCCTCGCCTCTCTTCCATCCTGAAAGGGAGGATTTCATAACTCTCCTGACCCCTCTTAACTTAAGAGGGGAAGTTTGGAAGGGCTTATGTGTTACAGTAAGCTCGGCATGGCCGTGCGATATTGTCAAGGTGTTTGTGACATAACAAGCTGCAGAGGCATTGCTCACCCCGCCCACGGCATAAACTGGACATAAACTCCAATCTAAGTTGCAAGATTTCCTTTTCCCCATTATAATCAATATGGTCATGGTAATCATAATGGTCATGAGGGGGCAACATGCTTAAGAAAATATCAGCACAAAAGGCGAGACAGAGATTTGGTGAGGTGATGGATGAGGTTCGTATTAGAGGAGATAGGTATGTCGTGGAGAGGGGAAATAGACCCATGGTAGCAATCATACCTGTCGAGGAATACGTTACCTGGGAAAAAATCAGGGCAGGTCTCTACGAGAAGGTTAAACAAGTAAGAGAAAGAAATCGGGATATAGAATCAGGGGTGCTGGAAAGCGAGATTAGAGAGGCTGTAGAGGCTGCAAAGCAAGCCTGACTTACGAACGTCTCTTATGCTCAAAATTGTTCTGGACACTAATATACTTGCCAGTGCCCTGATCAATCCTCATGGCAAACCAGCCCAAATCATAGATTGTGTTTTCGAGAACAAGGTCCGCCTTTTTGTTTCACCGTCTATCATTGAAGAGTTGGAGCGAGTTTTAAGCTATCCAAAGTTAATGAAAAGGCATGGTTTGGCAAAAGAAAAATTAAGGGAATTTATTTCTGACTTGCTGAGCATCATGCTGCTGATTCAGGATGAAGAGCCTATAAAAGTCATAGCGGAAGACCCTTCGGATAATAAGTACCTATCTTGCGCCCTTAATGCGAAGGTGGATTTTATCGTTTCCGGCGATGAACATCTGCTGCGGTTGGGGGAATACAAAGGGATTCAAATCGTCACTGCCGCTCAGTTCTTGGAGATAATGGAAAGGGAGAAGGGGGTCTAATGGCTGAAGGAGAGGCGGGCATAGGAAGGGGGTCCTCGGTGACACACTTAATACAAGACTTACCCGTTATGACAACCTTAACAAGATAAGGTGATGCTCTCACGTTGTTAGCGATGTGGTGTTTGCTTTATTTTTTGGGAGCGGCAGTGATAAAATGTCATAGAGGATAAGAATGTCAGGGCATTCTAAGTGGGCACAGATTAAGCGGCAGAAGGGAGTAGCCGACGCCCGACGCGGGCAGCTATTCACCAAGCTGGCTCGGGAAATCACGATAGCGGCGCGCCAGGGTGGACCCAGTTTGGAAAGTAATTTCCGGTTACGTTTGGCGGTGCAGAAAGCCCGTGATAATAACATGCCGCTAGAGAATATCGAGAGAGCGATAAAGCGGGGCAGCGGCGGAACTGAAGCATCGGCCTTAACTGAGGTGACGTTCGAAGGCTATGGGCCAAGCGGGATAGCAGTCATGGTGGAGGCGTTGACTGATAATCGTAATCGCACAGTTCAAGATGTCCGTCGTCTCTTCACCCGCCACGGTGGTAATCTGGGTGAGAGTGGTTGTGTGTCCTGGCTCTTTGAAAGTAGAGGAGTAATTACCGTGGAAAGCAATGGCTCGGATGCCGAAGAGATAGCGCTCAGAGCTATCGATGCCGGCGCGGAAGATGTTAAGACCGGAAAGGATTTTGTGGAGATTTACACACAACCCCAGGATTTGGAAAAGGTAAGGAAGGCTATTGAAGAGAAAAACCATGTGATTTCAGCGGAGCTCTCGCTAACGCCTAAAACTATGGTATTGCTGGACGAAAACAAAGCACTTCAAGCCCTGAGTTTCCTGGATGAGCTGGAAGGGCTGGACGATGTTCAGCGTGTTTACTCCAATATCGATTTCTCAGATTCTACCTTAGAAAAGCTACGCAACCAGACTTAAATCCAGCCACGAGAACTGCAGATTTTCGTGGGGACATGATTTAGATTTGGGACTAGATTTAAGGCCATTCCCGAAGGTTTTGTAAGCTTTTGAGACGAGTTTGGTATGCGCATTCTTGGTGTTGACCCCGGTACCATAAATCTGGGCTACGGTATAGTGGATGGCGAAGAGGAAATGCGCGCAGTAGATTTCGGAGTAATCAATTTGTCAGCTCGGCTTCCTATGGAGGAAAGATTACACTCTCTCTATAATCAATTAAGCGAAATCATCGCCAGGTACGAACCAAACGAAGTAGCCATTGAGGAGCCCTTTATCGGCCACAACGTAAGGTCGGCGTTCGCCATCGGCAAGGCGCAGGCAATAGCTATCCTGGCAGCGGTTAGCCAGGGATTGCCCATCTACTATTACTCGCCAGCCACGGTAAAGAAGCAAATAACGAGCTACGGACAGAGCGATAAGCAGCAGGTTCAGGAAATGGTGAGAGTTCAGCTTGGGCTGTCCGAGTTGCCTGAACCTAGCGATGCAGCAGATGCGCTGGCTGTAGCCGTGTGTCATCTCCAGCAGAGGAGCCTTGACCAAAGGCTTACTGAACACACGCCGAAATGATAGCTACATTAGAGGGGATACTCGAATATCGCGGCGACGATTCCATTATCGTCAATGTCGGCGGGGTAGGTTTCCGGGTTCATGTCCCCGGCTCAACTTTGAGCCAATTAGGAGCTGTTAAGGGCAAGGTTTCCCTCTATACTCATCTTCATGTGAGAGAGGACAATATTTCTCTTTACGGTTTCGCTTCAAACGAAGAGTTAGCTTTGTTCAAAAACCTCATTTCTGTCTCCGGAGTTGGCTCTAAGGTGGCTTTAGCCCTGCTCTCCGCTTTCACTCCTGCGCAAATTGTCGGGGCTATAACCAGCGGCGATACAGACCTCCTCAGCCAGACACCTGGCGTCGGCAAGAAACTAGCCAGTCGCCTCGTCGTTGAACTGAAGGTTAAGCTGGAAAAGGAGTGGAAGGAACAGGCTTTACCTTTAGCTCCGGACAATGCTGATCTCATAGCTGCTTTAACTGGTTTGGGCTACTCCTTAGGGGAAGCCACCAAAGCCATTTCCAAGCTGCGAGATTCTAAAGGGCTAAGCCTGGAAGAGAAGATTAAGATGGCGCTGCAGCAGATGTCCAGACCATAGCTTGGCCGCAGTGGAGCGGCGCCGGACAGGCAAAAGCGTCTCTCTGGGCCTTGCCGGTAGATGATATAATGTAGCTTTGCTCTTGGGTCGGCCGGCTGCCGGCGAGGGGTAGATTAGGCGAGATGCATGTCTAAACTTAGTCCGCTTCAGCACAAGTGAGGAGGTAAATTATGAAGTTTGTGAAATGGTTTGAAGAGATTGGAGCAAAAGACACGGCTTTGGTGGGTGGCAAGAATGCGTCTCTTGGCGAGATGATAAGGAATCTGGGCGCGAAAGGGGTAAATGTGCCGCCGGGATTTGCCATTACTGCTGAAGCGTATAAGTATGTGGTAGAGAAAGCGGGCATAGGCCAGAAAATCAAAGACATTGTAGCCGGCCTGGATACACATAATATGGAAGATTTGGCGGAAAGGGGCGAAAAGCTAAGGAATTTGATAGCACATTCTCCCTGTCCTAGGGAATTGGAGGACGAGATAAGAATTTGCTATCGGAAGATGGAAGAAAGATTTGGAAGGAATGTTGACGTGGCAGTGAGAAGCAGTGCCACTGCCGAAGATTTACCCACGGCCTCATTTGCGGGACAGCAAACAACTTACTTGAACGTGCGCGGAGAGGATGACCTTTTGGAGAAGGTCATGGACTGCTTTGCCTCTCTGTTCACGAACCGGGCGATCTCCTACCGCGTAGATAAAGGGTTTGACCATCTCAGCGTTTATCTTTCGGTAGGAGTGCAGAAGATGGTTCGCTCAGACTTAGCCTGCTCGGGTGTTATGTTTTCGATAGATACGGATTCAGGCTTTAAGGATGTGGTCTACATAACTGCCGCCTATGGCTTGGGAGAGAATGTAGTGCAGGGAATTGTTGACCCAGACCAGTTCTACGTTTTTAAGCCCACTCTGAAGGAAGGGTTCAAATCCATCGTGGAAAAGAAGCTGGGGACGAAGGAGAAAAAACTGGTCTATAGGGGCGATGGAGCGGGAACGGAGCAAAAGGGAGTCTCAATTGAGGAGCAAAGGAAGTTTGCGCTAAGCGACGATGAAATTGTAACGCTGGCTAGGTGGGCTTGCATTATAGAGGAACATTATGGTTTGCCTATGGACATTGAATGGGCAAAGGATGGGGTAAGCGGAGAACTGTTTGTGGTGCAAGCCAGACCGGAGACAGTACACTCACAGAAGGAAGTTGCTTCGCTGAGGACTTATGTGCTTGAAGACGAGGGGAAGTTATTGCTCACAGGGGAAGCAGTGGGCACGAAGATAGGGCAGGGGGAGGTTAATGTAATAGAAAGCAGCGGTGAAATTCACAAGTTCAAGAAGGGCCAAGTTTTGGTCAGCGATATGACGGATCCCGACTGGGAACCGATAATGAAAATAGCCAACGCTATAGTCACAAACAAGGGAGGCAGGACATGCCACGCAGCTATCGTGAGCCGGGAGCTTGGCGTACCCTGTGTAATCGGCACTGGCAACGGGACGGAGGTGTTGAAGGAGATAAAAGAGGTCACCGTAGATTGTTCGCGAGGCGATGGCCGAGTATATGAAGGGAAATTGAAGTACAGGGTAGATGAGATAGAAGTAAGTAAGGTACCCAGGCCGAAAACGAAGATAATGATGAATGTAGGCATTCCTGATGGCGCCTTCGTTCAAGGTCAAATCCCCAACGACGGCGTGGGTTTGGCTCGGGAAGAGTTCATCATCAACTCGTATATCGGCATACATCCTATGGCGTTAATAGAATATCCTAAGTTGAAGGAATTAGCGAAGAAGGATAGCAACTTAGCAAAAACAATCGCAGAAATAGAAGATAAGAGTGTAACTTACGAGGATAAGAAGGAGTTTTTCATAGATAACTTAGCCATGGGAATAGCGAAAATAGCGGCAGGGTTTTATCCCAATGAGGTCATCGTTCGGTTTTCGGACTTTAAGACCAATGAGTATGCCAATTTAATCGGGGGATGTCTCTACGAGCCCCAGGAAAGCAACCCCATGATAGGCTGGAGAGGGGCGTCTCGTTATTATGATGACAAGTTCAAGCCTGCTTTTGGTTTAGAATGTCAGGCCATAAAGAAAGTCAGGGATGAGATGGGGCTGACCAATGTCAAGGTGATGGTTCCTTTTTGTCGGACGCCGGAAGAGGGGAGACGGGTGATAAAAGCCATGGAAGAGTTTGGCTTAAGGCAAGGAGAAAACGGCTTGGAAGTGTATGTGATGTGCGAGATACCGTCAAACGTGATTTTGGCGGAGGAATTCGCTGATGTGTTTGACGGGTTTAGTATAGGGTCGAACGATTTGACCCAACTGACTCTGGGCTTAGACAGGGATTCGGCACTGGTGGCGCACATATTTGACGAAAGAAACGAGGCGGTGAAAAGGTTGGTGAAGCAGGTCATAGAGGCGGCACATCGTCACAAACCAAGAAGGAAAATAGGGATATGTGGTCAGGCGCCGAGTGATTTTCCGGAATTTGCCGACTTTCTAGTTGAGTGCGGAATAGATTCGATGTCTCTGAACCCGGATGTGGTGCTGTCCACGAGGTTCAAGATAGCAGAGATGGAGAATAGGATAAGGTCGAAAAACAAAAGAAGGAAGGTGCGAAGTAGTGGGCAGTGAGGTGCAAGCGGCAGTTTTTGTCTTTGTCTGCTAAATTGCAATGATTCCATGCTCAACAAGCTTAATATACGTGAGCAAACAGAAGAAAAAGAGGAAGCACTTTCCCCCTACGCGGCTAAGAGCAAGTTCAGTCGAGGTCGGCTGAGATGGGAGGAGCCATGCCCAATAAGGACCAGTTTTCAGCGTGACCGCGACCGCATCATCCATTCCAAAGCTTTTCGTCGGCTGAAACATAAGACACAGGTCTTTATTGCTCCTCTGGGTGACCATTATGTCACGAGGCTCACTCACACTCTGGAGGTATCTCAAATAGCTAGAACTATTGCTCGAGCTTTGAATCTTAACGAGGACCTGGCTGAAGCTATCTCTCTGGGGCACGATTTGGGGCACACGCCTTTTGGTCATATAGGTGAGGAAGTTCTGGACGAGTTATACCATGGTGGCTTCAGACATAATGAGCAAAGCTTACGGGTGGTTGATGTATTGGAAAGGGAAGGACAAGGGCTGAATCTTACCTGGGAAGTGCGGGACGGCATTCTTAATCATTCCAAGGGACAGGCTGAGATCTTGGGGGAAGGGTGGGGAGATGTAGGCACATTCGAGGGCCAAATATGCAAGATAGCCGATATCGTGGCTTACGTTAACCACGATGTAGAAGATGCCATAAGGGCTGGCATTATCTCCCAAAATGACTTGCCCGAGTCAGTGATAGCAACTCTGGGGCATACGCATTCACAGAGGATTAACACGCTGGTTTGTGATATAATAAGTTGCTCATGGTCTGTTAGCGGCAAAGGGGATGTAACCAAGCCAAGCATAGGCATGAGCCCCGAGGTTCTCAGACAAACTAACATACTCCGTGAATTTCTGTTCAACAAAGTATACTATCCCAGCTTAGCCGGAGAGGAGGCAGTAAAGGCGAGGGAGGTGTTGCGTTTACTACATTCTCATTTTCTGAAGCACGAGGATAGATTACCTCGAGAATTTTCCTCTTTGCCAGGTGACAAGGAGCGCAAAGTCATTGATTATATCGCTGGGATGACCGATCAATATGCATTAAGATTGGCTGAAGAGATATCTCAATGAGCGTAATCACAGAAGTAAAGCAGAGATTAGACATAGTAGAGCTTGTCTCTGAGTATGTGACTCTGCAAAAAGCGGGGCGCAATTTCAAAGGCCTGTGTCCTTTTCACACTGAGAAACATCCTTCCTTTTTTGTCTTTCCTGAGCAACAAAGCTGGCATTGCTTTGGTGCCTGTGGAACTGGAGGCGATATCTTCTCCTTTATCATGAAGAAGGAAGGCATTGATTTTGGCCAAGCTCTTCGCCTTTTGGCTCAGAGGGGAGGCATAACTTTGAGCTCCCGTGAGGCGCCAAGCAAGGCTGAGGATGAGAAGAAAGAGAGATTGTTTCAGATAAATGAGGCGGCTGCGGAATACTATCATCATTTGCTTTTGAGCACCAAGGGCAGTGAGGCGGCCAGAAAGTATCTGGCAAAAAGAAAAATCGTTCCTGAGACCATTAAGGACTTCCGTCTTGGTTTCAGTCCCGATGCCTGGGAAATCCTTAAGAACTATCTACTGGGTAAAGGGTATACGGAAACGGAACTGATGGAAGCTGGTCTACTAGTTGCGAAGGAAGAAGGAGGTAGCTACGATCGGTTTCGCAACCGATTGATGTTTCCTATCTGCGATAGCCAGGGTCGGGTCACTGGTTTCGGGGCTAGAGTTCTGGATGACTCGCTGCCTAAGTATATCAACTCTCCCCAAACATTAGTTTTCGACAAGAGTAGCAGCCTATATGGCATTGATAAGGCTAAGTCTGAGATTAGAAAGAAGAACTCTGTAATAATCGTAGAAGGCTACATGGATGTTCTCACTGCCCACCAGCAGGGCTGGCGAAACGTGGTTGGCTCGATGGGTACTTCTTTAACTGAGAAGCAGGTGGGAAGCCTTAGGAAATTGACCAATAACATAACATTAGCGCTGGACGCCGACCTTGCCGGAGAGGAAGCTACCTTGCGCGGCAAGGCGATATTGGCTTACTCTAATGCTGAGGCAAATGTGATCCTGTTACCTTCAGGCAAAGATCCCGACGAAGTAATAGGAGAAGACTCCGTTCTCTGGCAGAAGTTGATAGAACAAGCCATGCCTATCCTAGACTTCGCCTTTCAATCTGTGATAAGCAAGGTTGATATCAGTAAAGCGAAAGATAAGTCCCTGGCCGTTCAGAAACTCCTGCCCTCGATTCGTGAAATAAGAGACCCGGTACAGCAATCCCATTATGTGAAGAGATTGGCGCGCGAATTAAGAATTGAGGAGTCTGCTATAAGGGCTGCTTTGCGGGAAGCGAAAGCTGTTTTGAAGCGGCCCCAACCAAACAAGACAACGGAACAATCCCGTCTTGCCCGCCAGTTTGTATCCAGTCCTGTTGAGGAATACTGCCTGGCGCTGCTACTGCAGTACCCGGAGCTTCGTGCTTTGGCCCAGGAGCTGTCTCCGGAGCATTTCGAAACCACGGAAAATCGTGAGGTGTTTGTCAAGTGGCAGCATTCCTCCGATATCGGGGAGCTAGAAAGTAAACTTGACATCAGTTTATTAGAACACTTAGACTATTTAGTTAACAAAAAGTTCCCCCCGGCTATACGGGAAAACGAGCAGATACGGCGCTTAGATTTGGCGAGTTGTGTTCTCCGTCTCCAGGAGAAGTTATCCCGGAAATTAGAAATTGAGAAAGAAGCGATGCTTGAGATTGAGAGGGAGAGAGGTGGTGTGGGCTTAGAATTGTCTAAACTAGAAGAGCAAGGAATAGATTCCGGGCAGCAACTCCAGGACGTCTTTGTTAAAAAGAGGAAAAAGCCATGGATTCAATGAAAGAAGACATCAATCTGGATAGTGAAGAAGTAGTAGTCGAAGGCTTACTCGGCGATGAAGTCGAGGTCGAGGACGTCCCCGTCTTAGGCGAGGAAGTGGAGGAAAAAGAGGAAGGCGAGGAATTCCCCACTGAAGAACTTGAAGAGATTAAGCCTCCGCCGCCCTTAGCAGAATATGACGTAATTGACGACTCGGCTCGTATGTATCTTCAAGAGATTGGCAGGGTGCCGCTCCTTACTGTTCAGGAAGAGAAGTTACTGTGTCAAAAGATAGAGCTGGGCAGGTACCTGGAAAGAGTCGAGGATAGCTACTTCAAAAAGTATAGGAAATTCCCCTCACCTGTTGATATAGTTGTTCACATAATTTCTCAGTTATCCAAGGCACACCCCATTGTTCAAATCATAGAAGAGCATGTTGGCATCAAGGCCTCGACCAATGTAGTAGAGACAATCAAGAATCCTAAATTCCGCGCCGCAATTGATGCTGTTATAGATCCGTCATTGATAGCGGCAGTCGCCAAGGGAAAAGATAAGGGAACCGTTGCTGCCGAAAACGCTATAATAAATCTTTCCATAAACAGTCAGCTTCTGCCTCCCCAATTAGTGGAGTTACTAGCCAAAAACAAGACTTCGTGGCCAAAACTAAAGACTCTCTCGACTAATAATAAGTTTCTATCCCAACTTGGTTCTTACAGCAAGGAATTTAAGGCTTACTTTGACCGGATAAAGAGTGAAGGAAAGGCATCAGAGAAGCACCTCACCGAAGCCAACTTACGCCTGGTGGTGAGTATAGCCAAGAAATACATCGGGCATGGTATGCCTCTCCTGGAACTTATCCAAGAGGGCAATATCGGCCTTATCCGGGCTGTAGATAAGTTTCAGTTCAGAAAGGGCTATAAATTCAGTACGTATGCGACCTGGTGGATCAGGCAAGGTATCACTCGCTCTATAGCTGACCAATCTCGCGCCATTCGCATTCCGGTACACATGGTGGAAACGATTAACAAGCTGTTGCGCACAACCCGGCAACTGATTCAAGAACTTGGGCGCGAACCGAGTTACAAAGAGATTGGCGACCGGCTGAATCTGCCGCCCGAGAAGGTGGAAGGAATTATGGCTTTGTTTTTCCGTGAGCCAATATCGCTGGATATGCCCATTGGCGAAGATGCCGATAGCCGTCTGGGTGACCTTGTCGAGGATCATGGCAGTCTGGCTCCCACTGAGGCTACTTCGCAGCAGCTACTGAAGGAGCAAATAGACAAAGTACTTGATGAACTTACCGAACGTGAAAAGAAGGTACTGCAGCTTAGATTTGGTCTAAAAGATGGGCATGCTCGAACTCTGGAGGAGGTGGGCCGGGAATTCAATGTAACTCGCGAAAGAATACGGCAGATTGAAGGTAAGGCTTTGCGCAAGTTGCGTCATCCCACCCGCAGCCGAAAGCTCAAGGGGTACCTAGACTAGACCTAGCGGCGAGAATCCTGCGATCTTCATAGAGGCCTGATGAGTAGCATATCGAAAGGAGCAGCGTCCGGAACAGTCAGCAGGCTTTTTGAGCCTGGTCGGCTTTGACTCCTACCTTGGGGGAATATCAAACACAGTGCCAATCTTTCTGGGCAACTTGCCTTGGCTTAGCGACTTGGTCCACTTTTGTAGCTCGCGAAACTGATTAAGAAGCTGATTAACATCTCTGGGCGTGGTTCCACTACCTCTGGCGATGCGGATTCGGCGACTGCCATCAATAATGGACGGATTTCGCCGCTCCTCGTAAGTCATAGACAGAATAATAGCCTCCATTTTTTTCAATTGTTTCTCACCTTGGTCATCTGGCAAGTAGGAGGCGAATCTGGAAAAGCCGGGTATCATTTCTGCTATTCGGCTTAAAGAACCCATCTTATGAATTTGACGCATCTGGCTGAGGAGGTCCTCAAGGTCGAAATTGCCAGTGCGCATTTTCTTTTCCCAATTCTTGGTTTGCTCCTGGTCAAGGGTCTTCTCAGCTTGCTCGATGAGACTGAGCACGTCCCCCATGCCCAAAATGCGAGAGGCCAGCCTATCAGGATAAAAGGGTTCCAAAGCATCCATCTTTTCGCCCGTGCCCAGATACTTTATGGGGACTCCAGTCACAAATCTGATGGAAAGGGCAGCTC
>Ga0209102_1000500_pt1 | contig 25868 bp, 23 predicted proteins | sample ConPoolayeHmetaG_FD_185483 | JGI IMG/M metagenome (GOLD analysis project Ga0209102, IMG submission 185483) | Hot spring microbial mat communities from California, USA to study Microbial Dark Matter (Phase II) - Cone Pool mat layer H metaG... ...
GCCAGATATTTCCGACGTCCAGGTTATTGTCTATACAACGTGGGAAGGAAGGAGTCCAGATCTCATTGAGGATCAGGTAACTTACCCCATCGTTTCTGCTCTCATCTCAGCGCCCAAAGTGAGGACCGTGAGGGGATTTTCCGACTTTGGATTTTCTTATATTTATGTAATCTTCGAAGATGGAACGGATATATATTGGGCAAGATCAAGGGTGCTTGAATATTTACAGCAAATTTCGGGAAGACTTCCTGAAGGTGTAACCCCCACTCTGGGACCGGATGCCAGCGGAGTAGGATGGGTCTATACTTATGCCTTGGTGGATGAGAGCGGCAAGTATGATCTTGCGGACTTGAGAACACTTCAAGATTGGTACCTCCGCTATGCTCTGGCCAGCGTCGAAGGAGTGGCGGAAGTAGCTAGCGTCGGCGGTTTTGTGAAGCAATACCAGATCAATATCGATCCGAACCGGATGTCCGCTTATGGCATTTCTATCAGGGAGGTAATGGAGCGCGTCAGAATGTCGAATGCGGATGTGGAGGGAAGACTTCTCGAATTTGGTGGCAGAGAATATATGGTAAGGGGGCGTGGATATATTAAGTCCGTCCAAGATATTCAGAAGATAGTGGTCAGTAGTCGTCAGGGAACTCCGATCCTTCTCCGAGATATTGCTCAGGTCAGCCTTGGGCCCGAGATCCGCAGAGGGATTGTGGAGCTGGATGGAAAAGGAGAAGTCGTCGGCGGCATTGTTGTCATGCGATTCGGTGAGAACGCTCTCAAGGTCATTGAGCGCGTTAAAGAGAAGATCAGTGAGATTACCCCAGGACTTCCGGAAGGAGTAAAAATCATTTCCACTTACGACCGTTCCGAACTGATCAAGCTCTCCATTCAAAACCTGCAGAAGACGCTTCTCACAGAGATTATTGTTGTTAGTTTGGTCATCATCGTTTTTCTCCTCCATTTTCGCTCTGCCCTTATTCCCATCTTTGCCTTACCAATTGCAGTAATGGTATCGTTTATTCCCATGTATTTTTTGAAACTGACATCCAACATCATGTCTCTTGGAGGAATTGCCCTCTCCATCGGAGTTGTGGTCGATGCCTCAATCGTGATGGTGGAAAATGGTTATCGTCACCTCTCTGAGGGGACAGATGACGACCGGAGAAATAGTTGGGCAACCATTGTACGGGCTTGCCAGCAGGTTGGCCGGGGTATCTTCTTTGCTCTAGCCATTATTATCATCTCCTTCATGCCGATCTTTATGCTTGAGGCTCAGGAAGGAAGGATGTTTCGGCCGTTAGCCTATACTAAAACCTTTGTTATGGCTGCTTCTTCCATTCTGGCTATTACACTCGTTCCTGTGTTGATGACCATTTTCTTAAAAGGGAAGCGACTTAGGGTAGAATCCGAAAATCCTGTCTCCAGGTTTTTTAGATGGTTCTATGAACCGGTGATTCAATGGGTTTTGAAATGGAAGAAAACAGCCCTTCTGATTACTTTTATTTTTATCCCTCTGAGCATTCCCCTCTTTTTTAAGATCGGAAGTGAATTCATGCCCGCCCTTTATGAAGGGACGATTTTCTATATGCCCATTACCAGCCCCGGAATTTCCGTCACCGAGGCCAGAAGGATCCTTGCTATACAAGATAAAATTCTCAAGAGCTTTCCCGAAGTCCATACCGTCTTTGGAAAGGTGGGCCGGGCAGAGACCTCCACGGATCCGGCGCCCTTCAGCATGATGGAAACAACAGTTCATCTCAAGCCGAGAGGAGAGTGGAGAAAGGTAAGAAAAGATTATTCATACCTGCCCGAATGGCTTAGGCCACTTGCCGAAAAGCTGCTGGGAACCCATCGAAGAATTACCTATGAAGAGCTCGTGGAAGAGATGGATCGAAAGATGCAATTTCCCGGACTGCAAAATGCCTGGACCATGCCCATCCGAGCAAGGATTGACATGCTCACCACAGGAATCAGAACTCCTGTAGGGATTAAGATATCGGGTCCGGATTTAAAGACAATCGAAGAAATAGGCATCCATATTGAAGCCATTCTAAAAACTGTGGCTGGCACAAGGAGTGTCTATGCCGAACGAGTGGCAGGGGGTTATTTCACGGATATCAAGATCAACCGGGAAGCGATTGCCCGATATGGCCTGACCGTTGGCGAAGTCCAGGAGGTGATTCAGTCAGCTTTGGGAGGGATGAATATCACCCGGACCGTTGAAGGGAGAGAGCGATATCCTGTTAATATTCGTTACCCGAGAGAACTCCGGGATGATCTTGAAAGGATAAAAAGGATTTTGGTTCCGGTAAGAGGAGGAGGCACCTCAGGGATGCAATCGATGGGGGCTTCTTCACCCTCCGTATTCCATATTCCTCTTGGACAATTGGCAGAGATAAAACATACCACAGGCCCTGCCATGATCCGAGACGAAGATGCCATGCTCACTGGTTACGTCTATGTGGATGTGACCGGAAGGGACATCGGCGGATATGTGGAAAAGGCTAAAAGAGTGATTCAGGAGAAGTTGAAACTTCCGAGAGGATATTACCTTTCCTGGAGTGGGCAGTATGAATTTCAGGTCAGAGCGAAGGAGAGGTTAAAAATCCTTATGCCCATTGTCTTTTTTATTATCTTCATCCTGCTCTATATGACCTTCCATTCCATCTCAGAATCCATCATGGTAATGCTTGCTGTGCTCTATGCCATGACTGGGGGCCTCATCCTTCAGTATCTCCTCGGATACAACTTTAGTGTGGCGGTCTGGGTTGGCTATATTGGCCTTTACGGCCTGGCAGTCGAGACTGGGGTGGTCATGGTCATCTATCTGAAAGAGGCGTTAAACAAAAGATTGATGAACGGCCCTGTGACTCCGCAGGATATTCACGAGGCAGCGGTCGAGGGATCAGTCCTTCGACTTCGGCCAAAATTGATGACCGTTGGAACAACCCTGATGGGATTGATTCCCATCATGTGGTCTTCGGGTGTGGGCGCTGATGTGATGAAACCGATCGCTGCCCCGATTTTAGGAGGGCTGGTTACCTCCACGATACAGGTTCTTATTATCATGCCAGTGATCTTCGCCATGATGAAGGAGAGGGCCTTGAAGAAGGGAAAACTAAAATAATTTTAAGGAACATTTTAAATAGCAATTTAGAAAGGAGAAAGGAAAAATGGGTAAAAGATTTTGGGGAGGCTTAGGAAGTCTGTTTTTAATTCTGTTTGCTTTGGTTTCAGTGAGCCCAGCGCAACATGGGCACGGTGGAAGCAGTAAAGAGGAAAGCTCTAAGATGGCGACTAAAGAAGTTTTAGTGGAGGGAATAAAGATCGCTTTCATGATCATGACTAATGAAGAGCATCAAAAGATGCTCAAAGAAATGAAGATTAAAGAAACAATTGAGCCTGGAACTACCCACAATATAAGCGTGACGGTGAAGGATGAAAAGACTGATAAAGAAATTACCGACGCAAAGATAAGTATAAAAGTTGTCGATCCTAAGCATAAAGACCAGATCAAAAGCTTAAAGTATGAAGAAAAGTTGAAAAGCTATGATGGATATTTTAACCTATCTGAAAAAGGGAAATATCAAATCTTAGTTTTAGTAAGGAAGGGAGATCAAAAAAGAACGGCCGGCATATCTTATGAAATCAAGTGAGGAGATAATAGAAAAAGGAGAGCATGATGGGAAAAATTAAAATTCAAGGAATGACTTGTCAGCACTGCGTGATGTCTGTAACTAAAGCTTTGGCCTCTATTCCTGGCTTAAAAAACATTCATGTCGATTTAAAGCAGGGAGAAGCCACTTACGAAAACATCGGCCATATTTCTCAAGAAGTTATCAAGCAAGCTATAGAGGAAGCGGGTTATAAAGTAGGGGATTGATCCTTTAACTAAATTTGTTTTGCACTTATTAATCGGAGCAATTAAATATTTACAGTTATCACTCTTATCTTCCCCCGTGCTATGGCTTTATCGGCTTGCCCCAATGAAATTGTATCGTAATTGCCCATAAGAAATGAAACCCAATGCGGCCAGGGACAAGCCCTTGCCCTACATTTGAGGTGTTTTTAATTTCTCGTAGGGCAAGCCCTTGGGGCTTGCCGAACCCCGCCTTAAGATGTCGTTTATTTTATGCTCCCATTAATAAGTGAGGTATTATTTTTATCATGTCTTTTTGATTCAATTGCTGATAATATAAAAGCTGAATAAAAGCCATTTTGTTTTTAAATTTAGAATTTTAAGAGGGCGAGTCCATGAATTTATTCGAATCTGCATTTAAGACTCTTCAAAAAGCAAATCGAGAATATTTATACGAAATATGGCAAAAAGCCCAAAAAGGGCAATTAGCAGAATTGCCTGAGGAAGAGAAAAGGATTGCTAAAATAATGCTCGATCATGATGATGAATTTTTTAATCAATTTAACCTGGCCGATATTTTGGCAGAAGGCGATTTTGATCCCGAAAGCGAATTCGATCCTTTTTTGCATATCGCTCTCCATGCGCTCTTAGAAAAACAGGTGAATGACCGCGATCCTTTGGAAGCACGCCAATTCTATGAGGCGATGTTAAAGAAAAAATGTAGCCATCATGAAGCCATCCATCTACTTATGACTATATTTGCTAAATCCCTTATTCCCCTTCTTAATCAAAAAGGGGATTTTAATTTGCCGGATTATAAAAAGCTCCTTAAGCTTTATAAAGAGCTTACCCCAGATGAAATTATTTCTCTTTTTGCCGACGAACCAGATTTTCTCTCCAAAGAAATAAGCCAGGAGGAGCCGGAAATCATAAACGAACTGCGCTCTGCTATGGAAGGAAGATCCTTTGCCTCGCTTGAGGAGGCCCAAGCTTTTTTGCAAGCATGGACGCAGGAGAAAAACACCCAACCTTTACCCCAGTTTCTCGGCTTATCGCCCGAGCAGATGCATCGCCTCCTTAATTTCCCTTTTAGCGAAGTCTCTGATATGGTCGTGCTGAATAAAGATCTTTCCCGGGAGAAAATTTTAGAGATACCTATTGTTGAGGAGGTTGTTTACTTTTTAAAACGACTCTCCGAAATGCAGCCCCTCAAGGCTACTTCAAAGGGAAACCTGCCGCGGGCCTTTGTTCGCGAACTTCACGATCGTTTTCCGGAGCATAAAGAATTTATTTACCCTGTTAAATCGGAAGAGGAAGATCTCAAATTGTGGGCCCTGCGCCATATCCTGGAAATGTGTGGCTGGATTAAGAAAAGTAAGCAGAAGTTTTATTTGACTAAAAAAGGGGAAGATTTGAACGAGAAAGGGTTTGGTCCAGAGGAATTCTATCACCTCTTTCAGACGTATGCCCAAAAGTTTAATTGGGCCTGCCGAGACCTTTTTGTCGAACTTGAAATCATTCAACAAGCCTTTTTATTTTCCTGTTATCTCTTGTATAAGAAAGCCAAGACCTATACCAAGGTAGAGGAATTGGCCAACTACTTTAGGCAGGCCTTCCCCGGGGAAATGGAAAACCCCGAAGAAGATCCCTTCTTTGAAGATCGGACCACTTTTTTTAACCTTTGCTTTTATACGCGCTTCATTGAGCGCTTCTGTGCCTACTTTGGGCTGGTGACCATCAAAAAGAAAGGGAAGGATTTTCTCGATTTCGACTACTGGATAAAGACTACTCCTTTTTTCGAGGAAATGTTCCAGTGGAAAATAAAAGACCTTGGTTAAGGTTTTCCCAGAGCAATTTAAGTGCGGTCCTTATCTCCTCAATAATTAAAGCAGAATTTTAATTAGAAAACATAGAATATTTTTCAATTGGGGGAATAACCATGGCTAATGTCTATAGACGCGAGGAAGTTCGCCAAAGATTGGAGGCAGAAATAAAGAAGAACCAGCCAATTGTAGCTGCGGGCGCAGGCATTGGACTTTCCGCAAAATTTGCGGAAGCTGGCGGTGCGGATTTAATTATTATTTATAATTCTGGCCTTTACCGCATGGATGGCCTTCCTTCCATTGCCGGTTACATGCCTTTCGGGGATGCTAATGCTATGGTCCTGGAAATGGGATTACGGCATGTCTTACCCATTGTTCAAGAAGCTCCAGTAATTGCCGGCATATGTGCTTATGATCTAACTCGCGAAATGAAGGTTTTTCTTAAAGAGTTATTAGCCGCTGGATTCTCCGGGGTGATCAATTTCCCAACAGTGGGAAGGATTGATGGTGAATTTCGTCAAAGTATGGAAGATTTGGGCATGAGTTATCGCCGAGAAGCAGAAGTGATTAATATGGCTGGGTCCATGGGCTTATTTACTTTGGCCTATGTTTTTACCCCTGAAGAAGCAAAATTGATGGCCCAAAATGATGTAGATGCCGTGGTCGCCCATATGAAGACCACTACGGGAGGAACAGTTGGAGCTAAAAAGGCCATGAGCTTAGAAGAGGCTGCTGAAAAATGTTCGGCTATTTTCACCGCAGCTCTCTCCATTAAGAAAGATATAATTTGCCTGGCTCATGGCGGTCCTATAGAAGGCCCGGAAGCAACGGAATATATTTATCGACATACGCAAGCCGTAGGTTTTGTGGGTGCTTCTTCTATCGAGCGCATTCCAGTGGAAAAGGCTATTCAGCAGACGACAGAAATGTTTAAAGCTCAGAAATTATACCTCAAATAGGCAAAAGCCTATGCCAAAGTCCATTCTCATCATTGGCACTTTTGATACCAAAGGTGAAGAATTGAATTTTGTCAAAGAGCAGATCTCGGCCAAGGGCCTGCCCACAATTACCCTCGATGCGGGAATTCTGCAACCTTCCCCGCCATATGTCCACATTTCTAACGAGCAAGTGGCCGCCGCTGGCGGAGAGGCTTTGAGTGAACTTAGGCGCAAAAAAGACCGGGGGCATGCCGTAGAAATTATGGCCCAGGGAGCGGCCAAGTTGACTAAAGAACTTTACGATCAAGGGAAAATTTCAGGAATAATTTCCCTGGGCGGAGGGTCGGGAACAGTTATAGGTACCAGGGCTATGAGGAGCTTGCCCGTAGGAGTTCCTAAATTCATGGTTTCTTCTATGGCTTCGGGAAATACCCGACCTTATGTAGGTACTACAGATATTACCATGTTGTTTTCGGTAGTGGACATTTCTGGGCTTAACCGGATCAGCCGGAAAATCTTTCGAAATGCTGCTTTAGCCATCTGCGGCATGGTCGAGGGAAAACAAGAAGAAAAACTTTCTGATCGACCTTTAATCGCCGCTACTATGTTTGGAGTTACTACTCCCTGCGTAACCGAAGCCAAGCGCATCATGGAAGAGGACGGATATGAAGTTTTAGTTTTTCACGCCAACGGTTCAGGCGGAATGGCCATGGAGCAATTGATTGGGGAAGGCCAAATCCAAGCTGTCCTCGACATAACCACTACGGAGTTAGCTGATGAATTATGCGGCGGCAAATGCAGCGCCGGCCCGCATCGCTTAGAAAAAGCTGGGGAAATGGGAATTCCCCAAGTAATTGTCCCCGGAGCCATGGATATGGTCAATTATTTTCCCGATGCTATCCCGCCTCAATTCCGCCATCGCCTCTTTTATGTTCACAATCCAGCTACAACTCTAATGCGCACTAATGAAGAGGAAAATCGGCAACTGGCCGAGATTATGGCTCGAAAACTCGCTCGGGCTAAAGGGCCAGTGCTGGTTTATATTCCCTTAGGGGGATTTTCAGCTATTGATGCTCCAGGGCAGCCTTTTTTCTTTCCGCAAGCTAATCATGCTTTCATTGAAACTTTGAAAAAGAATCTTCCTCCTCATATAACTGTTGTGGAAAGGGATTTACATATAAACGATCCGGCCTTCGCTCGAGAAATTGCCCAAGCCCTTTTAAGTTTCTTTAAAAAGTCTTGAAGCTATACGGAACTAAGAGAAGACCAAATTATAGAGATCTCTGAGAAACCGACTTTTCGGTCACTACCACGGGCCCTTTTCAGAAGTCTATTATACTGCCCTTGAATAAGAAGACTGAGAGAAAATCTATCCGGCTACCATAAAATATAGTAAAAAAGTGAGGAACGTACTCGACAGCTTTAAAAAGTTATTCATTACTAAACTGACCGTCGATCAGTTTTTGAATTCCAGCTTAATTCAGGCGGGAGGGAGAGAGGCTCATTAAAATGAGGCCCATATTCTTTCATGGGTACGGGCGGGGAGATAAACATCTATTTTAAAAGAAGGAAGCAATTATTTAAGTTTACCTAGTGTAGACAAGTATGTCCCTGCCGTTCTTTGCGGAGAGAAGGTGGGGAAGAGAGAAACGGTCTTTTCCCAGCCGATTTTAATTTCGCCTCTCCCCCTCCCGCCTGTTTCCTGCTGCAAAAATATAAAAACTGTTAGACGGTCAGATTACTAAATCATTGAACTTTAAGTAAGAGGCGTTTAATAATAAAAGAATAGGGCAAGGGTTTATCTCTTATCTAATTGGGCAACCCATAATGGGGCACCTTATAGATGTTCATTTACGCCATATGTTATAATTTGGCCTAATTTTTAAAAAATGTGAGGAGGGGAAAATGGCAAAAGCTCTCACTAAAGAGAAGAGAAAAGAAATCATGAAGGATATAATCCGCAAATTGCACGAAGGAATGAGTGCTGAAGAAGCTAAAGAAAGGTTTGAAAGAGAAGTGGGCAGCGTAACTTCGGCGGAGATAGCCGAGATAGAACAGGCCCTGATGAATGAAGGAGTCCCCCCAGAAGAAATAAAAAAATTCTGTAATGTGCATGCTCTTATTTTTGAATCGGCTTTGGAAAAAACAGTTACCAAAGAAGAATCACCAGCCCACCCGCTTTATCTCCTGAAGCTTGATAATAGGGAGATAGAAAAGATTACGGCAGATCTGAAAAATTTAATTGCCCAAAAGAAGAAATATGAGCTGACCCAATTCCAGGAGAAAGCTGCTTTTCTCCTGACTAAGTTAAAAAATTTGGACATCCATTATACTTGGAAAGAACAAATTCTTTTCCCTTATCTCGAAAAATATGCCTTCTTCGGGCCTTCCAAGGTAATGTGGGGAAAAGATGATGAGATTAGAGAAATGTTGAACCAGACCATTTCGGCCAATGAATCATTAAGAAATGAAGCAGATATGGAAAAATTGATTAATAATTATCTCCAGCCTTTGATCGCGGAAGTTGAGGGAATGATCTTTAAGGAAGAAAAGATTCTCTTCCCCACTTCCATGGAAAAATTAAGTATCCAAGATTGGGTGGAAGTATTAAAAGAAACAGAAAGGATAGGGTTTGGCTTCATTGAAAAGCCTAAAGAAACCCAAGCTCTTATCACTGAATTGCAGAGAGCAGTTATAGAAGAGCCTAAGGCTAAAGAGCGGTACATTTCTTTCCCCACGGGCGAACTTAGTTTTGATGAACTATTGAGTATTTTCAGAACGCTACCAGTGGATATAACCTTTATTGACAAAGATGACACAGTAAAATTCTTCTCCGAAGGCCCAAGCAGGATTTTTTTGAGAACTAAATCCATTATTGGCCGCAAAGTGCAAAATTGCCACCCACCTAAAAGTGTCCATGTGGTGGAAAAGATTTTAAATTCCTTTAAAGAAGGCCGAAGAAATAATGTGGATTTTTGGATCAACTACCGAGGAAAGTATGTTTATATTAGATACTTCGCTGTCCGCGACCAACATGGAAATTATTTGGGAACTCTGGAAGTTTCTCAGGATATCGGTCCCATAAAAAAGCTTGAGGGAGAAAAACGCCTATTAGATGAAGAAGAATAAAAACTAATGCGCCTCTCCTATAATGTGAATTATACGCGCGAGCGTTTAGTGGGTTGTTCATGAGGAATTCTGGCTACTGGAGGAAGATAACTCTTTGAGCAGATCTTTGATTTTAGCTATTAAAGCCAAGACGAAAGCTCTAAGATATTATTTTTTTATAACATTTTTTATAACATTGAGGAAATCTTCTATTATGTATAGGTCTTCTTTTAAATGCTGGCACACCTTTCTATCGTCAACCTCATGATAAAGGTGAATTAGGATATTTCTAAATCCGGCCATCGATTTAAGCTTAGTGGCGTATGCGGAATCAATATAATTCATGTCTTTTAATATAAAAAAGCATTCCCCATATTCATCAGGAACCTTTCCAGCAAGCCTGGCCACTATATGGTGGCATATATCTATTACAGCCTGAATAGCTACGATGAAGCTATATTTGATAGCATTCAGGATTGTTTTGTTAGAAAGGATTTCTTCTTCGGGTAGACTAGCGTATTCGGAAAGACTATCCAACGCTCCCCTCACTTCTTCGGCAAGGGTTTTAAGCCGCTCAACATTCAGCTCTCTGTATTTGCTCATGGGGTTACTAAATCTAAGAGTATTTGTTTTCTCTTTGGCAGAAGATCAAAATATAACTTCCAGGTATTTTCAAGAAAGTCGCACCTTAACTCCTCATTTTTTGAAAAAAGAAGTATCCCTTTCGTGGCGTAATACTTCAATCCCACTGGTGCATAATTGATAACCCGAACATCAAGATGACTGACGCGGATTTCCATCTCACCCTGAGCAGAAATTTTTAGGCCATAATCAAGGGCTTTATCCTTAGGTACAGCCTGCTCGTTGACATAAACAGCAACATCAATATCCCGGAAAGCTAAACCTTCAGCAAATGAGCCATAGATATAAGCAAAAATAAGCTCTTCCCGTTTTTCAAAAAAAGACCTTAGTTTAGAAATAAGCGCATCTTTTTCATCAATATTAACTTGCCTCATTATAATTTTATTATTCCACAGTTTTTGTTGTTATACAAGGAAAGTGTTTAATCCCTTCTAACAGCTTTTTTTAAAAGCCCATTTCCTCCTAGTCTCATGCTAAGCTATATAAAAAAGAAAGATAGAAAAAGAAGCTGACGCGGATTGAGAGATAAAGAGGAAAGAAAAGAAATAAAGCACTCAGGGAGAAATCTTGAGGCCTAAGAGCCTCTGATAGGCAGAATAAATTTCATTATCGGGTAACCTTTCTCGTTCATAAAGGTTATTCCGAGCCGCAATGAATTCTCCCACCTCCCTTGGGGAGAGAGCAGGAGGTTGGTAAATGCGCAGTTTGTCTGGAAAAAGGGATAGCCAATCGGGGAAAAGGACAACCTCTTTTTGAACCGACCATTTATATAAGTCTGATCGTGCATGTTCGATTCTTTGGCCTGGAGTTATTTTAATAAGCACCTCGTTGGCCATCTTTAATGTTGTAGTGTGGAGTTGGACAAGTATATCAATATCCGCATAACCACCTGCTAAAACCCAGGTAACAGGCTTGCTCAAGGTGCGGCCAAGGGCAAAGATATAAGCATCTCGGATAGCCAAGGCTGGAGAGCTAATTGCCGCACCATCATAAGGGTCCATGCCGGCTTGGTAAATAATTAAGTCTGGATCCTGCTTTTTAATTAAGCGCGGAATTATTGAAGAAATAGCTGCTAAGTAATGGGCGTCGCGATTCCTTCCCTCGGCAAAGGACCAATGCTCGATGGCCAAGGGGTGATGATTCTCTGCTGGCGGGGGCCCACCCATGCGGGCACCGAATATCGTTACGTTCCAGATAAAGGGATCGCCAATTATACAATAAGCGGTGCCATCTCCTTCATGATGGTCGAGATCGATAATTAGCACTCTTTTGACTTTTCTTTCCCGGATCAATTTTTTAGCGACCACTACCAAACCATTAATCGTACAGAAACCCGCACCACGGTTGACCGAAGCATGGTGATAACCATGGCCGAGATTTGCGGTGATCGTCCCTTTTTCCACTGCAGTTTGGGCAGCGGCATAGAGTCCACCAACATTAAGCAGCCATCCTCTGGCGATACGTTCATTCCAGGTGGGAAGACCTTGAGACGTAGCTAAGCCAATAGGCTCACCGGTGAAAACAGCTTTTAAATAACGATCGGTATGAACCTGGCGCAGACTTTCCAGATCAATTGGCGGTGCGGGCAAGGCCCTTCCTGACACGTCGGGAGAATCCGTATGAATTTGTTCTCCCTTAAGTAAGCCTTTACGCCATATTGCGGCAAATATGGCAGGCATTTTAGTTGGCCCCATCAGGGCAGAAATACCGCTTCGCGGTCCAACCACACCTCCTGGGTATTCAGTATGGTACCAGATTTCCTGTTGGGGCTGTCCACTTGCTCCCCCAGTCATTATTCCCAAGTAGAGGAGGCAAGTAAAAATGGGCAAAAATACAAAAAAGAAAATCTTGGGCATTTTTTCCCTGCGAAACAAATTTTATTATCTTTAACCTTTTTTGCCTCAAGCAATCATTTTTTGTCTTTTGAGAACTTCCCCCTTAGTGCTGATGACAATCTGCTCCAGGGGAATTTTTTTATCCGCAAGCTCTAAGCCTTTCCGGACAATCATAGGTAGCCCTTGGCAACATGGAACTTCCATAGTAACCACTGTGATAGACTTTATTCCGGCATTATTAAAAATATCCGTAAATTTTTGTACATAATCATGCGCATCATCAAATTTGGGGCAGCCTATCATCACTATTTTACCAGAAATAAAATCTCGATGGAAATTGGGGTAAGCTATGGGTGTACAGTCGGCAGCAACTAAGAGATCAGCCCCTTTTAAGAAAGGAGCCGTGGGCGGCACTAAACGAATCTGCACCGGCCAATGGGTAAGAGCTGATGGCTGGTCAGCGGCAATTAATGGGTGTCCTGCTTCGGTAGTTTTGGAGGGAACGAAGGTTTCTACATGCGCCGAAGGACATCCGCAAGCCATGGTTAATGGTTCTGGCTGGGAAGCAGAAATGCGCGCATGCAGATATTCTTCTACAGCCTTTTCGTCGAAATCTTCTGCTTCTCTCTCGATTATCTTTAAAGCATCTTGGGGGCACTCACCCAAACAAGCTCCCAGACCATCACAGAACTTTTCCGCCACTAAGCGAGCTTTACCATTGACAATCTGTAAGGCTCCCTCTGCACAGGAAGGAACACAAAGCCCACAACCGTTACATTTCTCTTCATCGATTTGAATAATTTTTCTTTTTACTTTCATCGTTTTCTCCTTATATTCATTTTTTGGTATAATTAATACAGCGCGGCAAAGCCGCAGCCAAAAATTTATTTCTCGCGGAGCCCGCAGAGAAATTAGAGGAAAATTTATTTTTTAATGATTTTATTCATTTCTTTCTCTGGGCGCTCGGCAAGCTCTGGGAGAGTCATCCTTTTCCTTCTCCTGTTCGCCAAAAATAAAATTGGGGGAGCCCGGTCAGTTCCAAAACTTCTCCCAGACGTTCTCCTTTTTGGCAATGAATTTGGTAAAAATCTATTATATTGGTAATGATCTTTAAGGTCTCTTCGGTATCGTATATCCCCGGCATCTCTTTAGCCAAGCGGGGATGTCTGCCCAATTTACCACCCACCTGGATGCGGTAGCCATTTTTCTGTTCTTTTAATGCTCTTGGGGGACAAACTTTTATACATTGCCCGCAATAGAGACAACGAAAAGAGTCTAAAACGATTTTGCCCTCCCGCAAAAAAATAGCCCCTTCCCGACAAATCTCTACACAAGCCTGGCAAAGGGAACAAGATTCTTCATCCATTTCTGGTACACAGGCTCCTATTAATCCTATATCGGCAATTTGCGGACGAGAACAAGAATTGGGGCAGTCAGAAATGGATACTCTGAATTCATGATGCAGTTTCAAAGGTCCGTTTACCTTCTCTTTAATGAATGAGCGCATATTTTTTTCAGAAAGAATGTTTTCGATCTTGGCCGAAAGATCAGAGTTTTTTACAGCCTGGTTGGGGCATCCCATAGGGCCAAAACAAGTTTCAACTTGGTAGCCTTTGACTTCCTCTTCCATTTTATTAAGAAAACGTCGCTGACAAGTTTTGATATGTTCCAAATTTACCTCTTGGGCCCCGCACCGCCTTGCTTCTTCTTCTACTCTTTGGCGCACGCGCCGGCGGACAAAGAAAGGGACTTTAGCAACTGCTTCTTCAGCTTCCCTACTCCATTTCATGTTTCCAACCTTTCTTCCTCTCTTCTGGCAAAGATGCATTTATAATGAATATACCTTACCACTGATATTATTCCTTGACTTAAATCAATAGATAAGGATAATTTTTATAGGAGCAAATTTATGGACTTAATTCACCAGATTGCGCGCTTACCCCTTTTCCAGGGTCTGGAACGGAAGCATTATGAAGCCCTGGCCATGATATTGGTCGATCAGGTATTTAAACGGAGCGAAGATATCTTTTATGAAGATGATGAAGGAACAGGGTTTTACGTAGTCGTTTCAGGGCGCGTTAAGATCTTTAAATTATCAGCCGATGGCAAAGAACAAATCTTGCATATCTTTGGCCCGGGGGAGCCCTTTGGGGAAGTCGCCGTTTTTACCGGAAGGCGCTTTCCAGCTAATGCCCAGGCCATGGAAGAAAGTCGAGTATTTTTCTTCCCTCGTCAGGAATTTATTAATTTAATCCGGAAAGACCCTTCTTTAGCTTTAAATATGTTGGCTGTTCTTTCCCAGCGATTACGCCGTTTTACTATTATTATTGAGAACCTTTCTTTAAAAGAAGTCCCCGGCAGGTTAGCTGCCCATCTCCTTTATTTAAGTGAAAGAGAAAATGGAGCCACCACGCTCACTTTGGAAATATCCAAAAATCAGTTGGCCAGCCTTTTGGGAACTATCCCCGAGACTCTTTCCCGCATCCTGGCCCGCATGGAGAAAGAAAAATTAATAAGATCCGCAGGCAAAAAAATAACTATTCTTGATCGCCAAAGATTAGAAGAGATCGCCCTGGGAGAAAAGAAACTTCCTTAAAAAGGTCTGCCGCTACGCGATAACTTCGCTAATTAACCGGACCGGGGTTATATTAGTAAAATTAGCGATATCGCCGCGCAGGATAGAGCCGCATTCTTTGATCCCTTTTTCATAACCGTCCCGATTATCAAAATATAGATGGCCCACACAAATATAAATAGGAGGAGTATCTCCCCCACCAGATAAACCTTTATCCACTTCTGTCTTAATCAAGCCAAAAGGTTTTAAGTGTTTATGCACTAATTCCATATGTTTAGTCCGGTAATAATCAAAATCAAAACGGGCATCTTTTTCATAAGGGTACATCACGCTTACTTTGAACATAATATCCTCCTTGGACTATTTAATTCGAGAAGCTATATAAAAACCGTAATAAGCCAATTCCTTAGGCCTCATCTTTTTTGGCAAGGGAAAAACCCTTTCCCTACTTGGAATAGATCTCTTGCTGGCTGTAATTGCTTTGCCTATGCCTTCATTTCGGTTTTGAAGAACCGTAACAAATTTATTCTGGCAGCTCGTAGCGAAAATCACAGTATGGAGCTCCGTCCATAATTGTTTGGGTACGGGTCAATTTAATTTGGGGATTAAATCCGGCCATTAAAGCAGCATCCCGCCCACAGGACAATAGATAGCCAAACTCTGACATACCTAATTCTTTATACATTTCGGCATAACGACACCTGGTAACATTAAAATAAAATTTCTTTGGACTCTGTTCTAAAATTTCCATCTGGAGCGCATCTTCTTTAGTCCATAGAGAATGACTTCGAGCATAGGCTTCAAGAGAGTTATCTCCAAGATTTTTCGCCAATTGGGCGCCGGTTTCTTGCGCTATAGATGCAATAACTGAAGCCGTAATCTTCAGCGTCTTCTCCTCGCCAAATTCGCGCATAAAGGCTTTCAAAATTGGCCCTAAAATGCGGGCTTCAATCTCCCGACGAGCTAAAATACTAATTTGCGAAAGATCTACAGCCATTTTTATTCTCCCTTATTTAAGACTTAAACCCATAAGTGTGTGGTTTTATTGATACTGGCATTTTACCTAATATATCCATCGATTCCCTTTGATTCTTCTTCCCGCTCAGCAAGTCTATAATTTGTCTTTATTATTTCAGCCCCTTTTTTTTAGTATCGCCTCTTGGAATCTCAGGCCGGCAAAAGTTTTCACAATTATCAGATCTTTTACCCATTGTTCAACAGTTTCCTTATCTATTTTATTTAATGCATTTTTGAGGTCTTTTAATTTTTGAAGTATTTTTTCGGTAGCATTTTTAATTGCTTCAGGTTTCTTTTTTAAGTACCAATCTTCCCATTGAGCCAAAGTCTTCCCCTCAAACTCTTGGGTAAGTTCGCTCATCTGACCTACAACTCTTGGCCTTGTTCCCTGAGTATATCTATTAGCTAAATTAATTAATGGCGCTACATATTAATGAGACCATTAAATATATGACATCCGCCGTTTTCAACCCCTCACCCTAACCCTCTCAAGCATGGGGAGAGTCGATAAGAGTCGGTACGAATCGGTACGATTGTCGTTCCGACACTGTCATACTGCCACCCGACCACGGGGGAGGGTGAGGGGCATAAGTTTAAATAATTAATTGCTCCGAGTAATATTTGGGGAATTCGGGCGTTTCTATATCAAGGTATTTCCTTAATTCCTCAAGAGAAATTTTTATTTTCATACCGATTCTGCTTATGATTTTTCGGTAAATTTAAAAATTTCTTTTTAAATTTGTATTCCAGTCTTTCATCAACATCTGCTAAACCATTTTTTATTAAGTGGGCATTTAAAAACTTTTTATTCCAAAGGTAAAGATAACAAAGAAGGTTATTTTCTTCGTCATATTTTATGTCATCGAACTTAATAAAAACTTTCTGACTTTTTGTTTTTTTTAGAAATTCTTTGGCCTCTGTATTTTTATCCTTTCTTTCTTTAACTCCTAAAAGCCTTATGTTTACTCCATTATTCAAAGTTAAAATCTCAGGGGAAATTATTTCTTTTACTGTATAATATGTTTCTCTTGCGCATTGAGAGCTATCTATTTTTGACCCGAATCTTAATTTTTTTGGATCAACTTTTTTATCAAATTTTATGGGGTCTTTGAAAATGTAGGGTAACTTTTGAATTTCGTCTTGAAAATTTATCTTTAGCTCTTTTTGTTTAATTATTTCAAATTCCGCGTCCTCAAAAAGACCGCTTTGTTTTAAACCAAGCTTTTCTTTTATGATGGACAAAAAGTCTTCGTTTATCTCATAGCCGATAGAATTTCTATTTAAATTCTTAGCAGCTAAAGAAGTCGTTCCACTTCCCAGAAAAGGGTCAAGAACTGTATCTCCAATAAAACTGAACATTTTAATCAAACGCTTGGGCAATTCCTCAGGAAACATAGCCAAATGTTCATCCTGTTTTTCCCCCGGGAAATTCCAATGTCCGGTGAAATATTGATTCCACTCTTCTTCGCTCAATCTAGATTGCTCTTTGATTACTTTACTAACTTTTGGAGGCCTTCCATATTTTTTAAAGATCAATATAAATTCATAATCAATTTTAATAATCCCGTTTCTTGGATAAGGATAAGAACCCATAACAGTTGCCCCTCCGGTAGTATGGCAAGTAGTAACTTTCTGCCATATAATTGCTCCCATATAATCAAAACCAGCACTTTCGCAAAATTTAATGATTTCCGCCCTTATGGGAATTACCTTGTATCGGCCATAATAAACAGAGCGGGCAAACTGATCACCGATATTTATGCATAGTCGGCAACCTTTATGCAAAACTCTCTGGCATTCATTCCAGACTAAATTTAAATTGTTTATATATTCTTCGTAAGTATCGTTGAAACCTATTTGCTGGCCATTACCGTAATCTTTTAACTGCCAATAGGGTGGGGAAGTAATAATCAGATGAACGGATTCATCAGGAATCTCTTTCATCCATCGGGAATCACCAATGATAATTTTATGCCAGGTCTTCATAGTCTTTGCTTCTTAAAATTAGCATAAGAGCTGAATAAGTCAAGGACTTCAAGAATTGCCCGTTTAGCAGATGCGGTTTATTTTCTATGTTCCCAAACTCCTCTAAAATTCATCTTATTTTGGGATAAAAATTGCTCAAAGCTGGCCAGTATCTGGCCAATTTTCCAGCAGCCGTTGGTATGCAGGGTCGTTATAGCGTTCCAACGAAAAGGCGGGAGCATAAGAAGGGAGCTCGCTCTGGGTTAAATGAGCAGCCAGTAATTCTCCGGCGGCACAGGAAGCCATGATACCGAATCCAGAAAGAGCGCCAATTACAAAGGTCCCTTCTATTGGTAATGGACCGATGAGCGGCCGATTCTCTCGGGTCTTAGTATAATACCCCCCGTCTATTACAGGCTTGGGTATCCTTCCAAAATACGTCTCCAATTCGGGGATCATTCTGGCCAGACCGCGCAGGCATATCTCGGCATAATGAGGATCAACGGAAAAAGGGAAAACGGGCTGGACGGGCCGGACATCATAAGTCCAGATTATTAGAATCACGTCGCTATCTTGACCTCCTTCAGGGCGGGCATGGACGCCAGAGGGAAATTCTTCTAAAAGGTATTTTGTTTCCGCGGACTCCTCTAAGGAGGCTCTTTCTTCCGCAGACCAAGGCAAAAAGACTGGGTCAGTCCAGATCAAAAGAGGGGCCTTCCTATCTATCACCCGCAAATAATCGTGGAAAACTACCTTGGTGTGTAATTCATGAAAAACTGGCAATTCTAGGCCCATCATTTGGGCTACATGGGGAAGAAAGGGACCAGCCGCAATAACTAAATATCGCGTCGGGAGTAAAACTTGGCAGTCATCTTCCCGGATATAAACGGCTTCAATCTTTTCTTTAACCACTTTTATTCCTTCTAAGCGAGCCTGGCGAAAAACAGTTCCGTACTCCCGGGCTTTTTCTAACATGTACATACCTAATTGTTGGGCGCTAAGCCAGCCACAACGCCGCGCATGGAGTAACCCTATCGTATTTGAGGCCAAATAAGGAAAATTCCTCTTAATTAATCTCTGGTCAGTGAGCAAATCTGCCCCATCAATTTGGTCCATAAAATTTAGCGCAGATGCTGGCTGGTAAGAAGAATTATGAGCCTTTGGGTGATAGCGGACTGGCCCAGCTCCTAATTTGGCCTCTTCCTCTGCTACTTGCTGAAACTGTTTAACCTTCTCCGGCTCGGCGGTAGCAAATAAATAACCACGCCGGTTCAAATTAAAACAATTGCCACTTTCGCGAGCCAAGTCCTCTAAGAGATCAATGCTTCGGTTCATAAATCTCACCATAGCATCTCCTGGACCAGGCCACCAGTTGCGGTAGCATTCAGTTGATTTATCACTGGTTAACGAGAGAGGCGGTCTTTCATCAATCAGCAAAATGTTCTTAATCCCATGCTGGACACTTAGATGATAAGCGGCCGCAATGCCCGCTATCCCCGCGCCACAAATTATTATTTCATGCATACCCAATCTCTTTTATACGTTTTTTACTTTTTATTATATGATAATAGGGTCTCGGGCGGCCGCGCGAGCTGCCCTAATCAAAGAGGCAAAACTATAAGTAGGGAGGGCACAACCTCCTGCTAATATAAACTTGGTATTCCCCGCCTGAGCGATTGCTGATTTAACTTGTTGACGTAAAGCCTTTATGGAAAGGTAGGGAAATCTTATGTGATCAATCCCAGCCATAAGAGTCAAAGAAGTCAATTTACGCACTTCGGCGATTGATGGGCCTCCATTTAAATCGGCCCAAGAGAGAATTTGAACTGGATAATCCAGTAAACGATCTAAATATAATTTTTCTCCATGAGCATGAAGGATATTGATTTTCCCCTCCGCCGCGATTGCTTTTAAAAATTCCAGATCAAAAGGCCGCATGAACTTTTCATATTGTTCCCGAGTTAAAAATTCTGCCGAAGCTGGCACTGATAAGAAGATACCGGATGAACCCAGTTGCAAACTTGTTAAGGCATATTGGATAAGATTCCGATTGACCACGCTTAAAGCTTCCAGAAGCGCATCAGGGTATTTCTCCATCAGGATAGGCATGAATTCCTTGGCCAGACTACGCCGCATAGTATTCCAAGCGTTGAAGACCGTATCAAAGAAGAAAGCCTTCCCCCCTAAAGTCGCTGCAATTATCTCTATTGTCCGCAGTTGCTTTTCCATAGGAGTCCGGGCGATGTCCAAAATCTTAATTTGGCGCAAATCCTCTGGAGTCTCTATGCTTTCTAAACCTTCCGGCATTGGGTAATCATAGTCATTCATGACTTTTAGTAGATCCAAGTCATAGGCCTGGAAAAATTCCAGATGAACCTGAGCAGTTTTCTCGGGGGCAGCATGTTGAGTTCCAAAATGGTACCAAATGGAAAAAGGAAGTCGTTCTACAGGCTTTCCGGCCAATGTGTCTTGTAATAATTCAATTTTAGGCATTCGCTAACCTCAACTTTTATATCTTGATAACTTACAGACTCTCTCCTTCATAAACATTGGCGATGCAGCAGAGAAAAGTGACGGGCTCCTGGTCACTCTCATTCCTCATACTATGCACTTCCCTAGTGGGTATAAATATAAAATCATTAGGACCAAGAATGCGTTCTTCTACTATCTTATCAGTCTCAGCATCATGCTTAAAGCATCTAACCTTTCCCGAGAGAATGTACATAGTTTGATAGTAAAGGTGATTATGGATGGGGATTTCTCCTCCAGGTCCGATGGTAAAATAACGCAAACCATACTCTACGGCATCCTTCGGCCCGGCCTGGGAAAGCCAGCGGATCCAAACATCTTTAACTGGATATTGCTTTCCTTTATATGGATAGGTTTCAACCTTCTGGTCTAGTTTGTCATTAACGTTCATGACTATCATAAAGATCTCCTTTTTATTTTTGGCTAAATTTTTTTAATCGAGCCAGGGCTTCTTTTAGCTTTTCAGCAGAATGGGTTAAAGCAATACGCATATACCCTTCACCATATTGGCCATATAGAGAACCAGGAATCATCCAGACATTAGCCTCTTCTAAAGCCTGAAAGCAAAATTCTAAAGAAGTGTACTTGGGGGGCACCCGCGCCCAAAGGTAAAAAGTAGCTTGCGGCGGATATGCTTCTATCCCAATTTCCTTAAGGCCGGCCAAGAAAATATCTCGCCGCTCTTGGAAGATTTGATTCCTTTTGGCCATAAACTCATCTGTACTCTGCAGAGCTGCCATGGAGACTAATTGGATAGGGTAAAACATACCCCGGTCGGCATGAGCTTTAACTTTGCCTAGGGCCGAGATTATATCTTTATTACCAACCACCATTCCCGAGCGCCAGCCACAGCAGTTATAAGTTTTAGAAAGAGAATGAAGCTCAACGCCCACTTCTTTTGCTCCTGGAAATTCCAGGAAGCTGTGCGGGGGTCGGTTATCGAAATAAACCTCTGAATAAGCATTATCAGCGACTACGCACACCTTATTTGCTTTAGCCCAAGCAATTAGTTTTTCATAGAATTCAGGCGGGGCAGTAGCTCCTGTGGGATTATTGGGGTAATTAACCCAAATCATTTTAGCTTTTTGGGCAATAGGCGCAGGGATTTGGTCAAGATTAGGGAGAAAACCATTCTCCCTCAATAAAGGAATTTTTTCTACCTGGGCGCCCACAATCTTGGCGGCAGCTTCATAAGAAGGATAACCCGGATCCGGAACTAAAGCCAAGTCTCCTACATCCAGAAGGCAAAGGTGAATCAAAAAGAGCCCGTCAGTTGAACCAAGAAGAGGGAGAACTTCTTTTATTGGGTCAAGATCAACCCCGAAGCGACGTTTATACCATTGGGCAATGGCTTCTTTTAAGGGTTGGTTAGGATAAAAGCTTGGATAATGGTGATAATCAGGGTGGCGCGCAGCTTCTTCTAAAATCTTAAGAAGATGGGGGGGAGGAGGAAAATCAGGGTCACCCACTCCCAAGTTAATGATATCCTTTCCCTCTTGTTTCAGCCGCGCAAGGCGCATATTCATTTCCATCACTAAAACGCCTTGCAAGTGCTCCAGGCGACGAGCTATTTGCATAATCCCCTACCTCGAATAAAAATTCACAACTCACCATTAAAATTTTCTCATGGAAATATCATTATCTTACCTTATTGTCAATAATTCCTTTACCTAACCGTCGATCACTTTTTAAATTCGTACATCTTGCAGGCGGAAGGGAGAGAGGCCCCATATAATGAGGCCATTATTCTTTCATGGGTAGGGGCGGAGAGAATCTGCAAGAACTTTGGAAATTCGGGGGATGCAAATCTGATGCAAGATTTTATTCTTTCTGGGTTTCGGGCTCCTTCTTTCCTTCTTCGATTTTCCGGTAGATGGTGCGAGCCGAAATACCCAAGATTTTGGAGGCTAAAATTTTATTACCGCGAGAATGGCGAAGTGTCTCTTCGATTACTCTCTTTTCGATCACCTCTAAAGGAGTCCCCAAGGGAATAGAAATTATCTTCTCATCTGCCCCAAGGCCTTTTTGACTTCTACGCATATTAACTGCTTCTATTATTTCCGGAGGAAGATCTTCCGGATTAATAAAATTTCCCTTACATAAGACCACGGCTCGCTCAATAGCATTTTCTAACTGCCGCACATTCCTGGGCCAATGGTAATTGGTCATCAATTCCATTGTTTCCGGAGCAAAACCTGCAATCTGTTTATTATTCTTTTTCTTAAACACTTCCAAAAAATGATAAGCAAGCAGAGGGATATCTCCCTCTCTTTCCCGTAAAGGAGGAAGAGTGATGGTAATCACGTTGAGGCGGGAAAAGAGATCTTCCCGAAAAGTTTTCTTCTCCACTGCTTCTAATAGATTTATGTTGGAGGCCGCGACCAAGCGCACGTCAACCCGCAAAGTCTTGGTTCCGCCTAAACGTTCGAATTCCCCCACCTGCAAGACCCGGAGCAGTTTTACTTGCACCGTAGGGCTAACTTCTCCAATCTCATCTAAGAAAAGAGTCCCGCCATCAGCCAGCTCAAACCTACCCTCCTTTCGGGCTATGGCCCCGGTGAATGCTCCCCTTTCATAGCCAAAGAGTTCTGCTTCCAAAAGGGTCTCCGGCAAGGCGGCACAACTAACTTTAATAAAAGGACGATGAGCTCGCGGGCTTAAATCATGAATGGCCTGAGCGATCAATTCTTTGCCCGTTCCGCTTTCACCTTGAATAAGCACCGTAGCCGAGCTGGGAGCCGCTTGGGCAACAACCTCTAATATTTTTCTCATTGCTGGACTCTGGCCGATGATCTTCTCAAATTTTTGGAATTCTTTAATTCGCTCTTGGAGAACTCGATTCTCCAAGACCAGAGATTGTTTTTCCAAGGCTTTGCGCACAAGTTTAATAATATCTCGCGGCTTGAAAGGTTTTTGGATATAATCAAACGCTCCGTCTTTCATAGCGGTGACCGCCGTATCCACAGTGCCAAACCCCGTGATCAAAATTACTTCTATTTCTGGATGTAAAGTCTTTGCCACTCGCAAAAGCTCTACGCCATCCATTTTGGGCATTTTTAAATCGGTCAAGACGAGATTAATATGCTCCTGGCGCAGAATATCAAGGGCCTCTTCCCCATCATTAGCCGCGCATACTTTATACCCCTCGCTATTTAATATTTTGGCTAAGGAATCCCGGAAAGACTTATGATCATCAACAAGTAGAATTTTCTTCGTCTCTGGCTTATCCATTGATTATATCCTTTCTTTCCTCGGGGGGAGGAAAATGATTCTCCATGGGCACCGCGGGAAGAGAGATAGTAAAAACAGTTCCCAAGTCCACGTAGCTCTTGACATTAATGCTTCCTTGATGTTCTTGAATAATATGGGAAGTAATGGATAAACCTAAACCTGTTCCCCCATGCTTGGTGCTGTAGAAAGGGGTAAAGATAAGATCTAAATTTTCTTCCGGAATACCGCGCCCCGTATCGGCAATAGTAATCTCTACCCGCCCATCCTTATGGCAGGTAGAGACCGTGAGCTTGCCTCCCCCAGGCATAGCTTCAAATGAGTTTTTGATAATATTCAATAGAGCCTGGCGCAGCTGTTTGGCATCTATTAGGACCGGAGGCAAAATATTGTCTAATTCTTCCTGGATATGTACCTTCCGTTCGACAGCCTCTTCTTTTAAGAAAAAAAGCAGATTGGAGACTACTTCATTAATGTTACCCCACTCCAGCTTCAATTTAGGCAGGCGGGCAAATTGCAGGTATTCTTCGATTACCTCCAACAAATGATCTACTTCTGATTTAATCACTCCCAGAATCTGGCGAGCTTCTTCTGTCTCTGCTGCCCCGAAGCGAGATAGTTCATCTTCCAATAGCTCGGCATTTAACACAATCGTTCCTAAAGGATTTTTAATCTCGTGAGCAACATTAGCTGACATTTTGCCCACCACGGCTAATCTTTCTGATTGAATAATCTGTTGCTGGAGTTTCTTTTCCGCCGTTACATCTTTTACATATTCGACGACTTCTTGAACTTCCCCGTTCTGGCCGGGCAGGGGAAATGTATAAAGTTGGAGGTATTTCTTTACTCCCTCAACTAGCAGAGTTGCTCTATCGCGATAGGCAGTTTTCCCTGTTTTAAAAGTTTCTTGGGCCGGGCAATTCGGGCAAGGTTCCGAGCGACCTTGGAATTCTTGATAACAAATTTTGCCTAAAAAATCTTTTAATGGTTTCTTATACCAATTTAAGCCAGTCTTATTTAGCATGGTGATGCGAAAATCTTGGTCAATTATCGCAATGGCATCCGGTGAGCCATCAAACAGGATCTGTAAACGGTTTTGGGTCTTAACAATTTCTTCGCTCCATTTTACTTTTTCTTCAGCCCGGATGCGGCTTTGATTAATCTTATGGCCGACATAAGTTCCCAGCAATAGGGTTCCCGCCATGATCGCCAAAAGAAAAACAGAATTTTTAAAGCTGGCCCATACTATCTGGGTCATTTCCGAATAAGGTGTTATTAAAGCAATAAACCAAGAATTCTCGCCCACTTTAATGGGGGCATAGGCGAAAAGGTATTTAATCTTCTCCTTTTCTTCCCCTGGCAAAGTTAAAACTTCTTCTCCCATTCCAGTCTTGTCCGGAGACATTTCTTTGTTGATCAACTGGAGTAGACGCCCTCCCATAAGCTGGAATTGATTCTCTCCAGAAGAGCTTTTCGCCTCCCTCAGCTTTGTCTGGACGTGAGTTAAAATTACTCCCTCCTGGTTAATTAGCCAGGACGCCCCACCTGCCCCCAGGGGTAAGGAAAGGAGAAATCTTTCTTTGAGTATCTCAAAATTAAGGCCACCAGCTAAAATCCCTTGCCAGTTATTTCCAGAAAAAATAGGGGCTGCTATTAAGATTAAGCTGGGGGGAGATGTTTTTGCTTCTTTAATTTTTTCTATGATGACTGGAGATTTCTCCTTTTTTATTTTTTCTAAATAAATAGGAGAGATTAATCCCGCGCTGGATGGGGAGAAAAATTTTGGAGGTGGATAACATAGAAAATCCCCTTTTTCGTTTTGAAAAATAAGAAACTCCACTTTACCAGGTAAAGTAACTAAAAAAGATTTTAGGGTTTCTTCAGCATTTGCCAAGGAAAGCTTTTGCGCTTGGGGCAAGGAAGTTAAAAGAGAAATATCATGCCGAGTTTCTGACAAAAAATTTTCTATCCTACTGGCCACCTGTTTCACTAGGCCCAGTTGCTGTCTGTTAAACTGCTGAGCGATTGCTTTTTCGGCGCTATAATAACTATAGAGGCCTATAACGATTAAGACGCTGATAATTATACAAGTAACTGCCCAGATTACCGGCATTAAGGGAAGACGGTACCTTTGCATAAACTCTTCCACGGTGGTAAGCCAGGGCGTTTCTTTTTTAGGGAGCATATAAAAATTATACTTCTTGCGCCTTATTTAGTCAAAGAGGAGTTTTGGTAACCGTTGATCACGTTAGTGCCCTTTCCTCTTGCCTCCCTTTTAACTTTGGCTTTATAATTATTATTAATCTTCCTTCCTTAGCAAAGGTAAGCCGGCTATGCGCATTGGCGTAAAGC
>Ga0209102_1000502_pt1 | contig 25864 bp, 23 predicted proteins | sample ConPoolayeHmetaG_FD_185483 | JGI IMG/M metagenome (GOLD analysis project Ga0209102, IMG submission 185483) | Hot spring microbial mat communities from California, USA to study Microbial Dark Matter (Phase II) - Cone Pool mat layer H metaG... ...
TGTTAAAGGTGTGATATGTCAAAACCGCCATCGTAGCAATAGAATACTTTTTCAAAGTTTTTCTATTTCTTGCAAGTGCGTTAACAGCTTTAGGCCTTTTGGAGAGGGCTTATAAAGGGTTCTTACGGGTCGGGAGTCTATTACTGCACGCTGGATGAGACCCATCTTTGATAAGTTTCGAATGATGAGGGTAACAGTTGCACGACTTTGAACAATGTCGTTTTCAAGATCGTATTTCAGAATTTCAGCATAATGAACAGATCCTTTCTCGCATATGAACTTCAGCGTTTCGTAGAAACCTTTTTTCGACATTTTCCTCAAAACAGCCAAAAAATTGTCTTTCTTATCTTTTTGCATCGGTTCCTGCCCATAATTGGATATCAGAGCAGTTGTGATAAGGTGTAAGCATATATTGTGCAATCTAGGGATTCATTATGAAATCTATACTTTCAATTCATAACTCTTAAGGGTGCTTTTTGCTACGTAGATAAAGTGAAGAGCAATTAGGGAGGTAGAGACAATTTGGGAAAAAGAATCTACGTAGCAATAGGTCTTGGCGTCGCCTCTTTAGTTATGTTGTTAATTGGTCTCTATTGGATGTTCTTTCCATCTGTAACTTTCTTGTCGCAACAGAAAGAAACGACTAGCGCTGTTTCTCTTCCCAACCCTATACCTGCGCATAGCACAAGAGAGGTGACTTTTTCTGCTCAAGGTGGAGATTACATAACGTTCAATCTGATCCCCGAGACTGGATTTCCACCAATGCCATTGTCAATTATGGGTGGCACTATTACTGTCGGCGTGTATATTGGTTCGCAGGTTCTCTACAGCAATACTGCACAAAAGATTGAAGGCTCTGTAAACCTTCCTCAAACAGGAACATACACCTTTCAAATAGTGAACAATAACGATTTTGAAATAGAGTTTCTATCTGCCCCGAATGTTGACGCATCAAGGCTTCTTCTACATCATCCATACACAGAGTATTCTCAAGTATCAAACACTGCTATGCAGTCCTATGGCTTCTTGCTAATAATGGGCGCCATTGTTGTAGGTGTAGTAGCTGTGCTGACTCTGGTGCTGCAACAAAGAAAAGTCTAACTCCTTTCAGCTAAACCTTGCCAGATTTGAAGAGAACCACTAACGAAATGAGAGTAGCAGACGCTACAAAATCTAGTTTGATTCTCGTCCAAACCTATGAGCATTTTAAGTGAATGATAGAAAAGTTTTGGTTTCTTGGCTAAAAATTCTTTTTACATTTCTTTATAGCTAAATAAGCTCCAATTCGGATTCCAAAATTCAATTGATGGTATTTTTTAAAAGTTTTTTGATAAAGGTTAAATGTTTAAAGTTTAATTTTTTTCTGAAGCGAACCTTACAATAGAGGTTTAGTCCATATATGGTGACATGTGGTACAGAATATGCTTAAATATAAGGGTCCTGGAAAACCCGTTAACTCGCCGCCAGAAGGCGAATGGGTAAAGATTCACGCTGAAAACTTGAGAAAGGAACGGTGGAAGGAAGCGAGCATGCTTATATCAGTGGCAAGATGCTGGACCACTGATGATTGGAAAAGGACTCGCGTCACAAGACCTGATCAATGGTATTTTGATGCATGGATAAGTCTCAACAATTATGAAAAGGATATAGAAGACATTAAAGATCTAATAAGAAGACTCAAAGTGGAAGAAGATGTTTATGTCGTACTGCTTGACTACAGTAGGGGATTAGAACGGTTCGCTAATTGGCTCAGGAAACAAGCGTTATCTCATCCTACTTTTAACTGTAAGCTGGTACTAAAACCTGAAAAGTGGAAAGAATGGCTTGGGAGTCACCAAATAAAGAAAGAAGAACATGCGACGCGGCGCGGAATGTATAATCATCCACTGCGCCTACTAAAACATTAAGGACATTTTCGGTGACCTCTGCGCTACCAAGGAATTTTATTCTACGTATAAGAGTCAGGGGAAACATGCGTGTTTTTAACTTTATTTAAGTTCAATTTCTAGAGGCGATAGTAAATTCCGGTAATACGTATATTCTCGTTGCTAGTTTCAAAAACTTTGTTCTTTGTCCTTCCTTTGAGGAATGGCTGAGGCGTCAATCTCACATAGAGTATAGGGATCATCGGTATGTCCTAGAGAAAGAGATAAAACATTTCCCTATTGCCTTAACATTTCTCATCAATGTTTTTATAAGATTCGTATTCTCAACAGTTCTTATGTAATTTTCAGTCATTTGGTAAGATTTTTCTATATGGTCATGTGTATTTCTTTTTATGAAGAAGAATACTTTGTATCTTGACGCTGACTTGGTTGAAAGAGCGAAAAGAGAGAACGTTAACATTTCGAGGCTTGCGGAGGATGCGCCCAAAGAAGCTTTGAATATAGCTGTTCCTCGTACTGCTCGTGAATATCTTCTGAAAGTGCTTGAGGATGCTGGGCGTGAACTGGCTTTTTATGGTGAAGTCTATCTCCTACCTTTTCAGATTGAATCGTTAAAGCTTGAAAATGTTGGGCCATTTCAAGATTTTGAGGCAAAATTTGGAAAAGACGCATTAAACGTGATTTATGGCCCATGCGGCTCTGGAAAATCAACCATTATAAGGTCAATTCTGTTCGCATTTGGCAAACGGCACACATATTTTTCCAAGTCAAAAAACGGGAAAATAACCCTTAAACTGTTTCCAGACCAAGATTCAGTTAACGTAACAACAAATCAGGAAAACCCGTTAGATGCAGTGAAGAGTTACAGGTGTCTGATTGCAAATGACATTTTTCAGAGAGTGCCCAAGAGCATGATTTCTGGACTTTGCGAAGAAATGAAGAAACTGGGAATCCAAATCATAATCACCACGTCTTTAACACCTGATCTTTCCAAATTCCCCAAAGACACAAATGCAATCCCATTGGAAAATTCACAGCTATAAAGAGACGTTTATTCTATTTTTGGGAGACATAAATAATATGTTTAAACGGCGCATTTTAATTCTCGATTGCACACGAAAAGAAGAACCTTCAGAAGGGCGGCTACTTAAGGAGTTCTTTAAGATATGCAGATTGTACAAGCCTGCAAAAGCTTTTCCTTTAGTTTACAAAATTAACTCGAAAAAGGACTTTCTGCAAAAACTCAATACAGGCAAGCGATACGATATCATTCATATTTCAGCTCATGGTGGGACAAAAAGAAAAATCGGAATAGGTAACGGGAGAACGTGGTTAGCTACACCAGAAGAAATAAAGAAAACAAATCACAAAGCTGAACTAGTCTTTGTAAATGCATGTTTGGCGAACAAACTAAAAATCGCAGAAGCATTTAAAAGTAAATATTTCTTAGCTCCTATAACAGAAGTAGAATGGATTAATGCAGCATTATTTTCGCTGATGTTTTATAAACGATACATTGTTGATGGCGTGAGAATGCGGAGTTCTTTTGAATATGCACGGACCAAAACTCAGACGTGTAGTGACTATCTAGAATATTGGGAAAGTTAAATGAACGAATACCTAACAGAATTGGCAACGATACTCGAGCAATAGTTGGATATGCGTAGATGTTCTCCGATATGTACTGTTAGTCATTCGTTTAATCTAATTACTACTTTCTTGTTGGGCAGAGTGGCAACGTATTCCCATCCTTGCTCTAGATACGTGTTAACGTCATCTAGTGACACAGCTTTCTGTTTTGTACAATCGGTTATCTCTGTGCCCAACAGCTTTTTTCTCACAATATCTTGAAGTTCTTCATCACTTAGCGAGGATACATCCATCTCATCAACTTCTTTCTGCTTAAAACCCGCAACCAAGAGGAGTTGTTTTCTGAAAGCATGTCTAAGTTTTTCTTCACTTGTTTCTTCAATCTTCTTAGTCTGCAGGTATTCTTGGCTTCTTCTATATGCTTCTCTCATGTCTTCTATGACGCCTTCTGGAAGCTTACACTTGTTCGTTGTATAGCGATTTTCGATGTCCCCGACATGCCCCATCCAGAACTGCCGATAATCTCTCAGCACTAAACCTTTAGATTCGGCAAGCATCAATTGCGTGTCAAAATAAGACCTTAACACATACGGTCTCCATGGAAAACCAGCCTTCCTGATGGCTCCTCTTATTATGTCGCCAATATTCACTGTTTTTATGAAAGGCTTCATTCTCATCTTAGGAGTAACCACAGGCGAGTCACCAACAATTTTTTCACCTTCTCTCATTCTTTCTTCCAAATAATCCTTCAAATATTCGCATCCTTCTTCGCTTAGAAACGTGAAATACTGATGCCCCGCCTTGCTCAAATCTTTCCGAACAACAACCATCGTGGGAATCTTGCCAAAACTCACAGAAGTGCTTTCAACTTTCATTTCTGGAAAATCCTTAACTCTCAAACCATCAGAGCCTTCATAATTACCTAAAGTCTGCGTCCTTAAACCGCTGTGAGCAAGCAGAACGCTGGAAACGCGAGCTTTACCGTCTCCTGACAGAAGTATTCGCCTCAGCTCATCAACAGTCGGAACTCTTTCATCCTTAAGCGACGGAGTATCATCCACCCCTTTTATCTTAATTCTCACCTTCAACTCCTTGTTATTGTGCGCAAGCCAGGATCGCAGGGCTTTCATGGTAGAGCTTATGTAGCTTCCAGCGTAGCCTTTCTTCTCAGCTGAGGTAACATAATCCATTAGTAAGTTATGCAATTCCTTTTCACGCATAGAAGCAAGCTTCTTAGGAGTAATCTTGTGCAATTCACAGAAGCTTCCAAGCCTTCTTAAGCACACGTCAGCGGATATCTTCGATCCCCGCGCAACATTCTCATACCAGCGCTTCACGTCCGCATCCTTGAAAAGGTAAGCGTATTTTGCCCGCGGCATATGTTAAAATGGACCGCTGTCGCTATTAAGGGTTACGGTTCCATACCCAAAGTCTGGTGGGGCTGCCCGGATTTGAACCGGGGTCTATAGCGCCCGAGGCTACAAGCCTAGACCAAACTAGCCGACAGCCCCTATTTCTGCAGTTTAACATTTCTTACTGTTAGCTTAATATCATAAAAACATTAGCCAAGAAACCATGCTTAAATGAAGCTTTTTGCAAAATGTCGGACACTGGAAACTTTCTTAAGCTTCAAACTTCTATTGTTGCAGTACCTTTACTGTCAGAGGCTGAGACCAGTCATGTCGCATTCGCAGAGGCTTCATGGTGCTAAAGTGCTTAAGGCTGTTTCCTCAGCTGTTAGAATTCGCCTATTGAACTTGCTTTATGAAAAGGGTCCGATGTCGTATACTGAGCTGATGAGTTCTCTTAAGATGAATCCTGGCAGAGATGCTGGAAGATTTGCCTATCACTTGAAGTTTTTGCTTAAAGCAGATTTGGTTGAGGCTGATGTGGAAACCAGAAAGTATCATTTGTCGGATTTGGGCAGGATGGTTGTTGATGTTGCAGACGAGATTGAGAAGAAGGCTTTAAGACCCAAGAGATTGCTGGTGCGTACTTCACGTTTTACGTTGGAAGAGTTTGATGCTAACCGTATAGCAGATTCGCTGATAAAAGAGGCTAACGTGCCTGCTGATCTAGCTCAGAGAATCGCCAAAGAAGCGGAAAAGCAGTTGCTTAAGTCTAAGACTAAATATTTGACCGCCCCTCTTGTCAGAGAAGTTGTGAATGCTATTCTAATTGAAAAAGGCTTGGAAGAACATCGCCACAAACTCACACGTCTAGGGCTTCCAGTTCATGATATTACCTCGCTTTTAGCCAAAAGCAAAGCCCTAAAAAGCTCAGCCTTTGTGTGCGAAACAGCTGGAAAAACTGCTATTGAAGAGTACACGCTTTTGAACGTCTTTCCCAGAGACATTGCAGACGCGCATCTGTCAGGCGCAATTCACATTAACAGGTTAAGTGACTGGATTCTAAAGCCAAATGAAATAATGCAGGATGGACGGTTTTTTCTTCAAAGAGGTTTAAATCTTGAAGTAATTGATTCGAGTAAGCTTACGTTGCCACCTCCAAAAAATTTGGAATCCGCATTAACCTTTCTTAACATTTTTCTTTCTTATTCAGCTAGAGAAGTGAGTGATATCCAATCATTAGATTATTTCAATGTATTTCTTGCACCCTTAATTAAGAATAGGGAAGCTTCCAAGGTTAAGGAGGCTTTACATCTATTTATCATTAATTTGAGCCATCTTACAAGTGTTACTTTAGGTTTAGAGCTTATGATTCCAGATTTTATCGCTGAAAAACCGGCTTTCGGAATCTCTGGACAGCCAGTGGGCAATTATGGAAATTTTAGAGAGGAAAGCCGACTTTTGGCGTCTCTGCTTCTTGAAATATTTGCTGAAGAAAACGCAAACAAACCGTTGATGAATCCCAGAATAGTTGTTAAGCTTCGGTCAGGAGCCTTTGCGGATGAAAAAGCGAGGGCTCTTCTTCTTAAGGCGCATCAGCTTTCATGCGAGAAAGGAATTCCATACTTTGCTAACCTTTCAGAGAAAAATAATGAGCGTTCAGTTTTTTCTAGTAGTGGGTTTAAACTTAATGCTGATTTTAAGAGTGATTGGGAAATAGATACTCTGAGAACGGGCAATTTGGGACTTGTAACCATAAATCTGCCTAGAATTGTTTACGAGTGGGAAAGAGAGGAAAAAAAGTTTTTTGAATTGTTGAAAGAAAGATTTGAAATAGCTTCTCGTACGTTGGAAATAAAGTATCGTTCACTCAAACAGTATGCGGAAGGATTGTTGCCTTTTTTGACGCAGAAAATCAATGGAGACGAGTATTTTAGGCTTGAAAATTCAGCGCGTACAATAAACTTGTGTGGGCTTCGAGAGGCTGCAAAAGCTTTTTCCGAGAAAGACTCTTTTGAAGATGGAAAGACTCAAGATTTTGTGGAAAAAATATTTCAGCAAATGACAGAGTTTAGTGATAAAATGAGCAGAAGGCGAGAGAGGCGTTTGTCTATTGCAATTTTGCCAGACTTTGAAGCTTCTGAACGGTTGGCGCAACTAGATATAGAAAGGTATGGCGTTGCTAAGGTTCATTTCATGGGAACAAGAGAGAAGCCTTTCTACTCAACTGTCAATAAGCTTGTTCTTAAAGAGGGAAAGGATCATTCTGAAGCTAAGATTGAAGGAAAATTGCATAGACTATGCACGGGGGGAAACTTGACCATTATAGATTTGGAAGAAGGAGATTATACGCCTGAAGAACTGATGAAATCAACTAGTGACTTTATAGATTATGGCATTGGTTTCTTTGCTTATGCGCGGAGTTTAACATATTGCGTTAACTGCAAAAGAAGCTATTTTGGGTTGTTGCCTAAATGTCCTTCATGTGGGTCAATAGGTACGTTAGCAGTTTTTGAGCGTCTTAAAAAATAGAAATCAGCGAAAAAGGTTACTGAGCTTTCATTTTACTGCGCCTAATATTAGAGCCAGAAGAGCCATTCTGACAACCATACCGTTCCAAACTTGCTGGAAGTATCGTGCATGCGGAGTGCTATCTACATCAACAGCTATCTCGTCAACTCGTGGAAGCGGGTGCATGACTATTAAATCCTGTTTAGCTTTGCCCAGAAGCTCCGAGTCAATCTTGTAGGAGCCTTTTACTTTAGCGTATTCTGCAGGGTCTGGAAAACGCTCTTTTTGAATTCTAGTTACGTATAGAACGTCAACAATTGGGATAATTTTCTCTAAACTTGTTTTTTCTATAACGGGAATCCTTTCTTTTATAGTCTCAAGCACTTCTCGACGCATCTTTAAAGTTTCGGGTGAGATCAAATATAGTTCAATATTGTAAAGTGAAAGAGCGTAGGCAAGCGAGTGCACTGTTCTTCCATATCTTAAGTCACCGACAAATGCGATTTTTAGTCCGTCGATGGTGCCTTTCTCCTTATTCATCGTGTACATGTCTAATAGTGCTTGTGTTGGGTGCTCTTCTGCTCCGCTACCTCCGTTTACGATTGGTACTTTTGAAAATTCTGCGGCAAGTCTTGCAGCCCCTTCTAGTGGATGTCTTAATGCTATTACGTCTACATAGTTTTCCACTGTGCGGACAGTGTCAGCAAGGTTTTCTCCTTTTTTCACCGAAGCCATCTCCGCCTCTGCAAAGCCGATAGTTGAGCCTCCTAGCTTATGCATGGCTGCTTCAAAGCTTAGGCGGGTGCGTGTGCTCGGTTCAAAGAATAGTGTTGCGAGAATTTTGCCTTTTAGCATGTCTGAGCCTTTAGTTGCAAGGGGTTCCATGTTTTGAGCAGTTTTAAAAATGTAGTCAATTTCTTCTCGAGAAAGGTCTTTGATTGATATTATGTCTCTACCTTCAAACTTCAAACTCACACCTAAAACAACACTATGTAACCTCTAAATAACATTTTCTAACATGACAAACTAAAGAATAAGAAATAAGAACAGTCACCATCTTGGAGGGGGGTTAAGTTTTTTATGCACGGTTAGAGTATACCCTTCTTTCTGGAGAAACAATTATGAGCGAACCATTACTTCATGTTTCCAAAATCAAAAATGGCACAGTTATCGACCATATTACGGGCGGACATGCATTAGATGTTGTAAAAATTTTGGGAATCACGGGGCATGAGAAGGGTATAATCACAATTGCAATTAATGTGCCAAGCAAACTTTACAAGACCAAAGACATCGTGAAAATTGAAGGCAGAGAATTGAAAACGCAAGAAGTTCATAAAATCGCTTTGCTAGCGCCGCATGCAACAATAAACATTATTCGTGACTATAATGTGGTTGAAAAGCTGAGAGTGAAGCTGCCAGAAGTGATTGAAGGCATTATCCGCTGTACTAATCCAGCATGCATAACGAACAGCAATGAGCCTGTGCAGTCAAAATTTTACGTTAAAAACGAAGACCCTCTGCTGTTAAAGTGTCATTATTGTGGTATTATTGTAGAAAAGAATGATGTTCTTCAACAGTTTTAGGTTGGACTGTAATGTTCGGAAAGTGAGACAATCCTTATATCGTAATATATGCTACATTCTTATCTGGAATGCACTAGTTTAAAATGCATCTTATCAATATCATCATTTGGAAATAGGTGAAGAAAGTGTGGGAGATACTGGTCCCAGTAGCATGGCTTGCCCTGCTAGTTTATGCTGTATGGTACTTTGTATCTGCCAAAGATTATGCGCCGCTTAACTCAAAAGAAGTCTTGTTGTTATGGAAAATCCACAAACAGCAAGCAGGGTGTAAAGCAAAGGGATGGCGAGAAATTAGAAGGAGAAAGAAGCTTATCGGTTTTAAATGCGAGTGCGGATATAAGCATCTGCAAAAGCGCCCAATAAATGTCAGAGAACCTGAACTTCTCATTCAATCTGAAAATACGATTTATAGCACTGTTAAAAACAGACAACCTTAAACTTGAGCATTACAACTTCATAGTAAGTTCAATTGATTTAATAGGCTTCTAAAATAGGCTTCTCGAAGATGCTTTCCTTTGCCAAGACCGGGGCATTCTGAGGTGGGGGAAAATGTGTATTTGCCATTTTTTGTGGTTTTTAGTTCAAATGGGTAGAATCTGCAGATTAAGGGTCTTAATGCATATATTGTGCACAGCTTGTTTTTGAGAAAGATACATTTTCCTTCTTTTCTGGTTTTTTTAATTTCATAAACGTATGGTTCATGCCTGCTAGTTTTCTTCGCAAATTTTCTGATAGGCTGTAAGGTGGCTTCGGAAATTCGTCTTGCTTCAGCTTCTAGCATTAGAATATGCCTTGTCCATGTTTCAGTGTTGCCGCAGCAGATTGCGCATTTTATGCATTTGAACCGTATGTTTTTTGGGTAGCTGATTTCCACGATGTTTTCCATTCCTATCAAACAGAAAAGTGGAAAAATGGCGGATTAGATTCCGACTACTTTTACGTTCTCTACGCGAATTGATGGAACTATTGCGTTCTGAAACTGTTTCGAGTCTTCGCCTACGCCAGAGATGTTTTGGAACCAATCAAACGCTACACCTGAAACCATTCCGCCCTTTATTGGATATTGTATCTCTCCGTTTTGAATATAGAATGCTCTAGAAAGCTGTGCGCTGATTATTCCAGAACCTTCTTGTGGAAAGCCAGCCATAGACTCGATTAGGACGCCCTTTTTAGTCTCTGAAATGAGCTCTTCTTTTGTCTTGTTGCCTTGTTGAATAATTAGGTTTGAGGGGTAGATTTCGGGCTTGGTTCTGTAGCCGTTACCGATGATCATTCGGGTGGTTTCAAATCCGCCTGGGTATCTTGAGGCGTTGCCCGTGTTCTGCATTTTAAGAACGTATGCTGAGGTTGCATTATGGAGAAAGCTTTCAAGCTTTCCTTTTCTTATAAGGGGTGTATGTTGAGAGGCGCAGCCTTCGTCGTCAAATCCTCTGGAGGAGAAGCCTTCTTCGAGAATAGCGTTGTCTGTGACTGTTAAGAGTTCGGATGCGACTTTTTGCCCAATTTTTTCTGCCCAAGCTGAACGTTTAACAGCTACAGCGTCGCCTTTTAAAGCTTCGATTAGCACCTCAACTGGCTGATAAGAAAATGCTTCTGGACCAAAAATCACTGTACCTTGAAAGCTTTTAAGAGGTTTTGGCTTGAATTGCTCGATGACCATTTTCGCCACATTTTCTCCTATTTTTTCTGGGTTTAGGTCTGCTGTGCGCTTGAACATGAAGTCGTAGCAGCTTCCTGTCACTTCGCCTTCATGCTCCCCGCTGCCTGCAAGATAGATTGCTGTTTTAGTTTCTTGCTCCTCAAAATCCACTCCAAGAGTATTGATTATTCCTCTCCAACCATGCTCGAAAATAACACGCCCATCTTTTGCTATCACACACTTGTCAAAGTTTTCAGCGGCGCTTATCATTCGTCTTGCAAGGTCTACAGCGTCTTCCGCTGTCTTCTCTGCTACTCGAGAATCGTATAAGCCCTTAATTTTTTGTGTTTTTCGCGGTTCTGGTAGGGCAAATTTTTGGTCTTCAGAGCTCGCTTTTGCTATGGCTAGTGCTTGTTCTCCAGTTTTCAGGATGGCTTCTCTGCTTAAAGTGTTGGTGGATGCGAATCCCACTTTATTCTTGCCCACTGCTACTCGAAAGCCTACGCCTGAATCAGTCATCTTGTTTTGTGTAAAGATCTCTGAGTTTCTGATAGTGACTTCTGTTGTTTGTGTGGTTGTGAAGAATGCTTCTGCATGCGTTGTATTTTTCTTTTCAAAAGCGCTTATTGCTTTATGGATAGAGTCGCACAAAGAAGACCATGTGTTTGCTAATTCCATTTTTATCCTCCTCCTACCATAATTTCACAGCGAATAGCTGGAACTACTCGTCCTTGCACGGCGAACTGGCCTTTTCCGCAAGCGCCAGGACGGAGAATAGCCTCTTTACCTACAGCATCAATGGTTTTAAATACTTCAATAGCGTTGCCTGAGACATTTGCCCCTCGAAGCTCCTCAGACAATTCACCGTTATGTATCCATCTGGCACTTTGAAAACCGAAAGTAAAATCAGCATTTACGTCTGCCTGTCCGCCAAATGTTCCTTCAAGAAATAGTCCTTCTTTAATATCTTCAATCATCTCTTCCAGCGAATAGTCGCCTGCCTCTATGCCGATGTTAGTTTGACGAATTAGCGGCTCAACGCTATAATCCCAGGCATGCGCATTGCCCGTCGGTGGAACATCTGCAACCGCTGCGCTTGACATGTCGTGCATAAATGATTTCAAAATGCCGTTCTCTATAAGTATGGTATGTTTGCATTTAACGCCTTCATCATCAAATGCAAAATAACCTAATCCCTGCTCTATGTTGCCATCGTCATAAATGGTAACAAGCTTTGAAGAAACAATTTCACCAATGCGATTTCCGAAGCCGCCACCAGTCATAGCCAAATCCGCTTCCAACGGATGCCCTATCGCTTCATGAAGCAACGTTGCACATAGCGTGGGATGGATAACTGTGCGAAACTTTCCAGCAGGCGGAGCCTTTGCCTTCAGAAGTTTAACTGCTTTTTCTGCAACTGTTTTTCCCAAGGAGTAGGGTGATGTTTTATCAAAAAGCTCCAGTCCGCCAGTATGCCCAAGATTTTCGGATGCTGGACAAAGAAGACCGCTACTTTTCGCTATAACATTAACAAACAACATTACTCGAGTAAGGTTTTGGTGGATTCGGCTTCCTTCAGAACTTACAAAATACTTGTCATCTTCAATGCTGATATAAGTTGCTTTAACATCTACAACCTGTGGACCAGCATCTTTCGTTCCTTCATAGGCTTCTAACGGAATCTTTGCGATGTCTTCAGTGGAGAAGCCTTTAGGCTTCTTTTTTATTGGAGCTCTGATGTTAGCGCTTATACCTTTAGTATGTTGAAGTTCCGTTTCTGTTTTTTTCAACTGCGAAGAAGCTTTTGCTAATTTTATGGCAGAATCCAAAGTTTGTTTAATATTCGTTAAGCCTAACACGTTAGTGGAAGCAAAGCCCCAAGATTTATTGTCGACTAGAACTCTTATTCCAACACCATTCAACAAGGTTGTGGAGAAATCTTCAACAATCCCATTTTTGACCGTACATGCCATTATTTGACGCTTCTGACCACGGAACTGAACCAAACTTGCTCGATTTGCATCTTTAGTCTCTAAGCATTTTTCTAAAATCTCGAATATAGTAATCAGCTCCTTGACAATGCTTTGAAACTTTTAAGGTGTAATGGTATAGGTAAGCTTTGCTCTAAAAGCTCTTGTTTTACAGCCGAATAGGTAGCATGTGCTAAAAGCGACTGATAGAAAGTTAAAAAAAGGATTAAATTGTAAATAAATAGACATAAACAATGTAATGAAAGGGGCAAATCGCAAAGATGAAGGAAGCCGAGCTTAAGCTAATTTCTGAACTTATGAAGAATTCGAGGAGAAGCGATAGAGAACTAGCAAAAGCTATCGGAGTCTCTCAACCCACGGTCAGCCGAATGATTAAGAAATTAAAAAATGAAAAGTACATCAAAGAGTTCACGATAATACCTGATTTCAACAAGCTTGGATACCATCTGTTGGCATTAACATTTGTTAGATTGAAAAGCGGGCTCAGCACAGAAGAAATTACAAAAATAAGACATGCAGGCCTAGTCATGCCAGAAGATACTTCTTTAGAAACAATTATGGCTGAAAGAGGCTTAGGCTTCAAATGTGATGGAGTAATCATGTCATTTCATGAAGACTTTTCATCTTTTCAAAACTTCAAGAAATGGCTGAAAAGTTTTAGTTTCACGGACACTTCTGCATGCGAAAGCTTCGTAATAAATTTGAAGGACGAAATTCACTACAGACCCTTAACGTTTAAGACATTAGCAAAACATCTGCTGACGATAAATAAGAAATAATCTAGAAATAGTGCGTATTGCAGTACTTGGCGGCAGTTACTACGTCTTTACAATCACCACCTATATCAGTGTTCAAATTCCAAGCAAGGCTTACTTTCACCAATTCTTCACCAACGCAACCACTTAGCCACAAAAACAGTTGACAACCAGTTCACCCCATGTTTGAAGGTATATAAAGGGGGTTTAGAACTCAGAGAGAGCAAGCCTCTCTCAAACTAAGCATATTTGAACTCTAATAACCGTAAAATGTTGAAACCTAAAGAGAACTAGATCTACATTCGCTGATTTTTAAGCCAAAAACATGACGAATCTACATATAGAGAAGATGAAATTTGTTCTCAAACAAACAGGCACATCAACCACTCAACATGCAGTATAAAAGCAACATTTATAACCCAATAACCTCATTCCTACAAGACACGAAGCGGATACCCAATGGGTCACAGAAAACATCACGCTCCAAAACACGGCTCACTTGCCTATTTGCCTAGGAAACGTGCCAAAAGCATACTGGCCAGAATCCGCTACTGGCCAAAAATCAACTCAGAAACACCTAGACTCCTAGGCTTCACAGGCTACAAAGCCGGAATGACCCACATATTCATGATAGAAGACAGAAAACATTCACCAGATTTCGGGAAAGAGGTAATGCGCTCCGCAACCATACTGGAAACACCGCCAATGCTAATTTGTGCAATAAAAGCCTACACAAAAACTCCTTATGGGCTTAAAACTCTAACAGAAGCGTGGATGAAAGACCCGCCAGACGATTTGGAAAGAGTATTCACGCTCCCAGAAAACTTTGACACAGAAGAAAACCTCAAAAAAATAGAACAAAACCTACCCAACATAACAAATATCCGCGTCATCGCCATAACACAACCAAAACAAACAAGCGTACCAAAAAAGAAGCCAGACATGACTGAAATAGAAATAGGCGGAGGCACAATCCAGCAGCGATTCGAATACGCCAAAACCATTCTCGGAAAAACAATAACCTTGCAGGAAATCTTCAAGGAAGGACAATATGTAGATGTGGCAGCAATATCAATCGGCAAAGGATTCCAAGGACCAGTAAAACGCTGGAGAACCACAAAACTCCAACACAAGGGAAGAAAAACAAAACGAGGAGTAGCAACTCTAGGCGCATGGAACCCACACCACGTGCAATACACAGTCCCGAGAGCGGGACAAATGGGCTACCATCAAAGAACAGAATACAACAAGCGCATCCTAAAAATCGGCACAGACGGAAAAGAAGTCACACCAAAAGGCGGCTTCATAAGATACGGCATAATTAAAGGCTTCTACATCCTCCTAGACGGAAGCATCCCAGGACCGGAAAAACGCCCAATAAAACTTCGCTATCCAGCACGCCCGCCGAAAAATGTGGCAGAAGAACCTCCACAAATAGTGCAAATATCCCTTGAATCTCCTCAAGGAAAATAAAACGGTGAACAACGATGGTTGCAAAAACAGCAAAAGTCTTCAACCTCAACGGAAAACCAACAACAGAAAAGCTTACACTGCCACAAATTTTTGAAACACCCCTAAGACCAGATATAATAAAACGTGCAGTCCTAGCAATACAATCTAGAAAATTCCAAATTCAAGGCAGAGACCCTATGGCGGGAAAAAGAACTACTGCAGAATCCAGAGGCGTAGGACTCGCCATAGCGAGAGTGCCGAGACAGAAGACTCCAGGAGGAAGAGCAGCGTTTGCTCCAGGAACAGTAGGCGGAAGACAAGCCCATCCACCAGTCACAGAAAAGAAAATTTTGAAAAAAATTCCAAAGAAAGAAAAACGCCTTGCACTGTTTTCAGCCATAGCTGCAACCGCCTCAAAAAAAGTTGTTGCAGCACGAGGACACTCCATTGAAGATGTTCCGCAGATTCCGTTAATAGTCACAAACGAACTTGAAGAGTTGAAAAAGACAAAAAAAGTTGAAGAAGCACTCATACGCCTCGGAGTTTTATCTGACTTATACCGCGTAAGGGAAAGCAGAAAAATCCGTGCAGGAAAAGGCAAAAGCAGAGGCAGAAGAATAAAGCAGGCAGTTGGGCCCCTCATAGTTGTTAATGAAGACAAAGGCATAATGGAAGCTGCACGCAACATACCTGGCATAGACATAACCACAGTAAACGCTTTGAATGTTGAAGCTCTTGCTCCTGGAACACACCCTGGAAGATTAACAATTTGGACAAGCAGCGCAGTTGAAAAACTCAACCAACTTTATGGTGGAGGCGAAGAAGCATAATGAGCTCCCATGATGTTATACTTTATCCTTCTATGACAGAGTCTGCAAGCTTGATGGTGGAAAAGGAAAACAAGCTTGTCTTCTTTGTAAAGTTAAGCGCCACAAAAAATGATGTTAAAAGGGCTGTTGAAGAACTTTACGAAGTGAAAGTTGAAAAAGTCAATTTGCTCATTTCTCCAAAAGGCCAAAAGAAAGCCTTCGTCAAACTTCACCCAGACTTTAAGGCATCGGATATTGCCATCAAACTTGGAATACTGTAAAAGTTTATGGAAGTGTAAGACATGGGAAAAAGAATTCGAGTTCAAAGACGAGGACGCGGCGGACCCACTTTCAGAGCCTCAACGCACAAGAGAGTTGCGCCTGCACGATACCCGTTGACAAACAGAAAAATATCAGAGTCTTCAGTCAAGGGAATTGTAGAGGAGTTTTTCCATGACCCCGGACGTGGCTCTCCAATAGCGTTTGTAAGATTTGAGAATGGGGAAAAATGCTTCACGATAATCCCTGAAGGAGTTTCTATAGGTCAGCAGATTCAGATGGGTGGAAAAGCTTCTGTTGAGGTTGGTAACATTCTCCCTATGGGCAAAGTGCCAGAAGGAACCATGGTTTGTAATGTTGAGCTTAAACCAGGAGATGGCGGAAAAATTGCTCGCTCTTCCGGAGCCTATGTAATGGTTGTGTCTCATACTCCTCAAGGAACCATGGTTAAACTTCCATCTGGAAAGACAAAGTACATTGCTGATAACTGCAGAGCTACTATAGGCGTAGTTTCGGCGGCAGGAAGAACTGAGAAGCCTTTCTTGAAGGCTGGAGCGGTTTTCCATTTGATGAAGGCTAAAGGACATAAGTATCCGAGGACTCGTGGAAGAGCAATGGTTGCCGCAGTACACCCATATGGCAGCAGTAAGAGAAGCTCACGCAAAGTTACAACAGTGTCGCATGGCGCTCCGCCAGGGCAGAAAGTTGGATTAATTGCTGCAAGAGGAGCAGGACAAAAGAAGAAACGAGCAGTGGAACAAGCTTAGCCCAGAAAGTTTATAGCATTTGAAACAGTAAGGGAATGGTTGAAGAAAAATGCCGAAAGAATTCATGTATCGCGGTCTTACGCTTGAGCAATTGCAGAACATGTCAATGGACGAGTTCATAAACTTGCTTCCCTCAAGACAGCGGAGAAGTCTTCATCGAGGATTATCTTCAGATCAACGAACGTTGCTTGAGGAGCTGAGAAAAACAAAGGAAGCGCTTAGAAAAGGCGAAAACGTAACATTAAAGACACATGTGCGAGACATGGTTATACTCCCTGAGATGGTGGGACTTACGATTCTTGTTCATAATGGAAAAGAATTCACTTCTGTAGAGATAAAGCCTGAAATGATTGGGCATTATCTTGGAGAGTTTGCAATTACAAACAAACCTGTGAGACATGGAACGCCTGGCATTGGAGCTTCGCGTTCTTCAATGTATGTTCCATTAAAATAGAAAAGTACCAAATACTTTTCATTATATCTTATTTTGTTGTTTGTTTTTCGGTTTTAACCCTCAAGCTTATTTATTGCAACAACAGTTACAGTATTGGTTGACAGACAGAGATGGATGAAAAAAATGAGATAGTTGATGCATGCGTTCTTTCAGCGAAGATTGGCGAGTATCGCGATAAGGTTGATAAAGCTATTTTTGCAGAGCTGAACAATTATAGAGATTCAACATTTTTTTTACCTCTGAAACGTGCTATTGAAGGGGGAAAGCGTTTACGCCCTATTTTGCTGATTCTCGCTTGCGAAAGCGTAAGCGGTCAAAATGTTAATGTTGCGTTTCCAGCAGCGGTGGCTGTTGAGCTTACTCATTTGGAGTCGCTTATACACGATGACATTATTGATAAAGATTCTTTGAGAAGAGAAACCGCTGCGTTTCATTCGTCGCATGGTCAGGAGATGGCTCTCCTCAGCGCAGATTTTATTCTTTCAATAATTCTTGACATTACTGCAAGATACAATGACAAAAGAATAGCACAGTCACTTGCGCAAGCTGCTGCAAGCATGTGCGAAGGACAACTTGAGGAGCTTAAAGCCTACAAGAATAGGAAAACGTTGACCTTGAACGAATATGTTTGTATAATTTCGAAGAAAACTGCTTCCCTTTTTGAAGCATCAGTAGAGATTGGAGCCCTCATTGGTGGAGCGCGGAAAGACGAACTTCAAGCATTGTCTAGGTATGGTCAACTTTTAGGCATAGCATATCAGATTGAGGATGATGTTGCTGATTTGGCAAAGGTTGCGAAGATAAATCTTTTAAATCTCTTAAAAACTGATTCAGACAAAATTGTATGGCTACACGAAAAATCTAATGAATGTATTCTGGAAGCCAAACAGAAAATTGTAAAGTTGAGGAATAGTAATGCTAGAAGTTTGCTTTTGGAATTGGCGGATTTTGCCATTTCTCCTTCAATTGCCAGATTCTAGGCTAAAAGAGGATTTTTATTGGACAAATGTTTAGAGAATTGTAAGCGTTAAGACAGACAAAAAACTTTAATTTGCATTGTTCACAGAAAGACCTTTTTGCTTAAATGTTGCAGGAAGTATTGAAGCTATAAAGTGTCTTTGAACAAGTCTTCTTTTTCCGAGATGCATAGCTCGTTGCTATTGCATTCTTCACAGAACTCAACATAATTTTTCAATCTCTTGAATATCACGACGGGCACTGCTTCTTTTCCTTGGCCCATAAGCAGTTCTGCCGCGCTTGCAATCTCGTCTACCACAGCAGTGTTTTTCACTTTCAAAACGTAGCCAAAAAGGTCTCGTTTTCCCCTATAATCTTTAAAGGGCTTTATTCCAGCTATCCCTATTGCGATGTTGACTTGCCCACGTCTGAAGGGGCGGCTGAAAGTGTCGCATATTATGACTGCAACCTTTTTTCCTGTAAGTTTTTCAATTTTTCTGCGGCATTTTTCTGCTGAAATGTCTGGGTTTTCTGGTAGAAGTGTAAAGTTTCCTCTTCCCTTCACGTTTGACTTATCTATGCCTGCGTTTATGCAGACCAGCCCACGCTTGTCTTCGACTAGTAGGATGTCGCTTGTAGCCTTTAACACTCGTCTTGATTCGCGTAAAACTAGCTCTACGAATTTTGCGCTTTTTCCTGCGGCTTTGGCAATTTCTTTAGCTTTCTGTGAGGCAATAATATCTTTCAGTTTTACTGTTTTTCCTTCAGCTTTCGAAAAGATTTTCTGCGCTGCGACAACAATGTCTCCATTTTCAAATGCTACGCCGTTTTTCTTAGCAGTGGCAATAATCATTTCTGCGATGTCGTCGCCTTCTTTCACTAGCGGAAAATCATCCAATGCAATGGCTGTGAAATCTTTCAAACCTTTTCCTCCAAGACGTTCATAATGAAATGCATACAGTGTCTATTTCCTGCTTATTTTTGTTTTCTAAGCGTTTTAGCGTTAAGATTTTGAAATTTTATTGTGGATTCATAATGTTTAAGCATTATCGGCTAGAGGTTATTGTGAATCGACTAAATAGCTTGAGGTCTAACAATGAAGAAACAATTCAAACTATATGTTATCATATTAGCTTTAGTTTTCAATATTTTTAGTTTCGCAAAAATTACTTTACCTCCTACTGCGAAAGCAACTTATGTTGAAGGAGTCATTAGTCAAGATACTATATGGACCATAATAGACAGCCCATTTATTGTATCAAAAAATGTTACTGTTCTGGCTAATGCAACGTTAACCATAGAAGCGGGCGTTGAAGTCAGATTTGGAGACAACTTCGACAAAACAGGCAACTTCAATATGACAATAGAAGGCAGACTTACCGCAGTTGGAGAAGAAAACAAGAAAATAAAGTTCACATCAAATAAGATAACGCCCCTCGTTGGAGATTGGAATTCAATTATTTTTAACTCAGCAAGTGCGTCCATCATGAAGCACTGTATTATAGAATATGGAAAAAACGGCACCAGCATAATAAATGGTACTGTGGATATCAAGGACAGTTTGATAAGGGCTAATTCTCAAGTCGGAATCAGCATAACAAATGGTATTGTAAGCATCGAAAACAATGAAATAACCAACAATGCCCTGACGGGCATTCTCATCGCTGGCGGTAGTAACGTTACAGTGAATAATAATAATATAAAGTCAAATGGCGACGGTATACTACTGACAGGAAATTTGATATCGCCAGTAACTATTACTAAGAACAATGTTTCGCTTAACATAAATGGTGGAATAGTTCTTAATGCAACAGCTTACGATAATACTGCCATTATTGACAATCGCCTTTCTGATAACTATTATGGCTTTTATGTTGCGTCAGATACAAGCACTTACATTACTCATAACTACGTCTCAAACAATGATATTGGAATTTTCTACGAAAAAGGAGCGAACCATAAAGCTCACTTCAACGACATTTTCAACAATAGAATAGGCATGGATGTTAACCAGACAGGAATAGAGGTGGTAAATGCTGAATACAATTATTGGGGCGATAGAAGCGGTCCATATCACGAGTCGCTTAATCCCTATGGAAAAGGGAACACCGTGCTTGGCAACGGCGTTAATCTTGATTTCATATTCTTCCTAACTGCATCCTTTACCCACAACAACACAGCTCCTACTGCCGATTTTTGGACAGATAAACTGCTAGTGGCGCCAAATCAGAATGTTACATTCATTGGCACAAACTCTATTGATGAGGGAAGAGTTGACCAATACTTCTACGATTTTGGAGATACTACCAACACGGGTTGGACAACTTTGTCGCTCTTTACGCATAGCTTCTCTTCAACTGGCATCTACAGCGCAAGTTTGCAAGTTAAAGACGATTTTAACGTAACTAGCGCAAAAACTTACACAACGGTGCGAGTTCAGAATCTTCCGTCATTAGAAGCAACAGTCACTTTAAGCAACTACACAATAAACTATAATGACGAAGTTTCAGTCACGGTTTTTGTTTCAGACGGAGTTAACGCTGTTGAAAACGCAACCGTCACGCTTTTCTCAATAAAAGGCGGAACTTTTGCACCGCAAACGGGCTTAACAGACGCTACAGGGCATTTTTCAGCAACATTTACAGCTCCTTATGCTACGGAGATAATAAACACAAGAATAATGGCAAGAGCCAACAAGACAGGCTATGCGGATGGTTCAGACTTTAAATACTTAGAAATTCTTCCACCCCTCAAAGTTCAGATAGCCGTGGATCCTGCTACGGTGAAATCTGAAGCCACGGCAACCGCAACAGTTCTTGTAACTGGTGTATATGACAAGCCAGTTGCAGGTGCATTAGTGGTGTTGTCTGCAGATGGAGGAGATATAATGTCGCCTATTCAGTACACGGATTTAAACGGAACAGCAACATACGTTTTCACGGCGCCGCGAGTTTTAAGCTATGTTGATGTGACACTTACGGCTTTGGTTAAAAAGTTTGGATATGCTGAAACACAGGCGCAGAAGTTTGTTGGAATAGAGCCTCGAACCCTTGTTGTAGAGCTTGTGGCAGAGCCTTCAATAGTCGAGTCTGAAGCTACAGCAAAAATAACTGCTCAAGTAACGTATAACGATTCTCCAATAGCAAACGCCCGAGTCGCAATCTCGTCAAACGCAGGTGGACAGTTCTCTGAAACAATTATTCTTACAGATTCAAGCGGTTCTGCAGTGTTCTACTATTTCGCTCCGCAAGTAACTGTAAGGGTTAACGCAACCATCATAGTAATCGCAAGCGAAATTGGATACTTGGACGGAGAAGCCCAAACGGTAGTTACTTTAATGCCGAAAGTGCTTGTCGTCTACGCAACAGCAAAACCGACTGTTACAATTTCTGAAGGAAAAATGAACATAACAGTCCATGTGAGATATGGTACCGCGCCTATTCGAGAAGCAAACGTTACAATCGCTTCTGGAGACTTCTCAACTACTGGATTTACAGACGAGAACGGCAACGTAACGCTAGTCTTCACTGCCCCTCAAGTCAACCAGATTACGGAAATCGCCATAACATCGAAGGCAACAAAGACTGGATATGTTGACGGTTTCAGCTCGATAACAGTGCTTGTTCAGCCAGGAGTACTCAATGTAACTGTAACGACAGATAAGAGCTCTGTAGTTTCAACACTTTCTGCTATTGCGATAGTTCGTGTTACATGCAACGGAGCTGCAGTGCCCAACGCTACTGTCACGGTAACAGCAAGCGAGGGGATATTCCAAAACTCAACGGGAATAACAGATGAAAATGGCACATGCACCTTTGTTTATTATGCACCAAGCGTAGCTATGCAGACGTCAGCGTTGCTGAGGGCTAATGCAACCAAAAACGGCTATGTAAGCGCATCAGATTACACAACAATTCTCGTTAATCCTGAAGAGGCTGGTGAGGGCATGTGGGGACTTTCTCTATGGACTATTCTTCTGATTGCTATCCCGATTGCGATCGTGGTGATTGTGGTTGTCTTGATTAAGTTGAAGGTTATTTCGGTGTCGTTTGGTGAAGAGGAAAACGAGTAACGTATCGCAAGACGCAATATTTAATAGACCGAACATATCAATAATAACAGAATAGGAGAAAAACAAATGCCAAAACTGCAACTCAAAAACACGCTAGCCAAACTCAAAAAAGCAAGAATCAAATTCAACATAGGCAAACCAAAGAAAGTAGCCATCCCACCACCCCCACCAAAAGCCGTACCAAAAGGCTTCAAAATTATGGAAAGATATCCAATCTACGAACCCTTCGCCCACGTAGCAATCGTACAAAACCCCAAAGTAGGCGAATACAGCTATGTGCTGGACGAACTCCAACTTGACCCACTCGAAAGAAGCGTCTACAATCGCATCTTAGAAATTCTTCTAGCAGAAATCGAATCCCCAAAAGAGGAAATCCAAGATCCAAGAAAATTCTTCGCCGAAGAAGCAAAAAAGATAGTTGACAAATATCGTATCAGCTTAGGCTGGTTGCCAGACGTTTCATGGTATAAGATTCTTTATCATGCCGAAAGAGACCTCGTAGGCTTCGGCAGAATCGACCCCTTAATGCGAGACCCGAATATTGAAGACATTTCATGTGACGGAGTCAACAAACCAGTCTATATTTGGCATAGAAACTATGAAAGCATCGAGACAAACCTCCAATTTGAAAGCGATGAAGAGCTCGATAACATGGTTGTTAAGCTTGTGCACATGGCTGGAAAACACGTAAGTTCAGCCTTCCCGATTGTTGACGCTTCACTTCCAGGTAAGCATAGGCTTGCGGTTTGTTATAGGCGTGAAGTTACACCTTTTGGAACAGCCTTCACTATTAGGAAGTTCAGAGAAGACCCATACTCAATAATCGATTTGATAAACTTGGGCACTTTTGGAGAGGAAATGGCAGCCTATTTCTGGATGTGCCTAGAAAACCGAGCTTCAATAATGGTTCTGGGCGGAACAGCCGCTGGAAAGACAACTGCATTAAACGCTCTTGGCTGTTTAATTAAGCCTGGAAGCAAAATTATCACGATAGAAGAAACAGCAGAGCTTAATCTTCCCCATGAAAACTGGGTTTCCTTGATAGCTAGACAAAGCTATGGGCTGGGCGGAAGCAGCGTAGGCGAAGTAACACTCTTCGACTTGGTTAAGACTTCAATGAGACACAGACCAGACGTACTAATCGTAGGCGAGGTCAGAGGTCAAGAGGCTTACGTGCTCTTTCAGGCGTTAGCAACTGGACATGGCGGTCTTTGTACTATGCACGCTGAAAACTTGGATTCGGCAATAAAACGTTTGACACAAAAGCCAATGGACATTGCACCGGCATACATTCCATTGATGAACATAGTTCTGTCAGTTCAGAGGGTTCATTTGCAGAAGGGCGGTGAAAGGAAGGCTTACAGGCGAATAATGTCAGTTAACGAGATTGCAGACTATGAGGATTATAGGAATATTTTCAAATGGAACCCGGTGGAAGATACGCAAATGCCGAACTTGAACAAAAGCGAGATGCTTTCTTCGATTTCTGAACGTATTGGCATTAGCAAAAAAGAGCTTTTTGACGAGTTGAACAAGCGCAAAGATGTATTGCATTGGATGCGTGAACGTAACATAAGAAGTTACAGAGATGTTGCAGCCATTATTGCGGAGTACTACGCTAGACCAAAGCAGATTTATGAGAAAATTATCGCTGGGGAGGAGGTAAAAGCAATTGCCGTTTCTAGAAACCCTTGAAGCACTTTCTTTCCGCCTCTTCGGAACAGTAGCACCCACATTTCTGAAACGTGGTTTTGAATTTAAGGACCGTTTAGAGAGAGCAAAAATCAAAATCTACCCAGCAACCTACGTTTCGCTAATGCTTTTCACAGCAGTGCTGACAATTCCAATATCAGTAATTGCAATAATGATTACATACTTTTACGGATTCCTTTCCATACTTTTCCTAGCGCCTCTTCCATTCTATGTAATGGCATTTTTCATAGTATGGCCAATGTCCAAAGCCAGCGACAGATCAGCAAATCTGGAGAGGGAAATACCCTTCGCTGCAGCTTACATCAGCGTCATGGCTTCAGGCGGTATTGCGCCTTATACGAGCTTTAAGAGGTTGGCTGAGGTTGAGCTTATGCCTGCAATGAGAGGCGAAGCGAGAGAAATAATCAAAGATGTGGAGATTTTCGGCATAGACCCTCTTTCAGCTATTGAACAGGCGGCGAAGAAGAATCCGTTGGATGTTTTCAAAGATTTCCTTGCGGGCTACGCTTCAACAGTCATTATTGGAGGCGACATTGGACATTTTCTTGAAAGAAAGGCTGAAGATATTTTCAAGGCTCGTGCACTGCGAGTTAAGGCAGCCGCAGAACGTTTAGGAATGCTCTTGGAAACATTCATCATCATAATGGTTCTGATGTCACTGTGCTTCTACATCCTCTTCAGCGTGGAATCCATTTACAGCGTTGGAATCTCATCGTTTTCAGGCATAATTCTCTACACTTATCTCTTTACGCCGATGCTTTCACTGATGTTCATCTATCTAGCGCATAGTATGCAGCCGAAAACGCCTGTTGTGGAAACACGACCCTACAAAGTCTACGGAATCTGCAGCGCCATAGGCATTATAGTGCTAATGTTACTAACTGATTTCATGGGACTTATACAAATTCCGTTCTTCACATCATTACACAGCATAATCGACCTTCCTGTCGCAATCGCCATAGCCTTATTCATAGCAACAGCGCCAGCCGCTGTTGTGCATAATCGTGTTTCAAAGAAAAAAGTCAGCATGGAAATGGGCATAAACAGCTTCTTAAGAGACTTAACAGAAGTTAGAAAAACAGGCTTATCTCCAGAAAAGTGTATCGAAAGCCTTTCGCATCGAGATTATGGCGAATTCAGTAAAGAACTGCGCAAAATCAGCTCAGAAATCTCTTGGGGAGTCCCCGTTAGAAAAGTGATATTGGACTTTGTTAAGCGCACTCGAAGCTGGATGACTCAAGTTGTCATGTTCCTACTGGTGGAAACAATAGACGTAGGTGGCGGAACCATTGCAATGATTGAATCTTTGGCAAGATTCAACAACTTGACGCAGGAAGTGGAAAAAGAGAAGAAAATGGCAGTGCGTCCATACATTATGATGCCTTATTTTGCTGCAATACTGCTTGTAGCGACAACAACAATGATGATTAGCTTCACTACAGGAACGTTAGGAGTGTCTGCAACTGGTCAAGCGAAAGATTTGGGTCCAATGATTTCAACCTTTACAACCTCAGCCATTTTCCACAGCTATTTGATTGGTCTAGTAGCAGGTAAGATCAGTGAAGAATCCATTTCAGCTGGCTTTAAACACGCAGCTATTCTGGTGATAATTGCAGCTTTAGCTGCGAAGCTTGTTCCCATGTTCATAAAGTTTGGATAGGAGGAGAAATGACGAGAATCAAGTTCATCCCGCAAAAACTAAGAAAGAACAGAAAAGCGGTTAGCCCTGCAGTCTCCACAGTCATTTTGACAAGCGCTGTGGTAGTGTTGATTCTGGTAACAATTGTCTTTGCGAACAACTTTGTCAACGCACGCATTGCTGAGAACGAGTTTGACTCTATGAAACAGTTTATGCAAACAATAGCGCTTCAGATAGACGATGTAGGCTGGGCCGTGGGGCGCACTCAAACAATTCGCTATGCAAGCAGATTTGGACAAGTTAATGTTTTGCCCTTTGCCTTAAACTACTATGTCTACGTGGATAAGGGAAGCGGATATTCGCTTATTGCCAACTATTCAGTGGACATTCTTCTGTTCAATATGCTAGTAAGCAG
>Ga0209102_1000506_pt1 | contig 25664 bp, 29 predicted proteins | sample ConPoolayeHmetaG_FD_185483 | JGI IMG/M metagenome (GOLD analysis project Ga0209102, IMG submission 185483) | Hot spring microbial mat communities from California, USA to study Microbial Dark Matter (Phase II) - Cone Pool mat layer H metaG... ...
ATCTCCTGCTAACCCGGGTGGAATACATGACGTTTGACACCCATCAAATGAGAGGCTTGACCAAATACGCGGTGTATTGCACATCGGACTTCGCCCCTCTCAGACACCCCTTTAGCTTTGGAGAGGGAACATTCCAAAAGGAAGGATGTAAGAGGGGCTACGCCCCTCTTAACGCCCTCTAGTTTAACTCCTCCGCCAGCCTTAAGGCGTACTGGTCGGTCATACCGGCAATATAGTCAACCACCCGCCGCTCAACCTCATCACTATGAAGGGAATACTCTGGCGGTAGTTCCCTTTCATGCCCACGGAAGTAGTTATATAACAGACGGACTATCTCTCTTGCCCTGGTGGATTCTGCCTGGGCGGCTTGCCGGTCATACACCCGGTCAAAAAGAAAGTCACGCAGGATATTAGTTGCCTCAAGCACTCTGAGGCTCATCGTTATCGCCGGACGCTCAACCCCGACTATACCGGGACTGCTCCTCACTGCCCACGATTGCTCGATAATGTCGCCGACCATAGTATTGATGCGCTCACGGTGAGAATTGCCTAATACAGCAATGGCTGAGAGCGGTAAATTGCCCTCAACGATAATACCAGCCCTTATGGCATCGCCAATATCATGGTTGATGTAGGCGATGACGTCGGCAATCCGACACACTTCACCCTCGAGGGTACTTAACTTGCCCCAGTCCTCCAAGACTTTTGCCCTTGACTTGGAGTGATTAACAATGCCGTCCCTCACCTCCCAGGTAAGATTAAGCCCCCGTCCATCATTCTCCAGAAGGTCAACGACCCGCAGGCTCTGCTCGTTATGTCTGAACCCCTCATGATAGAGCTCGTTTAAGACCTCTTCACCGACGTGACCGAAGGGGGTATGACCCAGGTCGTGGCCTAAGGCGATTGCCTCAGTCAGGTCCTCATTAAGGTTCAGGGCTCGAGCTATAGTGCGAGCTATCTGGGAGACCTCCAGGGTGTGGGTGAGCCGGGTTACATAGTGGTCGCCCTGAGGAGCAATGAAGACCTGCGTCTTATGCTTGAGACGACGGAAAGCCTTGGAATGAATAATGCGGTCGCGGTCACGCTGAAAGAGAGTCCGTATCGGGCAGGGCTCCTCGTATCTGGCTCTGCCTCGTGACTGCCTGCTTTTGGCGGCAAGGGGAGAGAGGCTCTCTTCCCTCTCCTCAACCATCTGGCGAACATTAAGCCGGCTAATCATTGTCTGGACCACACGATGCGAATTCCAAGAGCTAAGCGTTGACCTGCAAGCGCTCTTCTACTCTGGCAATTATTTCTCTGGTCTGGTCAATCATATCAGGACTTACCGAGACAGAGGTAATCCCCCACTCCACCAGTTTCTCGGTAAGCTCGGGGTATACTGAGGGTGCCTGCCCGCAAATAGAGGAGGTAACCCCCATGCTCTTGGCCACTTTAATAGCTCTTTCTAAAGAGAGCATCACTGCCTCATCCCGCTCATCAAAGGTACCGGCCAATTTGGCGCTGTCCCGGTCAATGCCCAGCGTGAGCTGGGTTAGGTCATTAGAGCCAATAGATATGCCATCAATGCCAACAGCCAGGAACTTCTCAAGAAGGATGATATTGGATGGCACTTCAACCATCATCCATATTTTAAAATCTTCGGAGCGCTTCAGCCCTTCAGCCTCCATAATTTTCAATGTTTCTGCCAGCTCCTTGACGGTACGCACGAAAGGAATCATAACCCAGAGGTTCTTGTACTTCTCTCTCACTTTCTTTATAGCGGCTAGTTCCAGTTTGAAAGTCTCGATATCGGTGATGTATCGCGAAGCTCCTCTATAGCCAAGCATCGGGTTCTCTTCAACCTCTTCGTACTTTTCCCCGCCCTTTAAGGCTCGATACTCATTGGTCTTGAAATCGTTGGTTCGGTAGACTACCTGGCGGGGGTAAAATGCCTTGGCAAAAGCAGTTAGCCCTTCAGCAAGCTTATCGACAAACTCGTGGCCGCGATTCTGGCTTATCATATAGCTGGGATGCTCACCAATCTGAGCGACCATGAATTCAGCCCGTAGTAGACCTACTCCGTCAACATCACGAGCGGCTACCCTATCCGCCAGCTCCGGTTGTGCCAGGTTTACCAGGAGCTTAGTCCTGGTCTTTATCTTGACCCTGGCTCTAATCTCGGCTTTGGTGGCAATTTCTATTTTGCCATCATAGACCTTACCGCTGGAACCATCCACTGTAATTACCTGCCCGTCTTTGAGAGTAGCCATAGCCTTCCCAGTGCCAACAACGCAGGGGATGCCAAGCTCCCGACTGACAATAGCGGCGTGGGCGGTTCTACCCCCACGGTCGGTGACAATAGCCACCGCCCGTTTCATTGCTGGCACAAAGTCAGGGGTAGTCATTTCGGCAACCAGGATATCACCCTCCAATACCTTGTCTATTTGAGAGGCGTCAGTCACTAATTTGACTGGCCCGGAAGCAATGCCGGGGCTGGCTGGCGCCCCTGACAGAAGCGCGGGTGTGGTAATTTCAGCTCCAACCCCAGCCGCTCTCTTCCTGACGGTAGTTACCGGGCGGGTCTGGACAATAAAAATTTCGTTATTCTCCTTTGCCCACTCAATATCTTGAGGGAATCGGTAGTGCTCCTCTAAGCGCTTCCCTATCCTGGCTAGAGTAATTATGTCACCGTCACTTATTTTTTGCCTCGCCTGCTCTCCAGGAGTGAGCGGTACCGTAATATTGGCTTCTTCGCCCTTACCCGTATCACTCCTCACCAGTTTCCACTCCTGTTTGGCAATCTCCTTACTTATGATTTTTAGCTCCTCTTTATCGATGTTATAGTGGTCAGGAGTCACAGCCCCGGAAACAATTGTCTCACCAAGCCCGAATACGGCCTCAATGACAATCTTACTCTGGTCACCGGTTTCCGGTTCCAGGGTAAACATAACCCCGGAAGCTTCAGATTGCACCATTCTCTGCACCGGGACAGCGATGCCAACCTTGAAGTGGTCATAATTCTGTTGCACTCGATAGAAAATGGCTCTGGCTTCAAAGAGTGATGCCCAGCAGCCCTGGACTGCAGCCACCACCTCCTTCTCACCCTCCACATTGAGGAAGGTCCGCTGCTGACCGGCAAAGGAGGCTTCAGGCAGGTCTTCAGCAGTGGCTGAGGAACGCACCGCCACCAGCCCCCTTCCCATTTTTACATAAGCCTGCTCAATCTCCCTGGCTATTTCCGGGGGCATAGCCGCACCTGAAATTATCTGCCTCACCTGAGCCGCAACCTGCTGAAGCTGTTTGCTATTATTAACATCTACAGGTCCAATCAGGCGGCGAATTTTATCAATGAGTTCCATTTGTCGCAGGAAGTCAAAATAGGCACTAGCGGTTACGATAAAGCCAGGCGGAACGGGTATACCAATCCTGGTCATTTCCCCTAGGTTTGCCCCTTTACCGCCAACCAGAGATACATCATCTTTGGTGACTTCATCAAACCAAACAACCATCTTATGCCGTTTTTGCAAACTACGCCTCCTATCTGGTCCAGCATAAAAAAATTATAGCATAAACTGGTCTGGTCCAGCATAAAAAAATTATAGCATAAACTGGCTGGTCCAACCAAGGAAAAAAAATGGGCAATAAGTGGATTAACGAGAGCGGGGGTTGAAATGCAATCTCTAGTTGACAGTGGTCGTTAGGTGGGTTAGAATTAGAGGTGTTGGTAGACGAACGGAGGAGGTTTGGCTATGATAGAGGTGACTATTGACAGCATACGGGTTAGTCTGATGAATTATCAGCGGGTGGTGATTCTGAAAGAGAAGATGGCCGACCGTTATCTCCCTATCTGGATTGGTCCTGCTGAGGCAGAAGCTATACAGTTAAAACTGCAGGGGGTCAGCGTCGCCAGACCTTTGACTCATGATTTGTTACGCTCAGTCATTGATACTCTGGGGGCGAGCATCGATTCCGTCGTCGTCAGTGACCTTCAGAATGACACCTTTTTTGCCAAGATAATCCTTAATGTAGATGGGGGGCAAATGGAAGTTGACTCCCGCCCTAGCGATGCCCTGGCACTGGCGGTAAGGACAGAACCACCTATCCCCATCTACGTTGAGGAGTCAGTCCTGGACAGGGCCGGTATCCTGCTAGACAAAGAGATAGGTAGACCCACTTCTGAAGACATTGAAAAGATTGACAAGAAAGGGAAGAAGGTCAGCGAGGAAGAACTAAGGAAGTTACAGGCTTTCCGAGATTTCATAGATACCCTTGACCTGGATGACTTTGATAAGCGTAAATCTTAAACCAGAAGTTTGTCGCGTTTGTAAGTCAATAGAAAAACCCTACGGCTGAGTTCTGTAGGGTTTTTTATGACTGAAGAGAGCCCGGCGGTGTTACAGGTGGTTGGTTTCTGGGGGTACTTGACCTAAACAGGCAGATTTGATATGCTCGCTGTGGCATGAGCAGATGGGTAGCGGCACTGAGGTTCATGGGTATAGGGTGGTATATCGGGGGCTGCATTGTTCTGGGTGTGGTTGGCGGTCTGTGGCTTGATAACCAGTTTAAGACTAAGCCTATCCTAGTGATAGTTGGCTTAGTGGTGGGAATTATGGTGGCTCTTTACGGTACTTACCGGATGATTCTCGCTACTATCAGCAATAAACAAAATAAGGGGAAAAGCTAGTGACGAAAAAGGGTTGCCTGGGCTGTTCCTTTCCTCTCATCATTGGAATTGCCGTTGTCTTTCTTGCCCTCTTTGTCATTGGTTTTCTGGCTGGCCCCATTGGGCAGAAATTAATTCCCGGGGTGAACCTGCCCGGTTGGCTCAGTGTTCCTCGCCCTGACCCTCACCTTCCCGCCTCCGTAGTCTTTCACCTGCTTGGCTTGCCCGTCACCAACACTATTATTGGCGGCTGGGTTACCGTGGTCTTCCTAGTACTGATTAGTTTCATTGTCACCCGCCGAATGAAGGTCATCCCCGGCAGATTACAGACAGCCTTTGAGTTTCTGCTTGGCTGGATTTATGACTTCTGCCGGAGTGTCGCCGGTGAGGAGAATGGGCGCCGTTTCTTTCCTATAGTAGCCACCATCTTTCTGTTCGTTGCCTTTAATGCCTGGTTGAGTCTGATTCCCGGCTTCGGTTCCATAATCATTCATACTACTCACGGCGAAGTGCACTTGCTACGGGGGGCCAATACTGATGTTAATACGCCTCTGGCTCTGGCCATTGTGTCCTTTGTCTTTGTCGAATACAGTGGTCTACGAACGCTGGGTCTTCGTTATCTGGGAAAGTTTTTGAATATAGGGCAGTTTGTTAAAAGTATGGGTAAACTATTCACCGGTAAGTTTAAAGCCGGGATGAGCGGGCTGTTCATGGGAGGTGTCGACATCTTTGCCGGCATATTAGAAGCGCTGAGTGAACTGATACGCATCGTCAGTTTCACCTTCCGTCTCTTTGGCAATATGACCGCGGGTGAGATACTGCTCTTAATTGCCGCTTTTCTTATCCCGTGGATATTTGCCATTCCGTTTTACGGGCTTGAGTTACTTGTCGGCTTTCTTCAAGCTCTTATTTTTAGCGGGTTGACTCTGGTATTTCTTACCTTGGCTGTCACTTCCCACGAAACCAGCGAATCTTAGCTTAATAGTGCCTCTAGGCACTATTCAAATAAATTGAAAATTTGCAAAAGGGGGTACAAAGAAGGATTATGGAAGCACAAGCCGTGAAGATGCTGGCGGTAGGACTGGCTGTTGGCCTTGGGATGCTGGGACCGGGACTGGGGATTGGACTCATTGGCTATTCAGCCCTGCAATCAATAGGGCGCAACCCTGAAGCAAGAGGCCCGATAATGACTAATATGATACTGTCCATTGCCATGGCTGAGGCTATCGGGATTTATGTCCTAATCGTGGCCATCCTTTTGGCTATGGTGGTATAAGGGATATTAAAGAGGAGCGATAGGTATGCAAGAAGATGGGCTGCCAATTTTCATAACAATTATTGCCGCCGCGGCGATTATTGGTGTGTTTATAATCGCGGCATGGATTATTGGAGCTATTCTGACACTGGGCTGAAATAGCTCGTATTCTTTGAATTCCTGGAAGGGGGAGCCGTTTTGGAAGGATTAGGGATTAATCTGCCAACATTGATAGCGCAAATAGTAAACTTTGCTATTCTCTTTGGACTGCTGTATCTGGTTGCCTATAAGCCTATTATGAGGATGCTCGATGAGCGCTCGCGGAGAATTAAGGAGAGCATGGAGCAGACAGAAGCTATTAAGGAACAGGCAGCGCGAGCTGAAGAAGAGGCTAAAAAGCGAATTGAGACTGCTGCCAAGGAGGGACAGCAAATAATAGCCAGGGCAGTGCGAACCGCTGAGGAGATTAGACAGAAAGCCCAGCAAGAGGCTAAGCCGGAAGCTGAAGCCATTATCGCTAAGGCGCGCCTCGAGATTCAGCGAGAGCGAGACGAGGCTATTGCCGAAATGCGCCGGGAGCTTGCTGACCTGACCATAATGGCGGCCGAGAAGGTCATTGAGCGGGAACTGGATAGAGAAGCCCACCGCCAGCTTATTGAGAAGGTGCTGGACGAAAGCAAAGCCCTGAAAAAGAGTTAGCCTCTGGCACTTGGGGGAGGTCATAATGGCTGATAGTGCCTATGCGATACGTCAGGCGCAGGAAGTCTTTCAGACTGCCCTACGGAAAAAGGAGTTAAACCGATGGCAGTCTGACCTGAGAAGGATTGCCAGCCTAATTAAGGATGCTACACTTCTTGCCTTGCTGGAAAACCCTGAGGTTCGTTTTGATGATAAAGCCAAGGTGCTGTCCGAACGACTGGGTGAGATAAATCCTGAAGCGCTAAAGTTAGTGGCCCAGTTAGTGGCTAAGAACCGCCTAACCCTGATAGCCGATATTGCTGACGAGTACCAGCGCCTGTTAGATAATTACCGTGGCATCGAAGGGGCTGAGGTGGCTGAGGTCACCACCGCGATACCCCTGGATGATGAGGATAAACTAAGACTAGCCCAGCGCATCACTTCCCTCGTCGGTAAGCCGGTGGTACTTAAGCCTAAAGTAGACCCGAGCTTGATTGGCGGAATCATCATTAAAGTTGGTGATAAGCTCATTGATGGCAGCGTCCGTAGCAAACTTGCGGCTTTAAGAAAGACGCTGGGTGGAGCTAAATAGTATCTAGAGAGCAAAGAGGTAGATTAGATGACCACAAAAGGGCAAGACATCGCTTCTATCCTGAAACAGCAGATTGAGCAGTTTGGCATGGCATTGACCATGGTTGATGTTGGCACGGTGATTGAGGTGGGGGATGGTATCGCCAGAATGCAGGGACTGGCGTCCGCCAAGTACAGTGAACTCCTTCAGTTTCCTCACGATATTATAGGCATCGCTATGAACCTGGAGCAAAATAGTGTATCTGCCGTCATCCTTGGTGACTACAGCAACCTTAAAGAAGGGGACGAAGTGCGCTGTACCGGGCGGATTGCTGAAGTGCCGGTGGGTGAGGCTCTTATTGGACGGGTAGTTGACCCCCTGGGTCGTCCTCTGGACGGCAAAGGCGTTGTTAAGACCGATAAGACGAGACCTATAGAAAGGGTTGCTCCCAATGTCGCCCTGCGTAAGTCTGTAGATACCCCGGTGCAGACCGGTATTAAGGCAATAGATAGTCTGATTCCTATCGGGCGGGGACAACGAGAGCTGATTATTGGTGACCGCTCGACAGGTAAGACGGCGCTCACTCTGGATACCATCATCAACCAGAAGGGCGGAGATTTAATCTGCATCTATGTGGCGATTGGTCAGAAAGCGTCGAAGGTAGCCCGGGTAGTAGCTACCCTGGAAGAACACGGAGCTATGGAGCACACCGTGGTGGTAGCCGCCAATGCCTCAGAGTCAGTTGCCCTGCAATATCTTGCCCCCTATGCTGGTTGTGCCATCGGGGAAGAGTTCATGGAACAGGGCAGGGACGCCCTGGTTGTCTATGACGACCTCTCCAAGCATGCCTGGGCTTACCGTCAGCTTTCCCTTCTACTGCGCCGTCCCCCGGGAAGGGAAGCATATCCCGGCGATGTCTTCTATTTGCACAGTCGTTTGCTGGAGAGAGCCGCCAAGTATGCCCCTGAATATGGTGGTGGTTCTCTTACTGCCCTGCCGATTATTGAAACTCAGGCGGGTGATATATCGGCTTATATCCCGACTAATATTATCTCTATCACCGATGGTCAGATTTACCTAGAAGCTGACCTGTTCAATGCGGGTCAAAGACCAGCATTAAACGTTGGCTTATCGGTGTCCCGGGTAGGAAGTAATGCCCAGATCAGGGCAATGAGAAAGGTAGCCGGCAGACTCAGGCTGGACCTGGCTCAATATCGGGAATTAGCCGCCTTCGCTCAATTCGGTACTTCCGAGCTAGACCAGGCAACCAGAAACCAGCTTGAGCGCGGGCGAAGGCTTACCGAAATCCTGAAGCAGGGACAGTATGCTCCGATGCCGGTAGAAAAGCAGGTTATGATTCTCTATGCGGCGATTAACGGCTACCTTGATGACATTGCTGTAGATAAAGTGGCTACCTTTGAGGCTGACTTCCTCCGATTTATGGAGGCAAGCCACCCGGAGATAGGCGGGGCTATTGCCCAAGAAAAAGACATCAGTGCTGAGACGGAAGAAGCGCTAAAGAAAGCCATTCTGGAGTTTAAGCAGGGGAGAACTTAGGGGGTAGGTTTAGAGGGCGAAACTCATTCAAAAATGGAGATAAGGAGAGTAAAAGAGAGGCTTCGCTTCTCTATCCTATAGGGCGTCAAAGAGGGACTTCGTCCCTCTTACAAACTCTTCCTTCTCTCCTTTTAAGGAGAGGGGGAATGAGGGGGTGAGGTTATCTGGCTAATATTCGGTTAATTAGGCGGCGAATACGGGGTGTCCAGAGCATCGCCAAAATTACCCGGGCGATGGAGATGATTGCCACCTCCAAGATGAGGCGGACACAGGAACGCGGCTTAGCCGGGCGACCCTACGCCGAGAAGATTCGGCAGGTGATAGCCGACCTAGCGGCTCTACGTCCCGCTGAGGGGGTGTTGCACCCCTTACTACAACGCCGAACGGTAAAAAGAATAGCCATAGTGCATATTACTCCCGACCGCGGTCTGTGTGGCGGGCTTATTGCCAATATCAACCGCCGGACAGGCAGCTTCATCCTGGAGCAGAAGGTACCCGTTACTCTGGTTAGTGTGGGTCGTAAGGGGCTGGATTTTATGAGACGGTACGGTCGTGATATCCGGGCTGAGTTCACCGGGCTTGGCGACCGACCCAGCTATCTTGATACCCTGCCCATATCCCGCATTATCATTGACGATTACACTAACGCCGTCATAGATGCCGCCTATTTAGCCTATACCCAGTTTGTCTCTACCATGGTGCAGAGACCGGTGATTCAGCCAATATTGCCGGTTGAACCGGCGGCGATTCCCGGAGCACAGAATGTTGACTATATTTATGAGCCGGGCTCACAGGAGGTGCTAGCCGGACTCCTGCCCAGATTTGTTGAAATGCAGATTTACCATGCTATTCTGGAGGCTATTGCCAGTGAACAATCAGCCAGAATGGTGGCGATGCGCAACGCCACGGAGAACGCCGGCGAGCTGATTACCGAACTGACCCTGATGTATAATAAAGCCCGGCAGGAGTCAATTACTAAGGAGCTTCTTGACATTACCGGCGGGGTCGAGGCTATGACTAAATAGGAGAGTTTATTAACCTAATACTGGTAAGGAGATAATGATGGCAAAAGGCAAAGTGGTTCAGGTAATCGGGACAGTAGTTGACATAGAATTTCCACCTGATGAACTGCCCAAGCTTTTTAATGCCATTGAGATACCCGGAGATGGCACTAAGATGGTGCTTGAAGTCCAGGAGCATATCGGCAACAACTGGGTACGGTGTCTGGCACTATCACCGACGGAGGGGCTTCAGCGGGGCGCTGAAGCTATAGACACCGGCGCACCACTTAGTGTGCCGGTAGGTAGGGCCACCCTGGGCAGGCTATTCAATGTTCTGGGCGAGCCCTTGGATAACCTCGGTGAGGTCAAAGCTGAGGAGCGGTGGCCAATCCACCGCCCACCACCCAAACTCGAGGAACAGCAAACGACTACCGAGGTGCTGGAGACCGGTCTTAAGGTTATTGACCTGATCACCCCCTTTACTAAAGGCGGTAAGATAGGTGCCTATGGCGGTGCCGGAGTAGGAAAGACCGTGATTATTATGGAGCTCATCCGCAATATTGCCACCGAGCACGGTGGTTTCTCAGTCTTTGCCGGGATAGGGGAAAGGTCCCGAGAGGGTAATGACCTGTGGTATGAAATGAAAGAGTCGGGGGTAATTGACAAGACAGTCCTTGTCTTTGGTCAGATGAACGAACCACCGGCGGTTCGCCTGCGCGTGGGGCTGACCGGACTGACGATGGCGGAATACTTCCGTGATGTTGAGCATCAGGACGTCTTGCTATTTATTGACAATATCTACCGCTATACCTTAGCCGGTATGGAGGTATCAGCCCTGCTGGGGCGTATGCCATCGGCGGTGGGTTATCAGCCTACCCTGGCTACCGAGGTTGGCGAACTGGAGGAAAGAATTACCTCCACCAGTAAGGGCTCAATAACCTCCTTTCAGGCAGTCTATGTGCCGGCTGACGATTATACCGACCCGGGAGTAGTCACTACCTTTGGCCACCTTGATGCGGTTATTGCCCTGGAGAGGTCTATCGCTGAGCAGGGCTTATACCCGGCGGTCGACCCGCTGACCTCAACCTCCAGAATACTTGACCCTAATATTGTGGGTGAGGAGCATTTCCGGGTAGCTCGCGGAGTCCAGCAGGTGCTACAACGCTACAAAGACCTTCAGGATGTAATCGCCATCCTGGGTATTGAAGAGCTTAGTGATGAAGACAAGCTCACCGTAGCCCGCGCCCGTAAAATACAGAGATTCCTGTCTCAACCGATGTTTGTCACTGAAGTCTTTACCGGTAGACAGGGACGGTATGTGCCAATAGAGGAGACGGTACGCGGCTTTAAGGAGATTCTGGAAGGCAAGCATGACGACTTGCCGGAGCAAGCTTTTTATATGGTAGGGACAATAGAGGAAGCGGTCGAGCAGGCGAAGAAGCTGAGGGTGTAGAGTAATGCCTGGAATCAAACTTGATATTGTTACTGCTGAGCGGGTGGTTTATTCCGATGAAGTGGATGTAATTGTTGCCCCGGGTGTTGAAGGTCAACTGGGGATTCTGCCTCACCACGCACCCTTGATGACCACACTACAGGCAGGCGAGCTACTGGTGAGGAAGGGGGGAGAGGAGGTCTCTATGGCTATCTCCGGTGGCTTTCTTGAGGTGCGGCCAGACCGGGTTATCGTTCTGGCTGATACCGCCGAGAGGGATGACGAGATTGACCTGGCGAGAGCGGAAGCGGCCAAGCGGCGTGCCGAGGAAAGGCTCAGTCAGCGCGCCCCCAATGTTGACGTGGCGGGGGCGGAAGCGGCGCTACGCCGTGCCCTAGCTCGCCTCAAGGTAGCGGAGAAAAGAAGGAGAAGAACAGGGCAGGCACCCAGAACCATTTAATTGGGAACGGTAACTGACCAAAAGCGGCTTACTTAGCCACTTTCCTTTAAGCTGAGCAACCTCATTACCTAGCGTGGATTATTCTATAGCATACAGCTTACCGTCATGCGAGCCCACGTAGACCACCCCATTAGCCACGGCCGGGGATGAAGTAATCTTACCCCCGGTGGGGAAGTCCCAGAGCTTTGTGCCACTGGTAGCATCTACAGCATACAGCCTGCCATCTTCACTGCCCACAAAGACGGCCGAGCCTGACACCGCCGGGGTGGACCTTACTGTGCCCCCGGTTTTGAATTCCCAGCGCACTTTATGGTTCACTAGGTCTACAGCCAGTAGTTTACTATCGCAGCCTACGTACAGGGTATCGCCTGCGAGCACGGGGGAAGAAGTTTCTCCTGCGCCCAGCCTGAGCGACCATAAGAAGCCGGACTGAACTGGAGGTGGTGGTATCCACGGAAGCATTGCCCATAGTTGCGCCCAAACGGGTCTGAATTCATGCTCCTGAAGCCAGGTCCGTGCCATACCATCGACCGCATATAGGAAACCATTATCAAGGACGAAATAGACAGTCGTCCCGCTTACTACCGGAGAAGAGAAAACAGCATAGTGGGTCTTAAAGCGAAGGCGGCGCTGGCCATTCAGACAATTAAGCGCGTAGGAGAAGCCACTTCCACCCCCAGTATAGACAATGCCGTTGGCTACCGCGGGGGAAGATGACGCGGGACTTCTGGTATCGTAGCGCCAGAGTTCCACCCCCTCTTTAGCGTCTACAGCATAGAGATAATAGTCGTCAGAACCAAAGTAGACCACTCCATTAGCTACCGCCGCAGAAGACCTCACCGGATAGCGGGTCTTGAAATCCCAGAGCTTTTCGCCGCTGCGGGCATCAAGGGCGTATAACTGGCCGTCATTTGAACCAAAATAGACTATTCCACTGGCTATCGTCGGTGAGGATTCAACCCAACTGCCGGTCTTGTATTCCCACCGTTTCGCCCCACTCTCAGCATCCAGAGCATAGAGCTTATAGTCTTGAGAGCCAAAGTAGACCACTCCATTAGCTACCGCCGGCGACGAGTGAATAGGAGCGCCCGTAGAGAAGACCCATTTCAATACGCCTTGAGGTAAAGGACCGCCCGGTTCAGCACTGCCCGAGTGAGCCAAATCATGCCGAAACATTGTCCATTCGCCGGGGGGAGAATTGGAGTTTATTTCCTCGGGCGGCTTAAATATAGTGTCCGTGAAATTGTATAGAATGAGGTAGACAATAGCCAGAACGGCCAGCAACGGGAGGCCAACTGCCGACGCCAGCTTGATTCTCTTTTTGCGCTTCAGGTAGGCTTCCCGGCGTCTGGTTAATTCCCTGAGCTCCTCAGTGGTTACGGCAATATCTTGAGGGATTACTGCTCCCCAACAGTGTTGACAGAAGCGGGTCCCGGCTGGATTGCTTTTATGACACACGGGACATATAACCCACCGCTCAGTTTCAGAAGCAGAACCCATTAATAACCTCCAATTGTCCGGCGAAGTACCGGCTTCCCCCGCTGATTGCCCTAGACTTGAACCTTCCGGTCCTCTCAACAATAGGCTAGCTCAGACCTATTTCGTCAGACTGGCCCTTTGTGGCTATTCTATATGCTTTTGGTTACCTTGGGGTATGCTTAGGTAATCTCCAGAGTGGCTCTGGTGCCCGCCTTAGCGGCTTTTACCCTGACCAGGGTACGCATGGCCTCGGCTATTCGGCCTTGCTTACCAATAACCCTACCTTTATCGTCGTCGGCAACCTTCAGTTTAAGTGTTATGCCCTGTTCCGTTTGTTCCTCAGTCACCACAACGTCATCAGGTGAGTTCACAATTGATCTGGCAATGTACTCTACTAGCTCTTTCATGTTTTCTCCTTGATTGTTTTGAACTTTTCTATGATGCCTGCCTTTGACAAAAGTCTGTTAGCTGTTGCTGTTGGCTGGGCTCCCCGTCTGAGCCACTTTAAAGCCTCCTCTTCATCTATAACTACCGTCTCCGGCTCAGTCAAGGGATTATAATGCCCGATAACGCTGATGAATGCCCCATCACGAGGAGCGCGGGAATCGGCTACTACTAGCCGGTAACTTGGCCTGTTTTTGGCTCCGCCTCGCCTTAACCTGATTTTCACCATTTTCTTTTAGGATATTATGCGCCATTAAATAGTCGTCTGTCAATAGCATTTACGGGTTGTCAAAAGACTTGTTAGTAGCTATAATCGGATTATGAAGGTAAAGAGTTTACACACCTGGCAGCTCAGCCCTTCTCAGGCGGTCGCGCTACAGTATCGTCTGGCGGCACAGGTCTCCAGAAATAGCGAGCTTATCGCTCCTCACTTTATCGCTGGCGTGGATATCTCAGCCGGCAAAACACAGGAAATGGCTACCGGGACGGTAGTTGTCTTAAGCTACCCTGAACTTAAGGTGATGGAAACGCAAGTAGTCAAAGGCAGGCTTGATTTTCCTTACATTCCGGGTCTTTTGTCCTTCAGGGAGTCACCGCTTACGCTGGCTGCCTGTGAGAGACTCAGCGTCACTCCTGACCTGGTTCTGGTTGATGGACAAGGGATTGCCCACCCCCGACGGTTTGGTCTCGCTTCTCACCTGGGGCTTTTTTTAGATACTCCAACAATTGGCTGTGCTAAATCCCTGCTCTGCGGCAGCCATGAAGAACCCGGAGTTGAGCCGGGTAGCTATGCCGAGATAAGAGATAAGGGTGAGACGATAGGAGCGGCTCTGCGAACCAAACCTGGAACGAAGCCCGTTTATGTTTCTATAGGTCATAAAATTGACCTTCAAACTGCTATTTACTGGGTGATGAAGTGCTGTCGTGGTTACCGTTTGCCCGAGCCTACTCGCCTGGCTCATATCGTAGCCGAAGGAAACGTAAGACCAGAAAAGGGAAGCGTGGCATCCGAGGCTAGCCATCAAGGTAAACTATTTTAGCTAGTTGTTTCTATGCTGTGGAGATAAGGAGGCAATTAGTGCAGGAACTGGGGGATAAATTAAGAGACTTGCGGAGCAGAATCTCCATGGCGCTGGTGCATCTTTGATATTGCGGCTAGAGAAGAGGCAATTGCTGAGTTGGAGAAACAATCGGCTCAGCCGGACTTCTGGTCGGAGCAGGCTAAAGCTCAGAGCGTTATGCGCCAGTTAGCCGAGCATAAAAAGGTGGTTGAAGAATGGCGAGGTCTGGAGAAGAAGGTGGCTGATATTACGGAAAGTCTGCCCCTAGCGAAAGAGGACGTCTCATTTAGAGAAGAAATTAACTCCGAAATAGAAGCGGTAGCCTCCCGCCTCGATGCTCTCGAGTTAGAGATGGCTTTCAGCGGTGAGTATGACGCCAGGAATGCCATCCTGAGTATTCACGCCGGAGCTGGAGGTACCGAATCCCAGGACTGGGTGGAGATGCTCATGAGAATGTACCTCCGCTGGGCTGAGCGCCGCGGCTATAAGGCTGAGGTACTGGATATCTCGCCCGGGGACGAAGCGGGGATAAAGAGTGTCACTATCGGGGTCAGTGGTGACCATGCCTTCGGCTACTTAAAATCAGAGCACGGTGTCCATCGGCTGGTTCGCCTTTCTCCCTTTGACGCCGACCACGCCAGGCATACCTCCTTTGTTCTGGTAGAGGTTTTACCTGAAGCTGAAGCCGATATTGATGTGAAGATAGACCCGGACGACCTGAGGGTGGATGTATTCAGGTCAAGTGGTCCAGGCGGACAGCATATGCAGAAGACAAGCAGTGCCGTCCGAATAACTCACCTGCCGACCAAACTGGTGGCTACCTGTCAGAGTGAGCGTTCCCAGCACCAGAACAAAGAGACCGCCCTCAAGATCCTTCGGTCTCGCCTGCTCAATTTAGAATTGGCTAAGAGAGCTGAAGAACGAGCTAAACTTAAGGGAGAGCGCATTGCGGTGGGCTGGGGCAACCAGATTAGAAGTTATGTCCTCCATCCCTATAAAATGGTAAAAGACCACAGAACAAATTATCAGACCAGTGATACTGACGCAGTACTGGATGGAGATTTAGATGGTTTTATTACCGCTTACCTCAGGTCTATGGTAGGTAAAGAAAGGTGATTAAGAAAGCCAGTATCTTCGCCTTAACTGTTGCCCTGTTCCTGGTTGTATTTGCCCCGGCTTTGGTTCAAGCCCAGGGCGGGCTGAGAGTCCTGCGCAGCTCGGTTCTGGTAGAGTTCCCCTATAATCTTGACTTCAGTATGTCAGCCGAGAGCGATGTAGATATTACTGACATTCGCTTCTGCTACTCTGTTGACCGAGAAAGCTTTGCCCAGGTAACCAGTGAGGTCTATATTGAGTTTGCGCCCGATAGTACTGTTAGCGTTCGCGGGGCTTTAGATATGAGGAAAATGGGCGGGTTACCCCCTGGCTCCAGTCTGGAATACTGGTGGGTGGTAGAAAATGCTGACGGTGAGAAAATACAGACCGCTCCAGAGACAGTCCACTTTGATGATAACCGCTATCCCTGGCGGAGCTTAACCGAAGGGAAGATAACCATATACTGGTACGAGGGGAAACAGTCCTTTGCTGAGGAGCTAATGTCAGCCGCCCAGCAGGCGCTGGCTCGGCTGACTGAAGAGACGGGCGCCTACTTAAAGAAGCCGGTCAAAATGTATATCTATGCCAATAGCGAGGATTTGCAGGGTGCGATGATTTTCCCCACAGAGTGGACGGGCGGAGTAGCCTTTGCTGGATACGGTATTATCGCTATTGGTATAAGCCCGAATAACCTCTCATGGGGTGAGAGGTCAATTGCCCATGAGCTGACCCACCTCGTCGTTCACCAGATGACCTTTAATCCCTATACCGACCTGCCTACCTGGCTTGATGAAGGTCTGGCAATGTATACCGAAGGGGTTCTTGGCGTCGGATTTGCCGATCATCTCAAGAAGGCGGTGGAGGAAAACCGTCTAATCTCGGTGCGTAGCTTATCAAGCCCCTTCTCGGCTTACTCCAGCCAAGCCATTCTTTCCTATGCTGAGAGTTACAGTCTGGTTGAGTTCCTCATCACCAGTTATGGGCAGGGCAAGATGCTTGAGCTGTTGACTGCCTTTAGCGAGGGTAGTAGCTATGATGGAGCCCTGGAAAGGGTCTATGGCTTTGATATGGATGGCCTGGACACTCTATGGCGGGACTACATCGCCAAGCAGTATCAAAAAGGCGCACACCGGAGCGGAGCTAGTGAAGAAGTCGTTTACCATTCACGATTTACCTCTTTCTGAGCGACCCAGAGAGAGGCTACAAAAGTTCGGAGCCGAAGCCCTATCAGCGCAGGAGATTTTAGCTTTGATTCTGGGGCGTGGCATCGCCGGTGAGTCGGTAATGGTGACAGCACAGAGGCTACTAAGCCAGTTTGGTAGCATTAAAGGAATGGCAAACGCCTCGGTAGAAGAGCTATCCCAGGTAAAAGGGATTGGTCTAGCCAAGGCGTCCCAGATTAAGGCGGCTTTTGAGCTGGCTAACCGCCTTGAGGGTTATGCCGAGCTCAGTAAAAGACCGGGGGTTAAGACCCCTGATGAAGTGGTAAGCTTGGTAAGAGGAAAACTGAGAGGGAAAAGGAAGGAGCATTTTCTGGCGCTTTTACTGGATACCAGGGGTCAGCTTATAAAAATCTCGGAGATTTCCATCGGTAGCCTGGACAGCAGTATCGTTCACCCCAGGGAAGTATTCAAAGAGGCAATATCGGCCAGTGCTGCCTCAGTTATTTTTGTGCACAATCATCCCTCAGGTGTTCCCGAGCCTTCAGAAGACGATATAAAATTAACCAAAAGATTAGCCCAGACGGGCGAAGTTGTTGGCGTAGAGGTCCTAGACCATATCGTCATCGGCGATAATAATTATGTCAGCCTGAAAAGGGAAGGGCTGTTTTAAATGGCCAAAATGATTAGATGCCCCAACTGCGGTCAAAAAACCAGCGGCGACAACTGCCAGTGGTGCAACTACCCGATAGTCAGGCGCCGCCCGGTAATACTAAGACTCCGAAAAGCCCAGAAAGCCAGAAAGGCCAAAGAGGCGGAAAAACAGGCTAAGAAAGAAGCCCTGATCGCCGCCAGAAAAAAGGCTAAACTGGAGGCGGAAGAGGCCAGAAAGGCCAAAGAGGCAGAAAAACAGGCTAAGAAAGAAGCCCTGATCGCCGCCAGAAAAAAGGCTAAACTGGAGGCGGAAGAGGCCAGAAAGGCCAAAGAGGCAGAAAAACAGGCCAAGAAAGAAGCCCTGATCGCCGCCAGAAAAAAGGCTAAACTGGAGGCCCAAGAAGCAAAGACAATCCAGGAAGCAGCAGAGCAAGCCAGGAAATATGCCGAAATGATAGCCCGCGAGAAGGCTAAAGTAGAGGCTAAAAAGACTACCGAGGAAATCAGCTTTGAGCGTTATCGGAAAGTTATCGAGCCACTACTATCATTGCCGATAGACCGCGAGCAAATAAAACAGCTTGAGGAATACCTGAAAGAGATAGAAAGCATATGTGAGGAGTTAAATGCTGATAAAATTGGAACCGATGAAGCAATAAAAAGGCTTCGAGATATTTCCCGAAGGATGTCCTGATAAAATAGCCTGATGTGATGGAACGAATACGAATAATCTGAGGCTTACGGCGGAAGAAATTGAAGACGGACTTTGCTAAATTAGACAGGGCTTTTAACCCTCGGTGCCTAGCTGTGGTGGGGGATAAGCGGGAAAGTAATTTTATGTGGCTTCGTTCTCACCGCAACTTCAAGGGAAAGCTCTATTCTGTCCAGATCGCTCCTGAAGAAATCGAGGGTATTAAGGCGCTGGGAATAGAAAACTACACCAGCCTGTTGGATATACCGGAGCCTGTAGACCTGGCAATTGTTGCGGTGCCAAGAGCAGTGGCTCCCAGGATTTTAGAGGACTGCATTCGTAAGGAGGTAGCGGCCGCCCATTTCTTTACCGCCGGCTTTTCCGAGACTGATACCGAGGAAGGGATAAGGCTGGAGCGCTTGCTCACCGAGATGGCAGAACGGGCAAACTTCCACCTCATTGGGCCCAACTGTATGGGAATCTTTAATCCGGCTATCGGGGTGGGAATGACAGAGCGGGAGCAACTTACCAGCTTCACCGGCTCAGTGGGACTTATTTCGCAAAGTGGCACCCATGCTGTCGTCTTCATTCGGGAGGCACATCTTCAGGGTATTAATATCAACAAAGCAGTGAGCTTCGGCAACGGAATAGTGCTTGATTCCCCCGACTACCTTGAGTACTTTGGTCAGGACCCGGAGATTAAGGTCATTGGCATGTACCTGGAGGGAGTGAAGGACGGGAGACGGTTCCTCAAAGTGCTGAAGGAGGTATCTGCCCGGAAACCGGTGGTGATATGGAAGGGGGGGAGGACAGAAGCGGGAGAACGGGCGATTGCTTCGCATACCGGCTCGCTAGCAGTATCCCGGGAAATATGGGATGCGGCGGTGAAACAGTGTGGGGCAGTAAAAGTAGCCAGCATGGAGGAACTCATTGACACCCTGAAAGCTCTCCTGTATCTTCCGCCAGTTCGTGGTGACAGGGTGGGTATAGCCGGAGGCTCAGGAGGGCAATCAGTAGCTATCGCTGATGTTTTTGCTGAAGCCGGGCTCAGGGTACCCCTGCTTACCCAGGAATCCTATGACGAGTTAGCCCAATTCTATACTCTGATAGGTGGGGGTTGTCGCAACCCTATAGACACTGCCAACCAGAATCGTCGGGAGATAAAACGCATTATGGAAATTCTGGTGAAAGATGCCAATATAGATAACCTGGTGCTACTGACTGGCGCCCGCTTCGGACCCGGCGGTTCAGCCGGCCCTCTAATCAACTTACTGATTGATATCAGGCAGAAAACCTCGAAGCCAGTGATAGCGATCCTCACCTGGTCCTTCTCGCCCGAGGAAGTGCAGCAGGCGAGAGACGTCATTGAAAAGCTTCAGGATGGCGGCATCCCCACCTTCACTGGTCTTGAGCGTGGCGCTTTCGCCCTGCGAAAGGCTCTGGATTACTATAACCTGAAGAACGGTGGAGCTCAATGATGAAAAAAAACCTGCATGTAGTTCTTTTAGTCCTGCTGTGCAGCCTGTTGTTATTAATCCTGCCCAGTGGCTGCAAACCGTTTCAAACCGAAGAAGCGCCAAGCCCAGTTACCGAAGGAGAGGTCCTTAACCTCTACGGTATTGACCCACATACGCTTGACCCGGCCATTTCCGGTGATGCGACCTCCCACCAGTACATACTGCAGTTGTTTAGCGGACTGGTGCGCCTCGATGATAATCTTAAGCCAGCCCCGGATATAGCCAGGGATTGGCAAGTTAGCAAGGATGGCCGAACCTACACCTTCTATCTACGGCACGATGTTAGATTTCATGATGGCAGAAGAGTTAAGGCTGAGGACTTTAAGTATTCCTGGCAGCGAGCCTGCGACCCGGCTACCGGTTCGCTGACCGCCGCTGCTTATCTTGGCGATATTGTTGGGGTGAGGGAAGTACTGGCCGGTGAAAGCAAAGAAATCAGCGGTGTCAGGGTACTTGGTGATTACACCCTTGAAGTAACCATCGATGCTCCCAAAGCTTATTTCTTGTCCAAACTCACCTATCCCACTGCCTTTGTGGTGGATAGAAACAATGTAGCCTCGGGAAGTGACTGGTGGTGCCATCCCAACGGAACCGGTCCGTTCAAGCTCAAGGAGTGGCGTGAAAGTCAACAGCTTGTGCTGGAGAGGAACGAGCTTTATTACGGAGAGCTAGCCAAGCTCGGTTCCGTTGTCTTCCACCTCTGGAGCGGCGTGCCGATGGACATGTATGAGACGGGAGAGATCGACGTCACGGCGGTTTCTGTTTCCTACATTGATAGAGTTACCGATAAAACAGGACCCTTTTATGATGAACTGGTCGCCATCCCCGAGTTGAGTTTCTACTATATTGGTTTTAATACCACCAGGCCACCGTTTGATGACGCCAATATCCGGCGTGCCTTCTCTCAGGCGATAGACAAGGACAAAATAGTTTCTTTGATATTCAGGGATATGGTACAGCGGGCAGACGGCATCCTACCACTCGGTATGCCTGGCTTCAATGAAGAGCTATCAGGGCTGGCTTACGATGTATCTAAAGCAAAGGAGTTAATCAGAGAGTCCCGATACGGAAGCGTAGCCAATTTGCCACCGATCACCATTACCACCGCCGGCTATGGAGGCGTAATATCTCAAGAGCTGGAGGCTATCATTTACCAGTGGCGGAAGAACTTGGGGGTGGAGGTAAAGGTAAGGCAACTTGAGCCTGAGAGGTTCATTTATCACCTCAAAGAAGAAAAGGACGAGATGTTTGATATGGGCTGGATTGCTGACTACCCCCACCCACAGGACTTTTTGGATATTCTTTTCCACAGCGGGACAGAAAATAATTACGGCGAATATAGCAACCCCGAGGTGGATGACTTGCTTGAAAGGGCCAACATGGAGCTAAACGAGGAACGGAGCCTTTTGTTATATCAGCAGGCTGAGCAGAAGCTGGTTGATGATGCTGCCTGCCTGCCTTTATGGTTCGGGCGGAACTATATTCTGGTCAAGCCCTATGTCAAGGGGTATAACCTGAACCCGCTGGGCATCGTTATGCTGAATAAAGTCTCAATTGAGCCCCACTGATGGCGGAGGGGGTGGGATTCGAACCCACGTCCCGATACAATCGGGAAACGGTTTTCAAGACCGCCACCATCGTCCGCTCGGTCACCCCTCCCGACTCCAAATCCTACCGTAGAGCTGAACCTCAGGCTCTCTTACCCGTGAAAGGCGACGACCCAAACGCACCAGCCTGCACCTGACCCGAAACCTCATCGCCGGTTACCTTGCCCTTGAAGTCCAGTTGGATTTTGCCCATCGGGGTGGTCACCTCCGTAGAAAAGGCAAAATCATTTCCCGAAACCGTGCCACCGGTGAAGGATTGCTCACCCTCTTGCGTCGCGTAGCTACCACTCAGCTCCTTACCCTTAGTCTTAAGAGTAAGTTTGCCGGAGCGCTTGCCCATAGGTGTATCGACCTCAATATTGTAACTTCCGTCAACAGCCATTCCTCTCCTCCCTTTTAGAATATGTACTCCGACCGACTCACCAGATTCAGTAGATTATGGTAATTCGGAAGTTGATTTGTCAACCCTGGGCATAAGCTACGGACCTTGCCCTACAATAGTGCCATGCGAAGACAGGATGCCACCACAAGTATAAAGTTTATGCCTTGACAATAGCCTGAGCCGGGCACCACCATTCATAGGAAACACAGACCCCGCAATCAGTGCATTTCTTGGGGTCAATTCTGGTAGTATAAAGAATTAAGCCGTCACTTTCTGTAATTATTTCATCAGCGACTATGGCTCCTACCGGGCAGCCCTTAATGCAGATGCCACACTTAAGGCAAGCCTTGGTATCAATTTTGTAAGCCACTTTAGCCTCCTTTCACTGGTTTTAGAACTACCATGAAAAATCGGTTTAATCTAGCAATAAATCGTGATTTCACTAGCTGTCAGTAACCTTCGTCCCGCCACATCTTCGACCAATCCGTTCGTTCCCTTAGCTCTTTAGGCAATAGCTACCGAAACGACTTTTCGGTATGGCTGGGGCCTTGATTAACTTCAAATATCCAGGGTCTAACTGTCTTAATTAGAAATCTATAGCTTTCTCCACCTCCTTTCAATCGCACTTATGCTACGTTAAACTATTAATAGCTGTCAATTGATTAAGGTCATTTAATAACCTATCCCCCTGAGGCACCCAGAAAAATCAAAGATTTTTCTGGAAACCCGCCTAACTCCCTTCCCTTAACAAGAGAGGGGGGATAAACAATCGATAATACTCACAATAAATTTTCGTGTTATAATAAAAATTTAAGAAGGGGGTGGTATCACAAATCATGAAAAAGTGTAGAATAGGCGTTCTTACCGGTGGCGGCGACTGCGCCGGCCTAAATCCTTGCATCAAATGGATAGTCAAGACGGCCTTAGACAGCCGGCTAGAGAAGGAAAGAGGAGTTAAATATGAAGTTCTGGGCATCCGTGATGGATGGGCAGGGCTTACCTCACCCCTGCCCGAGAGCTTTGAAAAATCGCCGAATATTATGCCTTTGAATGAAGAACTAGTCAGAACATGGGATAGATTTGGCGGCACTTATCTGGGTTCATCCCGAACCAATCCGTATAACCCTAAAGATGACCGCTCTAAAGTGGTTTTAGATAATATAGAACGCCTTGGTTTAAGTGCCCTAATAGTTATCGGGGGAGATGATACTCTTGGTGTCGCCTCAAAATTGGCCCAAGAAGGAGTTAACGTTGTTGGCATTCCCAAAACAATTGACAAAGACATCCCTGGCACTGACTACACGCTGGGATTTGAAACGGCCTTAAACGTCATTACCGAGGAGGTTGACAGACTGAGAACTTACGCAGGCTCGCACAGGGTAGTATTCGTGGTAGAAACGATGGGAAGATATGCCGGCTGGCTGGCACTGGAAGGAGGGGAATCCGCTGGAGCTTTTATCATTTTGATTCCGGAGTTTGATTTCTCCATTGAGAAGGTGAACGAGCTGGTTTTAGATGGGCTGAAGGCAGGTAACCGGTATAATATTATTGTCGTAGCCGAGGGGGCAAAGCCAGCCGGAGGTAGAACTGTGACGCGGGCAAAAGAAAAGGACGCCTTCGGACACGAATACCTCGGTGGAATCGGTAACTACCTGGCACAGGAAATTGAACGAGGAACCAAACTGCCGACACGAAGCATGGCATTGGGTTATCTACAGCGTGGTGGCGCCCCCTGTGCCTACGACCGAAGAATGGGCCGCTATTTTGGCATCGCCGCCGTTGATTTACTGGTCAAGGAAGACTTTGGCAAAATGGTCAGCTACACCAACGGCAAGATTACGGCTGTCCCACTCAAAGATGTAGTAGGCAAGCTCAAACTAGTAGATGTCAAAGAGCAATACGATACCGAGAGGTACAACGGGCGGCGTTCTATTTTAAGGCTCTGACCCGAAGGAGAAGATAGATGGTTTCAAGTAGCACAATTGACGAGATGATAGAGAGAGCAGTCTTTGACTCTGACCCTCAGAGAAGAGAAAGCTACCGCCGGAGAATTCGTGACCTGGCGACCACACGGGGTATTTTCCTGGCGAGTATTCAGGGTCTCTATGAGGCGGCGGCACAGGGGCTTTATAGTAACAGAACCGTCCCGGCGATTAATATTCGCGGTCTGACATATCATGTAGCCAGAGCTATCTTCAGAACAGCCTTAAAACACCGAGTTGGTGCGCTTATTTTTGAGATTGCCCGCACTGAGATGGTCTACACCGACCAACCAGCCGCCGAGTATGTAACTAGCGTACTGGCGGCGGCAATCAGGGAAGGGTTTAGAGGCCTTGTTTTTGTCCAGGGAGACCATTTTCAGCTAAACCAGAGCAGATTTGCTTTAAACCCTCAGGAAGAGGTAAAAGCAATCGAGGATGCCACAAGAGACGCAATTAGCGCCGGATTTCTCAATATAGATATAGATTCCTCAACCCTCGTCGATCTAGAAAAGCCGAGCCTCGATGAACAGCAAAAAAACAACTATACAGTCGCCGCGGATATGACCAGGTTCATCCGTAGTCTGGAACCCAAGGGCGTAACCATCTCTGTGGGCGGTGAGGTGGGCGAGGTGGGCAAGGCAAACACCACCGTAGCAGAACTCAGGGCATTTATGAAAGGGTATCTAAAACGGCTGGGAACGGGTATCAAAGGAATTTCGAAAATCGCGGTACAAACGGGAACAACCCACGGTGGAGTGGTATTGCCGGACGGGTCAATTGCGGACGTAAAGCTGGATTTCAAAACTATTGAAGAACTGGGCAAGGTAGCCCGAGAGGAGTATGGTGTCGGCGGCATCGTCCAACACGGAGCCTCCACTCTCCCCGAGGAGATGTTTGAACTCTTCCCCAAAGCCGGAACCCTAGAGGTGCACCTTGCCACTGAGTTCCAGAACATCATTTACGATAGTCCCTATTTCCCCAGAGACCTGCTCAACAAAATGTATCGTTATATAACCGAGAAATACTCCAATGAGTGGAAACCAGGAGATACTCAAGAGCAGTTCCTGTATAAAACCAGAAAGAAAGCATTTGGCGGCTTCAAAAGAGAAACCTGGCATCTGCCAGAAGAAAACCTCGGAGAAATAATGAGCGCCCTGGAAAACAAATTTTCTTTGATGTTCCAGCGCCTGAATGTTACGGACACCGTAGAGCTGGTAAATAAGTATTGCCGTAAACCAGAATAGTGCCTATGAGAGCAGTTTATCCAACAGGGGCTGGTTAAAACCTACCACCACTTCATCGTCAACGGTAATAACTGGCACTCCCATCTGCTTGGACTTCTGTATCATCTCCCTGGCTTTTTCTTTGTCCTGAGCCACATTATATTCCAGAAAAGAAATCCCTTTTCGCGAAAGATACTCCTTCGCCTTATGACACCAGGGTCAGGTGGGAGTAGTATAGATTACCACTTTTTTATCTGCCATCCTTTTACCTCCGGAATGAATAAAGATGCTTTAATCTGTTCTTAGAGACCGAGCAGGCTGGCGGCGTTGCCACCCAGCATTGCCTCGATGTCCTCCCTGGGCAGGTCTAACTTCCTTATCTCGGCTATGTACCGCTTGACACCCAGGGGGTTATGGTCATAGTTGAACGGCCAGTCAGTGCCAAACATCAACCTCCTTGGGCTGATGTTAGTCAAAGCACATTTTACCGCCGCCATCCCTGCCTCCCGACCCGCCATATTGAAATAGAGCTTATTAAAGTACTCCCTCCAGGGCTTGCTTATCATCGGCTTACCCGGATAGAGGCTGGGACAGCCGGGCCCGACATAGCCCATGTAGGCATCCAGGCGCTCCAATACCGCTGACACACCGCCACCAAAATGGTTCATTATGAACACCAGGTCGGGAAAGTCCTCCAGAACACCACCGAGACAGACACGCAGGGTGGCTGAGCACATATCCAGTTCCCGTGCCATAACGTAATACAGGGCATAAGG
>Ga0209102_1000507_pt1 | contig 25661 bp, 30 predicted proteins | sample ConPoolayeHmetaG_FD_185483 | JGI IMG/M metagenome (GOLD analysis project Ga0209102, IMG submission 185483) | Hot spring microbial mat communities from California, USA to study Microbial Dark Matter (Phase II) - Cone Pool mat layer H metaG... ...
GTCCTATTTAGTTCCAGCCTGGACACTACCGCAGCCTCGTCCGGCGGATATGCCCTGACTATGAGAACCGCGGTTCCGGAGACGAGGTAGATGTACCGTCCGTCGGTCTTGACCACGTCCGCCTCGTCGACGCCCGCAACCTGGATGTTGGTGCCGGAGTAATCCTGGGACGAGCTCTCGCCGCGCGCGGAAAGTGCCAGATCGTACATCGGTCCCCAAACGACCTTTCGAGTTCCGCCGAGCAGTCTCTCAGCGATGCTCTGAACCCTGCCCCCACGCTGCGAGTAGGACTGGGCCGCGGCCAAGAAGCCCTTAAGCTCCTTGTACGATGCGAACCTTGCCAGGGGACCCGGCGAGCCGTAGATGAACGTCGCCTCGGGAGGATGGAAACCGCCGATCCTCCAAAGCCCGAATCCCATAATGGCCCCTATGATAAGCCCGATCGCAAGGTTGGTTAAGATCCTTCCTCCCTTCGGATACATGACCCGATCCTCCGACCATGGCGGTGTCCCTTGCACGTCAGGGACAACCAGCCCATTAGTAGACTCTCGGCCGGACGATAAAACACTACGTTTTAGTACGGGCGTTCAAGAAAACTGAACGTCAGGCCCTCGCGATGCCTGCAAAGATCTTGCCTCGGGGCTGGCCGCAGCGCACCCGGCGGGTGCACACGCGTGTTTTTCCGGGACGACCGTCCTGGGTCTGGGAGACGAAGTAAGAACGGAACCAACGAATGATACGCCTATTGTGGGAAAGATGCCAGATATCAGTTATCACCGGGCACAGATTCGCAATGAACGTGAAAGGCTTCGACAGGCGGGCGGTCTGGGCCGTGCTCCTCCTTGCGACAGTAGCGATCATTGTTTCGTGCCTTATCTGGCGCTTGGCAAGAACCCCACGCTCCTTCACGTTTGCCGTGATGGGGGACAGCCAGGGCAACTCAAGAATGCTGAGGCTGATCGTCGAGAAGATCGAATCCTTGTCTCCCGACTTCGTGATCCATCTGGGCGATTGCGTTCCGATGGCCAGGCGATCCGTATATGAGAGGTTCCTCGGAGACGTCGGGGGGCTGAGCATGCCCTTCCACGTCACGCCGGGCAATCACGACATCAAGGGGGATCCCACGCTCTTCTACTCCCACTTTGGGAAAGGGGACTACTACTTCGACTGGAAAGGATATCGGTTCATCTCGGTGGACACATCCGACCAACGCATCGGCGACGCCCAGCTTGCCTGGTTAAGGCAGATCCTGGAGAGCTCCCGCGAGAGGCAGGTGGTCGTTTTCACGCACGTTCCACCGTTTGACCCCATTCCAGGGGGCAATCATAGCCTCCTGGACGGTCGGGGAGGGATCTTGATGGACGCGATGGAGGAGTTTGGGGTTCGTGCGGTCCTGGCTGGTCACCTGCATATGTTCTACCATACCTGCAGGAACGGCGTCGAGTATTTCATATCGGGCGGTGCGGGGGGCGGCCTCTACGCCCCTCGGGAGGCGGGAGGATTCCACCACTTCTTGCTCTTCCAGGCCAGGGGCAAGAGCCTCGACTTCGCCGTCATCCAGGTGGAGCGGGAGCTGGAAGCCGAAACGGTTACGGTTTCGGGCCCGCTAGCAAACATAACCTTTGACTCCTCCGACCTGGCTGCGATGGATCTGGTGGAGAGGAACGGGTCCTACCAGAACGTGCTTGGCAACTGGAGGGATCCCGGGCGCTACACGGGGGTGCGCATCGCAGATCTCCTTGACTTGGTCGGAGGGATGGATGAGGACTGTGTGCTGAGGATCGAAAGCGCTGACGGGTATTACCAGGATTTCTGTTACGGCAACGTCTATCCCAACGCCAGCTGGTATTCGGCCCAAGGCGAGATGGTGCTTGCCTTTTCGCACGATCAGGCGTCGGTGCCGATCTGGGAGGATGGGCCGAGGGTTGTCTTCCTGCCGCAGGACGGGGGGTACAGCAACGAGGATTGCCTTCTGACCTCGTGCCCAGGTCAGGGTTGTCGGGAGTACCCGTCCGCGGGATCAAGGTGGGTCAAGAAGGTCACGCGGATCATCATTCTTGGCTGATTGCGTCCGCAGATAGGCGGTCTCGCCCAAGGTAATGTGTCGCTCATTTCAACCAGAGCGTATTCGGGAGCCCGGCAAAGTGCTCATCCCTAGTCAGAACCTTCGCATCCAAGGATTTCGCCGTGGCAAGGACAATTGCGTCAAAGAGGCTTGGATTTGGCAGTCCCGACGACCGCGCCTTTTCCTTGAGCTGGAGGTAACAGTCCGCGGAAAGCAAGGCACAGCGCTCATCGATGCCGGAGACGTTTGATGCTCGTGTGATTCTGTTCAAGCGATCTGTCGTCTCCTTTGCCGTGATTCCCTCGCGCACGTACTTGCGGGCTATCTCCGCCAGGACTGTGCCTGGGGTGTGGACTTCGGTTGCCTTGCTCAAGGCGTCCATCGCACGGTGCCCCTCCTCGCTGCCCCTGAAGATCTCCACCCAAGCGTGGGCGTCAACTACGATCCTCACCGCGATCCTCCTCAACGAATGGCCCTACTCGCCCCCTGTCTAGGCCGTATGCCTCCGCAACGACCGCATGCCTTTGAGCCCTTATCAGCATCTGTATGGCTTCGTCCAGGCTCCTTGCGTTCGTTTTGTCGCGGAGGTTCTCCAACATCGCCAGAGTGGCCTGGGACACCCTGATGGTTGCAGGTTTCTCCATAACTTTTCGCTAGGCGACGGAAGATAAAAGTGTATAGTATATTGTATACTGTATACTTACGGGAAAGGACAGGGTCTTGGTTAAACGGTAGTGGCGCCAGATCCCTAAAGGCCTCACCGTGAGCTCGTTTCCGCTCAAGGCGGAGGTGTCTGGGCACGAAGGCTTGTAACGATGATTCTTCTCCCTGTTGCCGTTGACCTTCTGGGGGTACGCAGCTCCGAGGGCAGCGCAGTCCAACGGCTTGGACACGCGGCCGTAGTTCCTGCTGGCAGCTTCCTCCAGCGCCCTCAGAAGCGCATCCCTGCCCTAACCGCCTCAGCCACGTCTTTCAACAGGCGGGGTACATTGGGGTCCACCTCCTCAGCCATCTGATGTTGTTGTACTCAGCTGCCGCAGGTATGGCAAGCGCGACGAGGAGCGCGAGCGCTAGGGCGTTATTGGTCGTCCGGCTGAGGGGTATCGTGTAAGTCGATCTTGTGATGTATGCGCCCTGCAGGAGGACGAGCAGGCAGATGGCGCCGGCCACCGAAAGGGAAAGCGCCCAGACGATGATTCTATGTCTGCGCTCGAAGTACACTCCTCCTCCGTTATCGGACTCCGAACGTCTTGGCAGCTCGATCTTGGCCAAGCAGTGACTCGCGCGAGCGGGATGACTCGGGGGCGCTCACATTCAAGAAGGCCGCGATTTCTGCGGTGTGGGCAAGGTTGTATGGTCCCTGGGTCCATGCAATGCCGGGCGAAAAGCTGCCCCGCGAATGGGAATGCCGGCTCGCGTCAGAAACAACGTAGGTGACGAACTTGAACATAATCCTGGTTGTGTTTGACTCCCTTCGGAAGGACTGCGTGGGCGTCTACGGGTCCCCTCCGTGGGGCAGTGTACATACCCCTCACTTCGACGAGTTTTCTAAAGAGTCGATGGTGATGACGAGGGCCTATCCCGAGTCCCTCCCGACCCTTCCCGCCCGCCGGGCCCTGTATACGGGGCGCCAGGTCTACCCCTTCCACAACGCAGATTTTCATCTCAAAGGCGACTTTGTGGGCGCTCCCGGGTGGGGTCCCATACCTGAGGACCAGCCAACGCTGGCCGAGTTGCTTGGCCAAGAAGGATATCGGACAGCCCTGATCTCGGATGTTTACCATATGTTCAAGCCCTCAAAGAACTTCTGGAGAGGCTTCGACCAGTGGACCTTCCTCAGGGGCCAGGAGTCGGATCCCGGCCGATCCGGGCCAAGGCTGACCCAGGAGGAAATCGACTACTGGCTCCCGAAGGAGATGCAGAACCCCCGCACGATCTCGTTCATACAGCGCTGCATCACCAACATCAGGGATCGAAGCAAGGAGGAGGATTTCTTCGCCGCGAGGGTCTTCAGGGAAGCGGCCCTGTGGCTTGAGCAAAATCAGGACGCGCAGAAGTTCTTCCTCACGGTTGAGTCCTTCGACCCGCATGAGCCCTGGCTGGTGCCCGCCCACTACCGAAGGATGTACCTGAAGGACGAGGGAAGGGAACAGGTCAAGTCAGGCTACAAGGACACGTCCACGATGGACCCCGCCCTGCTGGCTCGCACGCAGGCCAACTACAGCGGGTTGGTGACGTTCTGCGATCGCTGGTTCGGATACTTCATGGAGTCGATGAGGGTTCTGGGCCTGCTTGACAATACTTTTGTCATCCTCACCTCGGACCACGGCCATTCCATCGGAGATGGAAACTATATGGGAAAGATAGGATATCCGTCTGCGCCCGAGGTCTTCGACGTGCCTCTCATGGTAAGGCAGGCGGGGGCCAAGGGGGCCGGGTCAAGCGACTTGCTCGTGCAGCACACCGATATAGCCGCCCAGGTGCTTGAGTCGGCGGGAGTCAAACCGCCCCCGGAGATCGACGGACGTCCATTCCTGCGAGCCGCCCTTGAGGGAAAACGCCGCTTCCGGGACCACGTCACCATAGCCTGGGGATCGGCCGTGACGGTGGTCACACAGAGGTGGTGGTGCAACTGCAAGGTGAACGGGAGGGGCGTGTTTCTCTACGATCTCGGCAGGGCAAAGCCCTTTGAGGCCAACCTCGCCGACAGACACCCCGATGTAGCTAGGCGCTTGTTCTCCATGGCCGTCAAGGATGCTAAGGGCGGCTTCCCCGAATGGCTGCTTCAGCTGGCGGACAAGGAGAAGGACGCGCCGGGATGCAGTGATCTCGTGGCCAGGGAATAGGTAACGCCTCTCGGGCTCGAGTCCAGAGATGGCCAAGAGAGAGCGAACGGCCGGAGGAAAGCATTTATTCGTGCCATTGAACAAAATGGTCACCCATGGCTGGGTATCGATGGCGATGGCGCGGGCGCGGGGGTCCTGGCCGACCAATGAAGCCAAGGATCGTCAGGACCCAGCTACCCGCAAGTCGTTTCGTGCCAGTGTTGACGGGTCCATCGCAGCCCGGGGCAAGGCAGCCCGTAGTCCTTACGCTCGACGAGATGGAAGCCCTGCGCCTCGTCGACTACGAGGGTCTCCTTCAGGAGGAGGCCGCCAAGCGGATGGGGGTCTCCAGGGGGACGGTCTGGCGCTGCCTTGACAGTGCGCGCAGGAAGGTAGGCGCCATGCTTGTGGAGGGACGGGAGCTTATCCTAGCATCCGGGCCCCCTGAAGATGGACCGGCCATCGACGGCTGAAGCACCGGGCCAGTTCCGGGGTGACGACGTGAGTGTGCAAGCCGCGAAGCTCAGACGCGCTGCGCGGCTCTCCCTTCTGTTGAACACATTCATGGCAGTCCTGAAGATTGCAGGGGGCCTCTTGTCGGGCAGCATCAGCCTCCTTGGGGACGGGCTTCACTCAATCTTCGACTCGTTCTCCTCGGTTGCGGTGTACGCAGGTATCAGGTTGAGCGAGAGGCCCCCCGATGAGAGGCACCCCTACGGCTACTTCAAGGCCGAGACGCTCGCGGGTCTACTCGTGACGGGAGTACTGCTGCTTGCCGGCCCGGGCATAGCGTGGGAAGCCACGCGCAGCCTCAAGGCCGAAAGCGTCCCCGAGGCCATCCCCATCCTCATGGGGGTCGCGTTGGCATCCGCCCTTTTGAGCGAAGCCATGGCAAGGTACAAGCTCCGCGTCGGAAGCGAGTCGAACAGCTTCGCCCTGTTGGCCGACGCCTATCACTCTAGGGCGGACGTTCTGAGTTCAGGCTCAGTTTTCGTAGGTCTCGCCCTCGCGAATCTCGGCGTTCATTGGGGGACGCCGCTGCAGGGATGGTCGTGGCGGCCATCATCGCGCTGACCGGCGTAAGGCTCGGCCGTGAGGCGGCAGATGTCCTGATGGACAGGAGTGCGGGCGAGGGCGTCCTGTTGAGGATCACTCAAGCGGCGAGGTCTTCCCATATGGTCAAGGATTGCCGTGTGAAGCGCTCGCGCGCCGTCGGAAACCATATTTTCCTGGAGCTAGAGGTGGACCTCGACGCAGGGCTCTCGATTGAATCGGGGAACAGGATCGCCCGAGAGGTTGAGGGCAGAGTGAAGGCAGCTGTCCCGGAGGTTGAGTCCACGGTCGTCTCGCTCAAACCGCTCGGCATCGAGGCTAGGCGGATGTGGGCGCGCGGTCCTTGGTCAAAGGGGCGAGCCCTGGGCCATCGAGACCAAAGGTGGCGGCCGGCAGCGTCTGAAAGGAATACCTCGCCGAACAAGACCATCGCCGTTCCTGTCGCTGGGCGAAATGTGGAGGACCCGATGGAAAGGCATTTCGGCAGGAGCTCCGCGTTTGCAATCATCGAAACCGATGGGGCCAGGCTGGTGAATGCGAGGATCCTGAGGAACCCCCATCGGTCTGCTGAGTACGGCGCAGGGAAGCTTGCCGCGCGCCTGGTTCTGGAAGCTGGCGCGGATGTGGTCATAGCGGATGAGCTTGGGGAGGGCTCTGCCGTTGCATTGCGGGAATCCGGGGTGGAAACCCTTTCCGGCGTCAAAGCTGCGACGGTAAAGGAGGCGGTGGAGAAGTATCTGAAAAGGGAGATAAGGATCTCTCCGTAGAGGCAGGGTGATGCGACCCATCTGCTGTTCAGCGCTTATGGCACCGCTGCCAGTTTCGACTTCTCCGGACTTGCAGGCGCTCCCCGTTTGGGGAAATCCTTCGCGAACGTGCTGCGATGTCGTTTGCACTCATGGGCCGCCGCCTCCATGCATGAAGCCTGGCTGCATACGCCACAGGAATCGCTGGGACGGAGGACCCATCGTCTGCTCAAGGGCACGTCAATTACGTGCAATAGCAAAATTTATATTGTGCGAATGCACGTATAGTTTGGTGATGAACGATGGCTTGGAGAGGGCTTGGCTGGGCTGGCAGAGGCTGGCTCGGTCAATGGCCGGGAAGAGGACCTTTCAGCTACCTGCCGCCCTGGCAGAGGCCGGGATGGGTCTTTGGCAGAGGGGCTTGCTGGTGGCTGTTCAGCCCCTACTTCGGGGGAGGATACCCGTTGGCGGCATACCGATACCCGTGGGCCGCATACGGATACCCAGGATTTCCTCGATGGATGGGTTACGCCGGGGCTCCCGGATATGGCCCTTGGATGGGGTTTGGCGCAGTCGCGCCGCCCGCGTATCCTAGCTGGTATGCTGGCGCGGCGTACGGGTTCGGCCGGCCTTACGGCTACTTCTGGTGATGCAATATGGGTTACAGATGGAGGAACATGTACTACCTGACGGGATTGCCGGGTTGGATGAGGTTCGGGTACTCCCCTGGTTGGGTAGGCAGGTCGGCAACGGGTCTACCGCCCACCGCTGAGTGGCTGATTTCAAGCGGCCTGCTTCCTCAGTTCCGCCAATACCTGGCGAGCGGCACGACGGCTCCGATGGCTCCGCCGGTCGCTCCCATCGGCGCACCTCTGACCCGTGAACAAGAGGTCCAGATACTGGAGCAGCAGGCAAGGGTCATCGAGGCGCAGCTCGAGGCTATGAGGAGGAGGTTGGAGGCGAAGCGGAAAGAGCCAGAGAGCAAGGAGCCCGGACCAGCTCAACCATACTATCCACCATATGGATACGCGCCCGTGCCGTATTCCTCGCCATATGGTTCTCTCTCGCCCGAGGAAGAGCTGGCTGCGTTGGAGGACTACAGGAGAGAACTCGACGAGGAAGTCAAGGGTGTGGAGGCAAGGATCGAGGAGCTCAAGAGGCTCACGGAAGGCAAGGAGAAGACATAGGAGGTGTAAGTGAATGCCCTACGGAATGGGTCCCTGGAGTTGGTTTTTCGGTCCCTACAGCTACTGGGGCTGGGGTAGGTGTCGATGGTTTCCGTGGCTGCCCCGACGGTGGTGGACAGGGATCTATGGCCCCATAGCACCGTACTGGCCGCCTGCACTGTCGAAAGAGCAGGAGCTAGCAATGCTTGAGGAAGAGGCAAGGCTCTTGGAGGAGGGACTCACCCAGATTCGCAGGCGATTGGAGGAGCTCAAGGAAGGAGAACCTGAGAAGGGAGAGGTCCGCAAGACAGAACCCAAGAAGCAGGTGGACTAGATGAAAGTGGCGGTATCTGCAACAGGTCCGAGCCTAGATGACCAGGTCGATCCTAGGTTCGGGAGGTGCCAATGTTTCATCATTGCTGATGCGGACAGCACGGCGTTCGAAGCTGTCCCCAATGCAAGCGCCGGCGCCATGAGTGGCGCTGGCATCGAGGCCGCGCAGACGGTTGTTAGCAGAGGGGTCCAGGCGGTCATCACCGGACAGGTTGGGCCAAACGCCTACCAGGTGCTAACGGCTGCGGGGATAAGGATCTTCACGGGAGCCTCAGGCACGGTTCGGGAGGCTATCGGTAAGTTCAAGAGGGGCGAACTGAGCGAAGCCGCCAACGCAGGCCCAGCAGGGCTCGGGATGGGTCGTGGCGGTGGAATGGGCCGTGGCATGGGTCGTGGCGGTGGAATGGGCCGTGGCATGGGTCGTGGCGGTGGAATGGGCCGTGGCATGGGTCGTGGCGGTGGAATGGGCCGTGGCATGGGGGCAGGGGGGTTCCCGGCGGAGCCATTGGCACAAGCGCCATTCGGCGGCGTTCCCATGGAGTCTCCGCCGATGTCGAGACAGCAGGAGATCTCGCTCTTGGAGAGCCAAGTGGAGAGCCTGCAACGGGAACTGGAGCGAGTAAGGAAGAGGCTCGGCGAACTTCGCGAATCACCCCGTAACGAAGGCTGAGGTGGGAGGTTGGCGGGAGGCAGACTCAGGATAGCAGTGCCGACGTGCGGAGACCGCGGCCTAGAAGACACGGTGGCGGAGGTCTTCGGCAGGGCGAAGACCTTCACTATGGTGGATGTAGATAGCGGTAGGGTTGAAGCGGTGAGGGTGCTTGTCAACCCGGCCGCGTCTTACAGGCAGGGCGCGGGTCCCATCGCAGTAAAGATGCTCATGGACCACGGAGCCAACATCGTGGCAGCAGGTGATGTTGGCCCTGGTGTACTGAGTCTGCTCGAGCAGCACGGCGTGCCTATGTTGACGGTTAAACCAGGGACGCGGGTTGCGGAGGTCGTCAGGCTGGCAAGGGATCACGCGATCTGAGGCCGCCGCATGACATGCCATGTCAGGGAAGCCGTTCTTGGAGTAGTTCCTACAGGTCTTGTCTAGGGGCGACAGCATCAGGCAAGGTGTTCCCGACCGCACTGGCGGACCGCATAGGTTTGAGGCTGCGTAGCCGTAGCTACAAGGCTCGCCGTGAACTCGCCGGTCGTGAGGGAAGGAAATGGTGAGGGGGATCTCGATCAGGGTCCTTGTCGAGGACACGGCACGAGAGGCTGGAGGCAGGTATCTGTCCCAGCACGGTCTCTCACTGGTCGTGGACGCAGAGACGAATCATGGCAGGGCTTCGGTCATCCTAGATACCGGTCCCTCTGCAGAGGCCGTGGCCCGCAACGTGGAGGCCATGGGAGTCGATCTAGGCACCGTGGTTGCCATCGTCCTTACCCACGGTCACTATGATCACGTGGGTGGGGTGTTGCAGGTTCTCAAGTCGGTTCGTCGACCCATGCCTGTCATAGCCCATCCCAGCACCTTCAGCCCCAAGATCGTTCTCTCCCCAAGTCTCAGGTTTGCTGGGTCACCGTTCAGCGTATCAGACATAGCCAAACGGGGGGGAATCCCGCTTCTTGGCAGAAACTCCATCCGCCTGGCTGAAGGCATTATGACCAGCGGAGAGGTAAAGCGCGAAACACAGTTCGAACAGGCCGAGGGCTTCTGGACCATCGAGAACGAGAGGTTCGTCGAAGATTGGATGCCCGATGATCAGGCGCTGATATTGAACCTCGAGGAGCGGGGTTTGGTCGTCTTGGTCGGATGTGCCCATTCGGGAATCGTGAATACCCTTAGAGCCGCCCAAGACGTGGCTTCGGAGCGCAGGATACATGCGGTCGTGGGCGGCTTCCATCTCTGCGGGGCCAGCGAGGAGCGAATTGCCAGAACGGTGGACGAGTTGCTTAGGCTTAACGTCCAGCTAGTCGCGCCGTGCCACTGTACGGGCTCGACGGCCACAGCTCGGCTCATGCAGGGCCTCGGCGGGCGCTGCAGGCCGCTTCACACGGGAGATGTGATCAGGCTCTAGCTGGGTGAAGGGATGGCTGCCAGGGGTCGCATGTCAAGAAGCGTCGGCGGCACCGATATGAGGACAACACGGCGGCGTGCGGCCTACCTGGAAGCGATCTACAGATTGCAGGAGGAATCAGGAACCGCGAGGACATGTGAGCTGGCCCTTCGAATGGGTGTATCGGCTCCAAGCGTCACGGAGGTCGTTCGCAGGCTGAGGAAGGAAGGCCTGGTGATCTATCAGCCATACAGGGGTGTGAGATTGACGGATGAGGGGCGCAGGCTGGCCCTGGGCCAGATAGGCAAGCACCGCCTCGCAGAGCAACTGCTCTTCGGCGTTCTACGTATCGACTGGACTAGGGTGCACGAAGAAGCATTGAGACTTCAATGTGGCATTTCGGACGAGGTCGTCGGGCCGTTGGAGAAGGCCCTTGGCTACCCGCGAAGGTGCCCGCACGGGAACCCGATACCAACAAAATGCGAGGGGATAGTCGAGGAGGAATCGGAATCGTTGACCAGTATTGGGGCCGGAGAAAGCGGGGTGGTAGTGAAGCTCACAAACGAGACACCCGAGGTACTCGAACGGCTCGCCAAGATGGATGTCAAGCCGGGCGCGACCATCTGGGTTCGGGAGGTAAGACCTCAAGGTCAGGTCGTGGTTGTGACTGGAGATGGAAAGGTCCACATGCTGCCCTGGGAGGCCGCACGCACGGTCAAGGTCAGAAGGGTGCGCCCGGGATCCGGATCCGGGAATCGGTAGAGATAAAAGGCCTGCAGGCTTCTGCTCGCCTACCATTGCTGCTTAGATGACAGGGAGAGGCGCCCTGCTTTGGAGCTTACAAGGAGGTTGGTCTCCTGCTCGGATTTGAGAAGGAGCAGAGGATCTTCGAGATCGGCCGTGTCAAGGTCGGGGGACAGCCCGGCCAGCTACCCACCGTCCTGATAGGAAGCATCTTCCATCCGGGGCATAGGATCGTCCGGGACCCCGGGAAGGGCATTTTCGACCGAAAACGGGCCGAGATGCTAGTCCGGACGCAGGAAGCGCTGTCGGAGAAGACTGGGAACCCTCACATGCTGGACGTTGTGGGCGAGACCCCAGAGGCATTGAAGAGATACATAGACTTCGCATCGGAGGTCACGGAAGCTCCCTTTCTCATCAATGGTCCATCGGCGGACGTGAGGCTGGAGGCGAGTCGTCATGCCGCTAGCATTGGGCTTGAGGAGAGGGCCGTGTACGATTCCATAAACTGCAAGGTCACCGTGGAAGAGACGGCGGCATTGGCTGAGACCGGGATAAAGGCGGCGGTGGTCCAAGCCTTCAACCCGCGGAACCCGTGGCTTGAAGGTATGCGGCAGCAGCTCGTGGGAAGCTCGGGCGCTGAAGGGCTACTGGAGGCAGCCTCCAGAGCGGGTGTTGAGAAGCAACTGATTCTAACGCCCGTGCTCGACATTCCGAGCATTGGTGTCGCGGCGCGGGCCATCCGTGCATTGAAGGATGAGCTGGGCCTCCCAACGGGTACCGCTCCGATCGGCGCAGTGGCGCGTTGGCGGAAGGCTGGGGACTTCGAGGTGTCCTCAAAGAGGCTCGTTAGAGCGGCGGCCGCGGCCTTGGCTCAGTCCATGGGTGCCAACTTCATCATCTACGGCTCAATGGAGAGGGCTGCTGACATGTTTCCAGTCTGCGCCCTGATCGACGCGATGATAGCGTACAATGCGATAGCCACGGGAATTAAGCCGTTGACGAGAAACCATCCTTTGTACAGGATCCTCTGATGTCGGCTCGCATCGGACCGGCCAAGGCCCGGGTTTCTTGGTTCTCATGAGAGCCCGAGGCCGGGTCTTCATCACGGTCGATCTTCGTTCACAGCGAAAGGAACATCCCGGGCGCGGAAGGCGCTGTGAAGCACCAACACGCCAAAGAAAAAAAAGGTGTGGAGGCCGGGCGACCCCCACTTTGAATGGGAATTCAGATGATGCGTTAAGCCCCTGCCTTTCCTCTCCGATGAATATCACGTTGGGAAGGCCCCCCGGGAATGGACGTCGCCCGTTAGAAATTGCCCTCGGTTCGGCTCGGCTACGGCGTAGACGAAGGAGTGTAGCATGCTCCAACCCCTAACCTGTGTCTTCATCTCATAGTTCGTCTCCAACCTTCTCAGCCGCGTCGGGGTCTATGCTCACCTCCCGGCTCTTGGCTCTACTCCATGATGCCCTCAATCACGCCAGGGTCGACATGCTGTTACAGAAGGGCTTCCCTTAAATCTGCAAGCACAGAGGCGGGAGTCAGGGCCTGATAGGCGCAACGCAGGTTTTCAGCGACCGTGCCGGCCCGGGGCCCCAGTGTGCCTTCACCGTGATCTGAAGTAGTCTTCATGCCGATGTCGGACCTTCACCGCCGCGCCGCGGTGCTCGAGTTCCCTTAAGGAGCTCACTATGACGTTCATTGGCAGGTTCAGGCTTGAAGCGATGTCCTCCACTCTGCAGGGCCTCCTCTTTATCAGGCTCAGTATCTCAGCCTCCGTTTCGCGGTGACCGAGCCTTTTAGGGGACCGGTTTGCCCTTTCTTCGTACCTGGAGACGATCTTGGCGTTCGTGACAGACAGCTTGAATTTCTTGGCGATTGCCTCGAGCTTGTCTGGTTCAAGGGCGAGAACGAACTTCTCCGAGGGTGGCCTGGTCGGAGTGTTGATCTGGATCTCATCCGGTTCGATCCTCTCCGCTTGGCGCATCATGGCCTCAACGGCCTCGTCCCCGACGTTAGTGAGCCCGCCATTTTCGGATTCAAAGAACATCATCTGCAAAGCCAGTTCGCCAGTCATCTCACCTCTGAGCTTCACCAGGCCTTCAACGATCCTGCCTTGCAGGATGCCCCGAGCAGGTCGGTTGACGGCCTCGAAAAGCCGTTGGTCCGGGGCGTCGAGCTTGGCAACCACGAGGTCAGCCATGGCGAGACTCCTCCTTACCTTTTCCTTCCCAACGAGGGATGAGTTCGTTAAGACAGCGATCGGTTTGTCCGTGAGGTTTCTCAAGCTTTCGATGATCGCGCCCAGCTCGGGGTTCAGCGTGGGCTCTCCGCTTCCTGAGAAGGTGACGTAGTCGACTGAGGCGGGATCCAAAAGGTCAAGCGCCGTCTTTACATCGCGCAGGACCTGTTGTTTGGTTACCTGGGCCTGGACGAACCCCGATGCCTTCCGAAGAGTTCTTCCTAACTGACAGTACACGCAATCGAAGGTGCAGGTCTTCGGCGGCGGCACGACATCTATGCCCAGGGAAGGGCCTAGGCGCCACGAGGGAACAGGGCCGTACACCGCTGAAATTCTTCGTTTGCTTCCCATGGTTCATCTTGTCCTTCCGTCGGCCTCTCGTTGGGCAGCCCAACGATGAGTTAGGCAAACCCCTTTGGGACGAGATCCACCGCACAGAGCATGAAGAGCGCCGTGAACGCGATGAACGCCAACCAGCCGATGAAGGGGCTGGCGGTTTTGCCCGACAAGGACACTTGGAGGGGACCCTCGACGGCTCGGGCAAGAGACAGCACATGAGTGATCGAACGGGGTGTTGTAGGCATCCCCGTGATGGCGTAGCTTCGCGTTCACTTCTCATCACTCCTTTTCGATGTCGAATGGGACGCACACCTCATGAAGACCAGTATGCGGTCCTGAAACTCCCTGCCTTTCAAGATGAAACCTGTCTCGGTCACGAGGTCCTCAACTTCGGCCGGCCTCAAATGCATCGGGAATATCGTCAGGACGGCAGCGGGCTTTGCCACCCTGTGGATCTCATCTAGGAGGCCCTTACGATCTTCTACCTCTTGGAGTACATCGATGAGGAGCACGTGATCAACCGTTTCCTTCTCCAGGGGGATCTTTCCCTCCCCGGTAGACCTGATGATCACGATATTCGTCAGGCCCTCCTTTGCGGCTTTCGCCCTAACCCGCTCAAGCGCAGCGTCGCTCACATCCAAGGCGTAGACCCTCCCTTTCTGTGTCACCAGTCTTGCCGCCGGAATCGTGTACTTGCCAGACCCGCAACCGAAATCCAGAACAACCTGCCCGGGCTTGAAGCCGAGCTGGGCCAGAAGCTCGTTCGGATTCTGGTCCAACCATTTCTTGAACCGCATTTCCCCGAGATGCGCGACCATTCCGAAGTGCTTCGAGACTCGCCTCACCCTTCAATCCTCTCCATGATGGAAACGGCCTTCGCGGACCATGCAATGTCACCGATGCCTTCCGGGTATCATGGTTGTGAGTTCCTCCCTAAGGTGAACAGGACGTCATGCCAAGCCTTTCGTATCTCACGGGACGCAGGGCAACGGGGCGAGTATTCGACCACCGGTTCGCCTGCCACCATGGCCCGAATCACGGTTGGATCAAAGGGTATCATGCCTACGACACTGACGCCGTTTCGCCGGCAAGACTCCACAATGCTCTCCGCGTTCGCCTCGTTGATGTCGTGCATGTTGATGATGACCACTTGTCTGACCTTGAAGTGGTTTGCCACGGCCATCACCCTCTCTAGGTCGTGCCGCCCCGAGAGGGTTGGCTCCGCGACCATGACCGCTAGGTCAACGCCCGTGAGAGAGGAGATCAAGGGACACCCTATCCCGGGCGGCCCATCGATGAGTATGGTGTCTAGGCCTTCCTTCTCGGCTAGGAACCTTGCGTTCTGTCTTACCAGGGCCACCAATTTGCCCGAGTTTGCCTCGGCGGTGCCGAGCTTCGCATGGGACATCGGCCCGTACTTGGTATCGGAGATGTATGCGTGGCCGGAGACCCTCTCTCGGAGGCTGATCGCGCCTGCCGGACAGACGTATGCGCAGACGCCGCACCCCTCGCACATTATCGGGTCGACCTCAAAATCCCTGATTGCGTCGTATCTGCAGGCATCCTTGCACAGTCCACACTCAGTGCACTTCTCCTTGTCGATCGTCGCAAGCTTTGAGCCTTGGAATTCCTGTTTGGAGACCACTCTTGGTCTGAGGAGCAGATGCAGGGTGGCTGCGTCCACATCGCAGTCAGCCAGAACGATCCTGCCGGCCAGAGCGGCAAAGGATGCAGCTATTGTGGTCTTTCCTGTCCCTCCCTTGCCGCTGGCTACCACCATCTGCCTCATTTGACGGCAGCCTCCTTCGCCCTGGTCGCGAGCGAGGCCAACTTGTCCTTCCACTCGTGCATCCGGGTGACGAAGGGCGTTCCTTCCGAGTAAAGTTCTGCGATCGCCTTGTCGAACGGAATCTCAAGGAGAATTGGCACGCCCTCTTTCCGGCAATAGTCGTACACTTTCGTGTCACCGATCCCCGCGCGGTTGACGACGACGCCAAAGGGGATTCCCATCTGCCGAAGCAGACCGACCATGAGCTCGAGATCGTGGAGTCCGAAGGGCGTTGGCTCCGTGACGAGGATGCAGTAGTCAGTTCCCCATACGGATTGAATGACCGGGCAGGACGTCCCAGGTGGGGAATCGATGATGGTGATGCGAGTCGGGTTGACATTTCTCTTGAGCTCACGTATGACTGGACCGGGCATCGGTTCTCCCAAGCTCAGCTCGCCGTACGAGAAGTCGATGCGCCCGGCCGTGCCTGTCTTTATGACTCCGACCTCGCGGTCGACCTCAGTTATCGCCTTCTTGGGGCAGACAAGGCGGCATCCCCCGCAGCCGTGGCAAAGGTGGGAAAACACCATCGTCCTCTCCGGCACGACAGCTATGGCATGGAACTGGCAGAACTCCGCGCACTTGCCGCATCGGTCGCAAAGCGCATGGTCGACCTTGGGCACGGGCACGTAGACCGGCCTGACGGCATCGATGCGCGGCTTCAGGAATATGTGGGCGTTCGGCTCCTCGACGTCGCAGTCGATCAGCTGAACCGGTTCCTGCATGGAGAGCGCCATGTTGACGGCCACTGTGGTCTTCCCTGTTCCCCCTTTGCCGCTCGCTACGGAGATCATCACAATATTTCCCTACCAACTCCTTGTTTGCTCACATCACCGCACTTTCTTCTTCGCCGGCAGCGATAACTCGCCAGTCGTCTTGTCACCCGATTTCTGGTGGGCCGTGGACTTGGATCATCTGACGGAATGCTCGATCGTGTCGACGATCGATCTGAAAGCCTTTGCGGCCGGCGAATCTGGATCCTTTAGCATGAAGGAAGCACCCTCGTCAGAGGCCTGGCAAATGCGCGGGTCGAGGGGGATCGAGCCGAGAAACGGAACACCCAGTTCGGTAGCTATCTTGGCTCCTCCGCCTTTCTTGAAGATTTCGACCTGGGCACCGCAGTTGGGGCAGACGAACCCGCTCATGTTCTCAATCATGCCTATGATGGGCACCCTCAGCTCGCGTGCGAAGGTAGCCGCCTTCTTCACGACGATCTGAGAGGCCTCCGAGGGTATCGTAACGATGATGGTCCCGTCCATTTCGGGGATGAGTTGCACGATGCTGAGTGGCTCGTCGCCCGTGCCCGGGGGAAGATCCACGAGGAGGAAGTCGAGTTTGCCCCATACGAATTCGGACAAGAACTGTCGGATGGCAGCCATCTTGAGCGGGCCCCGCCAGATGACCGGTGCCCCGTCCTCTGGGAGGAGGAAGTCCATTGAGACGACCCTGATGCCGAAGCGGCCAACTGCAGGAAAGGCTCCAGGCGGCCCCACGGTGATATGCTCTCCCCTCATGCCGAGCATCTTCGGGATGCAAGGCCCGTGGATGTCGGCATCGAGAACTCCCACCTGATAGTTTCTTTGGGCTAGGGCAATCGCCAGGTTCGCAGTTACGGTGCTCTTTCCTACACCTCCCTTGCCGCTTATGATCGCAATCTTGTGTTTGATCTGGCTCATTCTGGCTTTGAGCAATTCGTCCTGCCCAGAGACCTGCCCCTTGTCGTCGGTCGATCCCTCTGCCATGTTGTGATGGGCAGCTTGGCGGTCGCAATGCTCGCTCATATTGTCACTTCATGTGGCTTTCGAGCTGCGTCTGACTGCGGCGTCTTCGGCCGCGTTGGCGATCTGGTAGGTTATGGGTGAGCCCGTAAGCGCTGGATGGGTTCCCATCTGGAACGTCGCGATCTCCTCCATCGTCATCCTCTTCTGGATCATCGCCGCCAGGATGTTGGCGACCTCGCCGCTCGTCGGGCCACAGCAGACCTGCCCGCCTAGCAGCTCGCCCGTCGCTTTGTCAAACACGAGCTTGACTTTCATTTCGGTGGTCTTTGGCATGGAGGCCGGGTGCTTATCAGGCCCCATCGCGATGCCAACGATGGGTTCATACATTGCGTCTCTCGCCGCTTTCTCCGTGAGTCCCGCTGCACACATCGCATGATCGCCGATCGTGGTCGAGAACGTGCCTATCGTGCCCTCATTCCTCCTTCGCAGCTGGAAGAGGTTTGCACCCGCGATGCTTCCTTCCCTAGCTGCAACAGAGGCCAGTCTGAAGGCTACCGGCTGCCTCGTGAAGAACGACGTCTTCTCCGCACAGTCCCCGACGGCGAAGATCGTCTTGTCGCTGGTCCTCATGTATTGATCGACCCACACCGCGCGCTGGTGTCCCAGCCTCAAACCGGCCTGTTCGGCGAGTTCGGTGTTGGGCGCAACACCAATGGCCACAAGAACTAGGTCGGCTGTCAGTTCCTCGCCCGTGCTCAGTCGGACCTTCTGGACTTTCTCATCGCCCAGGATGGCTTCCACGCGACCGTTCACCCTGGTTTTCACGCCCCTTTCCGACAGTCTCTTCTCGGCAAGAACGCAGAACTCCTCATCATATGCAAGTTCGAGGCAGTGGGGCAGCATCTCGACGATCGTCACATCTAGGCCCCTTTTCCTGAACTCGTCCGCAAACTCCATGCCGACGAATCCTCCACCGATGACCAAGACATGTGCGGCGTCTTTCAGCGCGTCGGACAACTTCTTCAGGTATTCGAAGTCCTTTCTTGCGAAGAATACGTTCTCCAGATCGATACCGGGAATCTTGGGGACGATCGGCGATGAACCCGTTGCCAAGACCAGCCTTTCGTATTCGATCGTTGAACCGCTTGAAGTGAGGACCGATCGCTTGTTTCTGTCTATCGATGTCACCTCTTCGACAAGGAGTTCGATGTTGTTTTTCGATAGGAGGGCGTCAGGAATCAGGTTCTTGTCTGGTGAGCCGATCGTTCCCAAGATGTAGGGGATTCCGCACGGTACCAGCACCTGCCTCTCCCTTCGGACGAGCGTGATCTGGGCGTCCTCATGATGTGCCCTTGCGGTCACCCCCGTGGCTATGCCGGCCGCGCTTCCGCCTATGATGAGTATGTCGGTCTTTTCCGTATGGGCCATCTCCTCTGCCTCGTGATATCCGTGGGTCAGGCTTGCGACTGAGCCTGCGCTCGTCAGAGGCGGTGACGTGCTTGCCTGCAGGCTTCGGTCAACCCCCTCAGCCCGCCTCCCACGTACCCTTGCACTGCGTCTTGCAAGGTGGTGACGTCGCCAGTGAAGACGGCTATTCCCCTCATCTGGAAAGCATTCAGCCCCCTTGGCCCCATGCCCTTGACTACCAAGGCATCGGGCCTGAGGCCTGCGATGAGCTCCTCGACCGACACGCGCCCGCCCAGGTGTTCGCCGGTGTTCTCTTCTACCCGGACATCCTGTATCTTGCCGTCTTTCCCGACCTCAACGATGGCGAAGAAGGGTGCCCTTCCGAAGTGCTGGGCAACGATCGACTTTAGTCCCTCATCCCTCTCGATGGGAACGATGACTCTCATTGTTGTCGCCTTGTGGGTTCAAGAAGCGAATCAGTTATACATCTATTGTTCGAAAATCGAACCAAGCCGCTCCCTGACAATCCAATGGCCAGCTTCCGTTCATCGGTGAGGTGGGGCTCATGAGGTTGAACCTAGATTGCATTCCTTGCTTTCAGAGGCAGGCGCTTCAGGCCATACGGTTCGTGACCGATGACGACGCCGTTCACGAGCTTGTCTTGCGGGAGGTCATGAAACGGCTTCAAGACCTCAGGTGGGAGTCCAGTCCGCCCACAATGGCTCGGCAGGTTCACCGGCTGATCAGGCAGCTTGGTGGAAACAGGGATCCCTACGCACGTGTCAAGAGGGAAAGCAACGATCATGCTTTGAGGCTGTATCCCAAGCTCAAACGGATGGTCGAGGAGAGCAGGGATCCGCTCATGACGGCTGTCAGGTTCGCGATTGCAGGCAACGTCATGGACTTCGGGGCGTTCCAGGAGTTTGACCTAGAGAAGGCTCTAGACTCAAGCCTGAAGATGAGGTTCGGTGTGGACGACTACCCGAGATTCAGGGCGATGCTCGGGAATGCTAGGAAGGTTCTCTACTTTGCGGATAACGCGGGCGAGATAGTTCTCGACAGGCTTTTGATCGAGACCATGATGAATCGTGCACGCGTCAACGAGGTCAGCCTAGTGCTCAAGGGCGGCCCGCTCATCAATGATGCGACGGTTGCGGATGCAGTCTATGTGGGGCTGGAAAAAGTCCCAGGAGTGAAGTTCCTGAATGTGAGCAACGGAGATCCCGGAACGGGCCCGGAAAGGACCTCTCAAGAGGTCGTGGAGTGGATTGACAGGCACGACCTAGCCATATCGAAGGGTCAAGGCAACTACGAGGATCTGAGCGAACTGCACAACATCTTCTTCATGCTCATCGCCAAATGTCCGTTGGTGGCCTCGGATCTGGGGGTCAGTCCGGGAGACGTGGTGCTGAAGTACAGGCCCTAGGAGAGATATCATGGTTGGCCACGACATCGCATGGGTTTACGCTTCGAAAAACGAACTGGGAGGAAGGTCGGAATGGACGATGTGGACCGAAAAGTAGTATCACTTCTGCAGATCGATGGCAGGATGACCTACGAGGAGCTTGGCAAACAGGTAGGGTTAACTGGCGTGGGCGTGAAGAAGAGGGTCAGAAAGATGCTCAACCACGAGTTGATAAGGATCTCCGCTCTTCTGAACGCCGAGAAGCTTGAGCTTCAGGCAGCCGTGGTTCTTCTCGAAATGGAGAATGCCGAAGCGATGAGACGAATCATAGAGCGGTTCAAGAACTGCCCTCGCGTGGTGCAGATCTTCTCAACAATTGGAGGCTACAATCTCATCGCGTTCATAGTTGCGGAGGACCGTGGAACGCTCGAAAGCGTATCGATGGAGAAGTGCTCTTTGAGGAGCAGCGAAGGGATTCGCAGGTCAGAGTTCTATCCCGTGGGCAAGGTCCATTATGCGCCATTTCTTCAGGTGAGGCAATACTTGGCGCACAAGGGCAGGCAAGAAACTCCCTGCAGTGTGGACTGCCGCCCGTGCGAGAGCTTCCATACCGGAAGGTGCGTAGCCTGCCCCGCAACGATGCACTACCGTGGCTCGCTGTGATCGAACACCGCGACGTCGGTGACCCATTCCCATCATCTAACGCCCGCTTCCGTCCGGAAGATGGAGGCCTGGGTGGGGTCTCCTGGTCGCATCATGATTCGTTTCTAGGTATTCCGGCCCGATTGGCACTTGGGGCTGAGGATCGATTCGGTGAGCCAGCGTTGTGGTGGGTGGCGGGTTGGCCATTTCATGACAGGACCACTGCCGGGGCATCTGCCGTCGTCCCTAGGCTGGGTCTGCGGTCGGAGCTCAGGCCTAGCTAGAAAAGGATCCTGACCAATCCTTCGTCGACCTGCATCACGGCGCCTGTAAGGTAGCTGGCCCTCTCCGATGCTAGGAACACGACCAAGTCGTCGATCTCCCTGGGTCGGGCCATCCTGCCAATGTAGATATCCCTCTGCCAGTCGATGGTAACCTCCTCGTAGGGCTCCCGGGTCTGCATGGCCTTCCACTTTGCCTGTTCCTCAAGCCTGCTGGTGTGGGTGAAGCCCGGGCAGACCACCTTCACCAGAATCCCGTCGGGCGCCAGCTCGTTGGAGAGGGTCTTGGTGAGGCCAAGCATCCCGGCCCTGAGGAAATTCGACAGCTCGAGCCGATCAGCCTTTCGATATCCTCTTGCCTGGTCAGGTCGGCGTGCACCGGCAGGACCTTGGAACGAGTCACGGACTCCATCTCCCTGGCCGTCCTGATGAGCTGCAATTCATCCTTGGCACAGATCGCCACCTTGGCCCCCTCCCCGGCCAGCTCCAGGCCCATGGACTTCCCTATCCCCTTGCTCGAGCCAGTCACGATCGCGACGCGACCTTTCAGACCCAGGTCTACTTCCTCCATCCCTGTGGTTCCGGCCCTCATCAGCTTGGCTATCCACTCTCAATGCTTTTGCCGTAGCCTGAGCCTGAATTCTGTTCGGCGGAAGCCTTTTATTCAACCGCCCCTTCTGCAAGGAGGAGCCCTGAACGACGTGAGGGATGCATGGAAGGCATTCCTTGTCGGGCTGGAGGGGCTGGGCAGAGGGTTGAATGTTGGTTTCGGACGTTTGGTGCCAGACCAGCCGCAAGGGTGAAGCGGTACACCAATCGTCGTCGGCGAGGAATGGGCGCTTGCTCCTTGGTTGTCTGGCCTTGGTGGGTCTTCTCGGGTATGCTCCCGTCGCCCAGGCTCATGCACCATCTGGAATGAAGCTCGCCCACGATCCCAACGCAAGCACCTTGATCGTGACCATAACGCATGCAGTCTCGGATTCCAACACGCACTACGTCCGCATGGTGACGGTCAATAGGAACGGGGTTGCCGTGGTAACGGAGGAGTACACCAGCCAGCCGACCCCCGACACGTTCAGCTACAGGTATGATGTCGCGGCCAAGGAAGGCGATATACTGGAGGCAACGGCCGAATGCAACCTTGGGGGGTCAATAACCGTGCAGCTCAGCGTCCAGGGGAGCGAGGAACCAAGCACGGAAGAAGGCAGAAGCCCTGGGCTGTGGCCGCTCCACGCCGCACTCATGGTCACGGCGCTGGTGGTATCGTCCATCGGAACCTACAGCATCTACATGAAGGGACATTCATGGTGGTTCAAGGCTCACAAGGCCCTTGGCACCTTCGGGGCCCTACTAGGGGCCGCCGGGTTGGCGACAGGAGTCTACATGGTTTCGCAGGCGGGGCGCGGCCACATCCGGGTGCCCCATGCCTATCTGGGGTTGTTGACGATAGTTCTCGTGCTGGTGAGCCCCGTCCTGGGCATGCTGTTCCTCAGGTCCAAGGCGGCCAAGCCCAAGATTCGCAGGGTACACGTGTGGTGGGGCAGGGGATCGATCGTGCTCATGCTGGTCACGGTCTTGCTCGGGCTCTACCTTGTGGGCGTAATCTAGCTCGGTAGCCCCCCTGTGAGGCAGGCGTGTCAGCGTTAGCGTTCAGCGTTTCAGCAAAGCCTTATCTGTCGTTTCAGCCCACTCCACTACATGGCAAGACGTGGCTTAGCAATGGGTCTGCTCCTTGCACTGCTGGCGGCGGTCTTGGTCCTGGGTTTCTACGCCCAGCAAGGGATGGGCAAAACCAAGGAGACAATCGCTCACGACCCTGCCCCCTTTGTCTTCAGCTTCGGGCAGGATTTCAGCCCGAATGGATCGGTTACGGGGGTTATCGCGCTTGAAGCGCATCTTGACGGGGGCGAGCTGAAGGTCTGGGGTTTGTCCCCGAAGCTTTTCATTGGAAGACGGTTCTACAACATCAGAAGCGGCGAGGAGTACCTGGAGTTGGACGACCTGAACCAGATGGGCGTTCCAATCTCAGAGGACCGTCCCTTCGTCCTAGCTGACCTTGTGGTGCGCCCCTGGAGTTCGGAGTGGCTGTCCGTTCCATCCGGAGGCAATGTGATCATAGATTCTATTCAACACATATGGGATCTGAACCTGAGTCAGGTCGTGCAGGAACTGGTCCAGGATTTCAGTGAGCGGGAGGCCGAGCACCGCTCGCAGGTGAGCCTCGCGATGCATGTTCTTGATCCGGCAAGATACAACGTTCTCAAGACCCGGATCTGGGCCACCTTCTCCGACGGCAAGCCCCTGGTGGTCTTCGACCAAGCCGCGCGATACGAGGGTCCCCTTGAATGGTATGTCGACCCGGTCCATCTGCTTGTCACCGCCTTTGAGCTGAACCAGGGCGGCAAGATCGAGAAAGTGATCGTGGTGCCGCCGCATCTGGCATCAGGGGTCTCAGGGGGGCTTCGCGTCCTACTCCTCATGAGCTCCGGGCAGATCAGGGCAGGCGATGAGGTGCGCTTCATGCTCGCGTTGGAAAACGAGGGGAAGGATGCATACGAGGTGCAGACCGGCCTCCCGTTGTTTGACGTAAAGCTTTGCGACAGCGCGGGCAGGGCGTTGGGGTCCTGGAGCTTAGGCAGGGCGTTTGCGCAGTATGTGGAGAACATCAAGCTGAATGTTGGGGAGTCTAGGAGGGAGACGCTTTCCTGGGACCTCTCTATCTACGATGAAAAGACGGGCCTTTCCAGCTACCCTCCAACGGGAGCCTACCAGGTCCTTGGGGTATGGCTTCCAGCCGGCGTCGAGACGACCAAGCTTAACATGAAGATCGATTGCGGGCGCCCGCAGCTGAACCTTACCTTCTTGCGAACGGGCGGGGTAGCGGGACTCCGCGAAAGGTTCAGGCTCACGCTTGCGGGAAATGCCATCCTTGAAGACCTCAAGAGCGGTAGGAAGCTTTCCATGTGTCTGACTCCCTCCGAGCACTGGGCGGTCTACGAGTCCCTCCAGGAATACGGGCTGGCCCAGATCGTGCCCGAGGAGTTCAGGGCAAGGGCAGGCACTGCCGACTTCTTCGTCTACGACATCGAAGCCGTCTTGGATGACGACGAGAAGAAGTTAAGGTGGGTGGATCTTTGGGCGATCCAGGAACCTTATCCGTTGTCGTTGGTGGGGATCGACAACACGATGGTGCGGCTTGTGGAGCGGGTCAGAAACGCGGGATCGCCTGCCTAGGCGTGGCGCAGACGTTCGGGGCCATTAGCTTTATCTCCATTCGATCTTGTTCCATACCATGCCCACCGGGGCCGATGTCGTAGCTAAGCAGCTTCTTTCCCAGGACGTCACGTGGGTTTCAACCCTGTGCGGCAACGGGCTGAACCCCTTCTACGATGCCTGCCGGAGGGCTGGCATACGGTTGGTTGACACCCACAACGAGCAGGCAGCAGCTTACGTCGCCGATGCGTACGCGAGGCTGACGGGCAGGCTTGCGGTGTGCGCCGTGAGCAGCGGGATCGCCCACAGCAACGCCCTCACCGGCCTGGCAAACGCATATTTTGACTGTGCCCCCGTTCTTCTGATAACTGGCGCAAGCCCGGGGTACGGCTCGAACCGCGGTGTTTTCCAAGAGTTCGACCAGGTGGCGCTGGCCGCGCCCATATGCAGGTTCTCTGCAGCGGTCGGAAAGGTCGATGAGCTCCTCACGCTCTTGCGTGAAGCCATCTCATGCGCGCTTGGGGGCCGTCCGGGTCCCGTTCATCTGACGATTCCAGAAGATATCCTGAAGGCGGAGGTTGGCAGCCTGCCTCGGATCTCCAGGGTGCTGGGCAGCAGGCCGTCCGGTGCGTCGCCTTCGCAGGTGGCCTGCGCCGCTGAGAAGATCGAGGAGGCCAAGAGGCCGATCCTGATAGTCGGGACGGGCGCATTCCGGTCAGGCGCGCAGGCGGCGCTGATTCGGTTCAGCGAAGCATTCGGGGTGCCATTCGTCGTTCCCATATGGGACAGAGGGATCGTCGAAGCGCCCCACCCCAACTTCATGGGCGTGATCGGCGCAGCGAGCGGGGAGCCGAGGCTCTTGGAGGATGCCGACCTCGTGATTCTCGCAGGTGCAGAAATTGACTACAGGTGCGGATTCCTATCCCCGCCGAAGGTAGGGCCCGGGATTTTTGCGATCGAGGTGACCCCGTATGCGGACCAACTGGCCAGGGGCGTACAGCCAGGCTTAACGCTGGTCGGGGATGTCGCCACGGTTCTGGACCAGCTTTCCGAGGCCTCCAAGGCGGGCCCGGCTCGACATGCGGAATGGATCGGACTTTGCCAAGAGCGCCTTGCTGATTTCCGTCGGCCGTGGGTCGGCGGGCCTATTCATCGCAAGATCAATACGGGCAGGGACATAGTTGATGCGATCCGACCGCTCTTGTCCGAGGATGTGCTGTTCCTCATCGACGGCGGCAACATCGGACAATGGGTTCACATGGCCCTCGCCGATCGCTATCCGGCCCATTGGCTGACCTGCGGTGCCAGTGCCGTCGTCGGGTGGGGATTGCCCGGGGCGATGGGCGCAAGGCTTGCATACCCGGACAGGCCGATCCTGCTTCTGTCAGGGGACGGCGCGTTCGGTTTCACGCCTACGGAGCTCGAGTCCGCGGCAAGGCAGGGGCTTCCCTTCGTCGCGGTCGTGGCGAATGACAGCGCGTGGGGGATTGTTGTCTGCGGCCAGAGGGATCAGTGGAAGGGTCGCACCTTGGCAAGCGAAACGAGCGAAATCAGATTTGATAGGGTCGCCAACGCCCTCGGCGCAAGAGGCGTCAGGGTGAGAGATGCC
>Ga0209102_1000508_pt1 | contig 25621 bp, 14 predicted proteins | sample ConPoolayeHmetaG_FD_185483 | JGI IMG/M metagenome (GOLD analysis project Ga0209102, IMG submission 185483) | Hot spring microbial mat communities from California, USA to study Microbial Dark Matter (Phase II) - Cone Pool mat layer H metaG... ...
TTTCAAAACAGCCAAGAATGATGGACGATAAATATATGAAACTCGCTGAGGACATAATTAAGCGCCTGTGATGAGGGATAGAGCCGTCTGAAAAGTGATGACCACTTATCCCCTGAGGCGACAATTCTAAATTGGCTCATTAGACTCCTGAGTAAGCAGAGAACCCTCCGTCCACAGGTATGACGACTCCCGTGACGAAGGATGAGTCTTCTGACAGCAGATAAAACACTGTGCCTATAAGGTCTTTGGGTTCGCCAAACCTTCCCATCGGCGTATGTTCAAGCACGGCTCTGCCTCTTGGACTCGGCGTGCCATCCTCGTTCACAAGCAAATACCTCGTTTGGTTAGTGATGAAGAATCCAGGTGCTACGGCGTTTACGCGGATTTTTTTCGAGTAGTTCTGAGCCATGTGAACCGCAAGCCACTGTGTGAAGTTTGAGACTCCTGCTTTTGCTGCAGAGTAGCCTGGAATCTTCGTTAATGGTTTAAAGGCATTCATTGACGAAAAATTCAATATTACTCCTTCGCCCTTTTTCGCCATAACTTTACCAAAAACTTGGCAAGGAACAATTGTGCCTATAAGGTTCATATCTACGACAAACTCTAAAGCATCCTGAGGAATGTCGAAAAAAGACTGCGCTTCGCTGGTTGATGCCCGCTGAACATTGCCTCCAGCTCCATTAATCAAAAAATCAACTGTGCCAAAAACCTCTATAATCTTTTGGCAAGCTAACTCAACACTTAAGCGATTAGTGACATCAACCTTAACTGCAACAGATTTTCCCCCCTTATTCTTTATGTTTGACGCCGCCTTTTCAGCAGCATCCTCTCGGATGTCCAGAACAGCAACTGAGGATCCTTGAGCAGCTAAAGCTTCAGCGACAACCGAGCACAGGACACCTCCTGCGCCCGTAACAACTGAGACCTTTCCGTCGAACAGTTTGTTTTGATCTTTCATCGCCTTCATCCTTCTTCTTTTATCTTAATTAATATGATATTGCCCATATTTTTTCCCAACCTCAAGCATAGCTTTGTAGTTGCCAAGATTCACATAATTTGTTACTGTATTACCTGAGCCAAGAGCGTACCCTCCTCCTAGCATACATTGTTGAAGGGTGTCTTTGACGTATTTTCTGAATGGCGAGATTTCCATACGAGAAAGTTTGTCCACATCAATTCCGCCGAGTAGGGCAATTCTATCTCCATATGTCTTCTTGTACCTCGTGACAGGATAAGCTTCATCTTGATAAGAATGTTTGGCATCGATTTTGACGGTTTCAATCAAGTCGTCCATAAGAACATCAAGTTTGCCACATGCGTGCAAAATAACGGGTTTGCCATGTTTATGAACGGTTTCGACGATGCGCTTTTGCCAAGGAAAGACAAATCTTCTGAAGTGACTTGGACTCATCATCGGACCAGTCGTATAGCCCATGTCGTCATTGTAGATCACCGCCCCGACCATTTCGTGCTCCGACACCGCATCTATGTACTTCATGATTGTTGCCGCAACCTTCATAGACGTTTCTTCCACCAACTTTGGATCCACATATATTTTTTGCAGAAACGGAACAGTTCCAATAAGCCTTGAAACGTTTTCGAAAACTCCACTCGTGTACGGGATAACTTTCATGCCTTTTGGCAGATATTTCGCCTGGATTTTCACGTGCTCAAGCCGAGTTTCAGCTAGCTTTTCAGGATCGGGCCACGCGTATTTGTCGATGTCTTCGTGATTTTTGATCAATCCTTGCTGTTCGTCAAGCCACTCTCTTTGGCTGTGAGGCATAGTAGCTGTGTCAGCCGAAAATTTCACATTGTTACGTGGAAAGTCAGGTGAAGCTCTAAGTGGAACATAATCATATCCCAATCTTCCATAGAGATCAGCAACCACTTTAAAATAGAGGTTTAGCTGTGACTTGTCCAATTGATTCAGTTTAGTTAAGGGTTCTCCAGAAAGGGCTTCCATTACTTCTTTGTCCATGTAAATCTCGAAAAATGGAACACGATCCGGTTCGCCTTCTAAACGCAAAACTGTTTCAAGCCGATCAAAGTTAGATCCATTCATTACACATTACCTCCAATTTAGTTAATTCCAAGAGTAATTTTAAGATGTATCAGATATTTGTCATTCTTTTTCTTTTTGTATAGTTTAGAACCCTTTTCCATAAATATGCACGCCTGAAGGATAATTCAGAGTCGTAAACCTTTTGAAAACAACACTCAAACTACTAAGAAACTGTTGAAGACATAAAAATATTTTGCAAAACGCGTTAAGCTATGTTTAAGACAAACTGTATTGTAGGAGGAAAGAATCGACGATGAAAGTAAAAAGCATCTATAAGAAAGTCATTTATGTATCTGGAACTCTATGTATGATTTTCGTAGCTATTTTATTTAAACTAATATCAAATTACGAGTCAAAAATCAAAAATATGAACTCAGATAGATTTCTTGAATTCACAATTAGAATTTTTCCAAGAAATAAAATTTGAAAAAACTCCTCAAACCCCCCTATCATGGTGGTGCATGTTTCGTTTATTCATTGCACGCCTATAGCAGCAGACCAAGCTGGCACGATGAATACAAAAGCTGAGGTTCCGCTTTTTTCAAGACAAGAAGTAGCGAAAACATTCCAACATCAGATATGACATTTGCCGAAAACAAGAAGGTAATGTACTTTTACACAGCCATTTCTTCTGATTTTGCAAGTTATGACGAAAAAGACATTTACTTAGGCAGAAACTCGGATCAGGTTAAGGGCGCTTTAAGTAGACCATGGTGCGCAGGACCATATGTTCACGAGTTACTAACATACTTGTCTTCCATTAACAGCTGGAACTGGGACATAGCTATAAACATAACAGATTGGCAATATCCAGATAGTTGCATATATGAAGCGTGGCGAATAGGAAAGAAAGTAATGTGGTCAGAGCCTAGTTATTCTTGGCAAACAGTTTATGAAAGCAAAATTGTGGACAGCCGGCCAAATCAGACACATTGGAAAGAGGCGTTAATAGTGACTTTTGTCACAAACTTTCCTACTCAGATATGGTATTCTTGCGAGTACGCTACGCACTGTCAGACCAATTCCAAAACTTATTGGGTGAAAGCATACAAGACTGGTACTTTATCGACCAATAGCTGTAAATCACACAGTAACAGAATGGCTTGCTAGAATGGGGTGGATAATTGGAGCAAAATGTTTTGAAGTAGAAGGAGCAGACATGAACCCAACAAACGAGTTTATGATAGGAGTTAAAAATTCGGTGATGAGATACGGGCAGGATAAAACTCCACCAAACCTGACTCTTTCTTATGGCAGTATTGGTCAAACAAAGAATGTCGGTCCACAAACAAGGTTCACCATAGCTGCAAATGACGCAAATGGCGTTATAGCGGTCATGTACAGAATAGGTAGTGGAGAATGGCAAGCATACGGTGGGTCTTTCACTCTTGAAGGGTTCAGCAATGGGACGTATTCCATTGAATGTGTTGCTGTGGACAGTACCGGCAACATCGCAGAGTTTATAGAGACCGTAACTCTTAACGATGATCAATAAAAAATTTTTAAGATAGACAGTGAACTTTCGTGATGTCAACGTAGCCTTTTGCTGGATGTTAGTTTTTTATGTTTGAATTTATATGTCTTAACTTAAAAATGTGAAATGTCATTGCACTTTTTTGTAGATAAACTGGTAAGTTAATGGTCACGTCATCTTTGTTGTTAGTTTTAGTTTGCCGTTATTGTTAAATATGCCTGCTGACCAGTAGAGTCTATAACAATGTTAAAACAAATCAGTCCAATTTAATCCGAATAAGATATCCAAAGTTCCACGTTTACCTTGTAAAAAAGGAAGGGAAAAATACCATGAAAGAAAAGGAGTTACCTTTAAAGATTCAAGGTGTACAGGCAAAGATTGTCTATTATACCTACATGGGATTTAACGCCAATACTTTACTTGTGTCTTTTAATGAAAAACGTCGGGTTCTTTCTACAACAGATGGATACAAAAAAGTGAAATACGTAGCTAACGCGTACGTTCCTTATGCAGTGTCTGAACACTTTATAAGCAGTTACAAAAATTTTAGAAAATCATTTCTTGAAGCATTAGGTATATCACACGATGACCTAGCATTACTGAGCACTGGAGTCAACATTGACAACTTAGCTATCTGCGAACAGTCATTTCAAGAATTTTCAGTATGCTGCATGGTTACTGCTGGAGTTAAGGGAAACGCTCAGAGGGTAGGAGTTGACACCGCTAGCTATATAGAGAAAAATGGGGAGTTTTTGAAGATTTCAGGAACGATAAACATTATTCTTTTAACAAATGCTGTGTTAAGCGTTGGATCTATGGCTCGTGCAATCATGACTATTACTGAGGCAAAAACTGCTGCTCTTCAGGACTTGGATGTAAGAAGCACCTTTACTCCGCAATGTCAAGCAACTGGAACAGGAACTGATAACGCAATTGTGGTCTCTGGGAAGTCCGGCGAGAAAATCAAGTTTCTAGGCGGCCACACGAAATTGGGTGAATTAATCGGTTTCTCAACAAAGAACGCGGTGACAGAGGCAATAAGGTTACGGAAATATTAAGTCTTTCATGGCTTTAGTTTCAGTGTGACTATTTCGTAGGCGGCAATGGGTACTTCGAGTTTTCCGTCGTTTATTTCGATGCGCCGCTTGCTCTCTTCGTTCATGTTAGAAAGCCAAGCTTCGCGGAAGTTCTTTTTTACTTCGATCTTAGCAGTGCATGCCTTACCTGTAATTTCGTAGAATCTTACTATTGATGAATCGTCATCTTCTGCTTTTTTTATGGTAGTTATAAGGACATTGTCAAGATCAATTTTAATAAAGCTATCTTCGCACGGGATATTTCCACCCTTGCCTTTGATACTCCAGCTTGTTAGAGGGTTAATGAAGCACTTAGCTTGACGGAAAGACGTTGATTCAGCCCAGTTGCCTACGTGAGGAATAATGGAATACTCAAAAGTGTGTTGCCGAATGCATTGTGCACCAGGAACAGAAAGAGATGGACCTGCGTGACCCTTTCGGGTTATGAGATCATCTTTGCTTAACGAGCCGACGCACCTCAACAAAGTAATGTAGATTATTATTCCGTTTCTTTCTCTTCTACATTCGTACTCTGGTAATCCTTTGTTTGCGATGGTAACTCCTTTTTCTTTATCGTGAACCTCAAGCCACAATCCCTGAGGAAATGTTGAGGGAGGAGGTTGCTTCCAATTTTCGCCTTTCGCTGGGTTCTCTATTGGTCTTTGGTTTACGTAGAACAATCCGTCTGCATTTACTGTTGAAGCTTTTATGCCAGTGTTAAAGGCTACCCTAAGCCTGTGGTCTTCAGCTTTATTGTCAACAATGGTCTTAATATCTATCCGGGGAACCATAGAGTACAGAGAAACGTAGGATGTAACAGGAATAGCTGTTGTTTCATTGCTTCGTTTATCGCCTTCAGCCCTTTTTGGGATGTCCAGAATTAATTTGACCATCAAAGTACCTATGAACGGGCCGTATTCAACGATTTCCACATCAGCGTTGGCATTAGCACTAGATACAACGCAATTTCCGTCTTTGGGAGGCGAATAGTCCCAAACGTCGCCGTGATCCCCTTCGTCAATAAAAGTATTAAAGCCTTTGTACGTAACATCGTTACGCTTGTCTGTTATCGTTAAACTTCCACCTTCTTCTGGGTTTACCGTTACATAGAAAAACTCGTTTTCCAAAGACATTGGCGTAACTTTAACTTCGAACCGCGCCTTCTTTAACTCTGTTTTGCTAGCTTCCAAAATAAATTCTTTGTAACCATTTGGAGGTACATCCTGAGCGAGGAACGCTATGTACGAAAGCGATTTTTTAGGAAACTTGGCTTCTTTTTCTTTTAAGAACTGTATTGAGGAGGATCTTCCGTTTTTATCCATTGCAATATAACTGCCTAGAGGAATGTCTGCCCAAAGTTTAACAATGTCGCTTCGAACCCAGTTTAATGGGTTATAGACGATTATTCTTAAAGCGTCAGTACCAGTACGGTTCTCAACGTTTTTCGCTATGTACCTTAATGCGTCGTAAGTTATCGCGTTGGCAATTTGAATTATTTGATTATTTCTTGCCTCCATCTCAACATGCACAGGATCGACACTGCTACCATGAATACTATCATGGGCTTGGTTAAGAAGCAGAAGCTTCCAAGCTAATGATAAAAGTGTCTTAGGATAATCATATCCATAAAGTGCTGCAAAGCTAGCAAGAGGTTCAGCGTAACTTTCCAACAAAACCTCAGCTTGCCGATTCTGCTGTTTAAGGTACATACGGGTGGAGAGCACGCCGGACAACAAATAATGATATCGAGCTCCCCAAAATTCTTGTTCGTAAGTCTGCATTTTACTCTTCATCGGTCTCAATATGGCGACATAATCTTCTAGGCTTCCATGGATTAACTTGATTCTAAAATTTTGTTTGTTGTAATGCTTTATTGCCTCAACTATTCCAGGCTGTGCTGGCGCATGGTCGCAACCGTTCATAAACAATAACGTGTCTGAGATGGTCTTACGTGAAAGACTATCAGCCAACTGCTTGACTTTATCGATGAGTGTCTTGGAGTCGAACGAGTCTAGCACCACACCAAATTCTCTAGGATAAGTCAAGAAACCACATGGACTTTCCCAAAGCCTAAGAAAATCTTCTTGATAGACTTGGGGAATGCCCAACCACGCCGCGTTAACATAGGAGCCTATAAGGTGAATAGCAATAACTTTTGATCCATTTGGAGCCTGCCATATGAATTCGGTTTTCAATATGTCTCCTTCATCGCCCATTCCACGCATGAAAATGAAGCTGTCAATGTCAAAGCCGTTTAGGATTTGAGGAAGCTGAATTGGGTGACCGAAATTATCAGGCACATATCCGATTTTTGAGACGCTGCCAAATCGAGATGCGGTTCTGTGACCAATAAGAAGGTTTCTGATGAGTGCTTCTGGGCTGACGAGCCATTCGTCGGGTTGAGTGTACCATGGACCAATAATTATTTTACCTTTGGCGATAAGTTCCTTAATGGTTGTAAGGTTTTCTAGTCGCACTTCCAAGTAGTCTTCGATGATTGATGTCTGACCATCCAGTGTGAAGCATTTAAAGTCGGGTTTTTGGTTTAAAACTTTTATTAGGTTATCTATGAAATCTATAAGCCACATTCTATATTCTTGGAATGGCATGTACCATTCTCGATCCCAGTGAGTATGAGATACAACTATGACCCTTTTTTCCAAATTCCATACCCCATTAGAGTCTACAATAACAATGGTGTTCGTAAGTTACTGCCATTAATTCAGAGAACCTCTTAAAATCCAATGTTTAAACCTCTTATGTCTCTTCTTCCATTAATATGGATTTTCCTTCACATTTATACGGTATTTCTAGAATATCCGCTATTGTTGGCACAACATCAATTATCTCTGCAGTTTCAACTACTCTTCCACGCATAGACTTGCCAAGAGCTCCTCCTGAAACCACAAACAACGTCCTTCTAGTGCAACCAGAATATTCTCCTGTTGATTTGTCTTTCTTATAATCCCAAATTTCGCAGTCATACGGAGGAAAATGGTCACAGCACCAGTTGGGACTATTAATGCCAATTTTGATACCTATGTCTCTCGCCACTGAACATGCAGCGTGGTATCCATGATCTGAGGCTAATAGAAGGCAAGTTTCTTCCCAAAGCCCGTTGCATTGTAGGAACTCAATTATCTCTCCAATAAGGTTGTCCAAAAACAACATGTAAGAGTGTTTCGAAGAATAAACGTTAGGATTCCAATAGGAATAGGAGTGACAATTATTTATACTGTCCATCGTTGGAAAGTACACGTGAACCAAATTCCAATTTTTTTTACCTCTAAGATAAGGTAAAGCAAACTGACGCCACATCAATTCGTCAGGAAAATAAGAGGGGAAAGCATGCATGTCAGCAGCTGGAAAGAAGTAACCGGGTGCCGCCCAGTTGTTTGTTGTAAAACATGCCGCAGTAATGCCTTCAGGACTATAATGCTTAGCGTATTCAAAAAAACCTATGAGTTCTGTATTTTTTCTGGCATAATAAGATTGGTTGCTTAGGGAAGTCCAGAAAGGTTCCGCATTGTATCTTCCTGTAGCGAGGTACTTCATTCCATGAGGCGTGTCACAGACTCCCTTGTTCCATGCAAAAGCAAAAATTCCATTGTTGATTAAGAATGAGAAATTTGGAATCAAACCTTTCTTGTGATATCCCCAAACATTAACCGGAGGCACATTTTCCTCCACGTTAATCATTTTAGCCCAGTCTCCGGCAAGTTTCTTCATGCCTTCGGCGACATTAACTTCATTAGCCCAATGTCCAGGCAGCTGGTCAATTATGATGAAAAGAACCCTTTTCATGTCTTGATCACTCCTGTCAAGGATTATTCGACGCTACCTTTTAATTAAAAGTTATAAATATATTCATAGTTCTGAGGTTTACCATGGCCATATCCAAGCTGACTTTGATATAATAGACACACATACTCCTATGCCTGCGCTGATACTTACGCCAGCCATAATGCCCGCCATCGCCATGTACTTGTGCTCTCTCCATTGCGGTATGATTCTAGATAATATGATATTGCTGAACAACGAACCTACAAATATGGCTGTTGCGGCTGGTGGAATCTGAAAGGCGCCAAGCAGAAACCCTATAGCTGAGAAAGGGACGCTAATTTTATGCAAACCAAATTCTAGTATTAATAATATTATTGAGATGCCCATACCGATTCCTATTCTTTCGGGAGGAATCTGTATTTGTCTTGTGGCATACATTAGAAGCTCCAACATATTTTGAGGCCAATACATCATCGTGTAAGGATAAGCTGTGGATGGAATAGGCGTCATTCTCCAAAAGAATTCATAGAATACTATGCTCAATAGAAGAGCTATGATGTTGCCCAACACGAACATTTTTATGTAGTCCATGGGTTTCGTTTCAGTCAAGTGAGCTATCTTAATTGACTGGACTATACCTGAAGATCCGCCTGTTTCAATTGCTGGCTGAAAATCCCAACCAACCAAACCTGTATAATTTGTAAAGGTGGTTATCATACGCCAAGGATAGGGGAAAGATGGGCTCATGCCGCCTACTCCTAAAGCCCTCGACGAGATTAATGCCATGAGAAAACTGTAACCTGTGGATAAGAGAATAGCTATTTCTGGCGGATATTCGGGAACATAAAAGAGGAAAATCCCAGCTGAAGCCAATGATGACAAAAGAAAAATCAGCAGGGTTATGGGAAGCGAAAGATGACCTGGAGTTCTACTTCTTATTTTTCCTAAAAGTTTGAATGATTGCCAAACTTCTTTCCTCAATAGAAAAACGTAAAATAGGGCCATAGCCATGCTCATTCCAAACTGGAATGGAAGCCATATTCGCAGGGTAGACCTGTATTGTATGCGGGCTATGCCCATCCCTGGAAAGTACTCGCTAACCCATTCTGGAAACACATTTGGAAATGTTACTAAAAACATATTGTTAGCAACTATGAATACAATGATGGATGAAACAAGTAAACACACAGATAAGTTCAGAGGTATAACCATTCCCATCGCGTATGTTAAAATGTCGGTTGATATTCCAAAAATTGCACCTGGAACAATGTCTTGGGTAAACGAAGTAAGATCTATAAATGGGAGAGGAACTAGAGGCGCACCAATAAGTTGAGGCGCATAAATAACCAACCCAAATACAAGTCCAATCAACACAGTGAAAATGAACATTCTCATGTTTTCTTCATTTTCTTCAGAAAGAACCATAATCAAACTGCTCTGGATTTTCGCGAATGGAAATTCTAGTTTTTCAACATCAACAAAAAGATGAGAACAGAAGAGCGCAAGAGAAACCGATTGGATAAGCGAAAGGATTATCATTGTAATTACTAGAGTGATTGGCTGCGTCCATGTAGCACTCAGAAAGCTCCGCGTTTGAAGGACAGCTGGGTCTTTCGGTACAAACCATGAGGGTATCAAACTAGTTAGGGGTTTACCATAAAGAGTTACATGCGAAAACACGGGATGCGTAGTATAGTAAACTCTGAAAATAAGACCATACGCAGGTCCAATAAGCCCTGACACTGAAGAAATTATGGAAAACATTATGAATAATTCCTGTTTAGTGAGAGGATGACCAAAATACCTTGTTATTTCGCTGAAAATAATGGCGATAACGAAGGATGCTGCTACTCCTATAGTGCCGGCGCCTGTTGTCAGATTTAAATAAATGGACGCGGGCATGAAAATTAATATAGCTGTAACTAAAGCTAGGAAACTCCTCCATGTTAACCCAGACTTATATGATGAAATGTCTTCTTGGTTGTTATTAGCCATCTATGAACCTCCTTCGATCCTCAACGGCAAGGCTTCGCCACAACAATAGTTGTTTTCTCAAGGAATCAACAAAATAGTAGCTGGAAACAATCCACGCTTTTCTATCACCAGATGTTTTCTTCAAATAGACAAGTGTCGAGTAACCTTCAGTGTCTTGTACGAATTGAATCTTTACATCTGACATGATAAAGAGTTCGTAAGGAGCTTGCCTAATTGTAAGGGTTAATGTTGCATCCTCAACAGATACCTCATTTGTTTTATTTATTATAAACATGTGTCCTTCTGCACCTGCTCCGTCAAAATATTCCTTTAGAAACCTAAGAATGCCGACTGCTTCGTTTTTGGAAGAAGCTCTGGATGGTATGGGTATTTGCCACTCATCGTGATGAGGTTTGGTGGTGAACTCCCATTTCCTTAAGAGGGATGGCGTGACGGACTTGCTTGCTGAAAAAGATGGCCACAATGACATTATAAAACTAGCTGAAACAATAACGACGATCGTGAGCATTGTCGTTGAAGAAATGTGATTAAAAGGTATCTCCTTTGGCAGCAATCCAGCTCCTCTGAACACAGCATTAAGTCCAAATCCTGCAAAATATCCTAAGAAACTCCCAATAATAGCATAGATTACAGATTCAAGAATGAAGATAGACATGGAACCAAGAGGCGTTAGCCCAGTCACAGCGAACACATGAATTTCCTTTGTTCTTTCGCGAATTGTCGACAAAATGGTGACCATAATGTTTAATGTAGCAATAACCACAAGAACCACTAGAGATTCAAGACCGAAAACAATGTACAAAAGTAATCTAGAAACGGACGAAACAGAATCGCCAAAGGCGACTGCGATGTTCTGGTCTAAAACAAAAGCCATTTCAGATGAGGTAGCCTGAATCACACTCTCACTTGTTTCTGGTGATAACGGCAGAATAACTATTGAGTGAACAGCACCTCCTAGACTTATTGCAAATTCTTCTGGAACTATTAAGACGAGATCCCATGGCAAATTCGGAATTGGAACACCTGGATCTATAGGTCTAACCATGTCTTTTGCAAGTTGAGAGTTGTAAGATGGATCTGGAATACCGAAGGCAAGACCGTTTGGCTCACTAAATTGGCTAAGCAGAAGTTCATCATAAATTCCTACTATAGTCAGTTCGTAACCGCCTGTTCGAACAACGTCGCCTATAGTGGCATTTAATGCTCTAGCTTGCTGTGTGGATAATATGCATGACCACTTAGCGAATTCTGTGAAGAACCATCCAGACGTGAGAACCTCCTGTAACACCCCTTCATTTGATGATACCCCAAGAATACACCTCACATATATTGATTTGTTCTCAGAGGATACTTCCTGATAAACTCCGTTTCCATAATAAGTTTGGGGAAAATACACAACCCTAGGCAATACTTTGTAGCTATCCTTCAAAATTTGTCTCAAAATCGTAATTGTCTCAGATGACGAAATATCAGGAGGCAATCCGTGGCTCGTTTGCATGAATATTTGGGATTTGTACATTAACTGTGCAGCACCAACTGGTTTTGAAGAAATTTTTACTCCAACGTACGGCGCCATACAAACTACAGACGTTATTGAGGCACTTACGATAAAAACTGTCAAGAATGTGAGGGATGACCTTAATTTATATCGTCTCATAAAGTTTGTTGATACTGAAGAGGCTAATGCAACTACTCCTAATCGAGCCTTTTCGATGCTGTGTTTACCGAGGAACTTTACAGAAAGAGCTTTAGACATTTTTTCTGCTTCTATGAACAGTATTACTAAACTAATAACAAACATTATCAACAATATTGACCCGATATTCGCAATGACTGCATTACTCATAACGGTGTAGGCTGGGTGGATGAGGCTCATTGCAATGATTGATAAAACTGCAAATCCCGCCATGTAGCATATTCGAACAAGGCCTTTTTCAGCTTGAACCACAACACGTTCCAACGCAAAAGAAACAATTATAGCTAATATGAAGAGCGTAGTTATGCTTGTGCCTGACTCGTTTATAATGGCCATAACTTCATTGTAGGCTCTGGCAACATAGGCATAAGCTAAAGCTGCACGACCATAGGCTTCGCTGAAGCTTTTATTTGTGTATAATTCTTCAACCAAGGCTAAATTTTTTTGAGCTTCACTAAGCGCATGCTCTACGCTTAGGCTTCGAACATTGTAAGCCATTATTTGCTCATACCTTGATTGCGTGGCTCTATAGATGTCAGATGCCATACAATAGATTGAGAATGGAATCACGATAGAACTGTTGGATACAGATATTCCTTGGCCCTCAGGTGCATTGTCTGTTGAATTAGAAATGAAAATAGACCAACTTAGAGATGAACTTCCTGATCCACCTATCTTAAAAAGAAACGTGCTTTTCGAGAATGGGGGAACAAAAACTACGCCTACTGTTTCCCAAAGATCATAATAAGATCCATATGTGAGGAAATTGCTTTTGGATTCAAATTCTAGGGGAATAAGAAATCCGTTTGTTGAGACAAACATCTCCCCGGCTACAATTGTATTAAACCTTGGATCCAAAATAACTAGTTGTCTAAAGTATCTAGGATCCAGCAAGTCAAAAACTGTTATTGCTCTGAGTTCTGCCACAACTACGGAAACTTTTGTAGGACTTGACAGTGGATATACAATATTCGAAAAGACGCCGCTACCTTGGATGCCGAGGTCTGGCGCATACAATATGTTGCCACTTTTTTGATCTATTCCCCAAGCTGTAATTTTCCACGCGCTTTTCTGATAAGTCAGAGTGTATGGCGTTATTCCTTTAACTATGAAATTTCCATCAGTGTCTGCGAACGTGATTATTTTTGCCAGCGGATTATTGATGGACGTTCCTTGCACTTGGACAAGTGCGTTGGGAAAGGCTTCGTACCAACCCTTGCTATTGTTAAAGGACAGTATCTTACCTTCCAATGTGATGTATCCTGCATTTTGAGATGGTATTAAGCTGCTTCCCTCATATCTGCTTCTTGAGGGTTTCACATCGTTCCAAACGATGGACCATTCATTATCATTGAGTATAGATGAAATAATGAAACCCGATAAGAGGAACTGTGGCTTTAGGTTCTCCATGTTTATTAAATTAAGGTCATTTACGGTTGTACCTATGAATTTATGATATGTAACTACAGGTGAACTTAGAATATTGAATGCTATGGCGCCTGTTGAGAGAGGTATTTCGCTTTCGAGCATTATTGGCTGCTGGATGGTTCCCCACCACATTGAAGTCGTAGACAACCGCTCCTCAACGAGAAGCGAAGGATCAAAATCAACACTAATAAGGTTCTGAGAAACAGACCTTAAAGCAGGATCAAAGAGGTAAGTTTGAGTAATACGTCTTAACAGCCAAGAAAACCTGTTTGGAACATTAGTCGAAGTTGAGCCAACTCCAGCATAAAAGCTTGTGTAAAGTAATTGTATTTTCGAGGAATCGCTTGAGAATGGCCCTAAGCCTACAAAAATCCAAGGTTTAATTGCCCCTGTTTGAACTTGGTTACTGAAGTAGAAATCGTCGATAAACTCCCTTTCACCAGCTAAAGCTTGCCAATGTGCAGAGAGAGCTACAAACATGACAGATCGAACTGGACGGTTAATCGAAAAATATCTAGCTAACTCAATAAGCCACGATACACCAGTTGCGTCATGAGCGTTACATGAGATGGCTGGAACCACAGACCATGAATCATAATGCGACGCAAGAACTATGACGTCTTCAGGATTCCCCGTACCATTAATCATTGCAATAATATTCTGGGTTTCAACTGTTCTCCATTCCATTCTGAGACTGATTTTCACTCTGACTTCAGACTGGTCATCGAGGACTAATCTTTTCAGCATCTCTCCATCTTCTGATTTCACCAAAAGTCTGGGGAAAAAAATTGGGGCTTCAACAAATTTTTTCATGCTTTCGCTAATTGAAGAGTCAGACGGCTCAATGAATATAAAGGCCTTGGCTCCTAAGTCTGCGCCATAAAGCCAATTTGAATCTGAGTTGAATTCCATCAGTACAATGGAGTCTTTTACCGTTTTTTGGTCAAAATCCTCCGGAGAGGTGCCTTTTACATATATTAATGTGCCTTCTAAGCTGTCAACAGGAGAAGTTTGTATCCCGTTCGGCCAGACAGCGTATCCTTTAAGAACCCTTTCTATTGGAGAAATAACTGTTACATTTGAACCGAAGTCTATGGGCACTGTTACATTAAATTTCTGAATTGTTACATTAAGTCCTAGTTTAGAAAATTCATCGATTATATACTGGGCTGCTATGTAATTTCCAGCGTACCCAGTAACTCTGGAGCCACAGTTTGCAAAAACCGTTATTCTTTCAAGAACATTATTGTATAAGTCTTTATTAAGAAAAAAGTCTAAATTCGAGTCGCTAATGTTTCGGCTTAGATTATTTGACTGATAAATTGAGTCTTCGTTGGCTGTGCAAAAAATCGGAGATATGTTAATACTAATAGTTAAAAATAGTAATCCCAGAATCAGCGCTTTCAGAGACCTACGCAATGTACTAATTTCACACGATTTTCTTTTCATAGGAAGCTAACATGCTCCGAGACTTGAATTCTTTATGGAAAAACCGATGTGAACTTATAAAAATGGGGATTGGGTTATGGCGTAAATTGACTCTGGAATTTTGGTATTGCCACTAACCCTAAGTGACTAAGAGCCATTATCGTGAAAACGGCTCCGAATCCAGCCATAGCGCCTACGACTACCGCCTTGGCGTATCTCATGTATGTCGTTTGTCCAACGATTCTTATTGTTACGTATTTTACTGCGAGTGATGCGATTGCCATCATCCAGTAATACTCAGGATTCCACAGTAAGACGGTGAGAATTGTTGGGTCAATCGGAAGTATGGGAACGATCATTTTCAACGCGTATATGCCTATAGCTAAGCCTATTCCTGCGACGAACCATATTGTCTCTAAGTTAAAGTCTCCGCCTGCAGTGAATGAAGCGAAACTTACTCCTTGGTAGGGCAACATCCAATCGTAGTATGGCATAGAATTTACACTTAGAAGCCCACCGCTGTGCACCGCAAACCAGTAGCCAGAGAGATATATCAATGGAGTCGCAATTCCAGCTGTTACCAAGACCGCTATGAACACATGTTTTAGGTTCAAGTTGAAAGACTTATGGATGTGCGCCAATGCGGTCAGCGATACAATGTCAAACATTCCACCGCTTCTTGATGTGGGACCAGAAGCACCATAGGTAATAGCCCGTGTAATGTACCATGTTTGATTTCCTGGCGGTGAAGCTGGCCAATAACCTAAACCAGCACCAGAGGCATACATTATTTTCCAATCGCTGGTGTTAAGGTATCCTCCTGCTCCACCATATACTGCGGCTGCTCTGGCTGCTGCTATGTTGAAACAGATCCACATTATTAGCCACATTAGACCTATTAATATGGGTACTCCGATTGCAACGAATAACGCTAGACATAGTACTATGCTGATGATACCTACGTAGCTTACTAGCCGTAATGATAATCCTGACTCAATTGGATTCTCTTTTCCAATCAACGCGTTGACGACCTTTATGACTCTGTGCCTACATATCCAAAGCATCACAATACCGACGCCAATGAAACCGCCTGGCATGACTATGTATCTGAGCGGTAAAGGAGCCTGTCCTGAAGGTAAGTCCCAGTATCCGCCTGTAACCTCTTTTCCAGGTGTGTAGTACACATACCACCCTGCTTGTACAGCAATCACGTTGTAGACGCAATGTATAAGATAAGCCACGACAGCTGATATCAATGCTACGTTTGAAACAACTAGTCCAATGAAGAACTGCGGAAATATCCAATATCCATATCCTATCCATCCAGGTAGAACCGCTGATACTGAAGCAAGTATGGGTACACGTATTTCGCCGAAGTTAATGGCGCCCAGCAAAGGAATTGTGGGATAAAGCTCAACAATTAAAGGAGCTATGGACGCTAAAGCACCCAGTGCAAAGCATATCCAAAAAACTTTTCTATCTCCTTCTTTGAAGTTGAATGCTTTGCCTCTTTCGAGGCAATCTCTCGTGAATTCGATAGCTGGAAGGGCGTGAATTGGGAACGGCAGTTTTTCTACATCAGTCCAGATTGGGCTTAGTATAGCGAAAGATATGAACGCGGAAATAGCCATTAGGAAGAAAGTGAAAGCTGAGAAAATAGTTAATGGTGTCGCAAGGGCCGACCATGGAAACACTTGACCAGGTCTAATCCCCATCATAATCATACCTGCAATTTCGGATCGTTGAGCAGTGGGAAAGAAGATTTCTGGTACCAATTGGTCGTATAGAGATGGATTCCAGAATAGTCCAGATGGTACTATGGTGAACATCTGATCAGATATTTTTAGCATGTTTTCTGATTGAGCCCACATGCTCATTCCTCGTGCTCCGGCAAGGATGTTCACTACCACAAACACGAAGACGTACTCTGACGCAGTGAGCCTCAATTTACTGCTTACTTTACCTAAGGCATAGAACAGCAGAGTTAGCCAAAAGAATGTTAATGGAAATCCATAGTATGTGGATGGTTTAGTGTTGTACAAAGCAAGAATCTGTGACAGTGGAAGAAAGATTGCGAACATCAGAATTGCTGTGAGTATTGCTTTCAAAGTAACTGGATTTAACTCATTTTTTGTTTCAGCCATTTTAGTTCACTTACATTTTTTATGTGACATTCGACATATAACATTGTTAAAGTATTTAAAATTTTTCTATTAATCAAATTTGACACAATACTTTGATCCATCTCACAAACAGCTGTATGAGCAAAGATATAATGAAATTGAAACGCTCAGATTCTTCGTTTTCATCCGAAAAGTTATCCGCATACTAATGTCTTAGCCCTTTTTTATCGATCTACACATCAGCAATTTCATTGAGCATTAAAGCGAACTTAGTGAACTTGTCCACGACACTTTTGTTGGCTTTCTTTTCTTGTGCATCTTCCTTCCAGAACTCGTTGGTCTTAGATATTACTGTTTAAAATGCAAGCAGTTTCTGATGCTTGAAAAAATGGGTCTTGTTGCAAAAAGCTTATTTATAGATATAACAGTGTTAAACAATGTCATGATATGCAAAAATCGCATATTTGCCAATATTTAAAGTGATTTGAATGAAAGCTGACATTAAACGAACAGTGTTCAATTTTCTGAAAATTTTCGATAAACGATCCAAAATTATGATTGCCGCAATCGGAATCTACAACTGGGCAAGTAGTTTGCCTTCCCAATTTTCTCAGCTATACATTACTGCTTTGGGGGCGGATGCTCTTCAACTAGGTTCACTAAATAGTATAGGTGGAATAGCATATTGCATATTCTCCGCTCCAATGGGTTTGTTTATAGACAGGTTTGGCGTCAAAACAGCAATAATTTTAGGTCTAGTTCTTTCCGCCATTGTTTCAGGAATCTACAGCAGCGCCTCTAATTGGTTAATGCTTATACCAGCAATGATCTTTTCCCAGATTAGTTTCAGAATGCTTTATTCCCTTCCCGACCTTGTCTTAATAGAAGAAGCGAAGCCAGAAAAAAGAGCTCAAGCGATGAGCTTCGCGCGGACCGTATGGTCGATACCAAGCATTATTGCACCTGTGATAGCAGCTGCAATAGTGGTAGCATATGGCGGAATAACCACAGAAGGAATCCGCCCTTTATATATTATCCAGACGATTTTCACGCTTTTCATAATATTTTTTATCTTTTTCGTAATGGAAAATCGGCATAGGAAGTTCGTAAACATAGAGTCCACATTGGAGCGTGGAAACTTCATTGAAGGATTTAAGGATCTTTTTAAAGGCGAAAAATGGCTGAAAGAATGGACAATTGCAATGAGCCTCTTTTATTTTGCCTCAAGCGTGTCAGTATCCTATGTTCCACTATGGATGGTAAATGTCGTTAAGGCGGATGCGTATATCTTAGGAATCGTAAGCACTACGGGAATAATAATGTCAACACTTTTGCAGATTCCAGTAGGAAGAATGGCTGACAAAATTGGCAGAAAAAAAGCATTCTACTTACTTCGTCCCATCACGTACGCGGGCACCTTCTTGTTACTTTTTGCTCCAACACCGGAAAGCCTAATTCTAGTTGGAATTATGGGAGCAGTGGGAATGATGCAGGGACTGAATAGCATCTGTTGGATTCCATTCACAACAATGTATTGGGAACTAGTTCCAACGGAAAAAAGAGGAAGATGGTTTGGATTTACTGGCATATTTAACACGCTTGTAACTATTCCAGCATTCATGTTAGGTGGTTTTCTGTGGCAAATCGGGCAGATGGAACTAGTCATTCTCCTCCCAATAATTATAGAATTACTTGGCGTAATACCTGTTTTAGTAAGAATACCAGATACATTGGATCGTTCTGGATAGAGGAAACCAAAATTTTGGGTCTTCATTGCACAGATTGACGGATATTAACCACGTGTTTTTTACCCAACACAAACCGGTATTTCTCACGTATCTTTTAAATTATATGGTGCAACGCCAATTTTTTAACAAAATTTTTTCAAAAGGGAAGCCAGGAAGCCAAAAAATAGTCTATCATTGATGGCTTAAAATATCATAGAGAACATGCCCTTCAGCTTGAGCGGGAACAGAAATTTCAAGTAAGTGCGCAAGTGTTGGAGCAACATCTACAAGCATCATTGGCTCTATCCTAATATATCCCTTTTTGACACCCGGACCAGAAACGACAAAGACGCCGTTATTTGAACATCCGCCAAACCTTGCTGTGGGTAGAAATCCAGAGTGGTTTCCTCCACTAGGCCGCGAGGACAACATCATTTCAAACTCATGTTCAGTAAATTTTATTTCGCTAGGTAACGGGACTGGACCTGGATCCCCAGTATAGCCGGGTTTAAAGAAATACAAGATGTCGGAAGCTCTTTCCCCTTTATGACCCAACAATTTTGCGTTTTCTTTTGACAGCGCTAAGGCTATTGGGCACCTTCCTGTTTCAGGATCCTTCAGCCCGTAAAGTAGGCTTATGACATGGTCAACTACGTCGTCATATTCTTTTCCCGGATTTACGATTCCTTGGGGGTCCCTTCCTTTCACGTTGATCCATATGTATTCCATAGGGAACCCTGGACGGTTGTATGCTTTTGTTTTTGACCAATCGATGTTTGGAATCCCCGTTTTTTCGTCAAATTTCACCGTCAGCAAACCAGCTACTTGTAACAAACCATTTATTGAGATCGCCTTTCTTATTGGCAAAGCTCCATGGTCAGATATTACTGCAATTAATGTGTCCTTATCACCGAATTGGTTAACCATTTTTCCAACTTGTTCGTCCATAAGCACGTACATTCTTCTTATTATGTTCCAATAATCCTGTTCTTTCTCAGGCCTATAATTTGGAGCTGCTGGGTCAATTCCGTCAAAACCAAGCTGATGCCCTATTTCGTCCTGCAGATGAAGTGAGGTGACCAGAATGTCCCAGTCATATCGATCTTTTAGGAAACGGGCAACGTTAACGAAATAGTTCATCTGATACCATGCGCATTCAAAATATATGTCAATTAGCTTTGGTCTTTCCAAACGAAGAGGATGTTTATAACCAGTATACGCTTCAAAACCGCCAGCATACACTCCCACGTTTTCTGTGATTTCCTTTGCTAATTCTTGTGGATATGTCCATCCTTCGACCTTGTATAAGATGGTTCTGAACAGTTCAATTTTGTCACCCCGAGATGAAATCTCGTTAAGCCTAAGCTTGAACCCTACTTCGACTTTTTGTTCTCCGTCAAAAATCTTATCGTAAATCCAATCGCTCCACTCGTTTTGTTTCAAAACTGCTAATGGGTTAGAAGCGTCTTTCTCTCGGCAAAAGAGAACTAAGTTGTATCCTTCATTTATTGAATCAACAATCAACAAGTGATATGTTGGATCCCAAATAGGGACGCTCTCTTCTCCTTCTTGCATCTTTGCCTTAAACATTTTTTGCCATTCTTGTTGCCACTCGTCTGATGATAACTTCGGTGTAGAAAAGTTTCCAGGAACATCTGCCTCCAAAGGCACAGAAGATGTTTTTGGAAGGCTTTTCCATCCTTCTGCTTTTTTTAATTTAATTTGGAATTCAAATATGTCACGTGTCTCTTTTGATTTCGGCGCTTCTGAAATGAAATTGACAGCTATTCCTTTATTCCACCCAAGTGCATAACCAGATGGTGACGGCCCGCCGACTAAAATCCCATTCTTAAAGGTCGGTGGCCACGAACACAAATAATTCATAACTAAACATTTTTTCCCAGACTTTTCAGCAGCGTCCCAAAAAAATTCAGCCTTGCACAGAGTTGTTGAATCTAAACCTACTGTTGACCTTCCAACGTCTAAAGGGTCGCCTGGAAGATGAGTAGTGAAACTTGTTATGCAGTGAGTACCAGGCCATGTTCCAGTAACTATTGTCACCCAATTTGTAGGCGAATCCACTGGGGGTACAGGAAGAGCTCTGGAGTAAACGCCATTTTTAATTAACTTGGAAATATTAGGCATCACTCCTTCATCCAAAAACTTTTCGAAGTGTTCAGGCATCGCCCCATCGAATCCAAGCAGTATAAGTTTCTTAGCCTTCATGGCAGTTGAAAGAATAAGTTCAGATATAAATGTCTTAGCTACTTCTGAATGTAAAGTCCTATTAACACAACAAGTGCAAATATGCAAACGGGCTTTGATTCTTTATTTATGCTTATGCTAATGAAAAACTGAAAAGCATTAGCAATACGTAAATTTTATTATGTCCCCCTATTCTCTTGTTCTTCATGCACTACGACTTTGAAAACTCTTCGCTTCTTATGCGTAATCTCATAGAAAAACAAAAGGAGCTGACAAGTTACCGTGAGAAAATTTCTTGGAAGCTCCATCAAGGTGAAGCTCATAATGCAAGCGAACCTGATTTTGACGACGCCACTTGGAAACAGATTACTTTGCCGGTAACTGTTGATGCTAGAAAAGGCGAATTTTGGCTTAGAACAAGGGTAGTGGTTCCTAAAGACATTTCAGGCATAGAAATTTCAGGTTCAGCTGTCACAATGCAATCTGGCATTATAATGCATAAAACTGAAGTCTATGTGAACTCGAGGAAAATCTTAAGCCCGGCGTATTGGACTGAACTTAGAGGTCCAAGAATAGTTCTTGATGAAAGAACTGAACCTGAAAACGAACATCTCGTGGCTGTGCACATTTTTCCGAAGTACGAACCTGTTGATGTTCCAGTCTTCAATGTTTTTTATAGCAACATCGAAAAAGTAGCGTTTGAGATTGACTCGTTCATACAGGAGCTCAGATTCGCAGAAATACTAGACAAGGCATTGACGGAAAAGGTAATTGCGGAATTCGATTTAAAAGTTTTCCAAGAGAACCCATCGGCATTAATTGAAGAAATTGAAAAAGCCAGAACTAAGCTTTCTCCTCTCGCTAATAAGGCTAAAGAATTTAAGGTTCACCTAGTAGCCCACGCCCATATAGATATTAATTGGCTTTGGCCTTGGACGGATACAGTAAACACCATAAAAAACACTTTCGAAACCATGATTAAATTACTAGATAGGTATCCTGACTTCCATTTCTCTCAGAGCCAAGCTTTAACATACACGATTGTTGAAGAAAAATTTCCAGATCTCTTCGAAGCGATAAAGAAGCGCGTACAAAAGGGTAGTTGGGACGTAACTGCCTCCATGTGGGTAGAATCCGACTTGAACATGTCTGGGAACGAGGCGTTGGCTAGGCAATTTTTACTTGGCAAGAGGTATATTAGGGAAAAATTTGGTAAAGAACCTTTCGTGTGCTGGGAACCAGACACATTTGGTCATATTTGGACCATGCCTCAGATACTGAAAAAGGCTGGTTGCGACTCCTATTATCTTACAAGATGCGCCAAAGAGGTCATATCGCAGTGGGAATCTCCTGACGGATCCAGAGTAACAGCTTTTGCAAGCATCTACAATAATGCCGTTACTCCAAGAGGCATCATGGAGCTCGTTTTGTATCTGTACAAACGTTACGGTTTAAAGACAAGCATGTTTGTCTACGGGGTTGGCAACCATGGTGGAGGAGCCACAGTAGAAGACATCGAAGCCGCCTACGCACTCCAAAAAAAGGCTGTGTTCCCCGAAATTTTTTTCAGTTCAACTCATAGCTTCTTTAAGCAAGTGGAGAAGGAGCCGAATTTTCCGAAAATTCCTATCATCAGGGACGAACTTCAATTTGCATTTGACGGTTGTTATACAACACACGGCGACATCAAATTCTATAACCGGCTTTGCGAAAACCTTCTTGTTGATGCAGAAAAACTTTCAGCTCTATCTGGAATTTATGATAAAGACATCCTTCGCAACGCTTGGTTAAGTACCTTAATGAATCAGTTTCACGACATACTTTGCGGAAGTGGAACAGCGCAGGCTTACGAGTATCCTTTTGAGTTGGCTGAGACCATAATAAAAACGGCAAATGAGGTTATTGATTCTTCGTTTAGGAAGCTTGCTGAAAAAATAGGATTTTCTAAACATGGAATTCCAATAATTGTTTTCAATTCTTTGCCATGGAGACACGTCGGCATCGTTAAAGTTAAGGTTCCAAAGCCACTGATTCCACAAAATCCAGTTATTGTTTCATCTGAAAAATCAGAAGAATCCATTGTGCAAGTGAATGATGATGAAGTACTTTTTTTAGCTGATGTTCCGTCTTTAGGTTACAAAACCTACTATCTTGTTGAGGGAGAGAAAAAAGCCGCAATGACATCAATTGCTCTAAACGAGAACACGCTTGAAAATGAGTATTTCAGAGTCGATATTGACACTGCCTCGGGTACAATTGAATCTCTTTATGATAAAGTCGCGCAACGTTTTGTCTTCAAAAAATGCAGATACAATTATTCGAGGCCAATAACAAGACCGGTCTTTAACAATCTCCTTCAGGTCCTATACGAGTTACCTCATAACATGTCAGCTTGGATAATAGGTGAAATTGGCCGCACAGAAAACCTCATAAGAAATTGTAAAATTGAACTAGTTGAATCTGGACCGTTGCGGTCAACTATAAAAGTCACTCGCGCATTTAAGGATTCAAAAATAACTCAGTTTATCTCTTTGTGTAAAGGCGCCCAAAGAATTGATTTTAGCGTCATAATTGATTGGAAAGAAGTTGCAGATGATAAGACAGAGGCGCCTATGGTTAAGGTGGCTTTCACCCCTATCTTAGGCAACTCAAAGGCGACTTTTGAAATACCCTTCGGGTATATTGAAAGACCTGCTGACGGCACAGAAGTTCCTGCTCTCAGGTGGATTGACGTTTCTGACGAAAAATATGGTGTCAGCCTGTTAAATGACTCTAAGTATGGTTTTGACGTTAAAGGTAACACTGTCAGAATGACGCTTGTTAGGACCAGCTATAGCCCTGATCCTAAGCCTGACCAGAGAATTCACAAGATTAACTATTATGTGTATCCGCATCAAAATAGCTGGAAAGAAGCCTTAACCTTCAGAAAAGGTTACGAGGTAAATCATCCACTTAGGGCATATGTAGTTACAGAACGTCTGTCAAAAAGGTCAGCGCCTGAGGAGTACAGCTTCATTCAAGTAAAACCTGAAAATGTGGTTCTTTCATGCTTTAAGATAGCTGAAGATTCTAATGATTACGTCTTAAGGTTATACGATGCAACTGGCTCAGGTGCAAAGGTTGAACTGTCTTTCGGATTTAACGTTAAAGAAGCATATGAAAGCGACCTGCTAGAAAGAAAACTTAAGCTTGTTGCAATTGAAGGGAAATCATTATGTTTTACGCTTCAGCCTTTTGAAATTAAAACTCTACTTGTCAGCATACGTGAAATGCCAACATAACCCTTGAAAACACCGGAAATGATTGATATCGCGAATTAACCAGTGAATATGGTGCCGAATTTTTTTGGATAAAATGCGACTTAGATGTGTGGTCATTTTGGGAAAATAATATAAGTTTAATGTCAATAATTGGGTCTAAAACATTGTTATAGCCTAATCACAGGTGGAAAAAATGCCGAAATATACTAAAATAGACGAAACAAAAAAGTATGATCTACTTGAAAAAGATCTTGCTGAAAAAGGAGTAGACATAGAACAGGTTAAAGACAAAATCTCAAAATTCACAGTTGAAATTCCCTCTTGGATATTCGGAGTGTTCGGTGGCGGAAGATTCAGCGGGTACATACCGCCTGGTGCTGCTAGAAATGTTTTTGAGAAGTTTGATGACGCAGCCATGGTGAACAAACTTACGGGCGCCACGCCTAAAGTCGCCATTCAGCTAGGTTGGGATGACCCGGACAAAGCACCATTCAACGAGATGAAAGCAGATTCTTTTAAAAAAGTAAGAGATTACGCGCAAAGTCTAGGTCTAGGCATAGGCACCGTTAGCCCCACTTACTTTTTAGAGGGCACTCACTACGGTAGCCTTTCAGCATACAACGAAAAAACAAGAAGACGATTCATTGATCACACGCTTGTTGCAGCTGAAATAGCGCAAAAGTACGCAACGAAAATTTTGACCCTTTGGCTTCCGGATGGCTCTATGTATCCTGGTCAGGTTAACCTACGCACGGCTGAGCGGAACGTGCAGGATTCGCTAAAGGAAATTTATGGCCGAACGCCGGAAGACGTGAAAATGTTGATTGAGTACAAACTTTTTGAGCCGGGAACATACCATACTGTAATTTCAGACGTGTCCGTGGCTTGGACTCTTGCAAAGAGTTTGGGTGAAAGGGCAGGTGTGATAATAGATCTTGGGCACCATCCGCATGGAACAAATATTGAACACATTGTTGCAAGACTTATAGAGAACAATGTTCGCGGTGGATTCCACTTTAACGTTAGATATGCTGCTGACGATGACCACGCTGTTGAGCCAAACATTCAGGTTTTCAGAATCTTTCATGAACTAGTCACTGGAAACGTTATCGACAATCCTGATCCGGAAAAAAATTGGGTTTACGTCATTGATCAATGTTCTTCTTTGGAAAACAGAATTCATGCTGTTCTGCATTCTGTTGATTCGCTTATGGTATCCTATGCAAAAGCATTGTGTGTTGATGAGGAAAGATTGAAAAAATACCAAAGTAATAATGAGATAATTTTGGCAAATAGAACTCTGCTTGATGCGTTCTTAACTGACGTTAGACCAATCATACGAATGGCGCGGCTAGAAAAAG
>Ga0209102_1000510_pt1 | contig 25433 bp, 34 predicted proteins | sample ConPoolayeHmetaG_FD_185483 | JGI IMG/M metagenome (GOLD analysis project Ga0209102, IMG submission 185483) | Hot spring microbial mat communities from California, USA to study Microbial Dark Matter (Phase II) - Cone Pool mat layer H metaG... ...
AAGCTAATTTTACTACTCCTGCAGAAAAATTTGTTTATCTTCCTCATATGTTTTTAAATCTTCATCCTTCTTTATGGCGTGGTTCTCATATCTGGGAGGAGTTAGCGCCGTAACTCTTGCTTTTATAAATTTTCTTTGTTAGAATTATACCATTACTCACACCCGTTTTTTCTCCTTGCCCAGAACGGTAGACAGCCGAGAGGGTAGAAACCACAAACGGGTGGCGGTTTACCCGCAGATGCTACGCAAGGCGTTGCAGGCGGGGAAAAAGGAGAAAATGGCAGAAACCAAAACTGAAACTAAAAAAACAAAAAAATCCGAAGTTAAAAAACTTAAGGCAAAAAAATCGGAAATTACCCTTAAAGCTTTATTAGAAGCTGGCTGTCATTTTGGCCATCAAGCTCGGAGGTGGAATCCGAAAATGAAACCTTATTTGTATGATGTCCGCCAGGGAGTTCATATTTTTGATTTAGTAAAAACAAAAGAAGGTTTGGAGGCAGCTTGTGAGTTTGCTAAAAAAGCTGCTACTCAAGGGAAACAGATTGTTTTTTTGGGGACAAAACGTCAGGCTCGGGCAATTATCGAAGAGGTGGCGAAAAAAATTGGTGTTCCTTATGTTAATGAGCGTTGGATTGGAGGAACAATTACCAATTGGGAACAAGTCAGGAAAAATTTGGATAAACTGAAGGAAATGAAAAAGGCAAAAGAGGAGGGAGAATATAAAAAATATACCAAAAAGGAACAAATTTTACTTGATAAAGAAATTAGCCGGCTGGAAAGATTTTATGGGGGGTTGGTAGGTTTAGAAAAGATACCAGAAGTAATTTTTGTTGTTGATGTCAAAAAAGAAGATACTGCTGTTAGAGAGGCAAAGAAAAAAGGGGTAGTAATAATTGGCTTGGTTGATTCAGATTCCGATCCTGATTGGGCCGACTGGGTAATTCCAGGAAATGATGATGCCGTAGGGTCAATTAAGTTTATTGTGGAAAAAATTGGAGAGGCAGTTAAGGAAGGAAAGGAGATAGCAAATAAAATTTCTAATGTCTAATTATTCTAATTGACCTAAATAAATTCCAAGCTCCAAATTCCAATTGGGCATTAAAAAATTGGGAATTATTTAGAAATTAGGTTAATTAGGTTAATTGGAAATTTGGAGATTAAGCAAGATGAAAAAAATAGAGCTTAAGCAAATTAAGGAACTTCGGGAGAAAACCAAAGCTGGTGTTATGGATTGCCGCCAGGCTTTAGAAGAGTGCGGCGGTGAGTTTCAGAAGGCTTGTGAATGGTTGAGAAAAAAGGGAATTGCTTCTGCTGATAAAAGAGCGAGTCGGGAAACGCAAGCTGGAGTGGTTGAAGCTTATGTTCATCCGGATAGCCGAATTGCTTCGGTAGTCGAATTAGCCTGCGAAACCGATTTTGTTGCCAGAAACGATGAGTTTAAAAAATTAGCCCATGAATTAGCGCTGCAAGTAGCAGCAATGAGCCCGGAAAATGTGGAGGAACTTTTAAAACAACCCTGGATAAGAGATGAAAAAATTTCGATTGGCGATTTAATCAAAGAAACCTCCGGCAAGCTGGGAGAAAACATTGTGGTTAAGCGAATTTTCCGTTGCGAGTTGGGAAAGTAATTCTGTATAATAAAGCTATGGACTTTACTGAAACGCGCCAAAAAATGGAGAAAGTTTTTCAAATGCTTGGGGATGATTTGCGGACTTTAAGGGCGGGTGCGGCTAATCCGGCAATGATTGAAAAAATTCAAGTTGAGGCTTACGGCACAAAAATGTCTTTGGTGGAATTGGCAACAATTTCTTGTCCGGGTCCGAGTACTTTGTTGGTTACCCCTTTTGATCTTTCAATTATCAAAAATATTGCCGCTGCTATTTCGGAGCATAAAGAGCTAGGTCTTTTTCCTTCAATAGAGGGAAATGTTATTCACTTACGCGTTCCTTCCTTAAGCGAGGAGCGTCGTCGAGAGCTTGTTAAACTTTTAGGACAAAAACTTGAGGCCGCCAGAATTATGATTCGCCAAATTCGAGGAGAAAAATTAAGAGAAATTCGCGCCGCTGCGGTGGAAAAACAAATTAACGAGGACGAAGAATTTCGGGCAACTCAAGAACTTCAGAAAATCACCGATGAGTATAATCAAAAGATTGAGGAGGCGGGAAAAGCCAAAGAACAAGAGCTTTTAACAATTTAAAATGACGCTACTGCTTTTTTTGTTTATTCTTTCCATTTTAGTTTTGGTCCACGAGGGTGGACATTTTTTGGCCGCCAAAAAAGCGGGGATAAAAGTGGAAGAATTTGGTTTTGGTTATCCACCGCGGATTTGGGCAAAAAAAATTGGCGAAACTGAATATTCGATAAACGCTATTCCTTTTGGGGGATTTGTCCGCCTTTTTGGCGATCCGGCTGAGGGAGAGGTAAAAAAAAGCCGTGATTTTAAGCACAGTTTTTTAGGAAAATCAAAAAAAGCCCGCACTGCTGTAATTTTAGCTGGAGTGGTAGCTAATTTTTTGTTGGGAGTGATTGTTTTTAGTATTGTGTATTCTCTGACAGGAATTCCAAAAAAAAGCGAGCAAATTAAAATCATTGGAATAGCTAAAGACTCTCCGGCGGAAAAATTTGGTTTAAAAGAGGGGGATATAGTATTGGCGGTTGATGATAAAAAAATAACTGAAATGGCCGAATTTACCAAATTAATCAGCGAGAAAAAAGGAAAAGAAGTCAAACTACTGATTAAAAGAGAGAAGGACAACCCTTGTTTAGAAAAAGTTCTTGGGGGTGGGGCGGGATTTAGTTGTCAGGATGGTAATTTGCTTTTTTGGCTTGTGCCTCGGGAAGCACCGCCAGAAGGAGAAGGGCCTTTGGGGGTAGTGGTTAGTGATATAGAAATTGTCAAATATCCTTTTTGGCAAATGCCTTTTCGGGGAGCAGTTGAGGGGGTTAAAGAAGCTTTTGCTTGGGGTTGGATGATTGTCCTTTCTTTGAAAAAAATGGTTGGGGATTTGGTTTTTCAGGGGGTTGTTCCTAAAGATGTTGCCGGGCCGGTGGGGATTTTTCAGGCAACGGGAATGGTTGCTAAAACGGGGATTTTAAATATTTTACAATTTTTGGGAATTTTATCAGTTAATTTAGCGGTTTTAAATATTTTGCCTCTGCCGGCACTGGATGGGGGACGTTTGGTTTTTATTGGCTATGAGCTGATTTTTCGCCGCCGACCAAAACCATCTTTAGAGCATTGGATAAATACCATTGGGATGACACTGTTGATAATCTTGCTGATTTTGGTGACAATAAATGATATTAAAAGAATTTTGAATTTGTTTTGAGTTTTAAGCTGTGGGTCCTATTTCTTCGGAGTGAATTTCTTCCAAACCACTTAATCTTTCTTCATGATCAGAAACTTGATGGCTAATAATTGTTTGTTCGTCTCGAATAGCAGAAAGTTCTCCCATCAGTTCATCCATTTTAGAAAAAAATTCATCTTTGGTGGGTAAAAGCCTGATTTTTTCTTCAAGTTTTTCTTCGATTACTTTTTCAATTTCTTCTAAATCTTCTTGGGTAAGCATGATCCCATTAAACTACTTTTGAAAATTGTTGTCAAGGAGGGTTTTTGCTATAATTGTCTTATGCGGTTTTCCCAGCTTTTTGGAAAAACAACCAAAACTTTACCTGCCGACGCTAAAATAGCTTCCCATAAGTTTTTATATAAAGGTGGATTTATTCGCCGAATTTCTACCGGAAGGTGGGCATTTTTGCCGTTGGGAATGAGAGTTTGGGAAAAAATTTATAAAGTCATTGATGAGGAAATGAAAGCTATTGGTTGCCAAAAATTGGTAGTGCCGACCCTCCATCCGATTGAAATTTGGCAGACTACCAATAGAGATAAAGCTTTTGGTGAGGAGATGCTGGTTGTTTCTGACCATCATGGAGCCACTTTTGCCATTGGAGCAACAGCGGAGGGAGTAATGTTAGAACTGGTAAAGATGTTTCGTCCTTCTTATAAAGATTTACCAATTTTAATTTACCAATTTTCCCAAAAGTTTCGTGATGATAAGCGGCCGCGAGGAGGAATTATGAGAGTAAGGGAGTTTATGATGAAAGATGCTTATAGTTTTGCAGCAACAGAAAAACAAGCGTTGGAAGTTTATTGGAAGTTTTACGAAGCTTATTTAAGAATTGCCAAAAAGCTAGATTTGCCAGTAATTCCGGTTGAGGCTGATTCTGGAGCCATTGGTGGCTCCCTTTCTCATGAATTTCAAATAGAATCTGCCGATGGTGACCAGACATTTTTTGTTTGCGATAATTGCGGCTATGCGGCCAACATTGAAAAAGCAGAATTTGAAAGAGTACCGATAAATCCTCAAGAAAAAATTCAGCCCTTCCGAATTATTCCTCAGCCGGAGTGGGTTTGTACAATGGAAGACAATGTTAAGCATTATAAAGAGCCCTTATGGCGCTATTTGAAAAATGTCGTTTATTTCGCGCCCGCAGGCGAGAAACAAGGTTCTGGCGAGCGAAGCGAGCCAGGTTCTTACAAGGACGAAAAAGGGAAAATTTATATCGCTTCTTTGCGGGGTGATCAAAATGTTTCCGAGACAAAATTAAAAAGAGCGCTGGGAGTAAGTACTCTTCTGCCGGCAGATGACCAAGATTTAGCAAAAATTGGTACCAAACCGGGATATGTTCATTCATGGGGAATAAAAGGAGTCACTTATATTGGAGATTTGGGTTTGCCAATGGTTAGAAATTATATTGGGGGTCAAAAAGAGGAAACTACTGACTCTATAAATGTTAATTATGGCCGGGACTTTTCCTATAAAATTTTGGCAGATATTGCCGAGGCAAAAGATGGTGATTTATGCGCCCGCTGTAAAAAAGGTCATCTTCACCAAAAAACCGGTTTTGAATGGGGACATTGTTTTAAGCTGGATTTTGTTTATAGTAAGCCTCAAAATGGCTATTTTATTGATAAATCGGGCAAGCAAAAATTACTTTGGATGGGTTCTTATGGAATTGGTATTGAAAGGACAATGGCTTGTTTGGTGGAAGCCCATCATGATAAAAGGGGAATAATTTGGCCTGAGGTAGTGGCGCCGTTTAAAGTACAACTTATAAATTTAAAATCCAAAAACCAATCCGCTAACTGGCGGACAAAATCCAAAATAAATTCAAAATCAAAAATTAAAAATTTAAAGAATTTTGCTGATAAGGTTTATGAAGAGTTGATAAAAGCGGGGATGGAGGTTCTGTATGACGACCGGGAAGATGTTTCGGCTGGAGAAAAGTTTGCCGATGCGGATTTGATTGGATGTCCGGTGCGGTTGGTAATTTCCGAGAAAACAGGGGATAAGATTGAATGGAAAGAGAGAGGCAGGAAAAAAACTAAATTATTATCTTTACAGCAATTACTTAATTTAGTCCATTGACAATTTTTCCCGATCGGGATATTTTGTCAATTTTATACCCCAAAGAAATCTCTAAAAGGTTGGTCGTTTTCGATTCTAATAACTGTAAAAATGTTTACATATTTGTCTATTCCTAAATATTCCTTAAGAAATTCAATTTCTTTTTCGCAGGGATAGGCATGAAGAAAAACACTTTTTTGGAGAGGATAAAATTTCCATATTGTAAGGTAATAGCGAAAAATTTTTCTTTGGAAAGAAAAATGTTCAGGAATATCGTAACTGACTAAATACCATTTACCATCCCAGACTGGAGGTTTTTTGATTTCTAATTCATCAAAAGCAAACTTAAGAATTTTTTGTTTTCCTTTTTCAGTAATTTTGACGATTTCGTATTTTCCGTCGTGAGCTACTTCTACTAACTTTTCTTTTTGAAGGCGGGCGAGCGTTCGTTTAAGATAGGGAATATTAAATCTTTTGTAAGCAACTTCATCTTCTTTAAAAATTTTTTTAAATGAACGGGGAAGATTTGGAGCTACCAAAGAAGTGCTGAGAAAAAACCCAGCGGCAACTAACTGAAGAACCTCTTTTGCCTTGAGGAACTTTTCTTCGGTAATTTTTCTTTCTATTTGGCGAGTAAGAGTTTTAGCTAGTTCTTCTATTTTTTCGTCCTTTAAGGCGTTAATATTTGGAGATTTGGTTTTAAGTTTCCCTTTTGTTGTTGACATTTATTGACATTTTATCCCGATCGGGACATTTTGTCAATGGTTGAATTTTCTTTAGGAGGATGATATTTTAGAAAGGAAATGAAAAAGTAAAAGGGAAATGGAAAAGTGACCCCAAAATTGTAGTGATTGGGAGTGGGAGAGGAAGTTATTTAGAAAAAGCAGTTTTGAATCTGATAGAATAATTTTTATGAAAAAAATTATTACCCATGTTAATCCTGATTTGGATGCAGTAGCGGCGGTTTGGGTAATTAAAAGATTCCTTCTTGGTTGGGAAGAAGCCGAGGTGGATTTTGTCGAGGCAACCGCTGATGGGGAAAAAATTCCGGGAGTAGATAGCGACCCGGAAGTTTTGTATGTTGATGTTGGTCGAGGAAAGCTAGACCATCATCAAGTCAATGATTATCTTTCGGCAACAAGACTCTGTTGGGATTATGTTTTAGAACAAAGAGAGCATCGTCCACTTAAGGAGATTGAGGAAAAAGCGGGTGAAAGACTTGTAGAAGTAGTTACCCAAATTGATAATGCTAAAGATTTAAGCTGGAAAGAGGTAGGAGAAACTCGTTATTATTTTTACTTACATATTTTAATCGATGGCCTGCGGGGATTGGGGGAAAGCGACCAACAGGTTTTGGATTTTGGTTTTAGAGGTTTAGAGGCGGTTTTTCTGACTTTAAAAAATAAAATTCGCGCTGAAGAAGATTTGAAAAATGGAAAAGAATTTCAAACTAAGTGGGGGAAAGCAATTGCTTTAGAATCGGCAAACAAGCGAGTTTTATGGGAAGGAGAGATTCAGGGTTTTGTGATTGTGGTAAAGAAAGATCCTAAAAATGGGGCAGTTCAGATTTATTCTCGACCCGATTCCAAAGTTGACTTAACTGAAGCCTGGGAAAAATTTAAAAAAATTGATCCTTTGGCAGATTGGTTTTTACATGCTAGTGGTAAACTTCTTCTTAACGAATCATCGGTAAACCCTAATATGCAACCAACAAAATTAACGATTGAGCAAGTAATTGAGATCTTAAAAAGTTAGTTTTTCTGTAGTATAATAGAATTTGGATTTTGTTATTTGAAATTTGAAATTTCAAAAAGAAGGGGGTGTTATGAATAAATGGCAACCGTTGTTAGAAAAGCTCCGGGAGAATCGGACGAAAGTCTTATTGCCAAATTTCGGCGTAAAGTTTTGGCGGATAATATTTTATTGGAGCTTAAGGAGAGGGAATTTTATAAACCGCCTTCCTTAAAAAGAAAAGAAAAATTAACTGCTTTGAAACGTCGAAAATGAATCTTGAAGAAAAAATTCGTTCCGATTTAAGCCAAGCCTTGAAAGAGAAAGATACTCTTAAAGTGTCGACATTACGGTTTTGCTTGGCAGAAATTCGTAATTTTTGGCTGCAAAAGCAAAAAGAATTAACCGAAGAGGATATTTTAGAGGTAATTCGCCGGCAGGTAAAATTAAGAAAAGAAGCAGTTGAGGCATATCAAAAAGGTGGCAGAAATGATTTAGCTGAAAAAGAGGGGAAAGAATTAGAGATTTTGAGTAAATATCTTCCTCTACAGTTAAGCCTCCAAGATTTAGAAAAAATAATTAGAGTTACAATTTCTGAAATTGGCGCAGCCGGTGCGGGAGACTTTGGAAAAGTAATGGGAGCAGTGATGTCCAAAGTTAAAGGCCAAGCCGAAGGTTCCACTGTTGCTAGTGAGGTGAAAAGGATTTTGGGAAAGGGAAAATAAAAATTTTTTGAATTTTGAATTTGGAATTTGGAATTTTCCGTTGATATATTTTGTATCTATTAAGTTATAATTGACAGACTCCAATGTTTTTTATTAATCTTGTCTTTGTAGACAGAAAAACAATTAGGGCATTAAATAAAAAGTATCGGAAGATTAACAAACCAACAACCGTTTTAAGTTTTTATTATGGAAAAGAAGGGGCAGGCATTCCACTGGGAGAAGTTTTTATTTGTTTGGAAGAGGCCAAAAGGCAAAAAATAAAATTGGAGGAATTAATCCCTCATGGCGTTAACAACATTTTATCTGAAATATCGACCACAGAATCTCGCCGAATTGGACTTGAAAGAGGTTAGAGAGGGGTTGTTAAGAATTGCTAGATCGGGAAAATTTCCCCATGCTTTGTTGTTTGCCGGACCAAAAGGAATAGGAAAAACTTCTGCTGCCAGAATCTTTGCCAAAGTTGTTAATTGTCAAAATTCTAAAGATGGTGAACCGTGTAATAAATGTGACGCTTGCCGGGAAATTACTAAAGGAACAGCAATGGATTTGATTGAGATTGATGCTGCTTCTAATCGGGGAATTGATGATATTCGGGCTTTACGGGAAACAATAAAACTTTCTCCGGTAAAACTAAAATACAAAGTTTATATTATTGATGAAGTTCATATGTTAACCCTGGAAGCTTTTAATGCTTTACTTAAAACTCTTGAAGAACCACCAGAACATGCTATTTTTGTTTTATGCACGACTGAGCCAGATAGATTACCGGAAACGATAATTTCTCGCTGTATGCGTTTTAATTTTCGTAAGGCAAAAAAGGAAGAAATAATTCAGGGTCCATTAAAAAGAGCAGTTAAAAACGAAGGTATAAAGGTAGAAAAAGGAGTTTTGGAACAAATTGCCAAAGCCGCTGGCGGAAGTTTCCGTGATGCCCATAAAATTTTGGAAGAACTTGCCGCCGGAGGAAAAAAGATTAGTTTAAAACAAGCAAAGGAGCTTTTGGGACAAATTGAAGAATTTTCTCCGGAAAAACTTTTGCCGTTTTTGGATAAAAAAGACGCTAGGGGAGCCCTTAAAGAAATTGCTCGAATTGTGGAGGGGGGAGTTGATTTAGAGAACTATACTCTCAGGCTTTTAGAAATTTTACGGAAGGGATTATTGGAAAAAATGGGAGTAGAAGAAGAATCTGTTGAGGAATTGAAAAATTTTGATGTTTCCCAAATTAAAATTTTGATTTCTCTTTTCTCTCGGGCTGCCGGGGAATTACGTTTTTCTCCCATTCCTCAACTGCCTTTGGAATTGGCAGTGGTTGAGTGGTGCGGAGATGAAATATCAAACCCGCCTGCTGGATGGGCGGGTGTCAAATCTCAAACCTCAAATCTGAAAAAGAAAAATTCTTTATCCCAATCTCAAAATTCGGACTTCAAACCTCAAACATCAAACATCAGGCAAATAGAGGAGAAATGGCCGGAAATATTAACTAAAATTAAACCCCAAAACCATTCGGTTGAAGCTTTTCTGAAAGCAACTAGACTTAAAGATTTTCAAAACGGTTGGTTGACGTTGGAAGTTTTTTATAAATTCCATAAGGAAAGATTAGAAACGGAAAAATGCCGCCGAATAGTAGAAGAAACCGTAGAAAAAGTAATCGGAGTTCCGGTAAAACTAAGATGTATCTTGGGAGAGAAAAAAAATAACTCAACAATTAAACAATTAAGTAATGAAAATGAAACAGACATCTTAGAGGTTGCAAATGAAATTTTTAATGGTAAAATGAATTAGAGATTATAGAAATTTAGGAGTATATAAAGGAGAAAAAATGGTTTTTGATAAATTTCGTCAACAATTAGGTCAGCTTGGTGATTTAAAAAAAATGCGCGACCAGGCAATCCAAATTCAACGGCAATTAGCTGGGGAAGAAGTAATAGTAGAAGAACAAGGAGTGAAAATAGTAATTACTGGGGATCAAAAAATAAAAGAAGTTTCTATTCAAGGAATTTCTAATCAGATTTTAATTGATGTTTTAAATAAGGCAATTCGTCGCTCTCAAGAACTTGCTGCCAAAAAACTTCAAGAGATTAGTGGGGGGCTGTCGGGGTTTTTGGGAAAATAAAACAATAATGTTAAAATTTTTAGTATGATTATTCCCAAAGCAATTAGAAAATTAGTTGAGAATTTTGAAAAACTTCCTGGAATTGGACCAAAAACCGCTGCTCGTTTAACTTTTTATTTACTTCATGTGCCCCAAAAACAACTTGATGAATTTTCTGAGGCGGTTGCCGCGCTAAAAAAAAATACGGTTTTGTGTTCAATTTGCTTTAATGTTTCCGAAGCTGATCCGTGTCCGATTTGTACTGACCAAAACCGAGATAAATCAATAATTTGTGTTGTTTCCCAACCACTGGATGTGTTAGCAATAGAAAAAGCGGGAAACTTTAGGGGAGTTTATCATGTTTTGCATGGATTAATTAACCCTTTAGAAAATATTGGTCCGGACGAATTGCGGATTAATGAATTGATTAATCGAATCAAAAATTCACCCGTCTCGGTTAAGGAGTTGATTTTGGCAACTAATCCTACAATGGAAGGAGAGGCAACGGCGATGTATATTGCAAACGAAGTTCGCAAAATCCAAAATCCAAAATCCAAAATCCAAATTACTAGATTGGGGCAGGGGTTGCCAACCGGGGGAGATTTGGAGTATGCTGATGAAATGACACTGGTAAAAGCCCTGGAGGGAAGAAGGGAATACTAGATAAAAATCCAAATTTCAAAATCCAAAATCCAAAATATAAATAAAATGGAGAAGAAGATTAAATGGTAAAAGTAATCGCTCAAAATGTGGCGCAACAATTAAAACAACTTGGGGAGGATGTTTTTGAAACGGCAAAAACACAGCCGCAAGAATTGGCGGGGAAAGTTTTAGAGCAGATGGGAGGGGGAAGTTCGTCTTCTTCTGGCGGTCAAAAAACGCCTCAAGTTAGCGATGAGGCAAAAAAATTGGCGGAAATGAAGGCAGTAGATGAGGAAAAAAGTAAGCAATTGGCGGGAAAAATAGTGAAAGAATTAGAAGAAGAAATTGAAAAATGGCGAAGAATGAGAGAGGAGCAGCTAAAGACCAGACGTCAACAAGAGCAACAAGAGAAAGAAAAAAAACAAGAAACAGCGCCATTAATAGAGCCTTCAAATAAACCGAAAAGAGGATTATTTGGTTTTTGGGGCCGGCGTGCTCAGCGCGCCCAACAGCAAGCCCAGCCAGAAATGGTAGGAAGGAGGGTAGGTGGATGAGTATAAAGGAAGAAAAAATAAGCTCTGTTCCTAATATCGAAGAATTTGATAATGCAGCAAGAATTCTTTCTAGTCTAATGATAGAGGACATTTCTCTTTCTTTGGAATCTTTAAGGTTGGTATTGAAAGAAAGTTTTCCTAATCTTTCCGAGGATCAAATAAATGAATTAGTAAAAACTTTTTCTAAAAACGGAGGAAATATCAATGAGCGAGTTAGTTAATAAAGAAATTATAAACGAGGAGAAAGCAAAATTAGCTTTTAGAAATTACCATCAGGCATTACAGTATGTAAACTCAGTAAAAGGAGAAATTAATCATACCGTGGTTTGGAGGATTCATTCCCTTTGTATAAGTGGGCTTTTACCAGAAAGTGCTACTGGAAAATATAGGACTATGAACGTAGGTATTAGTCGTTCTAGTAGAACTCCTCCTCACTGGGAAAGAGTAGGAGATTTAATGGATAATTTTCTTAAAGATTTGAATAGTCGTTTAGATAAATGCAGTAGGAGTTTAAATGATTTGCCTTGTTTAATAGAGACGATTGCTTTTGCTCATTATGTTTTTGAAAGAATTCATCCTTTTGAAGATGGAAATGGTAGGGTAGGAAGATTACTTTGTGATTTAATAGCTAAAAGGTTTAGAATAAGACCTATGATTATTTGGCCGCCGGAAAGAGAAAAATACATAGAAGCTTTAGAGGCAGTTAATCGCTCTGGAAATTTGGCCCATTTAACTCTTTTTTTAGCAAATAAATTTTTAGAACGATATCCGGAAAATGATTTTGGAAACAACAGAAATATCCGAAACACTTTACAAGAAATAATTGAAGAACAAGAAGAAAAAATAGAAAATCAAGAAAATATGAGGAAAGAAACTGAGGTTTGGGGAGGTTTTGCCAATCCTTGTTTTGAATAATAAAGTAATATTAAAATAAAAAATAAAAGATGGTTGAATTCTATAACACCCTAACCAGAAAAAAACAAATTTTTCAGCCGATTAAAAAAGGGGAGGTAGGGATTTATTCCTGCGGACCAACAGTTTATTGGAACCAACATATTGGTCATATGTATGCTTATAGCCAATGGGATGTTTTGGTGAGATTTTTACGCTGGGAAAGATATAAAGTGAAATGGGTAATGAATATTACCGATGTGGGCCATTTGACTTCGGATGAGGATACGGGTGAAGACAAAATGGAAAAGGGAGCGAAAAGGGAGGGGTTGACAGTTTGGCAAATTGCCGATAAATATATTACCCAGTTTTTAGAAGGCATGGATTTACTTAATATTTCCCGGCCTGATGTTTTGTGTCGGGCAACTGAACATACTCCTCAGCAGATTGAATTAATTAAGTTAATCGAGAAAAATGGATTTACATATAAAACAAAAACCGGTTTGGTTTTTGATACTTCTAAATTTCCTGATTATCCAAAGTTTGCCCGTTTGAATTTAAAAAAACAACTTCCGGGAGCGCGCTTAGAAGTCGATCCAGAAAAAAAATCACCTTGGGATTTTTATTTGTGGATTTATGGAAGACCAACTCATATTATGCAATGGGAATCACCGTGGGGAAGGGGATTCCCCGGCTGGCATATTGAATGTACGGCGATGTCCACCTATTATTTAGGTTCTCAATTTGATATTCATACTGGAGGAAAAGATCATATTCCTATTCATCATACTAATGAGATTGCCCAAGGATATGGCGCTTTTGGCCGGCAAACCGCTAATTTTTGGCTTCATAATGGAATGTTAACGGTAAAAGGAGAAAAAATGAGTAAAAGTTTAGGGAATATTTATACAGTTCAAGATTTAGTAGCCAAAGGTTATCATCCGCTGGCTTTTCGCTATCTAATTTTGAATTCTCATTATCGAAAGGGTTTAGATTTTACCTGGGAGGCGCTTGAGGGAGGACAAAAAGCTTATTTTCGCTTGCTTGATTTTGTTCATCGGTGGCGGGAAGAGGAGAGAGAAATTGGCAGGAAAGACGAGAAGGGTGAAGAAAAATTTAAAAATCAGTTTCGGAAATTTTTAGAGGATGATTTAAACATTCCTGCGGCTTTATCGTTAATATGGGATTTAACTAAATCATCACTTTCTTTATCAAGTAAATTAAATTTGATTTTTGATTTTGATAAAGTTTTGGGGTTAAAATTAAAAGAGGAGACAGAGAAAAAGATTAAAGTTCCTAAAGAAATTTTGAAATTGGTTGAGAGGCGAGAGGAATTACGACGACAAAAAAAATGGTTCGAGGCAGATGAAATTCGTCAGGAAATTGAAAATAAGGGATGGAGGATTAAAGATACAATTAAAGGTCCAGAATTATTGCCTGTTTAATTATTTAAATTATTAATTTTAATTAATTAAATTAATAGGTTGAAAAATGACTAAAAAAATATTTTTGTTTCTCTTTTTAATATTTATTTTTCCTTTTTATACTTTTGCTCAAGAGTTTAATTTTAATCGGGCTTTTTCTGATTATCTTTATAACCTTAATTTATACCGTCAAGCATATCAAGAATATATTCCCGCTCGAGAATCTTATTTGCGATATAAAACTTTAAATAGTAAAACAACCGCACTGGAAAAAACTTTAAAAATGGTTCAGCTAAGGGATGAAACAATGAGGACATATTTAATTGCCATAAAAATGAAGATGGCAGAAATTTCCGGAATTTCTCCATCTGAACAAGGTTTATTTAATTTAAAACTCGACAACGAAGCAAATTGGTATTTAGCTCATAAAGAAGAACTTTCAAGCGCCGGCACATTGGAGGACTTAATTGATTTAGCACATAAAGCAGAAGAAAGATATTACCAAGAAACAGAAGTTTTAATGTATCAAGCTCTTCATAAAATTCTGTTAGGGAAAGAAACAACTTTAAAAGAAAAAATTATAAGTCAAATTGAAGCTATAAGAGAAAGATTAAAAGAAATAAAGGCCAACGGCGATAAAGATGTTTTTTTGCCAGAGCGCTGGCTTTTAGAAACAGAAAATCGCTTGCTTAGATTTGAAGAAAAAATTTTTTCTTCCAAAGAAGCTATAAACAGGATAGGAGAACCTACTTTGAAAGATAAAGCACAAATTTATAAAGAAGCCCAATTAAACCTAGAAGAAGCCCATCAGTATTTAAAGGAAGCAAATCGTTATTTAAAAGAAGTAATTAGGGAGGTAAAAACTGCCGATGGAAATTATTGACCAAGATTTTGAAAAAATTTTGCCTATAGAGGAAGAGCCCAAACAAAAAATACTTCCCAAAAAGATTATATTTTTGGGAGGATTGCTATTGTTATTTTTATTAATTTTAATATTAATATCTTTAAATTTAAAACAAAAACACTCTTTTTCTGATGTTTTTCCAACGCCAACTCCCACCCCAACCCCCACTTTAATTGAAGAGATTACTAATCCTTCTTTTTATGCTACCGATAGCGCTATTTTAAAGATAGAGGAAGAGTTAAAAAAGATTGAGCAAGAACTAGATTCTACCGACCTTAAAGAGAGTAGCCTTAATTTGCCGGTTTTAGACTGGGAAGTAAAGTTTTAGTTTTGAAATTTTTTAGTTTTGGTGTATGATTAAATAAAAGTGAAAAGGGGTAAAATTAATCTAATTATTTTATTGAGTTTGATTATTACTATTGCTTCTTTGGTAGTCATAACTTGGGTGGTAATTAGTTTTAATATTGGTAGGAGGCAAGTTCCTAAGAATTTAATAACCCCTAAAGAGGTTTCTCCAAAAGGAACATCTCCAAGTGAGGTTTTAAACAAAAAATCTTTTTATTCAGGAAAAAAAATTAATTTAAAAGGAAGAGTGGTAGAAATACCAGTAGTTTGCCAAAAAAAAGAGTGTCCTTCTGATGATGCCTGTTGTGGTTGTCCTTGGGAAAGAAATATCGCTCTTTTAGATGAAAAAAGTGTTTTAACTTTCCAAACAAAAGAAAGATTTCTCCTTTTGGATAAAGAGGGAAAAAGTTTCTGTCAACGAAAAAAAGGAAGTTGCCGCTATGAATGTGGGGATTGGAAAATAGGTGGAATTTATGAGGTTTATGGAGAGTTTTGGGCAGAATCTCCTCCGCCAGGTTGGGGTAAATCGCTGGATTTTTATTTTAAAGTAGAGGATAAAAAATTATCAAAAACTTTAGGATTAGGTAGTAGAATTAATTTTTTAATTCAAGACATTAAAAATTTAGTTAGAAATTTAAAAACTTCCGGCGAATATGTTTTGCCCTAAAAATGAGTTTAGAAGTTGGGATAGTTGGTTTACCAAATAGCGGAAAGTCAACTTTATTTAACGCTTTGTTAAAAAGACAACAGGCACTGGTGGGGAATTATCCTTTTACCACCATTGAGCCGAATGTAGGAATAGTGGAAGTTCCTGATGATGATTTGATTGCTTTGGTTGATTTGATTAATCCGGAAAAGGTTGTTCCGGCAACAGTGAAATTTATTGACATTGCTGGTTTGGTAAAAAATGCTCATCAGGGGGAAGGTTTGGGAAATAAGTTTTTGGCAAAAATTAGAGAAGTTGATGCTATTGTTCATATAATTCGCGGGTTTGAAGCGGCTGATGTTCCTCATTTTTACGGAAATATCGATCCAAAAAGGGATAAGGAAATTGTTGATTTAGAGTTAGAGTTGGGGGGGATCAAAAAACCTACTTTATATGTTTTAAATGTCTCTTCTGATTCTTATTCCAGGAGTGGCAATATGAAGACACTCCAGGAGTGTCTGGTGGTGGTAAATGCGAAGACGGGGGAGGGAGTAGACCGGCTAATAAAAGCCGCCTATGATTTATTGGGGTTGATTACTTTTTACACAATCAAGGGGGGGAATGAAGTGACTGCTTGGGCTTTGAAATCTGGCTCAACCGCCCTTGAGGCGGCAGGAAAAGTCCATACAGATATGGCAAAAGGATTTATCAAAGCAGAAGTAGTTCCAGTAGGGGAGCTTTTAAAAATTGGGGGCTGGACAAAAGCTAAAACCTTAGGTAAAATTGCCTTAGCAGGTAAAGACTATATAATTAAAGACAAAGAAGTAGTTGAATTTAAATTTAATTTATAGTATATTTTGGGAAGTCGAAAATGAGAGATTATGAGTTAACTTTGGTTGTTTCTCCGGATTTAATTCCAGAGAAACAAAAAGAGCAATTAGAAAAAATTAAAAAAATAATTAGCGGATTAAAAGGTGAGGTTAAGAAAACTGAAGAATGGGGAAAGAAACAATTAGCATACCCCATTAAGAAAAGCGAAATGGGGTATTATTTTTTGTGGGAAATTCAATTGCCGGAAAAATTTCTTGCTGATTTTAATCAAAAGCTAAGAATAGAGGAAGGATTATTACGTTATTTAATTGTTAAAATAGAAAAACGCCGGAAAGATAAAGAGGGCGCAATAAAAGGAGGTAAAAAACATGGCTCAACGCTCGCTCAATAAAGTTCAACTTATAGGGAATTTAACCCGAGACCCAGAGTTGAGATATACTCCGCAAGGAACGGCAGTTTGCACTTTTGGTTTGGCAACAAACCGGAGTTGGGTAACAGAATCCGGGGAAAGGAAGGAAGAAAGCGAGTTTCATCGAGTTGTTGCCTGGAACAAACTTGCTGAGCTTTGTTCCCAACTTTTGTTTAAGGGAAGAAAAGTCTATGTTGAGGGTCGGTTGCAAACTCGACGTTGGACAGCTCCTGATGGTAATCAGCGACAGGTAACCGAAGTAATAATAAGCGACATGATGATTTTAGACTCTAAAAGAGCGTCAGAAGAAGGTGCAGAGCCAGAAATTCCTGAGGAAACTCCGGCAGTAGAAGTTCCTCCAGAAGAAGCCCCGCCAATAGCGGATACTGTCGAGGAGGAAACGAAAAATGTCAGTTTACCACCGACAAACGAAAAGGCTAATTCTAGTTCTTCGAAAGAAGAATTAGACAATACTCAGGAAGATAAAGGGGAAGTTAACCCCAATGACATCCCTTTTTAAATTATGAAGAAAAAAAGTAGTTTAAGAGAAAAAAAGTGCTTTTTTTGTCAGGGAAAGATTGTTCCTGACTATAAAGAGCCAGCAGTTTTGTCTCGATTTATTTCTGAACGGGGAAAAATTATTCCTCGTAATCGAACTGGTATTTGTGCTAAACACCAGAGGGCTTTAGCGAGAGAAATTAAGAAAGCACGCTATTTAGCCCTACTTCCTTTTGTTGCTCGGGTGTGATATTTTTAAAATAAATGAAAACGCGTCTTGCCCAAATAAGATTTTTATTTTTTTGTCTTTTTTTAATTTTTATTTCTGGATTTTTTGGTTATAAACTAGGTAGGGGAGAGATAAATTTTCTTCAGAAAAAATCTCCTGGTTTAGAAGTTAATTTTTCTAATCCTAAAGATTTAGATTTTTCTTTATTTTGGGATGTTTGGCAAAGATTAGAAGAATCTTTCCTAGATAAAAAGGCTTTAAACTCTCAAAATATGTATTGGGGGGCAATAAAAGGAATGGTTGACTCTCTGGGAGATCCTTACACTGTTTTTTTACCACCCTCTGATAATAAACAGGCAAAAGAAGATTTAAGCGGCGAATTTGAAGGAGTAGGAATTCAACTTGGTTATAAAGATAGTCAGCTATCCGTAATTGCGCCTTTAAAAGGAACGCCAGCTTACGCCGCGGGAATAAAAGCCGGGGATTTAATTTTAAAAATTGATGATAAAGAGACGACGAATGTAACCCTACCTGAGGCGGTAAGGCTTATTAGGGGTCCTAAAGGGACAAAAGTAAAATTAACTTTAATTCATGAGGGTGAAAAAGAACCTTACGAAACAGTCATTGTTCGTGATAAAATTACAGTTCCTTCAGTTGAGTTGGAGTTTGTTGATAATGTAGCTCATCTGAAATTAACAAGATTTGGTGATAAAACAGGGGAAGAGTGGGAAAAAGCCGTGGATAAAATTCTTGAAAAAAGTAGGGTAAAAGGAGTAATTCTTGATTTGCGAGACAATCCTGGGGGATATCTTTCGGGAGCGATTTTTATTACCTCTGAGTTTTTAGATAAGGGGGTAGTTGTTCAACAAGAGGGAGCTTCGGGAATAAAAGAAACTTTTTCAGTAAATCGTCAGGGAAAGTTAACTAAAATAAAACTAGTGGTTTTAGTAAATGAGGGAAGTGCTTCGGCTTCAGAAATTGTTGCCGGGGCCTTACAGGATTATGGGCGAGCAAAAGTTCTAGGTGTTAAAACTTTTGGTAAAGGAACAATTCAAGAAGCTCAGGACCTGAAAGATGGAGCGGGATTACACGTCACTACTGCTCGTTGGCTTTTGCCAAAAGGTCGGTCGATAGCTGAAGAAGGGATTACTCCTGATATTGAAGTTAAGGACGAACCAAAAACTGAAGTTGACGAACAACTGGAAAAGGCAATAAAATTAATTTAGTCAATTATGAGTAAATTTAAGCGCTTTTTAACCGGTGTTGCTGTAGGTTTGGTTATTTTAGCCTCGGTTTTAGGTGGGGCAATTTCCGAAAGGCTTTTTGGTTATAAAATTTTGGATAATTTTTTTCCTTCGCGCCGGGAAGAAGGTTCTCACCCTAGTGTTACCCAACAAAGGATATTAACAGAAGAGTCTGTAGTAATTGAGGTAGCGGAAAAAGTTTCTCATTCGGTAGTGACAGTGGGGATAACAAAAACCCAAAGAGTTTTGGATTTATTCGATTGGGATCCGTTTATGGATCCTTTTGGTTTTTTCCGCCAGCCCCAGAGTAAAGAGCAAAAAATTCAACGAGATATTGGGTCAGGTTTTATTGTTTCCGCTGATGGTTTGATAGTTACCAACAAGCATGTAGTTGCTGACACCCAGGCAAAATATCGGATAATTACCAAAGACGATAAAGAATATGAGGTAAAAAAAATTTATCGGGATCCAGTAAATGATTTAGCAATTTTAAAAATTGACCCCGACGTTACGTCGGGGTCAAAGCCAGTAGAACTTGGAGATTCAGATAAACTTAAAGTTGGTCAATTTGTGATTGCTATTGGGACCGCTTTAGGTCAGTTTCGGCATACAGTTACCACCGGCGTAATTTCTGGTTTAGGTCGGGGAATTACTGCCGGTTCACCCTTTGAAGGATATGTTGAAAGGCTGGATAATGTCATTCAGACCGACGCGGCGATTAATCCGGGAAATTCTGGGGGGCCACTTTTAAATTCCGCCGGTCAGGTGATTGGAGTAAATGTGGCGGTTGCGGCTGAAGGACAAAATATTGGCTTTGCTTTACCAATTAATTTAGTTAAGGAGTCACTGGCTAATTTTGAAAAAACAGGGAAATTTGAGCGACCATTTTTAGGTGTTCGCTACCGAATGATTAGTCAGGATTTGGCACTTCTGAATGATGTTCCCCAGGGAGCTTATGTGGTTGAGGTTGTTGAAAACTCGCCTGCAGATAAGGCAGGAATAAAAGAAGGTGATATTATTACTAAGTTTGATGGTCAACCAGTAAAAGAAAAAGAGGGAGGATTAGCAAAATTAATTGCTCAAAAGAAAGTAGGGGAGAGTGTTAAATTAACAATTTGGCGCGACGGTGAACAAAAAGAATTTACTGCTATTTTAGAGAAAACTAAGGAATAATTTTTTCTAAATGGCCGTCGACTATTTCTTCTAGATTATAAAAAGATTTTCCTCGGCGATGGTCGGTAACTCGATTTTGGGGGAAATTATAAGTGCGGATTTTTTCTGCTCGCATTCCTCGGCCGATAACTGAGCGATAACCAGCGACTGTTTGTTCTTTTTTTAATTCTTCTTTTTCCCATAATTTTGCTCGTAAAAGTTGTAGGGCTAACTGACGATTTTTTTCTTGAAAACGCTCTTTTTCGCAGGTTACAACTAGTCCGGTTGGTAGGTGAGTAAGCCTAACAGCGGAGGAGACTTTTTGAACATTTTGCCCTCCCTGAGAAGAGGCTCTATAAAACTCCCATTTTAACTCAGCGGGGTTAATTTTAATCTCTGTTTCTCCAATTTCTGGAAGGACAACAATGGTCGCGGTTGAGGTATGAATTCGGCCGTATCTTTCGGTTTGAGGAATTCGCTGAACACGATGGACACCAGATTCGTTTTTTAGGGAAGAATAAACGTCTGGTCCCTCAATTCTTAAAATTCCATTTCCGATAATTTCTGCTTTCCATCCCTTTTTTTCAGCAAAACGAAAATACATTCGCAACAAGTCATCGGCCCAAATTTTTGCCTCTTCACCACCGACGCCGGGACGAACTTCAATTATGGCAACTTTAGAGTTGAGATTTGACATTAGCAAGCATTTCCTTGAGTGTTTGTGGACGCTGTTTTTCTTTTTCTTCGCCAGTTTTTTTAGAAGTTTTTTTCTTTAGATAAGTATTTGCTTTGGCCTGTTTGGCTTGAAACTTTTCTACTCTTCCTTGAGTATCAACAAATTTCATTTCGCCGGTGAAAAAAGGATGACAGCGAGAGCAAATTTCTACATGAATCTCAGGTAGAGTTGAACCAATAGTAAAAGTATTGCCGCATGTGCAAGTTACTTTTGCATTGGGATAGTATTTTGGATGAATTCCATCTTTCATAAGCTTATATTTTATCACAAACCAAACTCTTTTAGAAGAGCTTCTTGGGGAATAGTCTTTTGTGATTTATTTTCTAAATCTTTAACGGTTACTTCCTCCTTTTGGGCTTCTTCTGGGCCGATAATTACTACCCAACGAATTTTTTGACGGTCAGCATATTTTAGCTGCTTGTCAAGTTTTTCTACTGTTAAATAAAGTTCGGTTTCTACACCGGCATTTCGAAGTCGACGAGCAATCTTTAAAGAGTCTCGATATAAAGACTCTGAAAAAACAGTTACTAAAAATTTAGTAGGGGAGGGATTAATTTTTGGCCATTTTCCGAATTTTTTCAAAACTTCTTCGATTACTTTATCGCCGGTAGCAAAACCTACACCGGGGAGTTTTGGACCGCCGACTACTTCCACCAAATTATCATAGCGACCGCCACCTAAAATTGAGCGAAACTCGCCGGCACGGTCTTGGGCTTCAAAAACAGTGCCAGTATAATAATCTAAACCACGAACTATTTCCGGATCAAATTCTACAAAATCAGCAATTTCTAAATCAGAAAGGGTAGAAAATAAGGCAGTTAGTTCTTCGGATTCATCGGCAAAATCTTTATCAGCAAGAATTCTTTTTAAATCTTTGATTTGAAGCTTTGTAAGACCAATTTCTTTTAGCCATTCTTCCCATTTTTGGGGACTCATTTTTTCTTTTTTATCTATCGCCCGAAAAACTTGAGGGATTAGACGCCGGGGGATTTCTATTAAATCTAGCTTTTCTTCCATTAAGCGGCGATTATTAACTTTAATGACTACTTCTTTTGTCATTAAGCCAACTGCTTTTAGAAATTCAGCAGCTACAGCGATAATTTCAGCATCGGCTTCCGGCGAGTTTACTCCTAAAAGATCCACATCCCATTGATAAAATTCTCTTGTTCTTCCTTTTTGCGGTTTTTCATAGCGCCAACGAGGACCAATGGAAAACCAGCGAATCGGTTTTGGTAAATCTGACTGTTTTTGAGCAATCATTCGGGCTAAAGTGGGAGTTAATTCTGGTCGTAATGCAAGTTTTTCGCTACTTCGGTCGGTAAGAATAAAAGTTTGCTGTTGAACCAACTCCTCTCCTGATTTGGCTGCATATAAAGCTAATAACTCTAAACAAGGACCTTCGTATTCTTGATAGCCAAACCGCCGGCTTACCTCCCGCATTTTTTCAAATAACCATTTTCTAGCGGCTAAATCTTCAGGATAAAAATCCCGAAAACCCTTTACCAGGGGGAATTTAGTTTTTTCCATAGTTTAATGATACCACAAACTATTCTTCAGGGGTAGGGGAGGGGGATAATTTTTGAGTTGGGATTGGCTTTTCTTGGCCTAGGGCTTTTCCAGGAATAACATGAATAATTTTAGCAGTGATTATTTTTTCTTCATTTTCTTTGCGAGTTCCCACAATAATTACTCTATCACCAATTTCAATCGCCGAAAAATCAACCTTTTCTATTTGTGTACCTGCTTTTTTAGTAATAACAGTTTTTTCATTAATAGCGATGGTGTAAGTTAAGCCTCTTTTTTCATTTTTAACTGTAAGAATTTTTTCTTCTTGAGAAATATCAGTTACCCTACCGAAAGTGGTAATTTTTACTGGTGGTTTTGGCTTGGGAATAAGAACAATTCTTTTTGCCTCCAAATTGCTGGTTTCTGTTAAATATCCCATAGCAATACAGTAATTACCAGTTTTAAGATCTTTAAATTCAAGATTTTGTTTATTTCTACCGATAATTTTAGTTTCTGCGCTAACTGTGACTTGGATTTCTTCTTGGTTAGTTTTCAAGGTAAATTCTTGATCGTTAATTTGTTTAATTTCGCCAAAATAAGCGCGGGGGATACCCTGTCTTACTTCTTCAACTCTTTCCCTGACCTTTTCTCTTACCGCTTCTCTAATTTGTTGGATTTTTTGTTCTATTTTTCCCTCAGAAGTTGCCCAATTTTCCCTTTCTTGAAGGGCAGTATTTTCTTGGAGTTTAACTCTTTCCTGAGTCTGAATAGGAGGCGCTGTCTCCGCCAGAACAGGGGAAGAGTTAAAAATTAAAACTAAAAAAATAAAAAGAAAAATGAAAAGTCTTAATATTTGGATTTTGGATTTTGAATTTTGGATTTTCATTTTATATTTCTGCCGTTGAATAAACTATATTTAATGTTTTGCTTGCCTCGTTACCCTCTTTGTCATAGGCATAAATTATGATTTCATTTGCTCCACCCGCCAGCGTGATTTCTGTGTTAAAATTACCGTCTTCGTCAGTTTCAATAATTTTCTCCCCCTCTTCGTAAGTAATGACTAACGTAGCTTGGAGAGAAGTTTTTCCAGAAATATTAACTTTTTCTTTATTAATAATTGAATTATCCTCTGGAGAGGTAATTACGAGGTTTAATTGAGGAAGCGCAGGAGTAGGGGAAAGAATTTTTTCTTCTTCTTGAGTTTGTTGAAAAGGTGATTGCTGTTTTGGAGCCACCTCTTTTAAAGTTTTATTTGCTTTCCAAGCACCAAAAGTAATTACTAAGCCCAAACCAAATCCTATAACAATAGCGAGAAGGACTTCTTTTTTCATTGGCAATATAAATATAGCCTAAGAGTCTTCCCTTGTCAAGGGGAGACTTTTTTGCTAAACTAAAAAAATGGAAATTCAATATTTCGGCGGTTCTTCTTTTAGAATTAAAACTAAAAAAGCAATTTTAGTTACCGATCCTTTTAAAAAAATAGTTGCTGATATTGTTATTATTTCCCGATGCGGTGAAGAAAAAATTAATCCCTTTTTAGTAAAAGGAACGACAAGTCGGTCTTCTCCTTTTATTCTTCCTGGTCCGGGAGAATATGAAATATCTGGAGTTTCGATTTTAGGGAGAAAATGGAAAGAGAGCCTAGTTTATATTATTCAAGCTGAAGATATGCGAATTGCTTTTTTGGGAGATTTTCAAGGAAAATTAAAAGAAGATCAGTTAGAAGAGATTAATGGAGTAGATATTTTGCTTGTTTCTTCTAAAGCAACAGAAGCAGTTAATCAAATTGAACCAAGGATAGTAATTCCAGCAACAGAAAATCCTCAAGAGTTTTTGAAAGAATTTGGAGTAGAGGATTTAAAGCCACTGCCGAGTTTAGTTGTTAATTATCAAAATTTACCAGAAGAAAGGCAGGTGGTAGTCTTAAGTGTCCGAGATTAAAGTTCCTCCCCATTCTGAGGAAGCCGAAGCTTGTGTTTTGGGAGCAATTTTAATCGATAAAGATGCTATTGTAGCGGTAGCAGAATTTTTGCGGCCTGAGCATTTTTACAACGAAAATAATGGTTTTATTTTTCGGGCCCTTTTAGATCTTTACGAGGAAAGAAAACCCATAGATATTGTTACCCTCAGGGATGAGCTTAAAAAAAGAAAAATTTTAACTAAAGTTGGGGGATCTTCTTATTTAGCAAATTTGGTTAACCAGGTTCCTACGGCGGCTCATGTGGAAGAATATGGAAGGATAATTCGGGACAATTATACCAAAAGAGAACTAATTTCTGCGGCGGCAAAAATTAACGAACTTGCTTTTGATGAGGGACAGGAGGCAACGGCGGTTTTAGATAGGGCAGAGCAAGCAATTTTTTCTTTGTCGCAAAAACATCTTCGTCAAGTTTTTTTACCGGTAAAAGAAATTTTGGCGGAGAGTTTTGATAGACTGGATGAGCTTCATAAGACTGCGGGGGGGTTGCGGGGAATACCTACCGGAATTAAGGATCTAGATGATACCTTAGCGGGAATGCAAGATTCGAACTTAATAATTTTGGCTGCCAGACCAGGGTTGGGGAAAACTGCTTTTGCTTTGGGGATTGCTCAATATGTGGCGGTTAAAGAAAAAATTCCTGTGGGTTTTTTCTCTTTAGAAATGAGTAAAGAAGAACTTGTTGATCGGTTGTTGATTGCTCAAGCGGATATTGATGCTTGGAAGCTAAAAACAGGTCGACTTGATGAAGAAGATTTTACTCAGCTTTCAGAGGCAATGGGGGAGTTGGCAGAAGCACCTTTGTTTATTGACGATACTCCGGCTTTGACGGTTTTGGAAATGAGAACAAAGGCAAGAAGATTAATGGCAGAGCATGGTTTAAGATTTCTTGTTGTTGATTATTTACAATTAATGAGAAGTGTTCGTTTACTGGAAAATCGGGTTCAAGAAGTTTCCGAAATTTCTATGGGGCTTAAAAACCTGGCGCGAGAATTAAGAGTTCCGGTGTTGGCAGTTTCCCAGCTTTCCCGCGAGGTGGAAAAAAGAGGAAGGAAAAGACCTCAGTTGGCAGATTTAAGAGAAAGTGGCAGTATTGAGCAAGATGCTGATGTGGTAATGTTTTTATGGCGTGAAGACGAAGAAGATTTGGAAAATGTTGATTTGGAAATTGCCAAACACCGCAATGGCCCTTTACGCCGGATAAAACTTCGCTTCCGCGGCGATAGAATTAAATTCTACGGAACAGAAACAAGAAGAGAAGAATAATGGTAGTGCCGAAGGGGGGAGTCGAACCCCCACGGAGTTGCCTCCATACGATTTTGAGTCGTACGCGTCTTCCAGTTCCGCCACTTCGGCTTAAATCTATTTTAGCAATTTTTCTTTAGGCAAGCAAGAGAATTCCGGCGATAATTATAAACTGGGGAATTAGTCCTTGGGGGAATTTTGTTCTTCGATGAAGGAGGTGGGAGTGAATTATTTCTAGTTTAT
>Ga0209102_1000511_pt1 | contig 25421 bp, 25 predicted proteins | sample ConPoolayeHmetaG_FD_185483 | JGI IMG/M metagenome (GOLD analysis project Ga0209102, IMG submission 185483) | Hot spring microbial mat communities from California, USA to study Microbial Dark Matter (Phase II) - Cone Pool mat layer H metaG... ...
GGCACGGAACTGTCTCAGGAGGACCACGTTGCCGTCCAATAACGGCAGTATGACCACCGCACCCGGATGCTCAACCACCTCTTTGTGGGAGCTACGCCCATTCGGCAGCAGGACATCCAGCAACCTGACATTGAACCGCTTTCCTCTATATACATAGCGCATTTGGCCTGCTTTCATTGTATTCTTGTCCTTCATGCCTGTCGACTGCCTGCCTCTTAGACAAGAACTACTACAATAAAGCGTTTTCTATAGGCTTTCAAAAGGCTTCTCTCTCGAGCATCCTTAAGGTTTGGCTGTTGATGTAAGCAGGCAGCATACCGTCCACAGCCATCCACTCCACGAGCCTACTGTGCGTTCTCATAATCCTTTCGAATGCCATCCAAGTCAACACACATATCCCCAGACGATTTTTTAAGTCCACGAGCAGAACCCTATATCGTCTACAGTACTTTGAAACCTCCAGCGGCACCTGAATTCTGCCAAAGGCTGAGGTCATGACATAGTATCCGGCTGGCGAGGCAATTCTGGCCCTCGACAAAGCTACGGTGTAGGCGTAGTTCCGGTTATCTTCGGACACCTTCCAGTATTTTCTTCCTTTGATCGCCTCCAGAAGCGCTGACCTTTCTTGCTCAGGAATTTTCTTGAATATGCTCGGCGCTGTCCTGGCCATCGCAGCACATATTTGCGTAATGCACGCTTATGAAGGTTCGCATGGTACTTGGCCAGAGCATAGATCGAGCTCCACCGTTTTAGGTTGCTAACCGGCTGCCTGAGAAGACTCAAGTTTAATAATCACTCCACGTACCATTGTATTCTATAGTGTTCCCCGATGAAGGATATGGCATGCCAGACAGAAAACACGAGAAGACTGGGCGTAGCTCTTGGCATAACCCTGCTCTTCTTCTCCCTTGAGCTGATCGGGGGAATTCTCACAAACAGCCTAGCCCTCTTGACCGATGCTTGGCACATGTTGAATGATGTCATCGGACTTGCCTTTTCAATTGGCGCCTCATTTGTTGCCTTGAAGCCTGCCACGATCAAGAAGACATATGGCTATTATCGAATAGAAATTATCGCAGGGTTCTTGAATGGAATATTTCTGTGGGCAATCGTCGCATTCATCATATTGGAAGCAGTTCAGAGAATCCAACAGCCTCAGCATGTCGATAGCTTGAGCGTTTTCATCATAGCCCTACTTGGGCTTGCAGCAAACGGTCTCTCAGCAATCGTTCTCTCAAAGAGTAGCAGGTCAAGCTTGAACGTTAAAGGCGCGTTTCTGCATGTGTTGTCTGATCTCCTAGGCTCCTTAGGTGTAATATTGGCTGCGGTGATCATGCTCTTGACCGGCTGGTATCAGGCGGATGCCGTTGTCAGCATATTCGTTGGTGTACTGGTGTTTTATGGCTCCGGACGACTGGTCTTCGAATCCTTGAACATACTTCTCGAAGGTGTCCCCGGTGACGTTGACATATCTTCTCTGGAAAAGAGGATTTCGGGAATAGATGGTGTAAAGAGTGTACATGATCTGCATGTTTGGTGTATCGCGCCAAACAGGACCTGTTGTTTAAGTTGCCATATTGTGGTAGAGGAAAAGGCGGATAGAAAAATGCTCCTTTCCAAGCTGATAAACATGCTCAAGAAAGAGTTTGGCATAGATCATACAACCTTCCAGTTCGAAGAAGAAGGCTATCCTAAGGCTTCGAACGAACACTAGAACCGAAGGCTATGTGCCACATCAGGCAGAGGATGCTACAGTACACACTTCGCGATCTGTGCACTGTAAAGGCACTCTGAGCATGAGTTTAACACGGTCTGGCAGTCGGCATGATTTGACCTCACATAGAAGCAATTCGACGTCGAGTATACACAGTCACCACACCATGGTATTGCGTCCGTTAACCTGTTTCTTGACTGCCTGAACTTGATGTACCCTTCACTATTCCATATCTTTTCAAGCGGCTGATCCCTTACGTTGCCGAACACAAGCGAGACGACATCTTTAAGGTGAAAGTTTACATACTCTTTGTGGTCATATGCGAATTCTTGACATGGTACAACAGAACCGTCCACTCTAACCATCGTCGCATCGTTCTCAACATAAGGGCAATACCTGGATAGAGAATCAGCGAACAAATTAGGGAGTTCAAGCACTATACCTTCTTTCCTCGCTACTCTCTCACACTGCCTGAATACGCCTTCTGCCTTTTCTATCGTCTCGATTTTCTTTTCTTCCTCCATGAGCAAGGGCAAGTTAATCCAGTATCCTTCCCTGCCTGCCCTACTCCAGAGGTCAAGGTACAGGTCTGCCGAATCCCGCGTGTCTCTTCCTGTATGTGAGATGCTGTAGACATGCGCTGCCGAATCATGTATTATCTTCCATCCTTGGCTCAGGATGTCCTTGGCGATCTCATAGGTTCTTCTGCTCGCTGTCGTACAGAGTTGCCGTTCCGCCAACTCTCTAGAGTAGGCGACAACATTCGTTACAGTTATGGAGTCGACTGCATGTTCGGCCGAGAACTTCACGAGCTCCGGCAGGTCTTCGAGGTTGTCTCTTAGTAGAACGACTTCGATAGCCAGAGACAGCGGCACCTTAGACTCCTTCTTGATCTTGGCAAGATACCTCAAGTTTTCAACTATCTTTCCATCTTGTGCTCCAATCCTTAGCTTGGCGAGCTTGGAAAGGTCTGGTGTATCTAGGGAGAAGGACACCTTATTCACGCCTATTTCCTTGACGAGCCTATCCGCTATCTTCCTGTCTAGAAGGGACCCATTCGTGCTGAATACGATCTTGCCATCATCTCTTATACCCTTTCTTGCAAGTGCGACCATCTCAACAAAGTCCCTGTGTGTTAGAGGCTCACCGAAACCGAATAGTGCTACCTTGTCAACATCCTGCAGGCCACTAGACAGTTTCTTGAAGAGGAACAGATCCATTTCTCTCTCTTCTACAGCCCAGAAGCCACGAACGCAGTAGGTGCAACTAAAGTTGCACTTGTTGGTGACCTCGACCTGCACTATCTTCGGAGACGTAACAGACTGCACCACATTATCCTCCGGCAACAGGTGGGAAGATAGCGACCACATCCTTGTCTTGGAACCTTATTTCTTCCTTCATGTCTTTGACATTTCTTCCATTTATCATCAAGATCAGTGTATTCTTTATCTGCTCAGATGTGGCATCATATATGTCTTCGACAAGCTTGGGGCTGATTTTCTTACCTAAGGCGTCAAGAAAGCCTTTGAGCGTACCATCGAATTCGAGGCTGGCCTCCTTCACCCCATACTTTTCCCTGAACGTGGCGAAGAGCAGCACTTTGACTGACGGCATCGACCCCTCGAGGATAGAGACCGCTTTATCGTATAAAAAGATGACGCTTGAGTAAGCATGCTTTGAGATTTCCACTGAAATCTAAGATGATGGGAGGACCGTTGAAAACAAAAAATTGGGTTAGAGCTCTATTCCGAGCTCTTTCATCTTTTCTACGGTGGGAACACCATTCACCCAACCCCTGAGACTGTAGTATTCCCTTTTCATCGATTCCAGGTCAACTGTCTGGCCTTTGACTGGCCCATCTGGCATAGGCTCAGAAGTCAGACGTGGCGGCAGCGTATCATCTTTGTCGGTGAAGCCGTATTTGCTCATTATATAGCGTTCAAGGTTGTAAATCCTCTCACCTATCTTCATCACTTCGTCTTCTGTCACATCCCATCCTGTCACATACGAGAGAAGCTTCGCGTAGTCTGCTGCCCCCAAGGCGAAGGTGACAAATAGGCAGTTTACGGTAGAGTTGACCGTCGAAGTGAAGTCTTGGAAAATCTTCGTCCACTGGGCTTTCCCCTCGGTGACAAGAGGATCTATCTTTGATGGTAGACCCAATATTTCCGGAGATATGGTGTATCCTGTGACGTGGCAGCCTCCCCGGTTCGAAGTGGCATAGTTTAGGCCAATTCCCTTCGCACCTCTCGGATCGTACGCTGGCATCTCTAATCCTTTGACGCTCATCGAAAGATCTGGGGCCCCATAGTGCTCACAGAGCCGCTTTGATCCCATAGCCATGAACTTGCCAAAACCTTGTTTGTGAGCTATTCTCCAGACAGATTCGACTAGAGCTGCCGCGTTGCCGAATGACATGTCAATGCCTTGGAGGTCTTCTACGCCTATCAAGCCTCTTTGTGAAAGCTCCATCGCTGCAGCGATGGTGGATCCCGTAGATATTGGGTCAAGTCCAAGTTCATCGCACAGATGATTTGCCTTGATCACAGCAGGCATGTCCATCACACCAGTCGAGTTGCCTAGGGCCCAGACGCTTTCATATTCCGGTCCCTCGGTGTGTAGTATCTGATAAGGCCCGGTCTTCACGGAGGTGGTTCGACCGCATGCGATTGTGCACCCCCAGCAGGGCCTCTTCTCTATAAGATACTCCTTCGACAGTGTCTCACCGCTGATCTTGTCCGCTTCAGCGTTGTAGCCGAGCTGCCAGTTCTTGTAAGGCAACATCCCCGCATTGTTTATCACGTTGACAAGTATCGCGGTGCCGTATGTTGGAAGCCCTGATCCTGTCACCGAGTTTACCCTTTCCTTTTCGAGGACTTCCTTAGAGGCTTGCTTGAATTCTTCAGGCTTCGCGACCTGCACAGTTCCAGAACCAGAAACCAGTATCGCCTTAAGCTTCTTTGAGCCCATCACAGCACCTAAGCCTGTCCTGCCCGCAGCACGATGTTTGTCGTTGACGATGCATGCCATTGGCACCATGTTTTCTCCGGCTGGGCCGATACAGGCCACGCTGACGTTCTCGCCATCAACCGTCTCCTTTAACAGATCGTCTGTGTCAAAGGTAGTCTTCCCCCAATATGCTCTGGCATCATGTATGCTTATGACCCCATCAGTGACTGAAATGTAGACCGGCTCGTCCGATGCACCCTCTACCACCAGAAGGTCAAATCCTGCGAACTTCAGATAGGCTCCCCATTCACCGCCCGAGTTGGCGCTGCCTATAGATCCTGTCAACGGCGAACGACAGGCCATCACTTGATGTCTTCCAGGCGAAGGAAAGCCTATCACCCCAGTTCCAGGCCCTGTTGCGAAGATCAGGACATTTTCAGGCCCCAGTGGATCCAGGTCTCTTGCAGAATGACCTCTTGACTCGTACTCTTTCAGATAATCGTAGAGGAGAGAGAGGGCGTAGCCTTTGCCACCAAGATACTTTCTTGCACGTTCTTCAGATATGGCTTCGATCCTTACGGTCCTATCAGAAAGGTTGATGATTCCCACCTTGCCGACGTATCCGCCAAGCATAATTTCGCTCAATATTATGATGTCCAGTTGATTATATAAGTTTATTCTCTTGCTATTTTCAAAGGCGCGCGTCGCAGCCTAGGTGGGAAAGGGTAGACAAGATATCATCGGGTGGTCAAGAGGAAGGAGCCCTTTGGCCCCATAGCAGAGACTAGGATCGAATTTGAGAAATCTCGCGGATCGATTACTTATGTGGATTCGATTAGAAAGTGGAAGATGGTGGAAGTCTAGCCTATGTGACTGCCCATCTCCTCCAAGGCTCTCTTAACTTCGTCCACTGAAGCGCCGTCTTCTAACGTCGATATGTCACCAAGCGTCGCACCACCCACAATCGCTTTCAGCAGACGTCTCATGATCTTCCCGCTTCTCGTCTTAGGCAACTTGTCCACGAAGATTATGTCCGCCGGCACAGCGATCGGGCCCACCGTGGTCCTGACATGCTTTGAAAGTTCAGTCTTGAGCTGATCTGATGGTGAAGAATCTCTTCTGAGCACAACAAAGGCTACGGGCACATCACCCTTTATTTCATCAGGCTTTCCTATTACTGCTGCTTCAGCAACCGAGTGATGTGATACGAGGGCGCTTTCGATTTCTATTGTCCCTATTCTGTGACCCGCTACCTTAAGTACCTCGTCAGCCCTTCCAAGGAACCAGATATATCCATCAGGATCCCTTATCGCATAGTCGCTTGTGTAGTATACTCCTGGGAAGCGGCCGTAGTAGACCATCTTGTATCTTTCTGGATCCTGCCACAGTGTCTCCAGCATTCCCGGCCAAGGCGTCTTTATCACCAGATACCCCCTTTCTCCAACTGGAGCCTGTGCGCCGTTGTCATCGTAGACTTCTGCAACGATGCCAGGCAACGGGAACGTGGCTGAGCCAGGTTTCAGAGGCACAAGCTCGATCCCGAGTGTGGGAGATATCATGAATCCGCCGGTTTCGGTCTGCCACCATGTGTCTATGATCGGCAGCTTCTCTTTACCGAGGACCTTGAAGTACCAGAGCCACGCTTCAGGGTTTATGGGTTCGCCGACGGTGCCGAGCGCCCTTAGACTTGAGACATCATGTCTGAGGACCCATTCGTCTCCGAATCTCATGAACATTCTTATCGCTGTCGGCGAAGTGTATAGGACTGTGATGCCATGTGCCTCCACCATCTTCCACCATCTATCTGGCTGGGGATAGTCAGGTGCTCCATCGTACATGAATGTTGTAGTCCCCTGCATCAGGGGAGCGTATACCACATAGCTGTGGCCGGTGATCCAGCCGATGTCAGCGGTGCACCACCATATGTCGGTATCATTTAGGTCGAAGGCCCACTTTAGAGTCCAATAGATCCATACTAGGTATCCTCCTGTACCATGCTGCACACCCTTAGGTTTGCCGGTTGTGCCTGAAGTATAAAGCAGGAATAGTGGGTCAGAAGATTCAACAGGTTCAGGTTCAACGTAAGCATTCGCCGGAACCTTAGCCATCACCTCGTCATACCAGACATCTCGTCCCTCCTTCATCTCGACCTGCTGTCCAGCGTACTTGACGACAACAACCTTTTCGATACAAGGAGACTTCTCCAGCGCCTGATCAGCCAGCTTCTTCAGTTCCACGACCTTCCCCCTTCTTAGGCTACCGTCTGCTGTGATGAGCACTTTGGCTCCAGCATTGTTTATCCTGTCTGCCAACGCCTCTGAGCTGAAGCCTGAGAAGACTACGACGTGGGGTGCTCCAAGCCTTGCTGTCGCAAGCATCGCTATAGGTAGCTCAGGGATCATCGGCAGATACATCGCGACCCTATCGCCTTTCTTGACGCCGAAATCCCGTAGAACCTTAGCGAACTTGTTGACTTCACGGTACAGTTGGTTATATGTTATGGTTCTTGTCTCACCGTTTTCTCCTTCCCAGATGTAGGCGACTTTATTCTTCTTTTCGGTGGTAACATGTCGGTCCAGACAGTTGTAGCTTGCATTTATCTTTCCTCCGACGAACCACTTGTAGAATGGCTTTTCGGATTCGTCGAGAGCTCTCTCCCAGGTCTTGAACCAGCTGAGCGCACGAGCTTTCTCATCCCAGTACTTTTCAGGATCTCTTATCGACTTCTCCCATTCCTCCATTCGGATCTTTCCAGGCTCGAACTTGACATGAAACGGTAATGATGTTTCGGACATTATATCATCACTGCAGAGGGGTAGAATAAGGCTTATTAAAAATATTTGTAACGATATCAGCCACGCCTAAGACGAGTCTAAGCTTGCAGGAATCCGCCGACGACCTCAAGACTTTTCACCTCATCTCGAATTCAAATGGCATTCACGCCTAAGCTGACTTTTGCAAAAAAACTTTCTCCTTTGATAAGGCTTTTATGCTGGCTTCAGCCCTCACTGTCAGGTTGTCGATGGCGAAAGATCCTGTTTGTGGGATGTACGTTGAAGAAAAGGAAGAAGCATTGAAGGCTACACTGAGAGGGACAACATACTATTTCTGTAGCAAGACGTGCATGGACATCTTTCTTCGACCTGAAAGAGAGATCAGAAGACTTAAGGCTCTAGCGGCCATGTCATTTGCCTTCGGCATTCCAGTCCTCATATTAAGCTACAGTAGCTTTCTTGAGATGAACTTAAGCAATATTCTCCAGTTTGCCCTAGCTACCCTGGTGCAGTTCATTTCAGGATGGAGGTTCTACAGAGGCTTCTATCATGCGATGAGGGCTCGTTCAGCAAACATGGACACGCTGATAGCCGTGGGAACTTCTGCAGCATACTTCTATAGTGTTTTGGTCACCTTCCAAGACTATATCTCGATTCCAAAGTTTCCAGAAGTAACATATTATGATGCATCATCCCTAATAATAGCTTTCATCTTGACGGGGAGATACTTGGAACATGTTGTCAAGGGCAAGGCGTCAGATGCTATGAGAAAACTGATGGATCTCCAGCCGAGGATGGCGCATGTCTTGACATCGGAGGGTGAAGTGGATATGCCAGTAGAGGAGGTTAGGGAGGGAGATATCATGATCGTCAGGCCTGGCGAAAAGATACCCACAGATGGGGTAGTTTTGGAAGGATACTCTTCCGTGGATGAGAAGATGATCACCGGAGAAGGCATTCCGGTTGAGAAAAAAGCCGGCGATGAGGTGATCGGCGCGACGGTTAATAGAAATGGGGTCTTAAAGGTTAAAGCTACGAGAATAGGCAGCGAAACAACGTTGTCTCAGATAATAAAGCTCGTAGAAGAGGCTCAAGCCGCAAGAGCTCCCATAGAGAGATTCGCAGACATCGTCGCATCATACTTTGTACCGATCGTGATCGCGACCTCAGCAGCTTCATTCGTCGGCTGGTATTACATAGCGCAGAAGCCATTTGCCTTCTCTTTTTCAACGTTGATCTCTGTGCTGGTCATAGCCTGCCCTTGTGCTCTAGGCTTAGCAACACCTGCCGCGATCGTTGTTGGAGCGGGGAAGGGAGCGGAACATGGCATATTGATAAAGGGGGGAGAGTATCTAGAAAAAGCCTACAAGATAGACACCGTGGTCTTCGACAAAACCGGCACATTGACTGAGGGGAGACCAGAAGTCACAGACATCTTTCCCATTGCAACATATTCTGCTGAAGAGATTCTTTCCATCTGTGCGTCAGCAGAGCTGAACTCTGAGCACCCTCTCGGAGAAGCTGTCGTAAGAAAGGCCAAGGAAAAGGGTGTCGTGATCGAAGACGCAAACAAAGTTGAAGCCATACCGGGTCTGGGGATTAGGGCAAGTGTTCAAGGTAGAACGGTTTTCGCAGGCAACAGGAAACTTATGGAGAAGATGCATGTTGACATTAGCCAAGTGGAAAAGAGGGTGTCTGAACTGGAAGAAGGCGGCAAGACGGCCATAATAGTTGCGGTGGACGGTGTGGCTGTGGGAGTATTAGGCGTATCGGATGTAGTGAAGGAACATGCAAGAGAGGCGGTTGCAAGGCTGAAGGCTTCAGGCATAGAGGTGATAATGGTTACCGGCGACAACCGTAGGACAGCAGAGGCAGTGGCGAGAACGCTTGGAATAGAAAACGTCTTTGCAGACGTGCTGCCAAAGGACAAGGCAAAAGTCGTAAACCTGCTGAAGAGCCATAAGAAAGCTGTTGCGATGGTCGGAGATGGCATCAATGATTCACCAGCCCTTGCTGCAGCTGACCTGGGCATAGCCATCGGCTCAGGGACTGATGTGGCCATCGAAACCGGAGGAATAGTCCTGATCGGAGACGACTTGAGAGATGTGTACCATGCTATACAGCTCAGTAGAAAGACCATGTCAAAGATAAAGCAGAACCTCTTCTGGGCCTTCGCATACAACGTGGGCTTGATCCCTGTCGCCGCATTTGGACTTCTGAACCCCATCTTAGCCGGTTTGGCTATGGGATTCAGTTCGGTGACTGTTGTGACAAACTCTCTCTCGCTAAGGAGGTTCAAGTTCACAGAAGAATGAATATACTCACGTCCACTTTCAAGCTATGTTGTCTTTAGTCCGCGGTAACCGGCGGCACATCGACACCGAGTTCATTCGCCAACTTGACTATGTTCGACCACCATTCATCGTCAACGAAGATCCCTTCCCTCTTCCTCTTCTCTTCTTCCAACCATTCTGGTTCCCCAGGCAAGAGTATCTCCTTGAACCCAGGCCTCTTTTCAGCCGACTTTATGTGTCGAATCATCGAGTCCACTCGGCTCTTGAAATCGTTCAGATCACAGAAACCTGTTGGATCGATCGCCGTAAAGAGGTGGCCGAAGCCTTTTTCATCAAGACTGCATCCTGAGCCGATTGCACCAGCCAACGCTTCGACTATCACGCTCAGACCATAACCCTTGTATTCGCCAAATGGGTAGCCGAAAGCTACTGGAGACGCTTTACCACTGCTGTAGTCTGAGGGATCATTTGACCACGTGCCATCCTTTCTTATAAGCCAACCGTCAGGTATCTTTTGACCTCTGACAGCCATCACGTCAAGATGGCCCATTGCAACAGCCGTCGTCGCCATATCCAAGACAATCGGCTTCTCGCTGCCAGCTGGGATAGCGATGCTGAGAGGGTTGATGCCCAATCTTCCTTCTACAGCGCCATATGGTACAGCATCATGTCCACCACCCCGGCAGAGGGTAACTCCTATCATATCCTCTTTGACAGCCATCATCGAGTAATAGTACAGCGCACCGATGTGGCCGGGTCCCCTGACACCCACTGATCCGATCTTGTACTTTTTCGCCTTGGCTATCGCCATCTCCATCGCCCTCTTGCCTGCCACAAAGCCGAAACCGCTACCATCATCAAGCATCGCGGTCGTCCTCGTCTCCTTCAGCACTTTAATCTTGGCTCTTGGCTTCAGATCACCCTTTCTTATCGACTCAGCATAGACCGGAATCATTCGCACCCCATGTGAGTCAACACCATGCAGGCTTGTTGCCACCAGAATTTCGGAAACGGTCTTTGCTTCACTATCTGATGCACCTAAGGCCTTAAAGATCGACTTACTCAACTGCAGTATCGAATCTTCTCTGACCCTAACCATTCAACGCTCACATGCCTAGGTCCAACTATGAGCTATATCTGGCTTTTGGGAACAGGGCATACCTGCATCCGCTATATTCAATCGCTTCCGTCAAGAAGCCTATCTCTTGTTCTCACATCAGCAGGCTGAAGAGAGCGAATCCCAGTAAGGCGAGAACCACCGCGACTATTACAAATATCACTATCGCTATCAGGGAAATGATTATAGCCTGGGGCCAAGATGAGTCAAAAAAGTGTTTAACTAACGCAAGCCAGATCACCAACTGAACAATCGCGGCCGCCAAACCTGTGAAGAAGTATCCGAATATGTTTCCTATCACAATTCCCAGAACAACTATCCACACGGCGTCCGTGAACTTTGCGGACTCTTTGCCTACTATAACTCTTCCGGCAATCCATAGGACGGGGGAGACGACGATGATGCTCACGATTATGTTTATCAAAATAGCGTCAAGGTTCACAGCCATCTTTTTCACTATCCATTTGTTAAATAGGCGCTCTCATATATAAATGTTACATCATGTCGGGTTAATCGTATAACGAACACAGCACATGGAAAGTTATCGATCGAAAGTCGATCCACTCAAATCCCATTTTGCGGTTTCTATATTTTCTCCCGTCAAATCCTACCGACGATTTAGGAAAACAGTTTTAAAGTAACAACGCTAAGCCTTCAAATAGATGTGGAGACTGATAGTCGGCGAAGGTACACCACAGCATTGCATGGCACTAGATGAGGCGCTGATGGAACTCAGGAACGAGAATAGGACCGGAAACATTATCCGCCTATACGTATTCAATCCCAGTTCAATCACCATCGGCTACTTTCAGAAGATAGAGGAAACGATCGACATGAGGTACGCCGACGAACTGGGAATACCTATCGTGAGAAGGATAACTGGAGGCGGCGCAGTATACCACGACCAACTTGGCGAGATAACCTACAGCGTGATCTCTGACATAACAGACTTCTCCTTGGATATTCAGCAAAGCTACAAAGACATCTGCCGAGGAATAGTGAACGCATTAGAGGATTTTGGCCTCAAAGGAGAATTCGTGCCCGTAAACGATGTCGTCATCGGAAAGAGGAAGATTTCGGGAAGCGCTCAGACAAGAAAGAACCGTTCACTCCTGCAGCATGGTACCTTCATGTACAACACGGACATCGGGAAACTTGGAAGGCTCTTCAAGGTTCCAAAGGAGAAACTCATCGCCCACGGCGCTGAATCCATATACGATAGGGTGACGACTGTTTCGAGAGAGCTGGGCAGGACAGTTTCGAGAGATGAGGCAATGCAGGCTCTCATCAGAGGATTCAGCAAAGCATTCAATGCTCATCTTAGACTGGACACGTTATCTCAGGCAGAGCTTGAGCTAGCAAGGCAAATAGAGAAGAAGTATGCCAGCCGAGAGTGGAACTTCAGGCGATAGAGATGACCAGGAAGGAGGCTGCGAGAAGAATCAAGGATGGAAAGGGCATAAAGGTCGAGTTGGAAGTTCATGAAGGCCACATAAAGGATGTCATGATAAGCGGAGACTTCTTCGCATTCCCCATCGAGGAATTCGAGAACTTGCAGAATGCTTTAAAGAGCAAACATGCCTCAAGTAAGGAGATAGATAGAGTATTGAGCGAGTATGAAGACAAGATCACGCTCTCCGGCGTCACCTTTTCCGACCTGAGAGAACTCTTGCATGAACTTGAAATCTAATATCATATTGTAATTTGAGCGGATTGCGTCCACTATCCAAGATTCATGCGACAGCGTTAAGAATGAGAGCGCCGAAGCACGTCAATGAGAGTCGACTGACGATGGCTGATTCAGTTCGATATTATGACTTTACGCTCCCATCTTCTAAGAATGTCCTAATAGGTTAGGTTCGGTGAACACCAAATTGTTATGAAAACGTCAATTTGTCGACAAAGGCCAAATCTTTGTGACAATTTGTCTAGGAACCACTATCCTTTCTCCCAAATCTTCTAGACGACCGCAATCGATAACTGACTCGTCGACTGCTTCACATCCTAAAGAACACGTTCTTAGGCGAAAATAAAAGAGAACCTATCTTCGCCTCTCAACCAAATCTTCAGTACACATCACTCTTAAACTCTTCGAGGCCTTTTCTCTAAGATCTTGGTCGTCAGTCACAAGAATTAACCTTTCCTTTTTTGCTATGAATACATAAGATGCATCATATACGGTTGAGCAGTCTTCAGATGCGAAGAGGAAAACTTCTTCCTCCAAACCAGCTACGGATAAAGTTCTGATCACATTGAATACATTTTTCAAAGTTCTTATGAAAGCTAATGCGGTATCTTCATCGATCTTCTTTAGGAGAGTGTGTTCTTTCCAAATAGCATTAAGAGATTCGTAGAGTGCTAGGTCTAAGGTTATACCGTCGGCAAGTAATGTAGGCAAGTTTCTCTTGACGATGTTTACTACAGAACTAGCATCAAAAAGGTACAACTATCCCGCCCTTCGATCTTCCCGTATTAGTCTCGCAATTTCCTCGTCTGAGATATGGCTAAGCTTCTTGCATAAGTCTGCAGACTCTTTCTCAATCTTTGAAAGCATTTGGCTTTTTACTTCTTCTTCAAGTGCTTTTCTTATTATAGGACTAGGTTTTATGCCAAACTCATCTAGCATCTCCTTAAGTTTCTTTGGGACCTTTGCAGAGACTGTAACATAGTCGCTCAAACATATCGCCTGGTAGTACTTTCAGGTTTACATATATAAGGTTTACTTTTCTTCCTTTCTCTTATACAATAGCATTCAGGAGATCTGTGATATAGAAATAGTTATTTCGATTTTAAATCTCTACTCTGGCTAAAGGCCAAGAGATTATCAACTTCGGTCGCATATGTTAGACATGAATTGTTCCCACTCATGTATGATTTGGGGTTTCTCTGTTTCCCCAAAGCCCCTTCATTTGCTAATGCTGGCCGGCGTTCTCTAGCTCCTTACGGCTCTCTCGCTCTAGCTCCCTTATCTTAGACAATGTTGTGAGAAAGGTGCCGTCTGTCAGGTAGAGTTGTGTCCTCTCCTCTATCAGGTACTTAATCATTGGGCTGGGATGCCTGGTTTCCGTTCTATTCACACTAATTCCTCCTACGATCTTGTTGAAGGCAGGCAGTATTATCAGGATCATATCTTTATCCTGTCCTTTGGACACGAGGTTATCTCCTCTATCTTGCATGTACCTTTGCTTGTCCAAGACTCCTATCAACCATATCGGTTCAAGCAGTCTTAAGCCAGCGCTGTCCTTCAGTTCTATCATGTAGTGTCCATGTCCAGTTATGACATATGAGGATCTGACGCTCTCCGGTCCAGGCCAAGCGTTTCCATGTAATAGTGTGATCGTATCATTCCTGCACTGTATTGTCGTCCCCCTTGTCCCGACCATCGTCACGCTGGCCGGTATGAGGCTTCTTATTCCGCCGTCGTGGTTTCCAAGTGTGACGACTATGTCTTCGAACCATGCCTGCAGCCTGTTGAAGAAGGTTGTCACCTGAAACCAGTCTGCAGGAGAAGCCCACGCGACCTTATGTTTTACGTCCCCCAGTATGTACAACCCTTTCGCCTCATGCTTGTTTCCTAGGTCGATGAGCCTGTTCGCGATAGACGATGCTCTTTGTGGAAGGCTTATCCCCTTCTTTGCTAGCTCAAGTTCGTAGCCGAGGTGTATGTCTGAGACCACAAGTGACCTTCTGTCACAGTCCAATAGTACTGCTGAGTCTTCGAAGAGGACCTTCAGGTTTTTCATTTCATTCAAGGCTCAGAAGCGGAAATATTTCCGTCTTCACGAACGATGAGAGATCCGAAGTCTCTATTTTTGTGAAAGACACGACTATGCCGTTTCTCGTGAACCCTATGACATATCCAAATTTCTTAGATCTTACAACCACATACCAGAGCTTGCCGTGAGTCAAGTATTCTGAATAAAGTGATGTATCCGCCAGGCCTGAACCATATAGAGAAAGTTTGGTTATGTTTGGAATGTCGACATCGTCGAAGAATAGAACCTTGGCGTCCTCCATATGTTCCTCATGATATTTTTTTATTGTTTCTGGCTCGATTCTGACCTCCAAAATCTTCCCTGCTACGACAAACAGTATCTTGCTCAACTGATTTGCCACATTGTTGGCTCTCTCCTTCTTTTCAAAGACTACAAGAAGCAGCTTTCCTTTGAAGACGAAAAATTCGAAGACTGCCTCATATGTTCTGGGAATCAGTCTCAGTTCTCCCTTGCTCGGAACATACAAAGGCACGTCGAAGCTGAAGACCCCCCTCAGCGATTCGGCTCTGACTTCAAGGTCCTTTATTTCGATCGCCAATTCGATTTTTTGGCTGCCTTCCACATATTCGTTTGCAACCTTGAACCCCTTCAACTTCAAGGCAGCCTCGTCTAAAGAAATGAACTCTTCTGCAACAAAGATCTTGCAGGCGAGAACCATAATCCTCTTTCGACATAGCGGATTATTAAACTTTAGCCACAGCTGATCCATTTAGCATCATATCCTACAAGCATTAATCTCCTATGATTACGCCAGCCTCTTTTTCATCTTTTTTCTCCCAGCTTCCACGACGGCTTGAACCAGTTCATCAGAAACCTTGTTATGCTTTTGAAGAATAGATTCTACATCGGGTACAGCTAGTGACCTTTCCGCTAACACGAAGGCAGCGACACCCCCATATTTTTCAATCAGACGGCTTGAGTCCATGATTCGTCTGTGGATTCTCCTCAGGCTGATAGGGGGCTTAGAAGCCCCACCCTTCAACTTTGAGATAAGCCTCTTGACCTTTTCCTCTTCCTCTCCAGACAACCCTATCTTTCTCGAACCACAGTTTGGGCAGCTTATGGGATGAAGCATCTGCTTGACCCTAAGGGTCTCTGAATACCTCCAACAGTTCGTGCAGACAAGTGTGAAGGCTTCTTCAAGCAGTCTTGCCTTGACGACTTGAACGATTATATGTCTGAGCCTCTCTGGTGGAACGATCTCAGCCCTTCTGCTCAGTTCCTCTATGCCTATCCTAGAGACTGGAGTTAGAGCAGGCTCCTTCAAGACCTCAATCGTTATGTTACCATGTCCTATCATGTTCAAGACTTGGTTGGCGTTCTCGAGGTCGGTGTCGCTTCTGATCACACTTCGGTAGGCTTCCTCCATTACCGCTGTACCCTTCAATCCTTCTATGATTCGACCGATGGAGACATCTGTCAAGTTAGCTTCTTTTGAGATCGCGCCGAACTTTTTTGCGACATTGACAAAGTTCTTCTTGAAGATTCCCGAACCTAAGAGCGCCTTCCTTACAACATCCTCCAAGTTGAGGGAAGTCAATCCCATAAGCGCGTCCACGACATCTCCTTGATCAGCCCACGTCGCTCTTAAGACTATCCTGTATGGGTCGACCTGCACGCCAACAGGGTAACCGAACCTGTTTGACAATATGTATGATAGCGCTCTTCCGATGGTTCTATTCACTAGATGACCCCAACATGTCTGCACGATTAGAAATTCACGCCATTTTTCGACTGTGATCTTCTTGTCGGTTGGCAGAGGAAAGGCGTGTTCGAAGTTCTCTAAGATCTCCTTAAGCGCCCTACTACATTCCTCTTTGGATACCGGGTAATCGGCTGAAATCGCCTTGGATATGTCCTCGCCTGTTAGACCACTTCTCCAAAGCTCCTCCACCCTCCTTCTTATCGCACCCACTTCTTGGGCTATTGTGAATGGTACCGGTATCTCTTCTCCTACCCAAAAGGGGATGGCGCCTGTCGGATCTGACTCGGAGTCGACGTGAACCCTTCCTTCTGTGATGCTGCTGACTCTCCAAAGGGAGCCTCTGAGTATGAACTTTAGGCCGACTTCGCCATATTCTGCGACAAAGCTTTCGTCCAGTATACCGACGGGCTGGCCTTCTGAGTCAACAACCATGTACTGTTTCTCTTCGGGTATCATCGAAAGGTTCGAGAAATAGTAGTTGTAGAGTGCGTTGATCCTCATAGCCCTCCTGAAGTAGATGTCGGCGTCCAATCTTGCAAGTCGAGGCTGCCTGTCACTCATATAGCGCATAACCATCAAGAGCTCGTTCTTAGAAAGGTCTCTGTAGACATAGGATCGTTTCACGAGCTCGAGCACTTCGTCAACCTCCCATCTTCCCTTGTCAAGCAACATTCCGGCAAGCTGGTGAGCTAAGACATCTAAAGGCTTGTCGATAACCTTCGTGGCTTCGAGCACGCCTTTGACAGCTCTATCCGCGATTACAGCAGATTCCCAGAAATCGTCAGAATCTTGTGTTACTATAACCCCCTTCGCCATCAAACCTATCTTATGGCCGCTACGTCCCACCCTTTGAACGAGTCTGGTCACCTGACGGGGAGAATTGTATTGGATGACCAGATCCAGTCTTCCCACATCGATACCCATCTCGAGAGAGCTTGTGCATATGATCGCCTTAAGGGTTCCATTCTTGAGTTCGATTTCAGCCTTCACCCTGGATGCCCTGGATAGGGAGCCATGATGAACAGCAACTGGAAACTCACTATCCCACACCTTGAACCTGCTCCCGAGAACCTCGTTCTCCACTCTTGTATTGGTGAAGATCAGCGTCGACGTATGCTTCTCAACCAGACTTCTTATCAGCCGAAGCCTTGCAGCAACCTCTGGAAACATGTAAAGCTTTGAAGCTAACAGGTAGTCTTGTGATTCTGCCTTAGGATAGACGACGTCAACCTGCAGGAGCCTCTGAACCTTCACGTCCACGATCTTGCATTCCCTACGGCTGCCAACCAGAAACTTTGAGACCGCCTCTGGAGAGCCGACGGTAGCAGACAGACCTATTATCTGGAAGTCCCTGCCGATACTCTCTCTAAGCCTTTCCAAACCAAGTGAAAGCTGAGCGCCTCTCTTGTCTTCAGCCAGCTCTTGAACTTCATCGACTATAACCCATTTCACATACTTCAGGTGCTCTCTCATCCTCTTCGCAGTCAGAAGGGCTTGAAATGTCTCAGGAGTGGTGATCAGCACGTCTGGGGGGACAATGGACTGCTTAGATCTTTCTGCAACCGGAGTGTCGCCGTGTCTGACAGCCAACCTCAGATCAAATCTCTTACACCACCATTCAAGCCTTTCAAGGAGGTCTCTGTTCAGAGCCCTAAGTGGAGTAACATATAGGACCTTTATGCCAGGCGACCTTTCCAAGCCTATGATCATGCTCAGAATCGGAAGGAAGGCTGCCTCAGTCTTTCCGGTACCAGTAGGAGCCATCAAGAGGACGTTTTCGCCCTCCAAGACGACCGGAATCGCTTGAACTTGAGGCTCAGTGGGTGTCTCAAAGCCAAACTCTTCTATAGCCCTTCTTAGGACCGGGGGGAAAAGCGAGAACACGTCTGACATGGCCTATCGACGGTATACCTGCCTTGATTAAAAGATGTTACCATATAGAAAAGCCCGTTAACAAAACATTTGCTCTCAAGAACTGACGTCGCATGCGTCAAAAAGGCTTACGTTGTCCCCTCAAATAAAGTCCACTAAGGTGAAACCACATGAACAATTAGAGAGGCAAGAATTCCATGAACTTATTCATGAAAGTGTCGAGACCAGCCAACAGATTGGAGCGCCAGCGGTGAACGTCATCTTACCGCGACCTCCAGACTGGACAAAAAAGGTGAACCTTAAATATGGTATGATGGAAAAGTGGGTACATGCCTGCATCGGTTCAAGACAAGTGTCCTTATCAGTCAAGATGCAAGCTGATGACGTGGTATCTTGAGGGAAAGAGAGGCCAACGGCCAGATGGCCTATACTATCTAACAGAAGAATATGTTCAGAGCACATGTAACACGAAGGGTTGGCGTAGCTGCAGTGAACAGTTCACCTACTGGAAAGAGGACTTCGACAAAAGATTCACAGAGAGGAGGGTCTGCCCGAAATGTGGCAAGAATGTCAAGTACGACCCTGTCGCCAAGGTCATGATAAGACACTGGTGTAAGAAAGCAAAGTGACAGCTGTCTGAGTTTGCAAGAGACAGCCGTCACCTGATTAGATGAGGAAAAAGCTTAAACTTGTAATCGCTGTTAGAATTCTTCGTGCTATTTGGGCGCCATTTTCTATGGTTCCTGCTCCTTTGGCGGTGTTGCGAGCAATAGTGTCATGAGCGACTTGAGGTCTACTTCTACAAGACTTCTCCATCCGATTGCTAGAGTGTCGTCGTCACTTCTCAGAAGATAACCCTTCCTTATGAATCTTCTCATGTTCCATTCGACCTTCCACTTTGGCAGCTTCTCTCTTAGCATCTTTTCCACCTCTTTAGCAGGCGCCCTCCCGCGTTTAGAGGTTAGGTAGCTTAAGGTGACTGCTAGAGCCGCCATATCGTCTATGCTCATTCCAGAAGGGCTTGCCTCTCTCACGTTCAGAGGCTCCTTGAATATTATATAATACCTTGCGTCATCCAGCTGCTCTGGTTCCGCTCGCAGGGACAGCTCGCCAGATTCCCCCACAATCTTGACCGTGAGCCCGAGCTTGTCCAGTTCTGCGCCGAGAGCTTCGATTATTGTATAGTAGTCTTTTCCGATGGCCCTCTTCAACTCCCATCCCTTGACCCCTGGAGCTCTCGCCTTCGGCGTGAGCATGAGCTGGAGCGCCTTCTTGACCTTGATCGCGACATCGGCTTCTTGGCTCATCTCGTCTCTCCTCTATGTGGTCTGTTGACTGTGATCGCTATAGACTTTGGCTCCCTGCTCGACGTCTGTTTTACTATGTATATCTTCTCCTCCAGTGGCTTGATTTCTATTCCAGCCAGCCCTGAGGAGACTATATGTGACAGTATCACTGCCCTTGAGATTGTCTCGTTAGAGTCTTTGCCTTCTATGAAGTCCCAGTAGTCGACCCTGCCTTGAATATCTAGTATGGACTCCAGCTGTCTGTGGACTTCTTCAATCCTCCTGTTCAACTCCTCCTCGGTCAAGATCTTCATTTCCATCAGCCTTCTTGTGTCCAAGGTGGCAAGTTCTCTTTCTTGACCGAATTCTTCCAAGTACCTTCGGTCTAGAGGCGTTAGACCGTTCCAGTAGTTGATCGACCGCATCAGTTCCGTCTTTGATATCTGTTCAACCTTCAATATCGGATGCCAGCTTCCAGCGAAGACTTCAGCCAGTCTGTCTACGGTCGACGCCGTAATCTTCAATTCGACCAAGAGAGGGTCCACATATAGAGATGAAGCCTGATATCTCACCCATCTTTCCTGAAGTTCAACCACCTTCGACAGCAGCGCCATCGCCTCAACATCCATAAGTATCTCATCCAACGTCTCCCATTCTGGCAGCAGCCTTTTCAGGGCTTCGATCTGCCCCTTCACGTCGACGTTGAATGGATCAGAGCTTCTACCGATGACCGCTCTAAGCGCCTCAACTATTCTCAGTATCTTTTCTATCTTCTCATTTGCCTGCAATGATGCCGACCTCCGTCTTGCCTTCGACCATTTGAGTGACAACATAGTTTATGTCATCGCCCATTATCTTCACCTGGCTAGGTGTGATAACGACATACTGTTTTTCGTCATCCTGCGCTCTCTGAAATATGGACCTGAAGATTCTCTCTCTGTTGACAGGGTCCATGTGGACATCGAATTCGTCGACAGCGACTATAGGTGAGGCTGAAAGCCGCTGGAGAGCCAAGAGAAAAGATATCGTTGCAGTGCTCCTTTCTCCCCCACTTAGGGTGTATGCGTCGAGAACTGCCGGCGCTGTCCCCCTGAACCCTATCAGCAATTCAAGCCCTGTCTTTTCGAATTCTTCTTCTCCAACGAGCCTTATGTAGCCGAATGCGTTCAGTCCTCTGAGAATCTCCTGATAGACTGGGTTGACAGATTCTAGTACAGCATTTATGCCCCTATGCCAAACCTTCTTCCTCTCTTCTAGTTCGGACAGGACCGCCTTCTTGTTCTCTACGACCAAGTCAAGCTTCTCCTTCAGTTCCCTATATTTAGTCGAATAGCTTTCAAAAATGTCTTTCGCTTCGTTTGGTACATCGGTATAGGCTTCTATCTGTGCCGTTACAGACGACAGTTCAGCGTCAATATCGTACAGCTGCCTTGTTGCAGAAATTCGCGGTTCCATCGTCGGCTTCTGTAGCTCCAGTGCCGCGAGCTCAGCCTTCAGCTCCTTGAGACTCCGTTCCAGCTCTGCAGCCTCTTTTTCACACTGTCTTCTCTGATAGGTCAGCAGCGCCAGATTCGCCCTTTCTTCGGCATATTCCTTTGCCAAATTAAACATGCCCTCTTCGTTTTGGGCGAGAGATTTTTCGATCATCTCCACTTCAGCCGAGGCCTCTGAGCTCTTTTGAGCATCCATTTCAGCCTCTTTACTCCAAGAGCCGATCAGGATCTCCATATCCTTCCGCAGGGTCTTGAGGTCTCTTGCTTCGGTCTTGCATTCGTCAAGATGTCTGGCTATCGCAGCCGATATGTTGCTGAAGGAGCTGATGGCTGACTCAAGAGCCTTCCTTCTTGCCTCGGATGAGCTCCTATCGGATAAGAGGAAAGACAATGAAGTAAAAGACCTTTTGAGTTTATTGTATGATGCGTGGAATTCTATCTCGATGGCTTTGGACTTCTCCTCTGACCTAACTACTTTGGCAGACAATTCTTCAACCTCCCTCTTCTTCACACCAAGCTTATTCGATGTGATCTCAATGTTCTTTTCCAGTTTGGAGACCTGGACCCAGAACTTCTCCCTCAAGAGGAGATCCCTTCTCGAAGCAAGCTCCTGCTTCTTCAAGAACCTCTCGTAGACATCCTTCCAGTGTGTGAGAGTCTCTTCAGCCATCTCCATAAGCTGTCTTGTTGAGGTTTCTTCGCTGATCAATGTCTGCAGCCTCCTCTGAGAATCCAACACCTTCTCTCTGTACCCTGACAGGCCAACAGCGTCCTCTACCATCTTAAGCTTGTCTTCAGCATTCACCATCGCAAACTCCTCAACCATGCCTTGATGCATTATCAGAAGCATGTTGTCTGGGTTTATGTTAAGACCAGAAAGAATCTCCCTCACTTCAGCCGCGCTCACCTCCTTATAGTCTACTTCGAACCAGTACGACCCATCTCTTCTGAGGTATCTGGAAAGCATGAACGAATCTGATCGAGAGAAGCCAATCGGCCTCTTACCGTTCACTGGCTTGTTGTCGAATACAACAGTAACCCTTCCTAGGTCCCTACCACGCCGTATGAGATCACTCAGCTTCCTTGACCGCTCAGTATAGATCTGGCCTAAGGCAACCGATATCCCAAGCAGTATGGAAGACTTTCCCGAACCATTCGGCCCACATATTATGTTTAGCCCTTTGGCCAGGGGGATCCTCGCATACTCATAGGACATAAAGTTCTCTAAGATTATTTCGCGAATGAATGTAGCCGGTCTTTCTTCGGCCTTAAGAGTTCTTTCTCTTGCCTGCAACAGCAGACCATACCCCATGTTTTCCTTTAAAGTTTCCACATCCCTGATTTCAAGCTAGTTCAGATCGACCTAAAGACTTATATTGTGAAAGATTGAGCAATCTAAGTCTGATGGAGGAGCTTCCAGAAGAGTTCTCGAATATTGTGATCGGCCCACATAACACGCTTGTCAAGAGAAGAGATGCCAAAGAGCTTGAAAAGGAGGTTCTTCAGAAGATTAGAGCGGAGGGAAGGGTCAGCCTTTCAAAGCTATGGCGCGCTGCCGACTGCCACCTGTGGGAGATCGCCTACGCACTCAGGAGACTAAAAGAAAGAGGTCTTGTCGAGGAGTCTGAACCATAGGCAAGACATTGATCGCATACGATTCCACTGTTGACAGACCCGGTGAGCTCTACGTTGCTATTCAGTTAAAGGTCTTGTCTTGGATCCGTCGGAGCTTGAGTAGAAAGGATTCTTCGTCAAGTTCCACGTCATCGTATCTCAAGACGCCATCAGGAGGAACTTCACGTCTCAAGCGAATTCCTTCAGCCAGCCCAAGAGGCAGAAAATTCTCATGCCTCGCCACATCCGCTTTCTCGGCAGCCCCGTACAAGGTGTACCCGCCTCCGCCATCAAGCATGTCGCCTACCTTCAACATCCTCTTTGCACAGGCAATGACTTCTGCTGTAGGACTCTTAATGAGGGGTACGCCAGTTGGCTCACGGTTTAGCACAGCTTGAATCAGAGACCTTGACGCTTCCAAGCCAGCCCAGTGAAATGGTCGATAGACGAGTGCGTTTTTACCTCTGCCGCCTCTTGGCGCCTCATATGTCTTGAAGAGCCCTTTTACATCTCGGCTGCTGCTTGTTACTACAACAAATACGCCCCATCGGATATCATGTCGTATCCTTTTACCATCGGGACGGACCCGGGTAATGACGTCTACGACACCCTCATTTTCCAAAATGCCTCCATCTTTTTTTAGGCTCAGAAGTCTTGGCACATCCTTCACAGACCCTAGAGGAAAATGCATTCCCCTGACGTCAGGCTTCAATCCTGTTGCATTGCAGACAGCAACCATTTCCACAGCACATTTTGTGGTGTCAAGGAAGGAGTTGTACATTTTAGGATTAAGCTTCAAACGAGCCACCTCCTCTTCTGAGAAACCAAATCGCTGTAGTGCGTCGTCGGGACTAGAATGTCGCCATTCAAGCCTTGCAGCAGTGCCCTCTCCTGCAGCGACTACATCAAACCCACATGAGATCGCCCAATCGTAGAGTTCTGCTATGAGGGCGGGTTGATCTCCATAGGCTTGACTATAGACCACCCCCTTCTCTTTCGCCATCTTGGCTAATAGTGGGCCAACAACACATTCCGCTTCAACAGTGGCCATCACTATATTCTTCTTCTTGGCTATGGCGTCGAAGGCATGCTTCGCAGCCACCTCAGGCAAGCCTGTTGACTCAAGAACAACATCGACGTCACTGTCCAATAACACTTCACTATCTGAAGTGATCATTGGAACGCCTTTCTCAATGTAATGGTTTGCGGTGTCAGCGTCCTTAACCTCTATTACTTCTCTTGGCTTGCGCCCAGCAAACTTGACAAATGCACGTAGAGCCTTTTCTTTGAATACGTCTGCAACGATTGGGATCCTAACGCCTGGAATCCGAGATGCTTGACCGATAGTAGAGCAGCCGAAAAAGCCTGCACCTATGACGCCGACCTTGATAGGATTGCCGTCTTCTTCCCTCGCCTTCAGTTTGAACCTTAAAATTGAACTCATATAGTTCACTGAATCATCGTGATCATGGAACTCAAGCTATTTAAAAGTTGGATCCAACTAAGAGGTGACTGCGCTTTCTACTGGTTTAGTGCCCACTGAAAAGTTTGGCTGACCGTATTCAGCCCAGGCCCAAAAGCGAATGCAAAAAGTACACATTTCCATCACACTGATACCAACGCTAAAACGGCGATGCCAACTCATCGAAGTGCCTCAGCTCCAGGCATAATGTCAAAAGTGGCGAAGATCACTTCCTAGCCAACCCAAGCGCGCCTCCGATTACACCGAGAACAAAGCCAAGCAGCAGCCCACCTGCTGTAAAAAACAGGCCTAATATCGAGAAGACTATGACTATCACTCCCCCAATTATCTCTCTCCCAGGCGTATAGATCAATACAGCGCCGATTATGACCCCAGAGGCCATTATGAGACCGACTATGCCCCAAATGGTTACAATGCCGCCGATCAGCCAGGTGAACGCATGCATCGGCATGTCACCCATAAACCGCCCCATCCACCTACCCGCCACAATCATGACAAACGCTACAAACGCGTCAAGAATACCGGCCGCAAGAGATAGGGCGAATCCGATGACAGCCCTCTTGGCTGGTACAATTTGTGCCAAGTTCCTTACACAGTTACGCAGTTGGATAAGCAGGGGGATATAAGAGTTTCGCAAAGATGGATGGCACATTAGACAACGGGATCTTCTGGCCGATCAAGTTGGCATCCTGCCATTGCAAAAGAACATATAGTGGAGGAAGAGTTTATTGCAAAAAGGCTGCCTATAATCCTCGGCCACCAAATCGGAACGGCACAAAACACAAATAGAATCGGATGGGAAAGCGGTCTAATTCAGGGAGGAAGCCAATAAACTCCCGCCCTCTTTTTTATTTTACCATTTCTTTGCTTTTCATAGGAATATGTTACATAAATTAAGATAAGCAAAGTAGCGATACCGATTAAACCGTATAATATGATTGTTAGAAAAAAGGGTCTTATTAGAAATAGATAATATATAACATAAACTAGTATAACATAAGGAGCAATAAAAAAATCGAGAAGTGGAACTAAACTTTCTTCAGCGGACATTAAAATTTCACCTTCTTAATCACTATGCTTATTATAGAGACAGCCACCATAAGCGGTATAATAGCATATATTGAAGACAAAGACGAAGACGAAACTCGAGGTGGCTGATTATAAACAACATATTTTGGAAAGAACCTTGTAATAATCTGCGGACTTAAAGAATAGACCACTAAGGCTGTCGTCTCGGTGTTTGTTACAACACCTTCGGGTATTATTCCATTAGGATAATAGCCTGTCAAGAACCCGCCTGAAGACGTTTGAAGCGATAAAATTCGATTAACAACGCTATAGCCC
>Ga0209102_1000513_pt1 | contig 25365 bp, 25 predicted proteins | sample ConPoolayeHmetaG_FD_185483 | JGI IMG/M metagenome (GOLD analysis project Ga0209102, IMG submission 185483) | Hot spring microbial mat communities from California, USA to study Microbial Dark Matter (Phase II) - Cone Pool mat layer H metaG... ...
AGAAGGTGGATAAGTATATAGACGTTAATTCCCAGCCGATTTTAATTTCGCCCCGCTTGCTTCTGCCAGAGGCAGGCCTGAGCCGTATCAAGCTATTTACCAAAAAACTGATCGACGGTCAGGTTTTTAACTTGTTGACATCCCTTTTGGGCGTGTTAGAATTTAAAAAAATTAATAAAGATTGTTCAAGAAACTGATTGCGCGTTATAGCTGGAGAATTAAAGGGAAAGAAGCTATTTTCGGTCAAAGGGATGCGGTTGAGGCCTACCTCTGATCGAGTGCGCGAGGCTATTTTCGACATTTTGCAAGAAAGAGTGCCTGGAAAGAAAGTTTTAGATCTTTTTGCTGGGACGGGAGCGTTGGGAATAGAAGCCTTAAGCCGGGGAGCGGAGAAGGCCATCTTCATAGAACATAATTCGCATATTTTGACAGCCTTGCGCAGAAATATTAAAGAATGTGGGCTGGAAGAGAAAAGTGAAGTTCTCCCTTGCGACGTTTGGCAAGGCCTGAGAATATTAGCTGTTAGAGGTGAAGCGTTCGATCTAATTTTTATTGATCCGCCTTATGCCCAGGGATTGGTTAAGAAAACCCTTAAAGAGCTAAGTCAAAGAGGCCTTGTAGCACCCCAAGGGCTGATCATTGCGGAGCATTCTTTAAAAGAGGATTTGTCTGTACCTTTTCCCTGGGAATTAATAGATAGGCGCCAGTATGGGATAACAAACATTTCTTTTTGGCGGCTTTTTAGCGAAAAATGATCGTTTAAAATAAGAACGATAAATTGCTGAGGTTAAATTATGAATGAAAAAGTTGCTGTCTATCCGGGATCATTTGATCCCATTACTAATGGCCATGTAAATATTGTGGAAAGGGCTTTAGCTATCTTTGATAGGGTGATTGTAGCTGTGGCCCATAACCCGAATAAAGTCCCTCTTTTTTCCGTAGAAGAAAGGGTAGAAATGATAAAGGTTGCTTTAAAGAATGATCCTCGGGTAAAAGTGGCTGCTTTTCAAGGTTTATTAGTAAATTTTGTGGAGGAGCAGGGGGCCCAGGTAATTATCCGAGGATTGCGTGCCCTTTCTGATTTTGAATACGAATTTCAGATGACTTTGATGAATAGAAAATTAAATCGTAAGGTTGATACCATATTCTTGATGACCGGCTTTAAGTGGTTCTATACGAGTTCGAAGATAATTAAAGAGGCGGCTTCTTTAGGTGGTTCGGTCCGGGGGTTAGTCCCAGAAATAGTTCACCAAAAATTAAAAGAAAAATTCCCTCTTTACCGCAATGTTCCTTGAAAATTAAATTACCGCGGAGAGCGGCAAGGGCGCGGAGGCATAAAAATTATAAAAGGGAAAATTAAATTTTTTATAAAAGAATAAAATAAAATTGGGAAAATATAATTGGAAAAGGAGAGCTTTATGAAATTAGCGGAAAGAGTAAATAGGATCAAACCGTCTCCTACTTTTGCGGCTGCCGCTAAAGCAGCGGCTATGCGGGCCCAGGGGGTAGAAGTTGTTAGCTTTGCGCAAGGAGAGCCAGATTTTGATACGCCCGAAAATATTAAAGAGGCAGCTTACCAGGCTATAAAAGAAGGGGTGACTAAATATACACCAGCTGCAGGGTTTCCGGAGCTGAAGGATGCCATTATCCAAAAATTTAAAAGAGATAATGGCTTGATATACGACCGCGCCCAAATTCTCGCCTCCGCTGGGGCTAAACTCTGCATTTATAATCTGGCTCAAGCCTTATTTGGTGCGGGCGATGAGGTTATAGTCCCCGCTCCTTACTGGGTTTCATATACGGATATCGTTTTACTCATGGATGCCCAACCGGTAATAATTCCCACCCAGGAAGAAGGGGGGTTCAAAATTACTCCTGCCCAACTCCAAGCCGCGATTACACCGCGAACTAAAGCGATTATTCTGAATAGCCCCAATAACCCTACAGGAGCAGTATATTCAGCCCAAGAATTAAGAGAGTTAGCGGATATTCTTTTGGCCCATAAAATTTTAATTATCGCCGATGATATCTATGAAAAATTCGTTTATGATGGGATTGTTTTTACAAGTATCGCCTCTTTGGGAAAAGAGGTGCAAGACCAGACGGTAGTAATTAATGGCGTCTCTAAAACTTACGCGATGACGGGTTGGCGAATAGGGTATGCCGCCGGGCCAAAAGATATTATTGCCGCCATGGATAAAATCCAAACTCAGAACGTCTCTAATCCGGTTTCTTTTTGTCAAAAAGCAGCTATTGAGGCATTAACTGGCCCGCAAGAATCTGTGCTGAAAATGGTAGCCGAATTTGATCGGCGACGAAAATATATTGTGGAGCGTTTAAATGCTCTTCCCGGAATTACCTGTTCACTTCCCGCAGGGGCTTTTTATGCCTTCCCCAATATTACCGGGTTATTCGGTAGAAAGTGGAAAGGTAAAGTAATCTCCAATTCGGCCGATGTAACTGACTTTTTCTTGGAAGAAGCTCGGGTAGCGGTAGTGGCCGGCTCCGGCTTTGGTGATGATAAATATATCCGTTTTTCCTATGCCACCTCTATGAAAAATATCGAAAAAGGAATGGATCAGATTCAACAGGCTTTAGAAAAGCTTAGCTAAATTAAATAAGTCCTTGGTGAAGCGCCCTAAAATAATCTTGCAGGATAGTTTCGTGATCAAAGGCTAAAGGAGAAGGGAGATTCCCTTCGTAAAATACTTCGGCCTTCTCGGCGTCATCGCTGGGGCGGAGAACTCCGCTACTGGCCTTAGCTATAAAAACTGTAGAAATAGTATGGCGGCGTGGATCCCGAGCTGGGTCAGAATAAGTGTGAAACTGGCGCAATTCGGAGATCTCGATTCCTGTTTCTTCCCGTGCCTCTCTAATAGCTGCTTTTTCCAACGGTTCGCCGTAATCTACAAATCCTCCGGGTAAAGCCCAGGCCCGCGGAGGATTTTTGCGAAAAATAAGCACGATCCCTCGGCCTTTATCTGTAACTACCTCAATGATTATATCCACGGTGGGTACAGGATTTAGGTATTGAAACACGGGTGTGCCACACTTAGGGCAGAGGATCTCTTTTCCTCTCATGTTCTATTCTCCTTTTGATTCCCATCCGTCCATGGTTTAGGTGGTTCTTTTAATTCCTTGACACCTGCTTCCTTTTTTGTTATAAATTTAGTACATTATTAACAAAAAAAACAATGTTCAAAAGCAAAAATTTCAAGAATTGGAGTGAAAAGTTTTCCTCAGCTTTTGCCTCTCCCCATTGACCTCATATTTACCATATTAGGAGTTGCTTTTTTGGTAAAAGCCTGGAAGAGGAAGAAGCGAATCAATTTTGATAAGCCAATTTTAGCCAATTTTTATAAAAAAAAAATGAAGCTTAAAGGGAAGAATATAGTTTTAGGAGTTACCGGAGGGATAGCTGCATATAAAGCGGCAGAATTGGTAAGGGAGCTGGTGCGGGAAGAAGCGCGAGTCCACGTGATTATGACTCAAAATGCCCAGGCTTTCATAACTCCGCTCACTTTGCAAACGCTTTCCGGAAACCCAGTAATAACGGAACTTTTTAACTTATTTGCTGAAGCCAAGGTGGGGCACATTGCTTTAGCAGACATGGCCGAAATGGTAATTATTGCCCCGGCCACGGCTAATATCATTGGCAAAATTGCCGCCGGTATAGCTGATGATATGCTAACTACTGTTGTTATGGCTACCAGAGCTCCAGTTTTAATTGCCCCTGCTATGAATGTCCATATGTGGGAAAATCCCATCTGCCAGCAAAATGTAGCTAAGCTGCGTTCTTTAGGATACTATTTCGTTGATCCAGCTGTGGGCGAATTGGCTTGTGGGTATGCAGGGAAAGGCCGATTGGCGGAAATTTCGGATATTATAGAAGAGATTAAAAACCTCTTTTCACCAAAAGATTTTGCCGGAAAAAAAATACTGGTCACTGCCGGACCAACTACCGAGCCATTAGACCCGGTGCGGTTTATATCTAATCACTCTTCGGGCAAGATGGGTTTTGCTCTAGCCCGGGCAGCTTTAAGGAGAGGGGCCGAAGTTACGCTTATCAGCGGTCCAACTGCTCTTTCCCCTCCTAAGAAAAGCAAATTCATTAACGTGCGCACGGCTCAAGAGATGCGCCAAGCAGTTTTAGAAAATTTTTCAGAGGCTGATTTTCTGCTTATGGCCGCTGCCGTCTCCGATTATCGTCCCAAAGAGATGGTAAAACAGAAAATAAAAAAGACAGCTTCTAAGATCAGCTTGGAATTAGAACAAAATCCAGATATACTGGCGGAAATCGGCCAAATTAAAGATACGCGGGTAGTCGTAGGCTTTGCCGCCGAGACCGAAGATTTAATAAAAAACGCGCAAAAAAAACTGACCGAAAAAAATTTAGATTTGGTTGTGGCTAATGACTTGACCATGCCTGGAGCAGGTTTTGCAGTGGACACAAATATCGTCAAAATATTAGATCGCTCAGGAAAAGTGGAAGAGCTTCCTTTACTGACTAAAGAAGAATTAGCAGACCGTATTCTGGATCATCTTAAAGGTCTTAAAAAATCATGAAACAGGAACAAGCATTCCCGATAATAGGATCTTATGCTCGCCGATTTTGGCTCAAAGAAACCATAATCGGGTTGCGCCATTATCTGGAAGAAGAAATGGAACTTGGCTGGGAAGGTTGGGAGAATAGCTCGGGAATTAAATTAGGCCAAGAAATTTCTTCGATAGTCAACTTAGACAGCATCCGCCAGGAGTTAGATGATTGCCAGCGCTGCGGATTGCATGCTTCCCGCACCCGGATTGTTTTTGGTGCGGGTAATCCCCATGCCGAACTGGTTTTTATTGGCGAAGCTCCCGGAAGAGAAGAAGATCTGCAGGGGGAACCGTTCGTGGGCCAAGCAGGACAGCTTCTCACCCGAATTATCGAAGCAATAGGACTAAGTAGACAAAAAGTTTATATAACCAATGTTATTAAATGTCGGCCTCCAGAAAATCGTAATCCCGCTCCAGAAGAAATCGCCGCCTGTGAGCCGTTTTTAATAAAACAACTGGCAGCGATTCGGCCGCGATTGATTTGTGCCCTGGGTACTTTTGCGGCCCAGACTCTGCTGAAGACAGAGGATAAGATTTCTGTTCTCCGGGGTAAATTTCACGTATATCAGGGGATACCCCTTATGCCCACTTACCATCCGGCTTTCTTGCTCCGTAATCCGCAGAAAAAGCGGGATGTATGGGAAGATATGAAAAAATTAAAAAGAGAATACGAGAAACTGCGGGCATTATCGGCTGCGCAGAGTGCCAAATAGGAGTTATTGATGTATAGAAAGTATTTTTATATTTTCATGATTCTTCTGGGTATGTTTTTAACCTTTCTCCCTTGGGATAGTTTGGGGCAAAGAAAACAAGTAGACGTGATCAAGATCAATGATGCCATAACTCCGGCGGTGGCTGAATTTATCAGCAAGTCTATTGATCAGGCTGTGAAAAACCGGGCCGAATGTCTGGTAATCCAGTTAGACACTCCCGGCGGGCTGGACACTTCTATGCGCGATATAATCAAAGACATAATGAATGCTGATATCCCTATTATAGTGTATGTAGCTCCCAGCGGCGCTAGAGCAGCTTCGGCAGGTGTTTTTATTACTTTGGCCGCAGATATCGCGGCGATGGCTCCCGGGACGAACATAGGGGCTGCTCACCCCGTGGCCGTTGGCGGCGGGCGGATAGACCGAACCATGAGTGAAAAAATAGTTAATGATGCTGTGGCCTACATTCAATCGATCGCTGAAAAAAAGGGGCGTAACGTAAAATGGGCTGCCCAGGCTGTCCGGGAGAGTGTTTCTATTAGAGAAACAGAAGCCTTAAAAATAAAAGTCATCGACTTAATAGCTAAAGACCTAAATGATTTGTTAGAAAAAGTGCATGGTAAAACCATCGAAAAACCTCGGGGAGAGATTAAATTAGCTACCAAAGGTCTGAAAACTAATTTATTAGAAATGGGTTTCCGCGAAAGGTTTTTAGCTGTCTTGAGCAACCCCAATATCGCCTACATTCTTATGATGATTGGTCTAGTCGGCCTATACTTTGAACTTTCTAACCCCGGGGCCATCTTTCCGGGTGTGATTGGGGGTATCTGTCTAATTTTGGCCTTTTTTGCTTTTCGTACCTTACCGGTCAACTATGCCGGCGTGATGCTGATTCTCTTGGGCGTTTTTCTCTTTGTGGCGGAAATAAAAATTGCCAGTTATGGTCTCCTTACTATAGGGGGATTAGTCTCTCTGGCTCTGGGGTCAATTATGCTCTTTGAATCACCCATTCCCGCCTTGCGTGCTTCCCTTTATGTAATTATTCCCACCGTTATCGTTACCGGGGCCTTTTTTGCCTTCGCGGTAACTATGGCCCTTAAAGCTCAACTGGCCAAGCCAGCAACTGGTGCCGAAGGATTGGTTGGAGAAATTGGCGTGGTTCAAACCCCTTTGCGTCCGGAGGGTAAAGTCTTCGTGCATGGCGAAATTTGGAATGCTTATGCCGAAGAAACTATAGAAGTGGGGGAGAAAGTGCGCGTCCTAAAAACGGAAGGTCTTAAAGTTAAAGTGGAAAAGATAAAGAAGGCTTAATTTTCGCAAAATATTTTCAAAATTTTTAAAATAAAAAAGGAGGAGATAATTATGTCGGTTATATCGCTTGCTGTTTTATTGATTTTAATTTTGATGATCTTGGCTAGTGCATTAAGAATTCTCAATGAATATGAAAGAGGTGTAATCTTTCGCCTGGGACGCGTGCGCACTGTGGGCGGAAAGCCAGCAGCTAAGGGGCCTGGTTTAATTTTTTTGATTCCTATTGTGGATAGATTGGTTAAAGTAAGTTTGCGCACGGTAACCATGGATGTCCCCCCCCAGGATGTAATTACACGGGACAACGTTTCCATTAAAGTTAATGCGGTTATTTATTTCCGGGTCATGGACCCCATTAAAGCCGTAATCGAGATTGAAAATTATCTTTACGGCACATCCCAGCTATCCCAAACCACTCTCCGCTCTGTTTGCGGACAAGTAGAACTGGACGAACTCCTTTACCAGCGGGATAAGATCAACATTCACTTACAAGAGATCTTGGATAAGCATACTGACCCTTGGGGAGTAAAAGTTACCACGGTAGAAGTTAAGGCCATTGACTTACCCGAAGAGATGCGCCGGGCCATGGCTAAACAGGCCGAAGCAGAGCGAGAACGGAGATCGAAGATTATCCATGCTGAAGGAGAATACCAAGCCGCGGAAAGATTGCGGGATGCGGCTCAGATCATGGCTTCTACACCTATGGCTTTGCAATTGCGTTATCTACAAACTTTAACGGAAATTGCTACCGAAAAGAACTCAACTACTATTTTCCCCATACCCATTGATCTGGTCAAACCTTTCCTGCAGATGGCCGAGAAAAGCGGTGAGAAAAGTTGAGCTATGTTCATCGAAAACGCCTAGCCGAATAAATAGAAGTTCTAAAATTTAAAGATTGAGAAAGAATAAGGCCCGCAAAAGGGCCTTATTCTTTTAGATGGTAAGGCCAGGGAGAATTTTTTGGAGAGCTGGAAAAAGAATCTATTTAGCCTGTGGACTGCCGAATTTTTAGCAGCCTTGGGGCTTTCTATGATTCTGCCTTTTCTTCCTTTCTACATTCGGGAATTAGGAGTTTTAGATGCGGGAGAAGTAAAACGGTGGAGCGGATTAGTATTTGGAGCTCCTTTTTTAATAGCCACCTTCGTGGGCCCTTTGTGGGGTTGGATGGGAGACCGTTACGGGCGTAAGGCCATGTTAATTCGGGCTTTAGCCGGCTATGCAGGTTCTTCTTTTTTTATGGCTTTTGCCACTTCAGTGCAGCAGCTCTTGATTCTGCGTCTGATTCAGGGAGGGGTTGCTGGTTTTATTGCTGCTACTTTGGCTATCGCCGCCACCACTACTCCCCAGGATAAAATGGGATACGCTATGGGAGTCTTGCAAACTTCATTGACCACGGGAGCAGTAATCGGTCCATTCATTGGGGGTTTGTTAGCTGATCACATTGGTTATCGCCATATCTTTTTTGTTACTGCGGCTTTTGGTTTTGCGGCGGCTTTTTTAGTTATTCTTTTAGTCAAGGAAAGTATTTCATCTCCAGCAGAGAAAAAATCGCCAGGTCTAATATCTAATTTTCGCTTGGTCTTTACCTCAGCACCGTTGATTACCGTTTTTGCCGCCGGAATGGCCGTGCAAACAGCCGTAATGGCCATTCAGCCGGTCCTGTCTCTTTTTGTGGAGAGGCTCTGGCCAGAAGGAAAAAATTTAGCTACGGTAGCCGGGGGGGTATTTGCCATAACCGGTTTAGCCAGTTTAATTTCGGCTCCTTATTGGGGGAAAAAGGGGGATCGCATAGGATATAAAAAGATGCTGCTCATTACTTTATTGGGTACCGGCTTGACCTGTATTCCCCAGGCGCTTGTAAATCAAGTATACCAACTTTTTTGCTTGCGTTTTGTTTATGGGCTCTTCGTGGGGGGAATACTTCCGGCCCTTTATACTTTAACTTCGTTGAATGTGCGTGCCGAGAGGAGAGGAGGAATAATGGGGATAACGCGAAGTGGTTTGCTTATCGGCAACGTTGTTGGACCGATTTCGGGTGGCTTTCTATCCGCTTTTTTGGGCATCCGACCGCTATTTATTTTTATGGCGGTTCTCCTTTTTTTAGTTTATTTATGGGTTCGCCGCGTAATTAAAGAGCCCAAGCCTATTGAGCAAAAATAAGAGGGTCTTTTTCATTTTAATGAGAAATATTAAAACTGATCGAAGGTCAGCGTAAAATCTGACCGTTGATCACTTTTAAATTTTAACTTGAATGGGGATTGATAAATTCTTGCCTGGCTTAGGCAGAAGCAAACGGGGCTCATTAAAATGAGGCGCTGGTTAACTCTTAGGTACAGGCGGGGAAAATTAAGCCCTTCGGCGCAGAGGTGTAGAGCTATTTTTAGACTTGTTTAGCTGAGGCAGGCTTGTCCCCGCCATTCTTTGCGGAAAGAAGGTGGATAAGTATATAGACGTTAATTTCTAGCCGATTTTAATTTCGCCCCGCTTGCTTCTGCCAGAGGCAGGCCTGAGCCGTATCAAGCTATTTACCAAAAAACTGATCGACGGTCAGCGTAAAAATAACTTGACACCTTTTTGAGGGTATGTTAATAAATTTTGAATGAATAATCATTCATTATTTGCTCATAATGAATTTTACGTAGCCGGGTTAATATTTTTGGCGCGTCGTAAACTGCGGAATTTAGAATGAAAGATCAAACTAAACATAAAAAGATTTTAAAAGCAGCTGTGAAAGTGTTTGCCGAGAAAGGGTTCTACAATGCCCGCGTCTCTGAAATAGCCAAAGAAGCCGATGTGGCTGATGGGACGATATATCTCTATTTCAAGAATAAAGACGATATCCTTATCTCCTTGTTTGAGGAGGAATTCGGGCAAATAGTGGAAAATATGCGCCAAGAGCTGGAAAAAGAGAAAAATCCTTTACAGAAGATTAGAAAATTTGCCCAGGTCCATCTTTCTATTTTACAGAAGCAACAGCAGTTAGCTGAGGTTTTGGGGGTAGAAGTGCGCCAGAGCAGCAAATTTATGAAGGAGTATGTGAATAAACCTTTTATCGAATACTTAAACCTCATCCGTGCTATTGTTGTGGAAGGTCAGGAAAAAGGGTTAATCCGCAAGGATCTAACTCCAGGAATAATGAAGAGAGCCTTCTTTGGGGCTTTAGATGAGATGGCTCGCTATTGGGTTCTGTCCACGAAAAAGAAACACAGCATAAATGACGCAGTGTGGCAGATAAGTGATGTTTTCATCAGAGGAATGATGACTGAAGAAGCGCGCCAGAATAATCTCTGGCCAGTTTGAAAAATATGATGAGCTTAGGCCAGGAAATTAATAATTAAAATGCGGAAAGGAGGTAGGCAGTGAACGTTATTGTTTGTCTTAAACAAGTGCCGGATACAGAAACTTTGATTAAAATCAAGCCGGATGGTTCGGGCATCGTGACCGATGATATTAAGTACGTAATGAACCCTTATTGCGAATTCGCCGTGGAAGAAGCCCTACGTATTAAAGAAAAATTCGGTGGTCAAGCAGTTCTAATTACGATGGGGCCGGCGAGAGCAGTAGAAGCTTTGCGCACCGGGTTAGCTATGGGAGCTGATCGTTCCATACATTTAAATGACCCAGCCTTTGAAGGAGCAGACGGCTTTGCCACAGCCAAAGCACTGGCTGAAGTAATCAAAAAAGAACCATTCGACCTAATTCTTTGCGGAAAGCAAGCTGTCGACGATGACTTGGCTCAGGTAGGACCCTCTTTAGCCGAATTCTTGGATTTACCCCATGTAACCCTCATCACTAAATTAGAAATCAATGCTGAGCAAAAGAAAGCACGAGTAGAAAGAGAAGTAGAAGGGGGGAAAGAAGTAGTGGAAGTAAAACTTCCCGCGGTCTTTACCTGTCAGAAGGGTTTGAACGAGCCGAGATATGCCTCTCTCCCGGGGATCATGAAAGCAAAGAAAAAAGAAGTCAAACCGATTAATTTAGCTGCCCTTGGTTTGGGTGCGGAAGAGGTAGGCGCGGCCGGGTCAAAGACAAAAATTTTAAGGTACATTCCCCCACCTTCCCGACCCCCGGGGAAGATTATTGCAGGGGAACTGATAGATTGTGTTAAAAATTTAGTCAAGTTTTTGCGCGAAGAGGCCAAAGTTGTTTGATGCTGGACAGAGAAAAGATATCAACCAGAGAAAAAAATTAGCAATTTATATAGCTAAAGAAGGAGACAATTTATGGGCAAAGGAATCTGGGTATTTGCCGAAGTTAAGGAAGGAAATATTCGCAAAGTTACTTTTGAGCTTCTAAGTCAAGGGAAGAAGATGGCTGAAAAACTTGGCGAAGAACTAGTGGCTGTTCTCCTTGGATCAGGTATAGAAGGACTGACCGGGCGTTTGGCAGAATACGCCGATAAAGTATATTTCGTGGACGATCCAATTTTAGCGCAATACACTACGGATCCATATGCCACCATTATAACCAACCTGCTCAAAGAACATCAGCCTTCTATTTTCCTCTGTGGAGCTACGGTTTTGGGTAAAGACCTTTCTCCTCGATTAGCGACGCGCCTGCAGACTGGGCTGGCCACAGACTGTACAGGTTTAAGCCTCAATGAAGAAGGCTTATTATTAGCCAAAAGGCCCGTTTATGCTGGCAAAGCTTTCATCGAAGTGGTTTGTCCTAATTCCCGCCCGCAAATGGCTTCGGTGCGTCCCAACGTTCTACCTATGGTGCCCCCAGAATCTGGTAAAAAAGGGGAGGTAATTAAAGTAGAAGCCAAAGTAGACTCCTCCAGTCTGCGCACCGCCATTGTGGAAGTAGTTAAAACTGCCGGAGCAAAAGTTGATTTGACCGAGGCTGAGATCATCGTCTCCGGAGGCCGAGGGATGAAAGGAGCGGAGAATTTCAAGATCTTAGAAGAATTGGCCGACGTTCTCCATGCTACCGTGGGGGCTTCGCGGGCGGCCGTAGATTCTGGATGGCGCGATCACGCCGATCAAGTGGGGCAGACCGGGAAAGTAGTCACTCCTAATCTTTACATTGCCTGCGGGATTTCTGGCGCAATTCAGCATCTCGCTGGCATGGGATCTTCTAAGGTAATTGTGGCCATCAACAAAGATCCAGATGCTCCTATCTTTCAAAAAGCCGATTACGGAATTGTAGAAGATCTATTCAAAGTTGTGCCCCTTTTAACTGAAGAATTTAAAAAGCTCCTCTCCGAGAGCTAACCACAGAAAAATGGCTCTCCCAAATAGAGAGCCATTTTCTTTTGGCGCTGGCGAATTAATAGCCATTTAAAGGCCACTCAGATAGCCAAGTGGGTTAAGTTACCGGTGAGATAAAACTATAGCGCCTTTGGTCATCGAGGGAGAAAATGGCTGGTTCCTTTGATTTATTGCTGATCTTCATTACGGCGGTTGTATTCATTTATGGATTTTACCGCCGCTATAATTGGAAAATAGGTAAACCGGAAAAAAGGACGGATCAACCTAAAGAGCGCCTCAAACTGATCTGGGCTTATGTATTCGGGCAGAAAAGAATTTTGCGGGAAATTTATCCCGGGTTAATGCACCTCTTCATTTTTTATGCCTTTATTATTCCTTTCATCGTGATTGTTATAACCCAACTTAATTTCACTTTACCAACGGCCCTAGCCTATCCCTTGTCCTTGTTTTTTGATTTAATCGGTTGCTTAGGGTTGATAGGAACTTTGCTGGCCCTTTATCGGCGCTATGGGCAAAAGCCTGAAAACCTCACCTATGATAGTAGCTTAGGAAACTTAGTTGCCCTCCTCTTACTTTTGGGCATCTTCGGATTAGGCTTCTGTGTGGAGGGTCTGCGTATAGCCCGCAGTGAACCCGATTGGGCGAATTGGTCCCCCATCGGTTTAAGTCTTTCTTATTTATTCCGGGGTCTAACCGATAATGCCCAAATTTTCTGGCATCGTCTTTTTTGGCGGCTGCATCTCTTTTTAGTATTGGGTTTCGTGGCCTTCATCCCTTACTCTCGTATGCTCCATATAATTACCGGGCCGGCTAATATCTACATGCGTTCCTTAAAACCCAAAGGCGCTATGCCGCCCATCCTTGATTTCGAGACAGCGGAAACCTTCGGAGTCTCGCGGATCGAAGAATTAACGTGGAAACAACTTTTTGATATGGATGCCTGCACGAGATGCGGTAGGTGTTTAGATCATTGTCCAGCGGCCGTTAGTGGCAAACCATTAGCGCCCAAAAAAAATTGGGATGCTTTAAGGGCCTATATGGAAGAGAAAGGGCGGATTAAGAAACTTGGCCAGGGAACTGCTGCGGAAAAGAAAAAACTCATTGGCGATGTCCTTACCGAAGAGGTGATCTGGTCTTGTACTAATTGTTTAGCTTGTGCTATGGTCTGTCCGGTTTTCATTCCCTGTGTGGATAAATTTTTAGAAATGCGCCGCTATCTCGTGCTCATGGAAAGCCGCTTCCCCTCCGAAGTACAGCTCGTTTTCCGCAATATGGAAAATAATAGCAATCCTTGGGGAGTTGGCCTGGGTTTAAGAGCGGAATGGGCCAAAGGACTGGATTTAACGACCATGGCTGAAGATAAAGAAGTTGAACTTTTATTCTGGGTAGGGTGTGCGGGGAGTTTTGATGACCGGAATAAAAAAGTGGCCACTGCTTTGGTTAAGATTTTAAAAGCCATGGGTGTAAAATTTTCTATATTGGGTACAGAAGAAGGTTGCTGTGGCGACTCGGCGCGACGCCTTGGCAACGAATATCTGTACCAAACGTTGGTCCAAGCCAATATCGAAGTATTGAACGGCTATGAAGTTAAAAGAATATTGACCATGTGTCCCCATTGCTTCAATACTTTAAAAAATGAATATCCGCAATTCGGTGGCCACTATGAAGTAATGCACTACACTCAATTTCTGGCGGAAGCTCTTCGGGAGGGCCGTTTAAACCTAAATAAGCCCGTGGAAAAAGTTTTGACTTATCATGACTCCTGTTATTTAGGGCGCGCCAATGAAGTTTACGAAGAACCTCGGCAAGTTTTAAGGTCTATTCCAGGACTGCAGCTCGTCGAAATGAAACGGAATCGTCTCACCAGCTTTTGCTGCGGAGCTGGTGGCGGGCGCATGTGGATGGAGGAGAAACTGGGAACACGCATCAACCAGATGCGTACTGACCAGGCTTTGCGTACGGGAGCTTCTCTGGTAGCTACGGCTTGCCCTTATTGCCTAACGATGATTGGCGACGGCATAAAAGAAAAAGAATTGGAAGAGAAAATGGCTGCGTATGACATAACCGAATTAGTTGTCCAAGCTTTAGAAGAGAAAAAGGATTAGCCTTCGGGGTGTGGGTGTAAATAAGGGTAAGAAATGAAAATGAGAAAAGGTCAGGAAAGAAAAGGCTTCGAAAAATATTTAATTTTGCTGATCTGGGGAGTTTTGCTCTTCATCTGGGGAGGGCCGGTTCAAGGAGCAGATGACGCTGCTTGTCTAAAATGCCACCAAAATCCGCGGCTCAGTAAGGGAAAGAAAGATGGTTCTCTCCTTTCTTTATACGTAAATGCCGAATCCTTCCGAGCCTCAGTGCATGGGGCAGGGGGAATGGGTTGTACAGATTGTCATCAGGAAGCCCGTCCGGATGCTCATCCGGCCGAGGGATTTGCGAAAGTTGATTGTGCTCAATGCCACCAAGAGGCGGTGGAGGCTTATAAAAAAACCACCCATGGGATGATGTGGGCCAGTGGCCTGGAAAATGCTCCGCAATGTGCCGATTGCCATACAGCCCATTATATGCGCAAGATTAACGACCCGGCATCTTCTGTATCCGCCCAAAATCTTCCCCAGGCCTGCGCCAAATGTCATGAGGAAGCCAAACCTGTACCAGGTCTTCTGGCCACTTTAGCCTCCTACCGCTTAAAAGGGCATCCTAAGGTCAACTTGAATTATCGTTACGATACCCAGATATGTGCTAACTGTCATCCCGAGAATACCGGCCATCCCCAAAAAGAAGTAGGGAAGAGTACATGCGTAAAGTGCCATGACAAATCATACGCTACACCTGCGCTCTTAGGTCCTATCCATTTTAAAGTTTCTTGGCAGAGCCAACCAGTTTTCTATATCATGCGTTTTTTTTACGGGATTGGTATTGTAATGGCAGTGATTGTGGCCGCAGGGAGCTATGGTTATCATTTTTATCGCCGGCGAAAGAAAGAATCAGAAAAAACCCCAGATTGAATATTACGCAAAAATTTTTTACTTCCCGCCACCAAAAAGCTTGTCAGCAAATAAGTAAAATGGTATAAATTTAATTCATTTTCCAAGAAGAAGAAAATTTTTCTCTGAAAAAAATTATAAAGGAGGACCAAATGGATTTCCAATTATCACCCCAATTAGAATTATTGCGCAAGAGCATTAGAGAATTTGCTGAGGGGGCTGTCGCTCCGCGCATTCCCCATATGGAAGAAACTGATGAAGTTCCTTGGGATCTTTACCGGGAGATGGGCAAGCAGCTCTATATGGGCATAATGATTCCCAAAGAGTATGGTGGAACAAACCTGGGCAACTTAGCGCGGATGATCATGATCGAGGAATTAGCCCGGGTTTCTGCCTCCATTGGCATGGCCATGCAGATTTTTCATTTAGGCATTGCTCCGCTTACAGATTTTGCCAATGAGGAGCAAAAGAAAAAATATTTGCCCAGTCTGGCCAAGGGCGAACGCTTGGCCACTATCGCGGTTACTGAAGCCACTGGTGGATCAGATCCTACCGGAATTCAGAGCACGGCTAAACTTGAAGGCGATCATTATGTATTAAACGGACGAAAATGTTTTATCACTCACGGACATGTGGCGGATACCATAACCATTATGGCGAAGACTGGAGAAGGCCCTAAGGGATTTAGCGCCTTCTTAGTCGAAAAATCCTTCCCCGGTTTTAAAGTGGGGCGTAAAGAGAAGAAATTTGGTCTCCATGGATGTAATACGGGCGAGATCGTCATGGAGAATTGTCTTGTTCCCCGCGCCAACCTTTTAGGCAACGAAGGTGATGGCTTAAAAATATGTATGGCCGGAATTAGCGAAGTAGGCCGCGCCGGCATGGCCGGATGTGGTTTAGGGCTCATTCAGGCATGTTTAGAAGCTTCCGTAAAGTTTGCCAATGAACGGATCTTAGGCGGCAAGCCTATAAGTCAGCATCAAGGAATTCAATGGTTGATTTCTGATATTTATGTTGATTTAGAAGCCAGCCGCTTACTTTGTTACCGGGCTGCTTGGCTACGTGATCAAAAGTTGCGTTGTGATACAGAAATGGCTTTAGCCAAATTCTATGCTACTGAAGCTGCTGTACGTTGCGCGAAAAAGGCCGTAGATATTCACGGTGGCTATGGTTATATGATGGAATACCCAGTGCAAAGGTACTATCGAGATGCGGAAATTTTAATTGCTTCGGCGGGAACTTCAGAAATTCAGCGGATTATAATGGCTCGGAAAGCCCTTACCTCATTTAAATAAAAGAGGTCTTGGCGCAGAGGCTGGGTTAGAGGATTGTTTCGACTCGGCCTCCCCAAGTTAAAAAATCGCTTGAGGCGGAGAAAATAATAATGGATATTGTTGTCTGTGTAAAACCGGCCCCAGACCCAAAATTCTGGGAGCGCATCCAATTGGATCCGATAACCAAAGCTTTGCGGCGGGAGGGCATTCCCAGTGTTCTGGGGCCTTTGGATAAGCGAGCCTTGGAAGAAGGTTTGCGTCTTAAAGAAAAATATGGCGGTAAAGTTAGAACCATAGCCATGGCCCCCCTAGGGGCGAGAGATAATTTAGTGGAAACTTTGGCTATGGGGGCGGATGAAGCTTATTTATTGAGCGACCGCGCCTTTGCGGGATCTGATACCTGGGCCACTTCTTATGCGCTCAGTAAAGCTATTAAAAAGATCGGCAAATTTGACCTAATTATTTGCGGGGAATGGAGCTTAGACGGATCTACCGGCCATGTGGGTCCCCAGTTAGCTGAATTTTTGGACATTCCCCATATTACCCGCACCGTAGCCATAGAATTTACAGAAGAAGGAGCTTTATATACGCGGAGCTTGATGGAGGGCGGCTGCCGAATATTAGAGACTTCCTTGCCGGCCCTAATCACCGTGGCTCGAGAAATAAACACTCCCCGATTCATCTCTCTTATGGGCGTCTTAGAGGCAGAGAACAAGCCCCTGACAATTTGGGGAGCTAGCGAGTTAGGGATAAAGCCAGAGGAAGTTGGATTCTCTGGTTCCCCCACGCAGACGGGGGAAATATTTATGCCGGAAATGAAAAGAAAAGGAGTAATTCTCCAAGGGGAGCCAGACGAGTTAATTGCCGAAGTCATCCAAAAGATAAGGCAGGCCATTGGCTAAAATGAAAGGAAAGAGTTGGGTGAAGGACGAGAAAAATGAAAGATCTGCAGGCGAAAAAAGAAATCTGGGTTTTTATAGAACAACAAGAGGGTTGTATTGCGGAAGTTTCTTTTGAACTTCTGCAGGCTGCCGGTTTTCTGGCGCAGAAACTGGATCAAGCAGAGATTATAGCTATTCTTCTGGGGCATAAGATAAGAGATTTGGCTTATTCTCTTTTCTCGTTTGGGGTAGAAAAAGTTTTATTAGCCGATCATCCCTGTTTAGAAAACTATTTAACCCTTCCTTATACCAGAGTTATCAGTCAGTTAATTATGAAAAAAAGGCCAGAAGTATTTCTTTTGCCGGCTACTACTGTGGGATCAGATTTGGCGGCCAGGCTGGCGGCGCGCGTTCGTACGGGACTTTCAGCTCATTGTACGCAATTGGATATTGATGAAAAAGGGAAACTCAAACAAGTGGTGCCTGCTTTTGGCGGCCAAGTGATGGCCACTATTCTTTGTCCGCGTCATCTTCCCCAGATGGCTACCGTGCGTCCTGGAGTCTACCGTCGAGCAATTGGGCATGAAAAAACTCCTGTAATCGAAGAGGTACCTGTGGAATTAAACCCCGCCGATTTACGCCAGAAGGTCCTTAAAGTTGAGCGGGCTAAGGAATTTACTTGTTCATTAGAAGAAGCAGAAATAGTTGTAGCCGGGGGAGCAGGTATCGGTAATCGAGAAGATTGGAAACTAGTCGAACGGTTAGCTGAAGTCTTACAGGGAACTGTAGGAGGAACACGTCCACCCTTAGATGAGGGGTGGATAAGGGAAGAACAGATGATCGGCCAAAGCGGGAAAACTATTCGGCCCAAGTTATATATTGGGGTGGGCATATCGGGCGTTATTCAGCATGTGGTTGGTATTCAAGAGGCCAAGACTATAATTGCCATAAATAATGATCCTAAAGCGGCCATTTTCCAGAATGCTGACTTGGGTATAGTGGCTGATTTTCGCCAAATTCTGCCGAAATTAATTGCCGCCTTAGAAAAGAGAAAATAAGTTTAGGTTAATTTTTTTAAAAAATTGCTTTAGGGAGGCCAAACGCTTAAAATCTTGATGGTGATAATATAAAGCAAAATATTAAGGAGATTAAGTTATGACTGGAAAATTATTTGATGAATGGCAGCTAAATGAAGAATTTATTACTCCCAGTAGAACTGTTACGGAGACGGATGTAGTCATGTTTGCAGCTATGAGCGGAGATTATAATGAACTACATACCAGTGAAGCTTTTATGAAAAATAGTCAATTTGGACAAAGGATTGTCCATGGATTGTTAGGGTTGGCTATTTCCCATGGTTTACTGTTCCGCACCGGATATCTGGAGGGCACCGCAATTGCTTTTTTAGGTATCGATTCGTGGAAATTTGAGGCCCCCTTATTTTTTGGTGAGACTATTTATGTAAAAGCTAAAGTAGTAGAAAAGATTCCCAGTAAGAGCAAACCAGATAGGGGGATAATTAAGCTCTTTTTACAAATCATAAAAAAAGAAGGAGAGGTAGTAGTCCAATCGGGGTACAAGACGCTTATGATCAAGAGGAGTTAAAGCAAATTTTCTCCTCCAGAAGTTTAAAAAAATCTTGAGCCAGAAGGGCATATAAAATTCGCCTCTTCTGGCCCAAGTCTGTTATAAAAATAGCGGAAAAATAAATTTTATTTTTTGGGAGCTAATATTGACTTTAAGGCAGCAGCGGGGACGGCTTTCACCACTTTTTTCGCCGGAATCTTTATTGGTTCCCCGGTCTGCGGATTTCTACCCATCCGCGCTTTGCGGTTTTGCACTTTTACAGTTACAAATCCAGGAAGAGCAAGTTTATCACCTTTTTTGATCACTTTGGCCGCCAGGCCAGCAAGCTCATCAAGAATTGCCGCGGCTTGCTTTTTGGCTACTCCAGTTTTCTCTGCTAAATAACTTACAATCTGGGCTTTTGTCATGGGCATAAAATTTTCCTCCTTTCTGGTTTATGATTAAAAAATTTGCCTCCACAATTTAAGACTTTTCTTCAACCTCTTTATTTAAGAATAGTAAAGTCAACTCGCCGATTTTTGGCCCAAGCTTCTTCATTATGACCGGGGTCTAAAGGACGTTCAAAGCCATAGCTAATTGTTTGCATGCGTGTAGGAGCAATTCCCAGCCCTTCTAAAAATTCCTTTACCGCTTCTGCTCTTCTCTGCCCTAAGGCTAAGTTATATTCTGCTGTTCCTCTTTCGTCACAGTTTCCTTCAATTCTTACTCGCACCTGGGGATGAGCTTTGAGCCATTGTGCATTTTGCAACATGACTTCTTTTTGATCTTCCCTGATGACGGCCTGGTCAAAATCAAAAAAGATTGATTTTAATTCTATGCTGGTTAGAGCTGCCTCGCGGGTTTCTTTCTCTTTTTTTAATTCTTCTTTAAGGAGTGGAGGTGCGGAAGGCTGAGCTCCCAGTGTCTCCTCCTTTAAAGGTTTATCTTTCCGTTGTTTTTCTATATCAGGTGCGGTAAAAGAAGGTGGTGGGCTGGGCGTAACTGCTTTCGGCGCAAGTCTGGTATCTTTTGGGGGTTCCTGGTGAGAGATGGGGTAAGGTGTTTCTTCGGAGCGCATCACTTTTTGGCTGCAACCAAAATTTAAAACAGATGCCCAAAAAATGACTGCTAAAAAAATTATCATCCCTCTTTTCATTCTTCCAGACCTCTTCCTGACCCAAAAGATTTATGCAATAAATTGAGATTATATCTTACTAGCAAAGCTGTCAAGAGTAATTTTAACTGACCGTCGATCATTTTTTAAATTTCAGCTTAATTCAGGCGGGAGGAAGAGAGGCTCGCCTCTCCCCCTCCCGCCTGTTTCCTGCTGGCGAGAAATATTAAAACTGTTAGACGGTTAGTAATTTTAAGAGACCTTTGAAAAATGTGATTATAAACTACACTCTGGCACGGGAGAGTGAGGTAAAGAGCCATCTTGGAAGATACGGACACATGAGCTAAGGATAAGGAATTGTTCCCCATTAATATTCATTCGGTAGGCCACAAGGGATTACCCTACAAAAAACATCTGGCCAATAAATTTGTAGGGTAAGGGCTTGTCCCTTACCTCAAGCGGTTTATAAAGAGTTGACCTACAAATTTTTTAAAAAGATTTTTCAGAGATTTCTTTTAACCTGGACCAACTTAACTATTTATCTAAATCTTAGTCGCCCAAGAGGCAAGGAGGTCCACTCTCGGGATCATAAGGTAGCTTTATGCTCTTAGTTCAAAATCACTTCCAACGGGAGATGAAGGAACTCATTTAATTTTACTTTGACAAGAGGGCAGGTCCAAAAGATAAAATATAGGTCATGAAAGTAGAAAAACCAACCTTGATCTTGCGGAGGACAAGAGAGAATAGATATACTCTACCAACCCTCATGGGGGGACTGGAGGAAAGAGGCTGGACCAGAAAAATAAAAATTACGACCGCAGAATCTCTGAAAGATATAAAAGAAAAAATACTACCTAAGATAACCTTGATTGGATATTCTTTTATGACTCCTTGGTTAATGAAAGTCGAGGAAGAGATAGAAGATTTGCGGAAAAATTTTCGGGATGAGATCACCATTATTGCTGGCGGTCCGCATGCTACTGCTGATCCCCAAGGGACTTTAAAATTAGGGTTCGATTTCGTTTTTTGGGGGGAAGCAGAGGAGACCTGGCCGGATTTTGTGGAGCAATTTTTTGCCGGACGTTTGCCAACAGAAAGGATCGTTCGTCCCAAGAAAAAAGGATGGTGTGTTCCTTCTTTCCCTCCTTTCTATAGCGAAGAAAATTTTTTTGCTCCCTTGGAAATTACGCGCGGCTGCCCGTATGGCTGCACATTTTGTCAGACCCCTCGAATATTTGGAAATTCACTGCGCCATAGAAATTTAGATAACCTTAGTCAACAATTGCAAAAGGCAGCCACCTATGGTTACCAACGCTGCTCCTTCATATCGCCCAACGCTTTGGCTTATGGAGCCAAAGAAGATCATCAACCGAATTTAACAGCCCTAAAAGAACTGTTTACTGCTTGCCAAGAGGCTGGGTATACTAAGATTAACTTCGGCTCTTTCCCCGCCGAAGTAAGGCCAGACTGGGTCTCCAAGGAGGTTCTGGAGCTCATTAAAAAATTTTGTCATAACCGCACTATTGTTTTAGGAGGGCAATCCGGAAGTAATGCTTTACTACAAAAACTGCATCGGGGACACACTGCGGAAAGAGCTTTAGAAGCTGTCAGGTTAATTTGTCAAGCAGGCTTTTCACCTCATGTTGATTTTATTTTTGGATTTCCGGAGGAGAGTAGCACTGATCGTCTCCTTTCTTTAAATTTGGCTGCCCGCATGATTGAAGAGTATGGGGCAAAGATTCACGCTCATTCTTTTCTTCCTTTGCCCGGTACGCCCCTTTTTTTAAAAGAGCCTTCTCTCATAGATGACCAGACTAAAAATACTTTAATAGATTGGGAAAAGAAAAAGAAATTAGATGGTTGGTGGAAAGAACAGGAAGTTTTGGCATGGGAGATTATCAAATGGCGCGATCAAGGACTGATTTGCGTAAGCTAAAAGAAAAGACAAAGATGGAAAGAAAGAAAGAATCTGCGGTGGATCCAGGGTTAACTCTGGATCAAAAAGATCGGCTCATCCTTAAGGAAATCCAGAGAAATTTTCCCATAACCCACCGCCCTTATTTAGCTTTAGCTCGCAAATTAAAGTTGAAAGAAAAGGAAATTTTTGCTCGTGTGCAGAGGATGCATGCTGCCGGCATTATTCGCCGGATGGGAGCCAGTTTTAGTGCCCGCGCTATGGGCTTTACTTCCACTCTTTGCGCGGCCAAAGTACCGATGGCGAAATTGCCGAAATTTATTGAAGTAGTTAATTCCTATCCCGGCGTAACCCATAATTATGAACGGGCAGGAGATTATAATATTTGGTTTACCTTGATTGCGCCAACGGCGCAAAAAATTGAAAAAATTATAAAAGAGATATCGCGGCGAACAGGGGTTAAAAAAATCTTAAATTTGCCCGCCAGCAAAATTATTAAAATTGCCGTCGATTTTAATTTTGATTAGTTAGGGAATCTATTATTTTTCTAAATCATTAGCCACTTGGGAAATCTTTTCCCAGGCCGCCCGCACATGACGAGCTTCGGTGTAGGTTTGCCCTACACACAGGCGTAAAGTAATTTTCTCGTTTAACTTTGTATGGGTCAAAAATAAATCCCCACTTTTGTTTATTTGATTCAGAATCCTTTCGTTTAGGATATCTCCCCCTTTATGCCGGAAGCACACTAAATTCAAAGGCGGAGGGACCACTAACTCAAAACGCTCATCTTCTCTGACCCATTGGGCGAACTCCTGGGCTAAGGCCACGTGCCGACGAATATGATATTGTAATCCTTCCACGCCGTAGTGACGGATAACAAACCATAGTTTCAGGGCGCGAAAACGCCTTCCTAAAGGAATTTGCCAGTCTCGATAATCAAATACTGTTCCACTTTCGGACGCTCGGTTACGCAAATATTCCGGAAGAATACTGAAAGCCTTGATCAAAATTTGGCGATCGACAACGAAGAAACAATCACAATCAAAATTAGTAAACATCCATTTATGCGGGTTAAAACAATAGCTATCCGCGAATTCCAAGCCGGCATGGATGTAGCGAAATTCTGGGCAAAGGGCTGCCGTCCCAGCCATGGCGCCATCCACATGCAACCAAAGCCCTTCTTGCTGACATATGGGCCCAATTTCCGCCAGGGGGTCAAGGGCATTAGAGGAAGTAGTCCCTACCGTAGCACAAACAAAGAAAGGAAGCAAACCTGCTTCTCGATCTTTTTTAATCTGCCCGGCTAACAAATCGGGGCGCATAGCAAAATTTTTATCCACATCTATTAAACGTAAATTTTCCCTACCTATCCCCGCGATCTTCACCCCTTTCTCAATGGAAGAATGGGTTTGGGTAGAAGCATAGGCGATCAGCTTTCCGGTGTATCCTCGTTCATTAGTCAAATAATTGGTGGCCCGCTCGCGCGCCGCTAAGATAGCGCAAAGAGCCGCGCTGGAAGCTGAATCTTGGATTACTCCACCCCCACTTTTGGAGGATTTAAATTTTTGGGGCAAATCCAAAAGATCAACTAACCAATCTAATACATGTGTTTCCAACTCTGTGCAAGCCGGACTCGTTGACCAGAGCATTCCTTGTACTCCCAAGCCTGCAGCCAAGAGTTCCCCTAATACAGAAGGCCCAGAGGAATTAGCTGGGAAATAGGCAAAAAATTTAGGGGACTGCCAATGGGTAATCCCGGGTAGAATGATCTGCTCCAGATCCGCCAGAATTTGGGAAAATGGTTCGCCTTGTCGCGGGGGATGAGGAGGGAGTTTAGCGCGAATCTCACCCGGTTGAACTTGAGATAAGACCGGTAGCGACTCGACGCGTTTATAGTAATCAGCAATCCAGTCTATTACGGCATATCCCCACCGGCGAAATTCATCGGGATCCATGTGAAAACTTTTTTCCCTTTTCATTTCGATTCCCTTTATATAAAAAAAGAATTTATGAACTGCTTAAATCAAGCAGCCCATAAAAAGCCTTATTGCCCCGAGAATTTTTTTATTCTAGCCTTTTTAAGAATTCATCATGTGTTAATACTTCGCCAATATAGGGGAAGAATTTTTCTTCCACATATTTTTGTTCTTCGGCGGAAATAGCCGCACAGCAGTCTTTTAGGAGAAAAACTTTATACCCCTTATCGTAAGCTGACCGGGCTGTTCCTTCCACACATACATTAGTGAGGAATCCGCAGAAAGCTACATTTTTTATGCAGTTGACCCGCAGGATGAAATCAATATTGCTGGAGTGAAAAGCATCCAAGGTTCTCTTACCTTCAACCACTATATCTTGCTTAGTGGGCTTCAATTCCTCAATAATCTCTCCACCCCAAGTACCTTTGCGGAAAGCTTTAGCCTTAGCCGCGTTGATATGAATAGGGCCTAAAACTTCCAGGCAACCTATATCAGTATAATCTTCTTCGAAAAGAATGGGCACAAGTAAAGTAAGGCATTTTCCGCGGGCACGCTGGAGGCAATCTTGGGCATTTTTAATAGTGTTTTGGGCTTTAATTTGTCCTTTTACTCCTTCGTAAAGGGCACCTCCTTCTTTGCAGAAGTCATTTTGAAACTCAATAAAAACGATGGCGGTTTCTTGGGCTTTCATGGGACTCCTCCTTTCTTAAAAATTTTGCATAGGATAGCTCTTTCTTCACAAAAAAACAACTGGTTTCCTTTTTGGCCTGCCTCCGGCCCTCCTCCCTCATGGCGACACAGTCTCCACCCCAGGAGAAAATTAGCTTTTTTATTTATTAAGACCAAGTGCCCAGCTGGGCAGAGGAGAGTTATTAATGGGAGCATAAAATAAACGACATCTTAATGCGGGGTTCGGCAAGCCCCAAGGGCTTGCCCTACAAGAAATTAAAAAAACCTCAAATGTAGGGGAAGGGCTTGTCCCTTGCCGCATTTGGTTTCATTTCTTATGGGCAATTAAGATACAATTTCATTGGGGCAAGCAAACAAAGCCAGAGCATGGAGGAAGATAAGCGTGATAACTGTAAATATTTAATTGCTCCGATTAATAATTGCCCCAGAGCCTCTTTATGCCGAGGGACTAAAAAATTAAAATCGCTTGGCGGTCAAAATTTTTCCCTCTTGGCAGGAGAGAAGTAGTTTGCTAAGGTTTTAAAAAAGGAGGGCCAAAAATGAAAGTCTTGGGTATTTACGGGAGTCCGCGCCGAGATGGAAATACGGATCTTTTATTGAAAGAACTTCTCCGGGGCTGCCGGGAGGCTGGAGCGGAAGTAGAAGAAATTTTTTTACGCCAATTAAAGATTAGTCCATGTTTAGAAATATATGCGTGTAAAAAAGAAGGAAAATGTCCCATTCCCGATGATATGCAGCCTCTTTATGATAAGCTGGCCGAAGCCGATGCAGTCGCCCTTGCTTCCCCCATTTTCTTCTATGCGGTAAGTGCCCATACTAAGGCATTTATTGACCGTTGCCAGGCCCTTTGGGCGAAGAAATATCTATTAAAACAACCCATATCACCAAATAAACCGCACCGCCGAGGAGTCTTTCTGGCTGTGGGAGGATCGCGAGGGAATAAGGTCTTCGATGGACCACTCTTAACCATGAAATATTTTTTTGATGCCCTAGATATGATTTTTTATAAATCACTTCTTTACCAGAAAATTGATGAAAAAGGAGAAATTATCAAGCATCCAACTGCTTTGACGGAAGCTTATGCGTTGGGTAAAGAGTTGGTAGGGGAATGAGCAGCGCGCGGGGAGTGGAGCAAAAA
>Ga0209102_1000514_pt1 | contig 25330 bp, 22 predicted proteins | sample ConPoolayeHmetaG_FD_185483 | JGI IMG/M metagenome (GOLD analysis project Ga0209102, IMG submission 185483) | Hot spring microbial mat communities from California, USA to study Microbial Dark Matter (Phase II) - Cone Pool mat layer H metaG... ...
ATTATTACCCAAAACTTTAGAGAAGAAATTTTAAAATCTTATCAAAAAAACGAAACCGATGAGTTTTTGAAACCGATAATTATTAAGGGAACTCCAAGAATTAAAGAAAAAGATGCGGTTATCTTTTTTAATTTTAGAATTGATCGACCACGACAACTAACTAAGGCATTTGTTATTGAAGAATTTGAAAGATTAATAGGCCAAAAAATTGCCTTTGATCCCTATACTGAAAAATATTTAAAGAAAACTTATGTTGAAGAAAGAATTTCTTCAATTTTTAAAAGAGGCCCAAAAATTAAAGATTTGTTTTTTGTAACCATGACTGAGTATGAAAAAAATCTGCCGGTTGAGGTAGCCTTTCCTACGACAATAATTAATTACCCCCTAGGGAGAATTTTATCAGAAAGAGGTTTAAGGCAACTGCGAATTACTGAAACAGAAAAAGAAAGATTTGTAACCTATTATTTCAATGGTCAAAATGAGCAGTCTTTTCCTGGGGAAGAAAGAATAATTATTCCCTCTGCAAATGTTCCAACTTATGATTTAAAACCGGAAATGTCTGCTTTTGAAATTACAGAAACAGTTCTTGGGAAAATTAAAACTGGCAATTATGATTTTGTTCTTTTAAATTTTGCCAATCCCGATATGGTAGGCCACACCGGAAACCTTCAAGCAGGAATTAAAGCCTGTGAGGCGGTTGATGAATGTTTAAAAAAAATTGTTTCTTCTGTTTTTGCTCTTGGAGGAATAACTATTATTACTGCCGATCATGGAAATGTTGAAGAGATGATAAACCTTGAAACTGGAGAAATCGATACTGAACATTCAAAAAATCCTGTCCCCTTTATAGTAGTTGGAAAAATGTTTTTGGGAAAACCGACGGTTTTACCGGTGGGGATTTTGGCTGATGTTGCTCCGACAGTTTTGTCTCTTTTGGAGATTCCTATTCCTTCGGCAATGTCTGGTAGAAAACTTATATGAAAAAGCCAAAAATAATTAAAAAAAATAAAAATTATCTTAAAAAAGAGCCAAATCTTAAGGACTATGAAAAGGTTTGCAAAACTTTTTCTTGGGAAGAAGCAAAAAAAGAAATTCCCTATTTTTCTAAAAAGGAATTAAATGCTTCCTATTGTGCCGTGGATATCAACGCTCAGAATTTTCGTAAAAATAAGATTGCTTTGTATTGGGAAGGGGAAAGTGGAGAAAGAAAAAAATTTACCTTTCTTGAACTTTCCGAACTTTCAAATCAATTCGGAAATTTTTTAAAAAACTTAGGAGTTAAAAGAGGGGAAAGAGTTTTCTTTTTTCTGCCTCGAGTTCCAGAACTTTACTTTGGTTTTTTGGGGACCTTAAAAATTGGAGCAATTGCCGGAACTCTTTTTTCTGCTTTTGGGCCTGAGGCTTTATACGACCGACTTTTAAATTCTGATGCTAAAATTTTAGTTACTAACAAGGTTTTAAAAGAAAGAGTTGAAAAAATAAGAAGAAAATTGCCGAATTTAGAAAAAATTATTTTAGTTGAGGAATTAGAAAAAAATTTAAAAAGAGAAAAGAAAACTCTTAAGGTAGCAAAAATGAAAGAAGAAGAACCGGCCTTTATGCTTTACACTTCAGGAACTACCGGAAAGCCAAAGGGCGTAGTTCATGCCCATAAAGCAATTCTTCTTGAACATCTAACCGCAAAATGGGTTTTGGATCTTTGCGATGAAGATATTTATTGGTGTACCGCTGACCCTGGGTGGGTAACGGGAATTGCCTACGAAATCTTGGGTTCATGGTCAAATGGTGCTTCATCTTTAGTTTATGAGGGGAGATTTAATCCGGATAAATGGTATCAACTAATATCCGAATATAAAGTTAGTGTTTGGTATACTGCTCCAACCGCAATTAGAATGTTAGCGGCCGCAGGAACCGATTTGGTAAAAAAATACGATTTATCTTCTCTGCGGCATCTTGCCTCAGTGGGCGAACCTTTAAATCCTGAAGCCGTTTGGTGGGGACTTAAGGCTTTTGGTTTACCCTTCCATGATAATTGGTGGCAAACGGAAACGGGAGGAATTTTGATTGCAAACTTTCCCTGCATGGATATAAAACCCGGTTCGATGGGGAAACCAATTCCGGGAATCAAAGCAACGATTGTAGATGATAAAGGTAAAGAATTAGAAATAAAACAGGTTGGGAATTTGGCGATTAAACCTCCATGGCCATCAATGATGAAGGCAATTTGGCGAAGACCAAAAAAGTATAAAAGTTATTTCAAGGGTGGTTTTTATATTACAGGAGATTTAGCCTATAAAGACAACGATGGGTATTTTTGGTTTGTAGGCAGAGCAGATGATGTTATCAAAACCTCAGGAGAAAGGGTTGGTCCATTTGAGGTAGAATCTTCTTTACTTGAACATCCGGTGGTAGCTGAAGCAGGAGTAATTGGTAAACCTGATCCAATTCGAGGGGAGATAATTAAAGCCTTTGTTGTTTTAAAACCTTCTTTTAGGCCCTCGGAGGCCTTAAAAATAAAATTACAAGAACATGTCAAAACTCATCTTGCTGGTCATGCTTATCCACGAGAAATTGAGTTTATAGACAGACTTCCCAAAACTCGTTCCGGAAAAATTGTCAGAAGAATTCTTAAGGCTAAAGAGCTTGGTCTTCCTCTTGGCGATCTTTCAACCCTTGAAGAATATTAAAAAGAATAGTAAATTCTCCCTTTGGAGGATTTTTTTCAAAATGAGAAATTATTAAGGGAATTTTTTCTCTTTTTATTTCTTCGTAAACTTTTGTTAACTCTCGACAAACAACAATTTCTATTTGGCCAAAAATTTCCTCGATTTCTTTTAAAGTTTTAAGAAGGCGATGGGGAGATTCAAAAAAAATAATAGTTGGCCTAATAAGTTCATAAATTTTTAGGACGTTTTTTAAAAGTTTTTGCCTTTTATTTTTCTTTTTTGGTAAATAACCTAAAAACAAAAACCTATTTGTTGGTAAACCAGAAGAAACTAAAGAAGTCAAAACTGCCGAAGGCCCAGGAATAGCCTCAATTTCAATTTTTTGTTTTATGCATTCCTTAACTAGTTTAAATCCCGGATCCGAAATAGTTGGGGTACCGGAACTGGAAATTAAAACCACATTTTTACCCTCTTTTAAAAATTTAATTATCTTTGGGATTTTTTCTATTTCGTTTTCTTCATAATAAGAAATTAGTTTTGGTTTAAATCGGAATGATAAACCTGACGGAGGTTGAATCTCTTTGAGTTTTTTTAAAAGTATTCCGGTTTTACGGGTGTCTTCACAGGCAATGATTTCCGCTTCTAAAAGAATTCTTTTTGCTCTAAAAGTAATATCTTCCAAATTTCCAATTGGAGTTGACACCACATAGAGTTTACCCATACAATAAGTAAGTATATCATGAAAAAATTTGCCATGGGAAATGAGATTTTAGCCCAGGCGGCTTTTGATGCCGGGGCTAAAATTATGTTTGGTTATCCAATAACTCCTACAACCGAAGTTTTATCAACTTGGATAAAATTAGCAGAAAAATCAGGAAGAAAATATCTTCAAACAGAAGATGAAATGGCAGCAGGATTTGGAGTTTGTGGAGCAGTTTTGGCAGGAGTCCCCGCCTTTACCGCCACTGCCGGGCCAGGAACAATTCTTATGCAGGATCCTTTAGTTATGGCTGAGGCTTTAAGACTCCCTTTTGTAGTTTTTATAGGACAACGAGGCGGGCCCTCAACAGGACAGGTTGTTTATTCTCAACAAGAAGTCAATTTGGCAATTTACGGAGGAAATAATGAGGGATTAAGGATTGTTTATTCTTCTTCTGGCCTTCAAGATCTTTATACCTACGGAATAAAAGCCTTTAACGTTGCCTGGAAATACCGATTTCCTACCATTCTTCTTTATGATGGATATCAAGGGAAAATGAAAGGAGTAGTAGAAATTCCGGATAAAAAGCTCAAAGAAGTTAAAACAGAACCAATTCTAACCAAAAATATGAGAAATACTTACAATCTAGAAGAAGAACTAGCCGAGGAGGTCTTGAAAGCAAAAGACGAATTTGAAAAAAATTCAAAAGAATTGATTGAATATGAAGAATTTCAAACAGAAAAGGCTGAGGTTTTAATCTTTGCTCACGGAATTGTTTCTTCAGCCGTAAAAGAAGCAGTAAAATCTTTAAGAAAGAAAAAAATCCCAATTGGTCTTTTTAGGCCAATTACCCTTTCTCCTTTCCCAATTAAAAAGGCAGCCTTAGTCCTTCAGAAAGCCAAACAAATAATTGTTTTTGAATCCTCGCTTGGACAATTTTCAAGAATTATAAAAGAAAAAATTTATTGGGTAAACATCCCTTTAGTTGAAGTTTTCAAACCTGGAGTAGGATTTACTCCGGAAGAAATTGAAAAAACTGTTTTAAGTTTATTAACCTAAAATTATGGAAAACCCAAGATTTCCTAAATGTTTTAAAATTTCTTCAAAACCACATAAATTTTGTCCTGGTTGTGGTTATGGAATTATTTTGAAAAATTTAGGTTGGGTGATTGATGAATTAGAAATTCAAAAAGAGATAATCCTTTTAACCGATATTGGTTGTAATCTCTTAAGTTGGGATTTTTTTGATTTCCCAACCGCCCAAACCCACCACGGAAGAACAGTATCTACCGCCGTTGGGTTTAAAATGGCTAATCCCCAAAAAACGGTTGTTTGCTTAATTGGCGATGGAGGAGGTTATGCTATTGGGCTTCAAAATTTAATCCATGCCTGTTTGCGTAATAGTCCAATAACAGTTATTTTAGTTAACAATACTAATTACGGAATGACAGGAGGACAATTTGCTCCAACAACAGTAGATAAGCAGATAACCGATTCCACCCCCTTTGGCAAGGACCCAAAAATTTTAGGCAAAACTTTTAAAGGACCAGAACTTTTAAAAGGTATCGCCTGGGAAAAGGCATATATTGCTAGAGGCTCAACGCTAAAACCCGAAATACTTAAGAATTATTTTAAAATTGCTCTTGAAAGTCAAAAAAGGGGAGATTTTTCTTTTGTTGAAGTAATTTCTGCCTGTCCTTTAAACTGGGAAACTGACGCAAAAGAAACCTTAGAAAGACTGGAAAAATTAGAAGAGTTTTTTTCTCAAGGAGAATTAAAATGAAAATTCTTTTAACAGGTGAGGGCGGACAAGGAGTACAAGTCGCCGGAGAAATTTTAGCATTGGCCGCCTTTTTTGAAAATAAAAAAGTCTCTTTAATTCCTAACTTTGGAGTGGAACAAAGAGGAGGAGTTTCTCTTGTATTTTTAGAAATCGGAGAAAATGGCTACCCAAAATTTGATCAGGCTGATATCTTGGCAATATTCTGCGACCGAGCCATCGAAAGAATCAAAAAACATATTGGTAAAGATACTAAAATAATTCTAGGGCCAGCAGTTATTTCAAAAAAAATTCCCGGAGTGTCAAACCTATTCCGCGTCGAGGGTGGAAATTTACCAGCTAAGGTTTGGAATATTTTGGTTTTAAAAGAAATTATTAGATTAACCAAAATAGTTAAAATAGAAACTTTAAAAAAAGCCCTAGAGAAAAAATTTAAAGAAAAATTTAAAGAAAATCCAGAAATTAAAAGGATAAATTTAAAAGCCTTAGAATGAATTTTAAACCTAAAAAAACAAAATTAAAAAATGGTTCCTGGACGGTTTTCTTAGGACTTTGCAAGAGTTGTGGTATCTGTCTTGTTAAATGCCCGCAAAAAGCACTTTATTTTGGTAAAGAAAAAGGAGTTTATAGTACGCCGGCTCCAGAGGTTGATCCCCAGAAATGTAAACTTTGTGGAATCTGCGAAATTTTTTGCCCTGATTCGGCAATAAAAACAGAAAAAGAAAGGCAAAACCTATAAAATGGATTTCCCCATTCTATTAATAGGTAAATTTTTTGATTTTATTCTTCACATTGATACTCATCTTGGAGAAATTATTAATAGTTTTGGGGGGATTTCTTACGTAATTTTGTTTTTTATTATTTTTGCCGAAACCGGATTTGTATTTACTCCATTTTTACCTGGCGATTCGCTTCTTTTTGCTGCCGGTGCCTTTGCTGCGTTAGGCTTTTTTAATATTTTCTTTTTATTAATAATTTTATGGATGGCTGCCTTTCTTGGAGATACCGCCAATTATTGGATTGGCCATTTTTTTGGGCAAAAAATCATTAATAATCCTAAAATTCCCTTAATAAATCAAAAACATATTGAAGAGACGCAACTTTTTTACCAAAAACACGGAGGCAAAACGATTTTTTTGGCAAGATTTATTCCAATTATTCGAACTTTTGCTCCTTTTGTTGCTGGCGTAGGGAAAATGGAATATAAAAAATTTATTGTCTTTAATGCCTCCGGTGGCTTTGTTTGGATATTTCTTTTTACTCTAACGGGATATTTTTTTGGAAATCTCCCCCAAGTTAAAAGAAATTTTTCTTTAGTGGTTTTGGCAATAATCTTAATTTCGATAACTCCTATTATAATAGAAATTCTTAAAAATCAATTTAAAAAATTAAGGAAATTAAAAAATAATTAATACTCTAATACCTTCTGATTACTCCTACAACCTTCCCTTGAATTTTTACTTTGCTAACAAAAATTGGCGACATTTTAGAGTTAGCCGGTTCAAGACGAATTCTTGACGCCTCCCGAAAAAAACGTTTCAAAGTTGCCAAACCGTTTTCTAATAAAGCAACAACAATATCTCCATTTTTGACATCTTCCTGTTGTTCGACAATTACGAAATCGCCATCTAAAATTCCCTCTTCAATCATCGAATCCCCTTTGACTTGAAGAACAAAAGCCGGTTTTTTACCTGACAAAAGGTGAGGAGCAACAGAAATTGTCGCATTTGGATCAGTATAAGGTTCTATTGGTAAACCGGCGGCGATAAAACCTAAAATTGGCAACTCTACTCCTTTAGTTAATTCACCCAGTCTTTTGTCGACTATTTCTATTCCTCTTACCGCTCCTTCATATCTTCTAATTAATCCTTTTTTGGTCATTGCTGTTAAATGTTCATGAATTGTTGCCAGAGATCGGACACCAATAGCGTCGGCGATCTGCTGAAGAGTGGGAGAGAAGCCATTTTTTTGAATGAATTGACTTATGAAATCTAAAATTTGTTTTTGACGACGGTAAATTACCGGTGGCATATACCCAAATATTACCCGAAGAAATGAGGTTTTGTCAAGAGGCATTTTGTGATAAAATCTTAAAACAAATGAGATTTAAACTTTATTCGTCTTTTAAACCAACCGGTGATCAACCAGAGGCAATTGAAAAATTAGTTTCCGGAATTAAATCGGGGGCAAAAAACCAGGTCTTGCTGGGAGTAACTGGTTCGGGCAAAACTTTTACCATGGCCAATGTTATAGAAAAAACACAAAGACCAACCTTAGTCATTTCTCATAACAAAACTTTAGCCGCTCAACTTTACCAAGAATTTCGCGATTTTTTCCCAAAAAATGCTGTTTCCTTTTTTATTTCTTATTATGATTATTATCAACCCGAGGCTTATATTCCCCAAACTGATACTTACATTGAAAAGGAAACGGAAATAAATGAACTAATCGACAAATTAAGACTTCAGGCAACTAATAATATTCTAATTAGGAATGATACTATTGTGGTTGCCTCTGTTTCTTGCATTTATAATATCGGTTCTCCAAAAGAGTACGGAAACTTCTTTTTAGAAATTAAAAATGGCCAAAAAAAGACGCGGGAAGAAATTTTGAGGCAATTGATAAAACTTCACTATAATCGCTCTGATTATGATTTCCAAAGAGGTACTTTTAGAATAAGAGGAGAAATAATTGATATTTTCCCTGCCTATGAGGATGAAGCCGTAAGAATAGAGTTAATTGCAGAAAAAGTCAAAAAAATAGAAAAAATTGACCCCCTAAACAGTTCTACAATTTCTAATTTAGACGCAATTGTTATTTACCCGGCTAAACATTATATGATCAATCCCCAAGACTATTCTGAAGTTTTTGCCAAAATAAGGAAAGACTTAAAAAGAAGAATTAATTATTTTAAAAAAAGAGGAAAAGAAATCGAGGCCTTAAGAATTGAAAAAAGAGTGAATTACGATCTAGAAATGATTGCCGAAACTGGATATGTTTCCGGAATCGAAAATTACTCACGCTATTTTGATGGTAGGCGTCCTGGTGAACCTCCCTACACCCTTCTTGATTACTTTATCGAAGCCTATCAAGAAAATTGGCTTTTATTTATTGACGAATCACATATAACTATTCCCCAAATTAGGGGCATGTATAATGGTGATTTTTCGCGAAAAAAAACTTTAGTTGAATTTGGTTTTAGACTTCCAGCCGCCTTTGATAACAGGCCCTTAAAATTTAAAGAGTTCCTTAAAAAAATTCCTCAGACAATTTATGTTTCGGCTACTCCTGGAAATTGGGAATTAAAAAGGGCTAACAAAATAGTTGAACAATTAATTCGCCCAACAGGAATCCCTGACCCCAAAATTGTAATCAAAAAAACGGAAAATCAAGTAGACGATTTAATTGAAGAAATCGAGAAAAGAACTAAAAAAGGAGAAAGAATCCTTGTTACTACTTTAACTAAAAGAATGGCAGAAGATTTAGCTTTTTATCTTAAAGAAAGGGGTATCAAAGTTCACTATCTTCACTCAGAAATCCAAACTTTAGACCGTTCAGATATTTTAGATGATTTAAGAAAAGGAAAGTATGATGTTATCGTCGGAATAAATCTTTTAAGAGAAGGGCTTGATCTTCCTGAGGTTTCTTTAGTGGCAATTTTGGATGCCGATAAAGAAGGTTTTTTACGTTCAGAAACTTCTTTAATTCAAGTTATGGGAAGAGCAGCCAGGCATATAAATGGTCAGGTAATAATGTACGCTGACAGAAAGACAAAATCAATGGAAAAAGCAATTAGAGAAATTAACCGACGAAGAAATATTCAGCTTGAATACAACAAAAAAAACAAAATTATTCCTCGGAGCGTAGAGAAACCGATTAGAGAAAAATTAATAAGTAGGGAAGAAACACTTGAAACGTTTATTTACGAAAAAAATGGTCAGCCGAAAATTTTTCTTGATTTTCTGGAAATAGAGAAAGACTCACTAACCCCTGAAGATAGAATAAATTATGCTAAGAGATTGAGAATTAAAATGAGGGAGGCGGCGGCTGACTTAAACTTTGAATTAGCAGCCCAAATAAGAGACAAAATAAAAGAACTTGAAAATTATTAATTAGAAATAATCTTCTTTCTTTTGCTCATCTTCTAATTTTGTTGTAAAATAAAACTTTTGATATGTCCGATAAAATTGTAATTAGGGGAGCAAGAGAACACAATCTTAAAAATGTTAATCTCGAACTCCCCAAAAATAAACTTATTGTTTTTACCGGTGTTTCCGGATCAGGAAAATCGTCTCTTGCTTTTGATACTCTTTATGCTGAAGGACAAAGAAGATATGTCGAAAGCCTTTCTGCCTACGCCCGGCAATTTTTAGGAATAATGGATAAACCTGATGTTGATTCCATTGAAGGTCTTTCTCCGGCAATTTCAATTGATCAAAAAGGAGTCTCACATAATCCCCGTTCAACCGTGGGAACAATAACCGAAATTTATGACTATCTAAGACTTCTTTTTGCAAGAATCGGCCATCCTCACTGTCCTGTATGTGGTTTAGAAATTAGTCAACAATCGCCCCAACAAATATTAGATCAAATAATTCAATTAATTAAATTATCACTTCAATCAAATAAAATAGAAAAATTTATGATTCTTTCTCCGGTGGTTAGAGATAGAAAAGGAGAATTTAATCAACTTTTTCAAAATTTGAAAAAAAGGGGATACCAAAGAGTTAGAATTGATAATCAAATCTTTAGTCTCTCGGAAGATTTATTTTTAATTAAAACCAATAAACACAATATTGAGGTTGTAATCGATCGAATTTCTTTTGCCAAAAATCAATTTAAAGAAAAAAATTTCTTTTCGGAGATTAAAACTAGAATCATGGATGATATTGAACAAGCTCTAAAACTTTCTGACGGTTTTCTTATTTTATCTAAGGTTAAAGATTCTTCTTTTGAATTTCCAGAAAAACCCAAAAAAATGGAAGATTATCTTTTTTCGCAGAAATTTGTTTGCCCAAAATGTAATATTTCTTTACCCGAAATTGAACCAAGAACTTTTTCTTTTAATTCTCCTTATGGAGCCTGTCCAACATGCTCAGGAATCGGAAGTCTCTTAAAAATTGACGAAGAACTTATTATTAATCCCAGGCTTTCTATAAATGAAGGAGGAATTCTTCCCTTTGCTAAGATGTTTTTCCACGACACCTGGTTTTCAAGGATCGTCAAGACTGTTTGTTCAAAATATCGAATACCCCTTGATCAACCATTAGGAAGTTTGAGCTTGGAAAAAAAGAAAATTCTTCTTCATGGAACTGGCGAAGAAATTCACCGAGTTGAAGGGAAAAATCGCTACGGAAAATTAACTTCGATTTACGAAACTTTCTCAGGAATTATCCCTGAACTTGAAAAAAGATATGCAGAAACAGAATCAAATTTTATAAAAGCAGAAATTGAAAAATATATGAAACAAGAAATTTGTCCTACTTGCCACGGGGCAAAATTAAAAAAAGAATCTCTAGGGATAACAATTGATGGAAAATCGATTTTTGATGTTTCTTCTCTTTCGATTGACAAAGTTTCTTTATGGATCAATACTCTAGAAGAAAAAGAAATTCTTTCTCAACGGGAAAAACAAATTGCCTCTCCTATTATTAAAGAAATAAAAGAAAGACTCTCTTTTCTAAAATCTGTTGGTTTAGAATACCTAACCTTAGATCGCTCAGCAAGCACTCTCTCGGGTGGGGAAGGGCAAAGAATAAAGCTTGCTTCCCAGATAGGATCAGGGCTTTCCGGAGTTTTGTATGTTTTAGACGAACCTTCTGTTGGTCTTCATCAACGAGATAATCAAAAATTAATTAATACCTTAAAAAAACTTAGAGACCTAGGAAATACAATAATAGTAGTTGAACATGACCGAGAAATGATGGAAAATGCCGACTTTATAGTCGATTTTGGTCCTGGGGCAGGAGAGCATGGAGGAGAGATTGTAGCCCAGGGAAACATCGAAGAAATAAAAAGAAATCAAAAATCATTAACCGGGAAATACCTAAAAGGAGAAAAAGAAATCAAAATATTACCTATTAATTTTTCCTCATCAAAAACGGACAATCGTTGGTTAAAAATTAAAGGTTGTTCTCAGTTTAATTTAAAAAACATTGATGTTTCCTTTCCTCTAGGAAAATTAATATGTATTACCGGTGTTTCTGGATCGGGAAAATCCACTCTTTTAAACGAAACTTTATACCATGCTTTAATGCAAAAAATAAATCCTTATCATCGACAGAAGCCGGGAAAATTTGAAAGCCTTGAGGGAGCAGAATATATCGACAAGGTAATCTTAATAGATCAATCTCCAATTGGGAGAACTCCTCGTTCAAATCCGGCGACTTACACCGGCGTTTTTTCTTACATTCGCAATATCTTTGCCATGCTTCCTGAAGCAAAAATCAGAGGATATAATCCGGGGAGATTTTCTTTTAATGTGAGGGGAGGCAGATGCGAAACTTGTAAAGGAGAAGGCCAAATTAAAATAGAAATGCAGTTTCTTCCTGATGTTTATATTAATTGCGAAATTTGTAAAGGGAAAAGATATAATTCTGAGACGTTAGAAGTTTTATATAAAGGGAAGAACATTGCTGAAATTTTGGAAATGACCGTTGAAGAGGCAATGGATTTCTTTAAAAATACTCCAAGCCTTTTTGAAAAACTTAAAACTCTTTATGATGTTGGGCTTGGTTATATTCATCTTGGCCAGCCAGCGCCGACATTATCAGGAGGAGAAGCCCAAAGGGTTAAAATTGCTGCCGAACTTGGGAAAAAAGCCACAGGTAAAACTCTTTATATCTTAGATGAACCAACAACCGGACTTCACTTTGCCGACTTAGAAAAACTTCTTTATGTTTTAAGGAGGCTAGTAGAAATGGGAAATACGGTTATTATTATTGAACATAATCTTGATGTTATTAAAAATGCTGATTGGATTATTGACCTTGGGCCTGAGGGCGGAGAAAAAGGAGGTTATTTAGTTGCCTGCGGAACACCATCTCAAGTCGCCCAAATTAAAAGTTCTTATACTGGAAAATTTTTAAAGAAGATTTTATGATAAAGACATGAAGTTTTTTCTTAAATTTCTTCTCTTTTTTCTTCTTTGTTTTTTCATTTTTCCCAAATTTATTTTTGCTTCTCAAGAATTTTACGTAAATTATGAGGTAAATTATGAAGTAGATCAAAACGGCCACCTTAATATTACCCAAGGCATTTCTTTAACCAATAAATTAAGTAATATTTATGCTACTTCATATTATTTGAAAATAGAAAAAACGAAGATAGAAAATATTAAAGTAAAAAGCGATTCTGTTCCACTTAATTTTTCAGTTGAAAATAAAGACGAAGAAACGATTATAAAAATCGATTTTGCCGAACCGGTAGTAGGAAAAGACAAATCATTAAAATTTACTATTTCGTATGATGCTTTGGATATTTTTAGGCAAAATGGTCAGGTTTGGGAAATAAAGGTTCCAAAACTGGCTAATCCTCAAGAAATTGATGAATATAATTTAAAAATTTCAATTCCCCTTTCCTTTGGTAATCCGGCTTATATTTCTCCTTCGCCTTTAAATCAAGAAAAAAAAGAAGGAAAATATATTTTTTCCTTTAATAAAAATCAGGTTTCTCAAAGCGGAATAATAGCAGCCTTTGGTCAGTTTCAATTATTTGAATTTTCTTTGCAGTATAATTTAAAAAACGATGAAAAAGAAAAAATTCTTCGAAAGATTGCCTTACCACCTGATACTGCCTATCAAAAATTAAATTATTGGTCAATAAATCCCTTACCGGAAGATGTTGAAGTAGATAAAGACGGAAATTGGTTGGCAATTTTTGAATTAGAGCCAAAAGAAGAAATAGAAGTAAAGGTTTTGGGTCAAGTTAAAATTTTTGCAAATCCCCAAAAGACCTCTAAAGAATCAGATGAATATCTTGCAAGTTTGCTTGAAGAAAGAAAATATTGGGAAATTAGTGATTCCAAAATTCAAGATCTTGCCCAGAAACTGAAAACGCCAAAATCAATTTACGACTATGTTATAAATACCTTAGATTATGATTTTAGTCGAGCCAGGACTGGCGCAGAAAGGTTTGGGGCAAAGAAAGCCCTAGAAAATAAAGAAAAGGCAATCTGCACAGAATATACTGACCTTTTCATTGCTCTCGCAAGAGCAGCTGGTATTCCTGCTAGAGAAATCAATGGTTTTGCCTACTCCACTAATTCTTTTCTTAAACCACTAAGCTTTTCTCAGGATATTTTACACTCTTGGCCTGAGTATTTTGATAAAGAAAAAAATACCTGGATTCAAATTGATCCTACGTGGCAAGACACCACCGGCGGAATTGATTATTTTCATAAATTTGATCTTGATCACTTCGCATTTGTAATTCATGGGCAAAAAAGTGAATTTCCTCTTCCTGCCGGTGCTTATAAAAAAAATAATTTTAACCAAAAAAATATCAATGTTTCGCTTGGGAAATTAAGAGAAAATAAAGAAGAAAAACCAGAAATAAAATTTCTTGTTCCTGATAAAATTTATGGAGGAAAAGAAACAAAAGGAAAAATTATTATCGAAAGAAAAGAGGGAGAAGCAATTTACTACCCAAAAATAGAAATTAAAGGAGAAGAAATAGAAGTGAATATTTTAAGTAATCTTGACGTTGGAGTTCTTCCTCCGTTTTCCAAAAGAGAAATATTAATTAAAATTAAACCAAAAAGTTTTTTTCGGCAAGGGCAGACAGAAATCGCTTTTATTTTCAATGATCAAGAAACGAGGTATAATTTAAAAATAATTTCCCTATTTTTGAGTTTAATTTTACCTATTTTCGGAGGAACCTTAGGTGCAATTATCTTTTTCCTTATTGCCAGAAAAATCAGGAGTTTATATTTTCAAAGAAGAGAATGGAAAAATTGTTTATATAGGGAAGGCAAAGAACCTTCGCCAGAGAATTAAGCAACATCTTCTTTCTCAATCTAAACTCAAAGATAAAAAATTAAAAATAGATTTTATTTTGGTCGAATCGGAATTTGAAGGTTTACTTCTTGAGGCAAGTTTAATCAAAAAATATCAACCAAAATATAATGTAAGGCTTAAGGATGACAAAAGTCCTCTTTATATCAAAATAACCGAAGAAAAATTCCCTAGAGTTTTTCCTGCCAGGAAAAATGAAGGTGGTTATGGTCCTTATCCCCAAGCAAAAACAGTTAGAACAATTTTAAAATTTTTAAGACGGATTTTCCCATACCGTTCTTGTAAAAAAATTCCCAAAAAACCTTGTCTTTACTTTCATTTAAAACTTTGCCCTGGCGTATGTATAAACCAAAGCGAAAAAGACAAAAAAAATTATCAGAAAACCATAAAACACCTTAAAAATCTTCTTGAAAGAAAAAGCAGTAAAGTTATCAAAGAATTGAAAAAAGAAATGAATAAATCAGCCGAAAATGAAGAGTTTGAAAAAGCCAGAGAAATAAGAGACAAAGTCAGCCAAATAGAATGGCTTATTCAAAAAAGACATCTTGTTGATGAATATTTAGAAAATCCTTATCTTTTGGAGGATATCCGGCAAAGAGAACTTAAAGAAGTCAAAAAAATTTTAAACTTAAAAAAGATTCCTAAAAGGATTGAAGGATTTGATATTTCAAATATTTTAGGAGGAAAGGCAAGTGGGGGGATGGTTGTTTTTCTCGATGGAGAACCAGAAAAATCTTTATATCGCCGATTTAAAATAAAAACTGAAGAAAAACCAAACGATATTGCGATGATTAAAGAAGTAATTTCAAGGAGATTGAAACATAAAGAATGGGAAATGCCAAATTTAATTTTAGTTGATGGAGGAAAGGGCCAGGTAAAAGGAGCAATGGAAATTTTAAGACTTTTTAGATTAAAAATTCCTGTGGTTGGACTAGCCAAAAAATTAGAAATTCTCATTTTCCCCAAAATTGAACCCAACGAATCTAAATTAAAATTTAAAGAGATAAAACTACCCAATGATTCTTTAGCCTTAAACCTCTTAAAAAGAATTCGCGATGAAGCCCATCGTTTTGCCCACTTATATCATTTAAAATTGAGGGCTTTAGTTTGACAGTCGATATTTTCTTTGCTATCATCAAAAATAAAAAATGAAATCTATAATTAGGTCTTTTTTAATTAATCTTTCTTCTTTATGGTTAGTTAGTCAAATTGGGTCAGGTTTTTATCTCAAAAATGGGTACGAAACTTTATTTTTAACTGCCTTTGTCCTTGGACTAGTTAATCTTTTTATTCGCCCCTTAATAAACATATTACTTCTCCCAATAAATATTTTAACCCTAGGAATGCTAAGATGGACTGTTAATGTAATTACCTTATATTTGGTAACTTTAATAGTTCAGGATTTTAAAATTTTAAGTTTTAATTTCCCGGGAATTTCTTTTAATTTTTTAAACATTCCTTCTTTTTCATCAACAGGAATCTTGGCCTTTTTGCTTACTTCTTTTATCTTGTCGTTTATTTCTGGTTTTTTATTTTGGCTGGTTAAATGAAACAAATAGTTCTTTATTTACAAATCATTATTTCTTTTTTTCTAATCACCGCTATCCTTCTTCAGGCAAAAGGGACAGGATTAGGAAAAGCCTGGGGGGGGAGTGGCGAATTTTATCGATCAAAAAGAGGGATTGAAAAACTATTTTTTAAAATAACCATCTTTTTAGCCACTGCCTTTCTTTTAATCTCAACGATTTCGGCTATCATTTAAAATGAAAAAAATTCGCTTCTTTGTGAGGCTTGGCCTTGTTTTCATTAAACGTTATAAAATTTTATTAATTCTAGGATTTTTAATTGGATTTTCCTCTTTTATTTTTCTTCCTTATTTAAAACCTTTATTACCAAAAATGAAGAAAACAGAGACTATCGGAATAGTAGGAAGATTTAAAGCCTCAGAAATTCCTTTGGAAATTCAAAGTTTAATTTCCTATGGTTTAACAAAATCTACTCCTGAAGGGAAAATAAGTGAAGGAATTGCCTATGAATGGAAAATTGAAGATGATGGGAAATTATATATCTTTTTTCTAAAAGACGATTTATTTTGGCACGACGGAACTAAGGTAAAAGCGTCAGACATCAATTATAATTTTAAAGACGTTTCTCTTGAAACTAGCGGTTCTCAGGTAATTAAATTTCATCTCAAAGAACCATTTTCGCCATTTCTCGAGGTAGTTTCTCAGCCAATTTTTAAAAAGGGATTAATTGGATTAGGTCCTTATAAAGTAAAAAGAATTAAATATTCAGGACCATACGTAGAAATGATTTCTCTAACCACTAAAGATATTTCAAAACCTAATCTTAAATTTCGTTTCTATCCAACTGAAGAAGCGGCTAAAATAGGTTTCAAACTAGGTGAAATTCAAAAAATTAAAGATCTTTCAAGCGCAAACGAGTTTCTCAACTGGAAAAATACGAAAATTTCACCAGTTCTTCATAAAAATCGCTTTGTGGGAATTTTTTTAAATACCCAAAATCCCTATCTTGCAAAAAAAAATTTCCGCCAAGCATTGGCTTACGCAATTCCCAAGGATGAATATAAAGAAAAAAGGGCCCTTGGCCCAATTTCTCCACTTTCATGGGCATATAATGAAAACGTTAAATCATATGATTTTAATTTAGAAAATGCCAAAAGTCTTTTAAATAAAGCCCTTGAAGGGAAAAAGGAAGAAATAACTTTTAGATTTTTAACTACTCCTTTTCTTCTTTCTGAGGCAGAAAAAATCAAGCAATTCTGGGAAAAAATAGGAATAAAAACCGAAATTGAATCTTTTGATCCCGAAAAAGAATTCGACATTCTTCTGGCTATTCAAGAAATTCCAAATGATCCTGATCAATACTCACTTTGGCATTCAACCCAAATGGGAAATATAACTCATCTTAAAAATCCTCGGATAGACAAATTGCTTGAAGACGGAAGAAAAACCACCAACCAAGAAGAAAGAAAAAAAATCTATTTCGATTTTCAAAGATTTTTAGCAGAAGAAGTTCCTGTTATTTTTCTTTATCACCCAATAAGTTACGATATCTCTCGAAAATAAAATCCAAAATACCTTTCTATCTTGGGGTGGCTGACCGGATTCGAACCGGCAACTTCCTGCTCCACAGGCAGGCGCTCTAACCATTGAGCTACAGCCACCATTTTAAAAATATTTTACTCTTAATTTTAGGCAATTACAAATTTTTAATTCTTAATAGAATAAAAAAAGAAGGTGGTATAATATAAATTAAAATTTTTTGGCTAAAATGGAAAGAATAAAAAGCTCTGACATTATAAGTGTTCCGGAATCTCTTCAGATTCCTGAGGATTGCCAACCGGGTTTAAATGTAAGAACCTTAAATTACTTTTTAAGATTAGAGGAGCCTCTTTCTTTGGGAGAAATTTGGTCCTGGTATAAAGAAAACTCCCAAGGATGGTTTAATAAATTAAGAAAGATTTTGGGAGAAAGACGACCAGGAGCTCAATTTCCTGGAGAAAAAACTAAGAAAGAACTTGAAAGCCTTTTTCGTTATTTAGAATGGTGTGATAAAATGTTAAACAGCGGCAATAATATTCCAAAATTTGAAATAAAAACAGGGAATAATCCATGTGAGATGGGATTAATTTACCGGGGAAGAAATTTTGGTTTATTACCAGTTCTAGATCGGAATTTGGGTGCTGCCCTCGGGAAAGCTTTAGGTGGAGAAAATCGTTTAGTAGCTGTTCCTCAAAATTTGGGAGAAAGATGGGGGAAAGAAATTGATCTTTTAAAAAAAATACTATGGGTTTCTATTGTGACTTCGTCGTGATAACAAAAAGAGCCAAGTAATTTGGTTACTTCTAGTAAAATAGTGCCCACAAAAATTGCTTTCCGTGCTCGTTTTTTTTAAGAAATTCAAAGAAAATTGTTAATTGTTAGTTCGTTCATCTTTGACTGGATTTGTTACGCCAGGGTGGCACCCTCACCTGCCATCCTTCCAAAAAGTCGGCGCGAACAATTCTTCGTTCAATCAGCGGCTCTCGACGAACTTGAATTTTTTCTTTGTGGCACTGGCATAGGTCGCGGTGTTACACGCTCCACCCCAAAAATTCTCAATTTCCTAAATGGTGCCCCTGGAGGGAGTCGAACCCCCAACCTACTGTTTAGAACACAGCCGCTCTATCCATTGAGCTACAGGGGCCTCTAAAATTTGTTTCAAGTAACCCTGGAGCGGGTGATGGGATTTGCACCCACGACCTTCTCCTTGGAAGGGAGACGTTCTATCTAACTGAACTACACCCGCTTGTTAGTCGGGGAGGGCGGATTTGAACCGCCGACCTCACGCTCCCAAAGCGTGCACTCTAAACCAACTGAGCTACTCCCCGCTGGTACAGTAAACGTCTCTATCACGTCTGGTGCAGTGCCGGGAGTGGGACTCGAACCCACAAGTCTTTCTTCAAGACACAGGATTTTAAGTCCTGCGCGTATGCCAATTCCGCCATCCCGGCCCTTTAATGATCTTAAAGTAAACTGGAGCGGGAGACGGGATTCGCACCCGCGACCTTTTCCTTGGCAAGGAAACGTTCTACTCCTGAACTACTCCCGCATATTAAAAAACCTAACAGTTTCTTTCCAATCTTTTCTCTTTATTGTTTACGCCGCTTTGATAACTCAGGTGCGCGTAAATTTGGCACTTTTATAAAATTATTTAATTTTTAATTTCCGCTATTCCGGTGCCGAGGGGCGGAGTCGAACCGCCATCTCATGTTTTTCAGACACGCGCCGTGACCACCTTGGCTACCTCGGCAAAGTGGGCGATCGAGGATTCGAACCTCGGACCTTCTCTGTGTAAGAGAGACGCTCTAACCAACTGAGCTAACCGCCCCTATAAACTTTCTTTAAATAAACTGCTAAATTCAATTTGGTGCGGACGAGAGGACTCGAACCTCCACGGTCTTAAAGACCCAGGCTCCTCAAGCCTGCGCGTATGCCAATTCCGCCACGTCCGCAAAATATGTGCCGCGGGAGAGATTCGAACTCTCATGGGTAAAACCCACACGGCTCTGAACCGTGCCTGTCTACCAATTCCAGCACCACGGCCTGGAAATCTTTTAATATTTTAATTATAACAAACCTTTTTTATTTTATCAAAGATAAAATGTCTTCGTCTTGAAGTCTATGAGAAAAACCAACTATTTGACCTCCATATTTCACCGATTTCCCCCAAACTCTTGCTTCCTTTAAGCACCCAATCATGTCTTCGGAAATTTTTCGCACCGCATCTTCAACTGTTTGACCTTCTTTTAAAATCAAAGGATTTTCAAAATCTGCCTCTTTCCCTTCTGGTTTTAAATAAATCCGTATCAAGGAAAGTTTCTGCCAAATTTTTTCCTTTAAATCTTCAAGGCCAATTTTCTTTTCAGCAGAAATCAAAATCCAATTAGTATTCTGCAATTTTTCAAACTCACGCAGCGATAAAAGATCAACCTTCGATGCTACAACTAAGTAAGGTAAATAAACCCGATTCCCCAAAATTCCATCAATTAAATCTTCAATCTTTATATCTTCAAAGATAGTTATTTCGGCATTTTTAAGCCCCATTTCTTGGCAAATTTCTTTTACTTGAGATGGCGAAATACTAATTCTTTCATTTGCAAACTTAACCTTTATTCCTCCCTTTTGAGTCTTTAAAACTTTAATTTCTGGCTTTTTTCTTTCAATTCTTATTCCCGCCTCTTCAAGTTCATCTTTTAAAATCTTAAACTGCCAAGGTTTATTTGCCTCAACCACCAAAAGAAGTAAATCGGCGCCCCGAAGAACAGCCAAAACTTTTTTCCCATGGCCTATACCTGAAGCCGCACCGGCAATTAACCCTGGAACATCAAGAATTTGTATTTTTGCTCCTTTGTATTCCATCATTCCTGGAATAACCGTTAAGGTAGTAAAAAGATAAGGCGCAACCCGAGAATGGGCCGAAGTTAAAGAATTTAAAATAGTCGATTTTCCAACTGACGGAAGACCAACTAAAACACAAGTCGCATCCCCACTTTTTCTAACCCCAAATCCCTCCTTTCTCCCTCCTCTTGATTTTTCTTCTTTTTCAAAAATTTCTTCTTTAAGTCTGGCCAATCTTGCCTTAAGTTTGCCAATATGATGCTCTGTTCCTTTATGATAAGGAGTGTTTCTTATTTCTTCTTCTATCTTTTTAATTTTTTCTTCCAAATCAAGCATGATATAATTTCTTTTATGAAAAAAAATCTTTTTATTTTATTCTTAATTTTACCATTTTTCTTTTTTTCTTCTCCTGGTTTATCTCAAGAAAACAATAAAATTGGAATCCATATTAGTCAACTTAGCGATCTTTCAAAAGCCCAGGAATTAGTTAATTCAAATGGGGGAGACTGGGGATACGTAACAATAGTTATCCAAAAAAACGATCTTGAGAAAGAAAAGTGGCAAAATTTTTTTAATCTTTGTCGGGAAAAACATCTTATTCCTTTGGTAAGAATTGCTACCTTGCTTGAAAATGAAGTCTGGCAAAAACCGGACAGAGAACTTCTTCTTCGTTTTTCAGAATTTCTAAATTCTCTAAACTGGCCGGTTAAAAACCGCTATATTATTGTTTTTAATGAACCGAATCATGATAAAGAATGGGGTGGAGAAGTAAATCCTGAAGAATATGCCCAAATTTTAGATCAAGCAATAACTATTTTTAAAGAGAAAAATCCCAATTTTTTTATTCTTAATGCCGGTTTTGATCAGGCCGCTCCTAATTCTTCTTCAACTATGGATGAAGAGAAATTTCTTAGGGAAATGAATTATAAAATCCCCGAATTGTTCTCAAAATTGGATGGCTGGGCTTCTCATTCTTACCCAAACCATGGTTTTGTCGGTAAACCGTGGGAGAAGGGGAGAAGAACAATTAAAGGTTATAAGTGGGAAATTTCTCTTCTAAAAAAAATGGGGGTGAGAAAGGATTTACCGATTTTTATAACTGAAACAGGCTGGCCACACAGGGAACCTTTAAATTCCAAAATAAAAAACTACTATTACGATCAAAAAATAGTTGCCGATTTTATTAAACAAGCATTTCTAGAAGTTTGGCTTCCAGAAGAAAAAATAATGGCCATTACCCCTTTTATTCTAAATTATCCCTATCCTCCTTTCGCTAATTTTTCTTGGCTTGATGAAAATAATAATCCTTATCCTCAATTTGAGGCAATAAAAAATATTGAAAAAGAAAAGGGGAATCCTCCTCAAGAAGAAAAATATGAAATAATAGATTTTTTTTATCCCGAAATTTTACCTTCAGAATTTACTTTTAAAGGAAAAATCACTTTAAAAAATACCGGCCAATCAATTTGGGGAGAAAAAGATTTTAAATTAGAAGCGCACCTTTTAAGCAATGAAAAATCACATGCAGAAGAAGCGATAAAAATAACCAACCTAATCCTTCCTAGAAGAATCTTAGTTAAGCCAGGAGAAAAATGGACATTTAATTTCTTCATTGAAACTTTAAACCAACCGGGAAATTTTGAGTTTTCTTGGGGGGAACTTCCCAAGAACAAAATTACTGTCTTCAAAATTCCAAAATTAGAAAATCAACAACAAATTCTTCCTCTTGGTAGTTTTTTAAAAATTATTCTTAATTTTTGGTATAATTTAATTGGGATTCTCGCTTAATGCCCCTGTAGCTTAACGGATAAAGCACTGGTCTTCGGAACCAGGGATGAGGGTTCGATTCCCCCCAGGGGCGCTGGCTTAATTTTTTGGTCCCGTAGCTCAATGGTAGAGCAACCGGCTCTTAACCGGTGGGTTGGAGGTTCGAATCCTCCCGGGATCACTTAATCATTTTTTAAAACCTCTTTCTCTTGACAACCCCCCCCTTTTTATGTCAATATTGTTATTACAAAAAAATGTTTTAACATTTAAAGGGTACGGCAACCTGCTCAATGAAAAAAATTTTATTAATTGGCCTTTTTATAATTTTTTCTCCTTTAACTTTAGCAATTGCTCTTTTTTCCCTATGGGAAATTACCCAAATTAAATATCTAAAAAAAACGATAACTGAAGAACCAAAAGAAATCCTTGATGCCCAAACCCCTTTTGAAGTCTACACAAGTATGCCTGAAACATTTTCGTCGGTTAAACAAATAATTAATACTAGCGACGCTCGTCCAATTTTAATCAAAAAATATTTAGAAAAATACAATTCTCCTTTAATTCCTTATTCTAATCTTATTTTCCAAGTTTCAGAAAAATATGGCTTAGATTACGGGTTAATTGTGGCTATTGCTCAATGCGAATCAAACGTCTGTAAAAAAATTCCTCCGGGATCTTACAACTGCTGGGGATTCGAAAATGGAGGAACCCGTTTTCTTTCTTTTGAACAAGCAATTGAACAGGTAGCCAAAACTTTAAAAGAAGAATATTACGACAAGGGACTAATCACTCCTCAACAAATTATGCCTAAATACGCTCCACCGTCGGTTGAAAAAGGCGGACCATGGGCACGATGCGTCGAACAGTTTTTAGAAGAACTTCGGTAAGTGAATTTATTAACCAAAAATAATATAATAAAGAACGTGGAAGTCCCTTATGATTCTTATAACTATGCCCAATTTTGGGAGAAAAGAAATTACGAAGACCAGGCAGAAAAAATTGCTTTAAAAAAATTATTTCAAAAAATTCCTTCTTCAAAAAGAAACTTAATTATTGATATCGGCGGAGGGTTTGGAAGGCTAGGAGAAATTTATGCTCCGGAATTTAAAAAATGCTTTTTGGTTGATCCCTCGGAAAAATTACTAAATCTTGCTAAAAAGAAACTAAAAAATTTTAAAAATATCGAATTTAAAAAAGGATCGGGAGAAAAATTACCATTTAAAGAAAATTCTTTTGATGTTGCTTTAATAATTCGCGTAATCCACCATTTCCAAAATCCAGAAAAATTTTTTAAAGAAACCTCCAGAATCTTAAAACCTCAAGGCTTTCTAATTTTGGAATTTGCCAATAAAATCCACTTTTTAGCCTGTTTACGTGCCTGGAGTAGGGGAAATTTAAAATTTACTAAACAATTAGAATCAATTGACCAACGCTCACCAAAATCAATTGCCGCCGAAACTATTCCCTTTCTTAACCACCATCCAAAATTTGTCATCAATCTTCTTAATAAAAACGGTTTTGAGGTTATCTCTATTCTTTCCGTTTCCAATTTTCGTCATCATTTTTTAAAAAAAGTAATCCCTCTGCCAATGCTTCTTTTTTTAGAATCCAAAATCCAAAAAATTGCCGCTTCTTTCTACTTCGGTCCATCAATTTTTATTCTTGCCAAAAAAATAAAGCCTGAGGATTTCAAAATTAAGAAAGAATGACAACTAAGGCAAAAAAGGTAGTATTTCCTTCTTAATTTTTCTTTCTCAGGCTTTTTAAAAAAAGAGAAACCGTCCTACTGTTTCTCGAAAGTGAAAAGAAAAACCAAAATAAACCAAAATAAAAAACAAAGAGCCAAAAACGCCTCCTTTTCTAAAAAAGAAATATCTGCATTCAAGGCGGTCACTACTATTAAAATATTTAAACTCATCCCCAAGAAAAAAAAGAAAATCCTGTCTAGAGCATATCTGACAAATTCATCCATTCTTCCCCCTCCTTAATTAAATCTGAAAATCAAGGTGCAAAAATTTTTAAGAAAGCAAAAAACAATAAAAGTTGTTTCTTTTTTCACTTTTATTATATTAAATTAAAATTAAACCATCAACTCCAAGAATAATTACCAAAAAATGTTTTCTTGCAAAACAACTAAGTTAATCTTATAATATGTTTATCCCTGTTTGTGTAAATTATGAACCAAGGGCGAAAACAACTTACTAGAAGAGAATTTTTAACATCTATTACTATTAGATGCTTTACCGGCTCGCTTTTATTAATTAGTCAAGAATCTGCTAAGGGTAGAGAAGAGAGCCCCCGGAAGTCTTAGAGGCGTCTCAGGAAGTCTTAGAAGCCGCCAAAGAAATTCAAAACTTGGCTAATTTATTTAAAAGGACAGCAATTGTATATGGCTTTTACTTCAATCTTGCAAAACCAGAAGAAATTATTTATCCTCCTGCTAAACTTTGGCTGGAATTTTTATTTCTAGATCACTTTAGGAATAGCGCTTTAGTTAATTGGGAAGATATTATTCCTTGGGTTAAAGGAGAATTGAAACCACCAACATCGCCGGAGAAGTGGTCGCAAATTGAGTCCGCCGGAAAATTTGAAAATTGCGATTGGCTAAATTTAGAAAGTAAGGTCAGGTGGCTGGCTCCTGCGTCTGTTGGTTAAAAGGGGTAAAGGAAGAATAAAAAAGATTATCTGTGGCCAAAATAGCCACAGTTTTGGGATTATTGGAGAAATACATTGGTGCCAGCCGCCTCTGCCATTTGGAAAAAAAATACCTCTTACTGATAATCTTGGTTTTCCTTCATGAACCTACCCACACTGTTGATCCTCAAGTTAGATTTGATGAAATTGCAAAAGGAAAATATTATCTAGTTTCTACCAACGGCTGCTTCCCGCAGGTTTTCAATTTTGACAAGTCATGGCTAACTATCATTCTTAAAGAATGGGATTTTTTTTAAAAAGACGTTTTTTGAGGCAAACGATGATGAAACTTTAAATTTAATTAGAGATAATGGGCTAAAAGGAACTTTGGATGCAAAAAACGAATTTGTTGCCATGCTGTGTGCCAGCCTTGGAGAAAGAAGTTTAACAGGTCTAAGATGGCAGCTTGAAGAAATTCATCCAGATTCGTTTATTGACTGGCCGGAAAGTGTACAAAACCTGGTGATCTCAACTTGGGGTTGGATCATGTTTGGCCCAAATACTCCTCTTGCTCCAGTAACCCCCAAGTATGGCAAAAAACATGGCAAGAAATTAATCTGGCGCTTTTAAACCGGAGGGGGGGATTTTATTAGCAAGGAGTACTTCTACTCCTAACTGTTGGTTATCTTTTAACACCTCATTAAAAAGGGGGAATGTCTAAAAAGTCTGTGACCTGTACACTTCTTTAGGAAGTTAGAATTAATCTATCCAGGAGAAATTAAATCAGTCCAAACAGATAATGGTTTGGAATTCCTAGGAGTCTTTCATCAATATCTTTTTAAAAGAAAAATTCCCCATTGGTTTAT
>Ga0209102_1000515_pt1 | contig 25297 bp, 23 predicted proteins | sample ConPoolayeHmetaG_FD_185483 | JGI IMG/M metagenome (GOLD analysis project Ga0209102, IMG submission 185483) | Hot spring microbial mat communities from California, USA to study Microbial Dark Matter (Phase II) - Cone Pool mat layer H metaG... ...
TGGGCAAGTACTGGAACGCCAGCTGGGTAGCCTTTATGCCGAAGGCGTCAGTAAAGTCATTACTCGCCGGCGACATCACACAGTCCATGGCGTGGGCAAGCACATCCAGACCGGTGCCAGCAGTCAACTTCGGAGGCATGCCCATCACCAGAGAGGGCATCAGAATAGCGAAGTCGGGCAGCAGTTCCCCGTTCACTATAGGGACTTTCCGCCTGGCGGCTGTATCGCTGACCACGGAGATGGCAGTACATTCCGAACCGGTGCCGCTGGTGGTCGGTATGGCGGCGAGCAAAGCTTTCTTCCTCAGTCCCAGTTCTACCCGAAAGGACACGCCTGCCAGGTCGGTTATGTCAGGTCTTTCGTAGAGTATCCAGGCGGCTTTGGCTGTGTCCATCACCGAGCCACCGCCGAGGGCAATTATCAGATCAGGCTCGAATTTCGTCATAGCCTCAGCACACTGCTTCACCGTCTCTATCGGCGGTTCCGGCTGGGACTTGTCCCAGACCTCGGTGGTGAAGCCACGCTTCTGGAAAGCAGCGGCGATACGGGGTGCAAACCTGACTGCGATCTCATCGGTGACTATGAAGCCCCGCTTCCTGGCGCAGACACGGGCGATGACATCTGCCCCGCCAGGCAGGACACCCTTTGCCTCGCCAAGGGCATTGGCACCCATAAAAATGCGCGGCACCATAAAAGTGCTGGCAGCACCTTTGACGGCGCTGGCTGTAGCTAAGGGGATTAGACCTTTGATTGAGGGGTCGGTAAACCAGTAGCTCATCTGACCACACCTCCCTTGTGTTTTCCCCACTATTTTATCAACTAAAATCTTCAAGTCAACGGGGTTTTTAAAAGGAAAAAAGCGCTAAAATCGGCGGCAAATGCTCTGTAATAAGGACCGAGCAAGCTCCTCGGTCAGCTTTCCCTCTTCGAAAGACTTTATTACGCGTTCCACATCCTCTTTTATTCCCAGCGAGGCTAGCCCATCCGAACTCAGCGGAAATACAGGAAACGAAGGAAACATTGCCATAAGTTGTTCCTCATCCCCACGGAAGAACTTCTTGACCGGTCTGTGCAATAGTTCTTTTTGCTCTTTGCTCAGCGGCGCTGCTTCAAAAATTTGATGACAGAAATGATAGCGACATACGGAAGGTCTTATCTCATAAATAGGGCAGGAGGTGAATTTGTCCGAATACAAATTGCAGCCCACCTCCCGACAGCACTTACCCCTGCACTCAAGGCACTTCTGCTTGCTCAATGCGCTCAGGGTACGGATAAGTCCGGCTATTTCAGTGCCGAACAGTACCTCAAATTCCTCGTCGGTCAAGCATATCTCTAAAGGCTTCATCGTGCCTCTCTAACGGGCATCGGTAGTCATTATATCAGGCGCACGCAGGACCTGCCTTGCTTGAGCTTGCCCAAAAGGTCTGTGGCACCTTTATGCCGAGCATATCAAGTAAATTTCTGAGCCCGTTCAGATAGATGGGTGACACACAGGACATAGCAGAAAGTCCTCTCTCCCCTCCGTGGAAGAGGGTTAGAGTGCGGGGGTAGTTCTCTCTCCCCTTTGCGGGAGACGCTGGGTGAGTGGGCAGCCCTCTCTCCCCTTTGCGGGAGAGAGTTGAAGTGAGGGGGGCGCACCCTCACCTTTATCCTCTCCCGTCAAGGGAGAGGAAAATAGAAAATTCTCTCTCCCCTTTGCGGGAGAGAGTTAGAGTGAGGGGGAAATGTACTGGAAACCGCACAACAATTTCTTGACAAAAAGACGAGTCGCTGGTATACTGCCCTCGAACAAGTTATCGACCGAGCGCTCGGTCGAACCAGAATCAGTAGGCTTGAAGAGTATGTGGCGGAGGAAAACATCTCGGTGTGTTTGATGTATATTGCTAAACATACTAGGACTGTGGGTTCGGAGTTGAAACTCATTTACTCGAGATTTTGCTCGATAGAAAGGAGGGGAATCCAAAAGGCGTGAGAATTGAAAAAAGTCGAAAAATCTGTACTACGTTTTAAACAGGAGGTGCAAACAATTATGAGACAAAAGAGAGTTCTGCCCATAGCGATAGTATTATTTATGGTCGCGGCGCTGATAGCCAGCTTGATAGGCACCGGCGGCTGTGCCAAGACCAAAGAGGTTGCAGAATCGGGAGAAAGACCACTCTACGGTGGGACGCTGAATATGGCATTGATGGCTGACCCTCCCGGTTTTGACGACGCTGTACGGACGCACTCTTCGGTCTACCCGCTCAAGCTTACCCACGAAGAGCTATGGGAAGGCGATTGGACGAAAGGAAATGCCGGTGGGTACGGCACAGGCGAATGCGATTGGTTTGTGGGTGCCAATAACCGCCTCGAACATAAGGCTGGGGCTTTAGCCGAAAGCTGGGAGATCCAGGGCAAGGATACTGTGATCTTTCATCTGCGCAAGGGTGTCTACTGGCACAATAAGCCACCGACCAACGGACGCGAAGTTACTGCTGAAGACGTCGTCTTCTCCTGGAATCGGCAGTGTACAGCCACCACAGCCTATATACGCACTGCATACCCCAAACTGTGTGCCACAGTGGATGTCTCCGCGCCCGATCCTTATACAGTGGTGTTCAAATTCAACGACCCGAACCAGTTCGCAAACTGGTTTACCATGTCAGAGTACTGGTACGTCTATCCCAAGGACGCCATCGAGGAGTTCGGCAACATGATGGACTGGAAAAACAGCATCGGTAGCGGACCATTCACCATCACCGATTATGTAGCTGGAAATATGGTCGCTTTTGCCCGCAATCCCAACTACTGGGGCAAAAACCCCATCGGTCCCGGCAAAGGCGACCAGTTACCATACGTGGATGAGATGAAGATGTTTGTAATTCCCGACGACTCCACCCGCTATGCTGCTTTCCGGACCGGTCAGATCGACATATTGACCTGTGACTGGGAAGCAGCGCCGGAGTTCCTTGCCATGCCACAGCTAAAGTACGTCCGCTATCTCCCCACCGGCTACAACGTGATCTACATGAGGACGGACAAAAGAGATAGTCCCTACGCCAGCAGGAAAGTCCGACAGGCACTCATGCTGGCTATAGACCATAAGAAGATACTCAATGAGTACTACGGCGGGGAAGGAGCGTTGCTCATCTGGCCCATGACATACATGAAAGAGTATGCCGACGTTTATGTGCCATTAGAGCAGTTGCCGAAGTCCGTCCAGGAGCAGTTTGAGTACAATCCGGAAAAGGCAAAACAGCTTTTAGCTGAAGCCGGCTATCCTAACGGTTTTAAGACCAAAGTGATCTGCTATATGACCAGGTACCAGACGGATGTACTCAGTATGGTCAAAGACATGTGGGCAAAAGTGGGAGTGGAACTGGAGATAGAGCCCAAAGACTACGGGACCTGGCTTTCTATCTGCGTCAGAAGGGGCTATGATGATATGCTCATGGGCACATACGCTGGCGCCAATTCCTACATCGTAGGAGTAAACTGGTCTGGATCCGGCATGAATAACGGAAGCTACATCGACGACCCGGTGCTCAATGATACCCGCGACAAGATCTTGGCGGCATTTCCTAACGAAGCTGAAGCCGACCGCATCTACCGTGACATGGTGCCATACCTGTTAGACCAAGCTTACGTGATACAGCTACCCATGCACTACCTTTACAGGTTCTGGTGGCCCTGGGTGAAAAACTACAGCGGTGAAATGTCATTGGGCTTCTGGAACGAGTACAATTTCGTTAAGTATGTGTGGATAGACCAGCAGATGAAGAACTCGATGCTGGGCAAATAGGCGATTGAGGGATAGTATTGGCTAGACGAAGACTCCTAATTTTTCGAAGGCTAATCAACTGAAAATATGTAATAGACACTCAACCAGAATACAGTGAATAAGAAGCGGGGACTGCTTATCACGCCTTACACCATGGAGTCCCCGCTTTGCATAACGGTGGCTATTAATGGACTTCAGGTTCAGAGCTCGGTTGATTTAAAATATAACAATAGACCAAGAATCAGGCTTAGGTCATATGTAACTTAAAAGGAGGAGATTATGGAGAAAAAAGTCATTATCACAGCGGCTCTGGCGGGGTCGGGCGTTTTTAAGAACCAGAACCCAGCAGTCCCCTATACGCCTGCAGAATTCGCCGAGGAAGCCCACAGGGCATATAAATCTGGCGCCGCCATGGTCCATGTCCATGCCCGTGAGCCGGAAAGCGGGCTGCCGACCTCCAACGTGGAAGCTGTAAGAGCGGTCTATGACGCCATTAAACAGAAGACCCCCGAACTGATCGTTCAGATAACATCTTCAGTAGGACGAACCTTTGAAGACAGGATAGCCCCGATCATCGCCCTGAGACCCGAGTCCGCATCCCTGAATACCAATACCATGAACTTCAGTTATTTAGATAGAAAGACTGGACAGATCGTTTTCGATAGCGTCTTCACCAATACTTTCACCATGCTTCAGGACTTCGGCAAGAAAATGGAAGAGCTGGGAGTAAAGCCCGAAATAGAAATATATGATGTCGGCGGTTTTGACAACTGGCTGCTTATCTCCAAGCAGGGGTTCTTCAGCGAACCTTACAATTTCGATTTCGTCTGGAGTGTTGCCGGCGGTCAGAAATTCAGACCCATTATCTTTGCCAGCCTGGTGCAAATGCTGCCGCCGAACTCAAACTTCACCACCTGTGGCATAGGCATCGACCAATTCCCGGCAATCACTCAGTCCTGCCTGCTGGGTGGACATATGCGCGTTGGTCTTGAGGACAATATCCGCTTGCCCAACGGCGAGCTTGCCAAGGGGAGCTGGGAGCAGGTAGAGTGGGCAGTCAAGATAGCTGCATGCCTGGGAAGGGAACCAGCCACACCCGATGAAGCAAGGCAAATACTGGGCTTAAGGAAAGCCGCCGACTCGAAGAAATAAGAGGCAGAGTAATCTCGTTTAGCCTTTTGCGCCAGACTACAAACAGCAACCGCTGTCAAGGCATAACATTAGATAGCGGTCTCTTTTCGACGATCGAAACTGCCATTTCGGCACATAAGTCTGCGTACTCCTGTAAGGTGTAGGCGCCAGCAAAAAACCAGCCCTTCAATACCCACATCTGACACAGCGTTTGGATGCTCATGGCATCAACCTCCGGGGTGCTTGTGCAAAATTCACCCCGCTTGCAGCCCTCTCTGATTATCTCCTCAAACACCCTGCTCACCCGACGTTCGATCTCAAAGACACGCTCTAAGTCCTCCTGTATAACAGCTTGTGGTGTATGGAACCAGAAGTGTACCAGTTCTTTTCTCCTATCGACTCCATATAAAAATTCACTCACCGCCTGTCTCAAGACTTTTTCCGCTGATGTGGTACGAAGTTTCCGCTCGAATTTCTTTTCCCACCCATCGATATCGCTCATATGAATATCGATGAAAATTTTTATAAAGTCCTTCTTTGAACGAATATAATAATAAAGCGTCCCAACGCTGATGTTGCATGCCCGGGCGATCTCCTTTGTAGTAGTCTCGGCGTAGCCTTTTTGACGGAACAGCCTGGCGGCAACAGCGGAGATCTCTTGTAGCCTATTATTGCCTTCAACCTTGCTTTTTACTAAAGTTGCCATCGTTTTTGCTCTTTAATCTACTCTCCAGGCGCTAATTATAGCAGATTTTGTATCATTGCCCCCAACCGGGCATACTCGCGCAGTATATTGGTGGCACACGAACTCTCCCCGATTTTATTCTGATGTTTTAGTTTGACCCGCATAGATTGCCTAGCCTATAATAAATAAGGTGCTGGCTTTGGGCCAAAAAGCATAGTAGGTAGTGATTTGCAGCACATAAGCCAGGTGTCCATAGACAAAGCTAGTCACCTTATGAGAGACAGCTTGCAATATCTGCGAAGTAGCTCTGGTACTCGAAGTCTATTTTCTTTCTCCGGTTCGACGGACGTTTTCCGCAGTTTGTTCATAGCCCCACAGGCACTTCGGCGGAGGGCTCCTGTTGTTTAGGTTTTCGCTTGTACCGCGGGAGAAGAAGTTTTTCGTGCTCTTCGAACAGAGTGCGCAGAATGCCCTCAAGACCGCCCGTCAGCTTCAAGACATGTTGCAAACGTGGGAGGATATCCGGGAAAGGGTCAGCGTTATAACTGCGCTGGAACACGAGGGGGATGCCATCACCCACCAGATTGCCGCCGAATTGCATCGCACCTTTGTCACGCCGTTCGACCGTGAGGATATCGCTATGCTGGCGAACTCGCTCGATGATATAACCGATTTTATCCACTCAGCGGCGGATGCTATGTCCCTTTACAGTATTGAGCGCCCTACCGAAAAGGCGAAGGAGATGGTCGATGTGGCTGTCGAAGCGATAACCGAGGTAGGAAAGGCGGTCTCTGAAATAGAGGGGCGGATCGACAAAGATAGATTGCTCAAATATTGTGTGGAGATAAACCGACTGGAGAATGTGGGTGACACTCTGTACCGCTCAGCCATGGCTGAGCTTTTTGCTAACTGTGGGGATTTTGCCCATGTTATCAAATGGCGAGAGATCTACGAAGACATCGAAAACGCCATTGATAGGTGCGAGGACGTAGCCAATATCCTGGAAGGTGTAGCCCTTAAGTACGCTTGAAATTTTTAAAGCCGGGACTGCCAAAAACCTCTACCACCAGAGTCGAGCAGGATAGCCTGTGGAGATAAGTGCTTCGCTCATCATAGCACTGATGCTGGTGCTCGCTGCTGAGTTCGTCAATGGCTGGACGGACGCCCCCAATGCCATTGCCACTGTGGTCTCCACACGCGTGCTATCACCGTATCAGGCGGTAGTCATGGCTGCGGTGATGAATATTTTAGGAGCACTGGCTACCGGCACTGCGGTAGCGGTCACCATCGGCAAAGGTATTGTCCAGCCAGAGGCTATCTGTCTGAGCACTGTAGCTGCCGGCATGATGGCAATAGTGGTATGGAGCACCATAGCCTGGTGGTTTGGTCTGCCCACCAGCGAGACGCATGCTCTGGTGGCAGGTCTGGCAGGGGCAGGACTTGCCTACGCTGGTCCTTCTGTCCTACTCTGGGAGGGCTGGCGTAAGGTGCTTATAGGCTTGGGGCTGTCAACCATAGTTGGGTTCATCTTCGGCTACGTGGTGATGAGCATCATCTACCGGCTCCTCTCCCGTGTCACCATGACCAAGGTGAGGCAGGTCTTCGGGCGTTTGCAGGTACTCTCTGCAGCTTTTATGGCTTTTAGCCACGGTAGCAACGACGGACAGAAATTCATGGGAGCCTTCGCCCTGGCCCTGTTCCTCGGCGGGGTTCTACCTCAAGTGCACGTGCCCATCTGGGTGATTTTGATATGTGGCATTGTCATGGGGCTGGGCACCAGCTTTGGCGGCTGGCGGATTATAAGGACCATGGGCTTTCGCCTCACCAAACTTGAACCGGTGAACGGCTTTGCCGCCGAGAGTTCCGCCAGCATGGCAATTCTACTGGCTTCGTTTACTGGAGTGCCCTTGAGCACCACGCAGACTATAAACATGGCTATAGTGGGAGTAGGGTCTACCCGCCGGTTTTCAGCGGTGAGGTGGGGTGTCACCAACGAGATCGTTATGGCATGGCTACTCACCTTTCCAGTTTGTGGAATACTTGGCTACCTGTTCGGGCTGGTTCTTAAACCGGTGTTCGCATGATTTTTTATCATTTCTTGTTGCAGACCTATAGCCTTAATGCATGATGGTGTGTATAATTAGAGCTATCAGTCGATAGTGATTGCGGTCAAGAGGCTTAAGTAGAGAGGGATAAAGAACAAATGGCAATGAGCACTGACTTCAAAGAACGTTTTGAGGAGATACACAATGACATACAGGAAATGGCTGGGCTGGTGACCAGAGCGATCAGCCGCTCAGTAGAGGCATTGAAGAGCCGCGACCTCAAGCTGGCACACAAAATAATTGCCGATGATGTGGCAGTAAACAAAAAACGATTTGCTATCGAAGACAAGTGTATCGAGATAATGGGGTCGCAGCTCCTGCCAACAGGCGACCTTCGCGATATGGTCTCCGTACTCAGCATCATTACCGAACTGGAGAGGATCGGCGACTACGCCGAGGGTATTGCTAAGATAGTGGTGATGATCGGGGATGAGCCACCCTTAAAGCCGCTGATAGATATTCCCCGGATGGCAGAGCTTACCGTGCAAATGATCGAAAAGAGTATTCAGGCTTTTCGCAACCGTGACGTGGCGCTGGCGAAGCATGTGGTCACTATGGACAATGTGGTGGACGGGCTTTACGACCAGGTGTTCCGCGAACTGCTTACCTTCATGATGGTGGACCCGAAGACGATAAACCGTGCCACTCGGCTTATCTGGGTAGCACATAACCTGGAGCGTGCTGCCGATAGGGTGACCAATATCTGCGAGCGGGTGGTATTCACCGTCAGCGGCAAAATGGAAGACCTGGAAGTTTCCAAGTACTAATTCAGGTTAGCAACTTTCAACCCCATTTTCGATTCCCTCGCACCGCCGAATGAAGCAGTCTGCCAGCGGTGGTAGCATGCTCTTATCCTACCTCCAAGCCCTACCAGCTACTTTGTTCAAAAGACAAAAGCTGGTAAAGATGATAAAATAGCCCAAATGCTTGTGGAGAGTGACCGCATGATCGAAGAAATTCTACCCAACCTCTATCGCATCGAAGTGCCTTTGCCCCGAAGCCCGTTGAAGGCTTTGAACTCGTACGTAGTTAAAGGAAAGGACAGGTTCCTGATCATTGATACGGCGTTTAACCGTGAGGAATGCTGGCAGCCGACGATATCCGCACTGCGTGAGCTGGATGTGGACTTGACCAAGACCGATTTCTTTATCACCCACCTGCATGCTGACCACTCGGGACTGGTGGGCAGACTGGCAACCCCGACGTCCAAGGTCTATTACAGCCAAGTGGAGGCTTCGATTATCGGGGGTGGTATCGGTGAGGGCGAAGCCCACGGGCACTGGAGAGATATGGAGCAATATTACTCAGCCAACGGTTTTCCTGCCGAGGAACTCAGTATAGCATTGCAGGGACACCCCGGGCGCCGCTACAGCTCAAGGCAGTCTATTAAGGTAAACGCCGTGCGCGATGGGGAGAGTATTAAGATCGGCGACTACAAATTCAAAGGTGTACTGACTGCCGGTCACACGCCAGGGCATATGTGCCTCTATGAACCTGAGAAGAAGGTCTTAATCGCTGGCGACCATCTGCTTATCGACATCACCCCGAATATCACTACCTGGCTGGAGCTGGAGAACTCGCTGAAAAGCTACCTGGAGAACCTGGAGAAAGTATATGCCCTGGATGTGGGGCTGGTGCTCCCCGGTCACCGCCGTCTGTGGAACGACCACCGCAAGCGAATCAGAGAGCTTCAAGAGCACCACCGTAACCGGCTGGCAGAGGCTGTAGCGGCTCTGGAAAGCGGACCTAAAACCGCCTGGGAAGTTGCCCCATATATCACCTGGGATATAGAAGCTGATTCCTGGGAAGACTTCCCCACGGTGCAGAAATTTTTCGCAGTCGGAGAAACGCTTGCCCACCTCAATTATCTCGAGGGCGAGGGCAAGGTAAGGCGGGAGACCATGAACGGCAAGGTCTTCTATTCACTGATATAGTCCTAGAGGAGGTGTAGCATGGACGTTCTGGAAGCTATAAAAGGCAGGCGCAGTATCAGAAAATATCGCCCCGAGCCTATTCCCGAGGAGGTGTTGCAGACCGTGCTTGAAGCCGGGCGCTGGGCACCCTCATGGGCAAACACCCAGTGCTGGCGGTTCGTAATAGTCAGGGACGCGGCGACGAAGGCTAGGCTGGCGGAGACACTTAGAGGGACCAGGGCGGGCAGACCTAATCCGGCAACCGATGCCGTACGCAGTGCACCGGTGGTGATAGCCGCCTGCGCCCAGAAGGGACTTTCTGGCTTTTATCGCGATGAAAGCGGACAGGTCCTGCCAGCTACAGACAAGGGCGACTACTGGTACATGTTCGATGTCGCTCTAGCGATGCAGAATATGTGCCTTGCGGCGCATGCCCTGGGGCTGGGGACTGTGCACACCGGTCTGCTCGATGCCAAGGAAGCTGCCAGGATACTTGGTTTACCGCAGGACGTGGTGCTGGTGGAACTGATGCCATTGGGCTACCCCGATGAGGCACCGGCACCGCGACCGCGGAAGGAAATCAGCGAGTTCGTCTTCTACGAGCGATATGCGGAGAGTGGGGCAAAGTAATGAGGTACCGTAGCTACGGCGATGATGGTCTGATGCCGGTGCTGGCGATCATCATCACCTGCTTTATACTTTATCTGGCGACTGTCATCGCCAATTTCTTCGGCTACAGCCTGATAGGCTACCTTGGAATGCGACCGGCAAGCCTGCTGACTCAACCGTGGACGATTGTGACCAGCCTGTTCATGCACGGTGGCATCTGGCACCTGTTAGCCAATATGCTCACCCTGTACTTTTTTGGCACTTTTCTGCAGAGGCTTGTTGGACCCAGAACATTTCTACTGATTTACTTTATCGGCGGCATAGTGGGAAATGTACTCTTCATCCTCCTGGGACCGGCGTATGCTGTGGTAGTCGGTGCCTCCGGTGCCATATTTGCCCTCGGCGGCACGCTGGCGGTGCTGGTGCCGATGTCCCGCGTCTATATATTCCCCATCCCAGTCCCCATGCCATTGTGGGTGGCAGTCATCGGAGGTTTTCTCATCCTCTCCTTCGCTCCAGGCATAGCCTGGCAGGGGCACCTCGGCGGACTGATTACCGGCGTAATCGCCGGGTTCATCCTGCGGCGCCGCAGGCACTTTCTACTGCTCTGATAACAGGTCTATGAAGTGCCAGCCTTATTCCAGACATGACCTCGAGCGACTTCTTTCCAGCCTTGCCGAGACCAGCGGGGCACTGACCATCTATGTCGAGCCGTCGCTGTTTCCCGATTTTGTCCTCAATTTAAAACTCGAGCCTTGCTGGGAAGGGCTGGTGAATGAAGTAAAGGTGGTCACCACTGATGACACTGTGTTACGCGCTGCACAGCGTTATGGCACCGGGGCTGCTATCTTCTGGAGCGAGGGTGCCGGTAGATACCTGATACTGCCCCCTTTCACACTAACAGAAAGCCGCGCTTTCACCGGGGTCCCCGATGTCTCCACCCTTCAAACGATGCTGGCGAAAAGATTTGTCCTCGGTGTGGTGCTGGTCGCATGGGGCTCCTATGCTCTGGGAGTATTTGACGGCGGCAGGCTGGTGGAATGGAAGGTCGGCACGGGATACATCCACAAGAGGCACCGCAAAGGCGGCAGGAGCGAGAAAAGGTTTGCCCGCAGGACGGAGGAGCAGAAAAAGGACTTCCTCAGGAGGGTAGCAAACCGCATTGACGAAAGGTTCAGCAGCGCCAGTCTGGACCACATCTTCTTCGGCGGCAACAGGCTCATACTCAAACCCCTTGTTCGGGAGTGCCATTATTTGCAGATAAACGCTAATAAGCTGTCATCAAGGCTACTGGAGACCAGATACGCGGATAGGGAGACATTGCTCCAGAGTTACAGAGAGATAACCACATCCCTGGTGTTCTCTTTCTGATGCTGTGCTCTGCTGATTACTAGCCTGTGAGGCGGTGGATAATCGCCTGGTAGAATTCTTCGGGGTCTTTCCCCAGGGACAATTTTTCCATAGGGCACATATCCTTCTTATCGGCTGCGGTGATAAATGGGACGATTTGTTCTAAGTAATATTCGATGCCATACTCTTCGAATGCCTCAGCGGCAAGTCTGCTCCCCAGAGGGCTGAATACCGCGCGGGACTTAGCTTTGACACAGAGGAGCGCTGCTGCCCGCCCCACTATTTTGTCGAAGATAACCACATCTGCATAATTGTCAGCAAGTGTGCGGACATATTCCAGCAACGGCAACAGCCTATCCTCAGTGGAATTGAACACCAGACTATCGTCTTTATACACTCTCAAGGTATCGGGGCTAGCCATGAAATAAGCATATAACTGCTGGTAACCGCCGCTGGTCGAATTTGCTATCACTTGCTTAAGACCTCGACAATCTTGTCAGCAAGCTCCTTGCTCTTCGGGTCGTCGGTGACAAGCTGGACCTGCTCCGTCGAACTCACTCCCAGCCCCAGTTCCACAGCCCTGGCGATCTGCTCCTGCTCAAACACCCGTCCCTTACTCACCTCTGGTGTGGTGCCCAAAAGACGCAGGACAGCCACCCCCACAGCGTCTATAGCAATGCGGTCACTACCAGCTATTATCACATTGGCTTTGACCCGCGTGCCCCTGTCAGGACCGCCATCCACGAAGGCATCCACACCGTCAAGGACGATTAAATCGGGCGTGTAGGCGGTGTTGATTTCAGCGATCATTTTTCTCATGTGCGGAGAACTGTGTAGTTCTCCCATGTACGGATAGCCCTTACCAGCTACCATCCCCACCGCGTTTTTCAGCGACATGGTGAAGTGCCCGCCATAAGCATGTGTCTTCAGACAACAAGTCTGGACTATGGATTCTGCCTCCAGATAAATCTTCGGGAATAGAAAACCGTCCTTCCAGTGGCTATCTTCAGGACGAAAGTGAACCCAGCCGCTTTCGTCCATCTCTTCCAGATTAAGGATGTCGAAGTCCAGCTCTTTAGCTAGCTCAAAAATACCCTTTTTCTTCATCACCTCACGGGTAGGCTCGAGAGGTCCACAGCGCTCTGCTATAGTGATTTTAGTAGCCCCCATCTCTTTGAGGGTGAGTACCAGAGCGCTCAACGTATCGTTGTGGGTAGAACCCGGGGCAGGGTCAGCAGTGTTAAAGTTCGGCTTGAGGACTACAGACTTACCCTTCACCGGGTTGTGCTGGAGGAGCGAGATAGCCTTCTTAACCCCTTCTGAGCGGTATTCAGTACATACCAGGCTTAGTTTCGTCATCGGCTTCCCCCCGAATTCCCCCTCCTCATCCTGCCACCGCTGTCATCATACTACATTATAGCCTACAGCCCCCGCTACCACCAAAATCTAGTCCGGTACTGAGTTCGTTCAGATAGATAGCTGACGCACGCAGCATACAGCAGAAAGGTCCCCTCTCCCCCGGGAGAAAGCTAGACCTAAATCGAGCTGAGCGGACGGCAGGCGTGTCCTCTCCCCCCTTGCGGGAGAGAGCTACTTCCACCTTAGTCCTCTCTCCCCTTGCGGGAGAGAGTTAGAGTGAGGGGGTTCTCACCCTCACCTTTATCCTCTCCCGTCAAGGGAGAGGAAGAGAAGGGGAGACTCTCCCATCAAGGTAGAGGAAAAAGAAACGAAGTATCTCTACCGTCGAGGGGGAGGAGAGATAGAAAAGTGCCCTCCCACCAAGGGAGAATAGAAAAAATACCCCTCCCACTTGCGGGAGAGGTATAGGGGTGTGTAGTCGTGTGGGAAGGTTCCATTGAAGTCCCTCTCCCCTCGCGGGAGAGGTTAGGTGAGGGGGCTAATTAGCCGTTTTCCGCACAACAGATGCTTGACAGACTGATACCTCGTATGGCAAAGTACTGCCGTAGTGAAGGGGGTGATGATGAAAAAAGTAGCTGTGGTCACCGATAGTACCTGCTGTTTGCCGCAAGAGATAGTCAAGGAGTATGACATAAATGTAGTGCCTCTGTACATATTATATGAAGGCAAGAGTTACCGCGATGGTGTTGATATGACGGCGCAGGAGGTGTACCGGATTATGCGTCGTAAGGAGGACCTGCCCACCACCGCCACCGCAGCGGTGGGCGATTTCCTCGAGGCTTTCCGTGAAGCGGCTAAGAAGGCGGAGAGCATACTCTGCATCACTTTGACCAGCATACTGAGCAAGACGTTTGAGGCAGCCATGGCGGCAAAGAGCATCGCCGAAGAGGAACTTCCCCGGACGGTAATCGAAGTGTTCGATAGTCGGGCGGTGGGCGGCGCCCTGGGTTTCATGGTTACCGAGGCGGCTAAGGTGGCTAAAGCAGGTGGCACGCTTGCAGCAGCGCAGGAGGCAGCGAAGAAGCTCATGGGCAAGGTGAAGCTGTATGCCATGCTCGACACCCTGTACTATCTCGCCCGCCTGGGGCGCATCGGGAAGGCGGCTGCCTGGGCAGGCTCGCTGCTGGATATGAAGCCCATTCTTAAGCACTCGCCCGAGCACGATGAAGCTATGCCGGTAGCCCGTCCCAGGACGAAGAAAAAAGGTGTCGAATGCCTGCTGCAGTTGCTGAGGTCGGGGGTGGGAAACTTGAGGCTTCACATCAATATCCACCACGCCGATGACCTCGAGGAGGCACAGAAGCTGGCAGACAGGGTCAGATCGGAATTCAACTGCGCCGAAATCTATGTCACCGAGTTCACCCCGTTGATGGGGGTACACACCGGCCCCGGGTTGCTCGGTTTTTCCTTCTACGCCGATTAGAGTAGAATAGCCTCAAATAAACCATCAGGGAGGTATGACTATGGGATTAATCACGCCTGAGCAGTATAAAGAAAGTCTTAAAGATGGCAGGGTTGTCTATTACGAAGGAGGGAAGGTTGCCGATGTGACCACGCATCCGGCTTTGAAAGTATGTGTAGAGTCTGCGGCGCTCGATTATGAGATGGCGGAGATGCCGGAATACCGTGACCTGGCTGTGGCTTATCATCCTAAGACAGGTGAGCCGATAAGCCGTTACTATTACACCCCGCAGAATGCGGAGGACTTACTGAAACGCCACGAGTTAATGGTCACGGCTACCCGATTGGGCAGAGGAGTAATACCCTTCATCCACGATATTGGCGCCGACGCACTCAACGCAGTCAACATCACCGCCAACATGATGGGCAAAAGCGAGTATATTGAACGTGCCGAGGAATTTCGGTACTACTTGCAGAAGAATGACCTCAGCGTCGCCTGTGCCATGACCGACGTGAAGGGTGATAGGATGCTAAGACCGTCCTCGCCTCAACAAGCCCATCCCGACTATTATGTCAGGGTGGTGGACAGGGACAGCAAGGGCATCGTGGTCAGAGGTGCCAAGGCGCACATTACCGCAGCAGCCTACTGCAAAGAGCTGTTTGTTATTCCCTGTCGCAACATGACTGAGGAGGACAAGGACTATGCCGTTGCTTTCGCTATCCCCGCTAATACCAAGGGGGTTGTCCAGATATGCCACCCTATAGCCTGGCGGCAGAGCCCGCTGGACTTTCCGGTGGATTTGCCTATCAGGAACCATACCGATTCCCTCATCATCTTCGATGACGTCTTCGTCCCCTGGGAAAGGGTGTTCCTTTGTGGCGAATGGCAATACGCTATGCCACTGGTATACAACTTTGCTTACCTTCATCGGCACACTGCTGCCAGCTACAGAATACCTATGTCCGAGGCGATGGTCGGCGTAGCGCAGGCGATAGCCGAATATAATGGCATCGATAGGGTGCCACATGTCAGGGAGAAAATAACCAATCTGGTCATCTATGTGGACATGCTAAAATCGCTGGCGCGTGCTTCCTGCATAGACTATGTCACTCACGGCGGAATTCCGATACCCAACCCGGTGATCACCAATATCGCCAAGTACCACTTCGCAGAAAACCTGCATGCCTGCATAAAAGCGATACAGGACATTGCCGGTGGTCTGTTGATAACCGCACCCACATACAAAGACTTTCAGAACCCCGAGACCAAGGGGTACATTGAGAAGTACCTTGGCGGTAAGGCCGGTGCCACTGCGGAGAAGCGCTTGAGGATGCTGCAGCTTATCCGCAGGTTGGCAGGCTTTGAGACAGAGGTGCTAGCAGTGCACGCTGAGGGCTCTCTTCAGGCACAACGCATGACCATATATGCCGAGTCTTACTCACAGGTCCAGGAATATAAGAAGTGGGCAGAAATAGCCGCCGGCATTAAGGACTAGCCGCTGAAAGCCCTGTTTTAGCCGCGTACCTTGCCTCTCGCAAGCGAGGCGAAGATGCCGAGGAAGCAGAGGGCGGCAAAAACGATGAAGGCTGTGTTCAAACTGGACAGGAAGGGAGCATAGTATTCGGGCGTTATCTGCACTCTGCCTAGATAGATGACGAAGACCAGCATCACTACGCCCATACTGAAGGTCATGCCTATCTGGCGCACTGTCGCCAGCACTGCGGACGCCACCCCGTAAGACCTTCTCTCAACCGAACTCATCACCGCATTGGTGTTGGGCGAGGCGAACAGTGCGAAGCCGAAGCCGATTACTGCCAGGCTTGCTATCACAAAAGACAGGCTGGACTCTTCACCTAAAAATATGAACGGCACTAGCCCGATGGCAGAGATAGCCATGCCGATAGAGGCAACGACTCTGGGTTCCACCCTGTCAGAGAGCCTGCCCGCCAGTGGCGAGAAGACCGCCTGCAATACCGGAGAGGTGACCAGGACTATCCCTGCCATCTGCGGGCTGAAGCCTTTGATGTACTGGAGATAGAGGCTGAGGAGGAATGCCACGGCGAAGGTGGCGCTGTAGTTTATCAGCGCCGCCAGGCTGGACATGGCAAAGACAGTGTTGCGGCGGAACAGCGCAATATTGAGCACCGGGCTGTTCGTCTTCAGTTCCCAACGCACGAAGGCGGCAGCACCTATGGCACCAATAAGGACGAGCCCGACTCCGGACATCTGAGGCAATCGGGTAAAGCCATACATCACAGCGACAAGCGAAAGACCATAGACCGTTGAACCGATAATATCAAGCCTCTCGCCCTTTGCCTCAGCCCATTCTCCCTGCAGCTTCCACAGAATGAAAAACAGGACTATCAGCCCCAGAGGTACATTCACCCAGAAAATGCTCCTCCAGCCTAAATGCTCGGTGAGCAGCCCACCGACGAAAGGTCCTACCGAGAGCCCGGTATAAACAGCGGCAGCGTTTATCCCCAGCACCCTCCCCCTCTCTTCAGGAGGAAATACAGAGGTCAGGATAGCCACGGCAGTGGAAAAGAGCATCGCACCACCTATCCCCTGGAGCACACGAAAGCCGATGAGCATGGCTGCCGAGTTTGCTAGCGCAGTCAACGCCGAGCTAACGGTGAAGGTGACCACACCGTAAGTGAACACCCGCTTTCTGCCGTAGATATCAGCTAGCCTGCCGATGGGGACAAGGGTCATGGATGAAGCCAGAAGATAAGAGGTAGCCACCCAGCCGAGCAGCACCGCATCCATCCTGAGTTCCTGCCCGATCGATGGTAGGGCTACATTGATAGAAGAGCCCATGACTGGCGTCAGGAACGATGCCAGTGTGGTCGCCAGCAAAGCTGCCAACCTGCTCTGCGGTCTTTGAGGGCTTGATTCGATATGCTTGGCAGGCATAAACTTGGTGAATTTTACCATTTCAACGGGGAAAATTAAAAAGGCTGTAGTGACAAAAGGCAGCTTGTGGTGTATCCTAATAATTGATAGTCCCCAGAAAGGCATATCCCGATGAAACGCTCGGCTGATGCTTATCTCGACATTGAGACCACAGGGCTGTCCCCTTTCTATGACTATATAACCGTTATCGGCGTCCTGCGTTGCAACGGTAACAGCACTGAGCTGGTACAACTGGTGGGCGATGCCGTGACCAGGGGCAACCTCATCACCGCCCTCGGCGGCGTGAAGACCATCTATACCTACAATGGGAGCAGGTTCGATTTGCCCTTTATCAGCATCTCCCTGGGTATCAATCTGTCGACTCAATACCGTCACCACGATTTAATGTATGACTGCTGGGCTTGCAATCTTTATGGCGGGCTTAAAGCGGTGGAAAGGCAACTGGGCATCCCCAGACAGTTAGAAGGGGTAAACGGCTATGAGGCGGTGCGCCTGTGGTGGAGCTATCTCAGAGGCGGCAACGAAGATGCCCTGAGAACGTTGCTGGAATATAACCGCGAAGATGTGATGAATTTGAAGGTGTTGCGAGAGAAGTTATACAAATGGCGGTGATGTCTTTTCTGGCTGATTCTTAACTGACAAGAACCGACTTTTGTACCTTTGTAATGTACCAGTTAACACAGCAGACGCAAGGAGGAGCAGTCTAGGTTGGTCCTGCTTGGAGAGACAGATGACACACAGGACAAAGCACAATGGGAAGGACATCGGCTGCTCTATTTCACCCTCACCTTAGTCCTCTCCCATCGAGGGAGAGGAAACCAGAGTCCTCTCTCCCCTGCGGGAGAGAGCTACCTCTTTGTCCTCTCTCCCCTCTGCGGGAGAGAGTTAGAGTGAGGGGGTTCTCACCCTCACCTTAATCCTCTCCCCGTCAACGGGGAGGAGAGCATAAGATACTCCCTGTCAAGGGAGGGGAGAGAAGGAGGAACCCTCCCACCGAGGGAGAGAATCACCCTTTTGTCCTCTCTCCCCCTTGCGGGAGAGGCTAGGTGAGGGCAAGTGTCACTAATTTACTGGACGAGTACAAGAACTTTCCTTAAGTCGGCTCTCTGATATATAATCTGTGTCGCACTTTCTTATTGAACGCACGGAGTAATCCCTATGACCGCTGAATCTCGGACCAAGGGTTTCTACGGCTGGTGGATGCTGTTCTTCCTCTGGGTGGTGTACACCGTGCCCATAGGTTTTGCCTTTTATAGCGGCACCGTGCTCTTCCCTTACATGACCGCTGAAACAGGATGGGCGAGGGGTGAGGTGATGGTCGGTGCCACCGGCGTGATGATGCTCTTCGGTATCTCCAGCCCGCTGGTAGCATGGACAATCGGGCGCCTGGGCGCCAGGGTGACACTGGCTATCGGCGGCGGCATCGTTACCGTAGTCAGTCTAACTATGGGCTTCGTGGGGCATATCTATCCACTATTCGTGCTGCTTTCTTTTCTCAACGGACTGGGAATTGCCCTGGCATCGACCATCCCAGTCCAGACAGTGGTCATCTCCTGGTTTTATGCCCGTAGGGCGCTGGCTCTAGGACTGGTGCTGGGCGGAGGGGCTATCGGCGGTTTCTTGGCACCACAGGCGGTGAGCATGGTGGTGGAGGCTAATGGCGGCAACTGGCACCTGGGCTGGTTCATTATCAGCCTGGCATCACTCGTCGGGATCGCCGTCTCGCTTACCCTGGTGCGCAACCGACCTGAAGATATCGGGCAGTTCCCTGACGGTGCGCTTTCACAGGAAGCCAGCATCGCCGCCTCAAAGCTACCAATGCGCACCTACCGTACGCCGGTGCAATGGAAGTTCTCCGATGCTATAAAAACAAGAGCCTTATGGTTTTTGGTCGTCGCTGGCGTGCTGGGCTTCTGGGTCTGGGACCTGGTGTACAGTCAGGCGCCATATCATCTGCGGGACAGGGGTTTCGACCCCGAGACGGTGGCTTTTTTGTATAGCCTGGCTATCGGGCTCAGTATAGCGGGAAGATTCGCTGTAGCAGCTCTGGGGGATATCATCGAGCCACGCTACCTGCTAGCCTTCGGCACACTGTGCCTTATCGGCGGCGGTATCCTGTTCTGGTCCGCCTCACCACAATCCGAGTGGATAGCCCACCTTTACCCGCTCCTCTGCGGCTTCGGCATGGGCATGTCCATGGTGTCCACGCCGGCAATTATCAGCAACTACTGGGGGCAGACCGCCTTTGCTCCCATAAATGGACTGATCTCGCCTATCTCAGTTGTCGCCCACGCCATATTACCACCTGTGGCTGGCTTCGTATATGATATTAAAGGCACATATTTCCCGGTCCTGGTGGTTGCCCTGGCGGGTGCTGTTCTGGCAATTGTGGCGATACTTTTCTGCACGCCACCGCAGCCGAAAGACGGTGCATTGAACAAATAGGAGTCGAAAAATGAAAGTCTTAGCGTTTAACTGTAGTCCGCGGATGGAAAAGAGCAATACCTCTCTCATCTTGAACCCCTTTCTCGATGGAGCTAAGGAGGCAGGTGCTGAAGTGGAGCTTATCTATTTAAGAAAGCTGAAGATAAAGCCGTGTCTGGGCTGTTTCAGTTGCTGGCTAAAGACGCCGGGCGTTTGCGTGCAGAAGGACGACGTGGCTATGGTGATGCCCAAACTGGGAGAGTCCGATATCTGGGTGTTTGCCACACCTCTTTATGTTGATGGCATGACCGGGTATTTTAAGATGCTTCTCGACCGACTGATACCCGGGGCGCGTCCGGTCATTGAAATCAGAGACGGGCACTGCCGCCATCCCCTTCGTGGCGATATGAAGAAGGGTGGCAATGTGGTGCTCATCGCCAACTGCGGCTTCTGGGAGCTGGACAACTTCGAGCCGCTCCTTGTCCACATGAAGGCGATATGCAAGAACATGAACCGGGAGTTCGCCGGGGCGCTGCTGCGTCCCCACGGTGAGGCAATGAAGCCGATGATGAGGTGGGGCATTGCCATCGACGATATCTTCGACGCCGCCAGAGATGCGGGTAGACAGATAGTGCGCGAGGGGAAGATATCCCCTCAGCTACAGAATATCGTCAGCCGCGAGCTTATACCGCGCGATATGTACCTCAGGATTGCCAACGAGGGCTTCAAAGCCCTTTCCAGCAAGACCGCCTGAGCTGCCTACAGTCCTTGCTCTTTATATTGCTGTGCCAGCCTGGCATAGCCGCCGGCGCCGGCTTTGAGCATGGCTAACCTTTCCGGTGGCACCTTGCCCTTTATCTTTGCCGGGTTGCCCATCACCAGCGACTCGTCCGGTATTCTAGTCTCCGGCGGTACAAGTGCGCCTGCGCCGATGATGCAGTAGTCCCCGATCTCGGCACCATCGAGCAAGGTGGCATTATTCCCCACCAGGACATTGTTGCCCACCTTGCGACAGTGGACTACAGCGCCGTGACCGATGATGCAGTTATCGCCGATGACAAGGTCGCCACCGCTGTGCACCACAGCGGCATCTTCAATAGCAGTGTTCTTTCCTATAGTTATTTTCCCGAAGTCTCCCCTGACCACCGCCCCGGGCCAGACGCTGGCATTATCAGCGATCTCGACATCGCCCACCACATAGGCGGACTCGCTGACAAATGCCGAAGGTGCTATTTTAGGCGTTTTACCGTTGAAGCTCTTGACCATAGCTCGCTCACAGCCAGCCCCTGAGCCTCCTCAATGCCGCCAGCTTCTCGCTATTGCCCAGCCTGGCTTTTTCCACAGCCTGATGCAGTATTTCTATGCTTCTGTCATAGGTCTTTCTATCCACGGGGTAGGGATGACCGTCCTTGCCGCCGTGGGCAAAGCTATAGATGGCAGGGTCACGGACGCTCACCGGTGCGCCGTAGATAAGCTCGGAGAGGAGGCTCAGGGCGCGGAGCGTTTTGGGACCGATGCCTTCAAGGCTTAGTAGCTTCTCAAAGTTTCCGGGATGCTGCTCATAAGCGCTGAGAATGGCTTTGTGCAGTCTATCGGGATTGATGTCATCAAGGGTCAAATAGTGACGGGCGGGAAGGTGTAGCGTTTTGAGTCTTTTCAGTTCAGCGATAATTTTCTCCGGCTTCTCCTCGGTGGTGACCTGAGCGATGATATGGCGGGCTGGCGCGCTCTCCTGAGCTACAAGGTTTAAAGCTGTCCCCCTTGACTGAGAGCAGATGGCGGAGTGGGGCTCGCAGACGAAGTCGGTCACCTTTTCCCCCAGCCAGTGATAGCGGCGGGCGTAGTGGTTCTTTTCATTCATCCCCTGTTGTACCACTGCCCAGGAGCCATCAGCAGCGAAGATGAAGGTGTGGTGATAGAGCTGGTAGCCGTCCTGAAGGGCGGAATTGTCCACCTTGGCTGCCATGCGGCTGGCATATACCAGAGATGACGGGTTCACGCGGAGCAAGTCTCCAGCGCGCTCGATTTCCGAGGGTGTCTTGCGCGAGGTCTTGCCCTTGCCACCGGCGATGAACAGCCCTATTTCCCGCTCCAGTCCCCTCAAGCCTTCCTTGAGCGCGCTGCAGACGGTGGTGGTGACACCGCTGGAGTGCCAGTCATAGCCCAGCACACAGCCGAATGCCTGAAACCAGAAGGGGTCGGAGAGCCGGCGTAAGACCTCTTTGGTGCCGAACTCGGTGGCAATGACCAGCACCACTTCGCGTGCCAGCCTGGTCATGCGCTCAAACAGCCATGGCGGCACCTTCCCGTAGTGCAACGGGAGGTTGGCGATGCCTGTCCTCTGCGAGCTGTTCATGTCCTCGGCTTGATCTGCCTGCAGCAATTATACCACTTGTTAGCTTGTCCACATACTTGACAGATAATTGACTAAAATATTATAATGGTCGGCTGGGACTGTCGTGTAAGTCGTGGGCACAGGGGTAAACAGGGGTGTGCCGGGGAAGGCGGCAAAGTCAGTTCAGGGTGGCTGGACACGACGTTGCTAATAGTTAGACCGACTACATTATGTAGCCGGTCTTTTTGCTAATTGGACTGAAGGAGGAGGGATATGAGAAGAAAACAGTGGTACCGGACTTTGGTTACAGCGTTGCTACTTATTTTGCTCGGTTCCGTGGCAGGTTGTGCTACTAAGCAAGAAACAGCCCAACCTTCACCACCGGCGAGTAGCGAGCAGCCGGCAAAGAAGCCAGCAGAATTTGAGGTCATCGCTTTAAAGGTGAAGCCGGGCACAACCGTGGTGGACTACCCGGCAACTGTGACCGCAACGGTTGTAAATAAGGGGGAGTTGACCGGAGCGTATACTGCATCGCTGCTTGTCGATGGTCACGAGGTCGAAAAGAAGGTGGTCAGCGTTGCTCCGGGAGGCAGTGGCAGTGTCAGCTTTCAGGTTGCAAGACCCTCCGTGGGCGCCTACAATCTGCGGGTGGGCGAGCTGACTACTACGCTCAATGTCTGTGACTGGGCTCCCCAGACCATCCAGTATGATTCCGGGGTGACGGAATTGGGGACTGTTATTTCTAGTAAAAACATCGGACATGTGGTGCATTTCACACCGCCGGGAAAGCCGTTCAAGATTCAAAAGGTCAGCATATATGGACACGTGAAAACCGAGGCTTTTCAAAACATCCGTGAGCTGGACGAAAGGACTTTCACCGTCAGGGTCTGGGACTGGCACAGGACCAAGCAATTATGGTCCACTGACCTTCCGTGGAGCTTGTTTTCCAGCCTGCCTGAGTGGCGGGACATAAGTGTCCCCGATGTAGTCGTTGACGGTGATTTCTTTGTGGAAGTGGTCACAAACAGCGACCCTCCGCCATCACAAAAGCATTTGTACATTTACTGCGAACAATCGAAAGGTGAACTACGCTCCAGCTGGTCTGTCAATGGTGAAATTTACACCACTGAAGACGAGTATGTTAAGGACAAGAGATGGTGCATCAGGGTAAAAGGACAGGGTCCGGCGGTGGCGGGCAAACAGGAGGACTTAGAGGAGCCGGAGGAGATAGCCGGAGCCCTGACCACGCTGGCATATGAGGACGATTTCAGCAACCCCGCCAGCGGCTTTGGAGGCACTTCAACTGAAACGGTTGAGAGCTACTACAAAGACGGTGAATTTCACGGCGTGGTCAAAGCGAAAAACTGGTTAGCATGGGCGTATAACACCGCGGCAGGGCAGTTCAAGAATTTTGTCCTCGAGGTCGATGCCCGAAAGGTGAGCGGTCCCCGGTACGCCCGTTACGGTTTGGTGTTCCGCTGCCGGGATGACAGTAATTTTTACTACTTTGTAGTTGCTGACGACGGGCGCTATAGAATAGGTAAAAGAGTGGGTGGGCAGTGGGCTCTTCTGCATGGCTGGACGAGGTCAGGATATATCAATAAAGACAGGGAAACAAACCACCTCAAGGTGGTGTGCCTTGATTCGACTATTGCGGTGTATGTCAACGGGCATTTTCTCACCAGCGTCACAGATGGCTCTTTCGGCAGCGGATATATCGGTGGAATTGTGTGGAGTTGGGAACCAGAAGTCCACGTCGCCTTTGACAATCTGAAGGTGTATACCATTAAATAAACGCTGACTGACGCGCTCAAACAGCCATGGCGGCACCTTCCCGTAGTGCAACGGGAGGTTGGCGATGCCTGTCCTCTGCGAGCTGTTCATGTCCTCGGCTTGATGGCGCGGACGGTTATGCTCCTGATATTACCGCTTACCTTTTGCAGGTCGTATGGCGGGATAGCGGGGTCAGTGGAGAGCGCCTGCACAACGGGGTCGCTGGTGGGACAGCAGCCAGCGATGATCATCTCGGACGCTATCTCCACACCTTCAAAGCCGGCTTTTTTGATGGCATCGATATACTCATCCCTAGTGGCTGCACCAGCCACGCAGGCGATGTAAGCGGCTGTGGAGCGCCTCACCGACTCCGGTAACGGCGTGGCGGTGACGATGTCGGAGACGATGAGCCTACCACCGGGCTTGAGCACGCGGTAAGCCTCGCTGAAGACCTTTTCCTTCTCCGGGGACAGGTTGATGACGCAGTTGGAGATGACCACGTCCACCTCGCCATCGCGCAGGGGCAGGTTTTCGATCTCGCCCAGCCGGAAGTCCACATTGTCGAAATGACTGGTGCGGGCATTTTCCCTTGCCCGCTCTATCATCTCAGGGGTCATATCCACGCCGATGACCCTGCCTTTTGCCCCCACCTTTGTGGCAGCGAGAAAGCAATCGTAGCCGGCACCGCAACCAAGGTCGAGCACGGTGTCACCGGGCTGTAAGGAGGTGAAAGCTATAGGGTTGCCACATCCCAGCCCCAGGTCTGCCCCTTCTGGCATGTCGGCTATCCCTCCCGCACCATAGCCCCACTGTGCTGCAGTGTCGGTGCTGCAGCAGGAGGTCGCGGCACCACAGCAGGAAGTCCTTTCCCTGGCTATTTTGCCATAACCTTCCTTGACGATTTTCTTGACCTTATCTTTTTTCATCTGATTACTCCTTGCCCGATTATTTTACATTAAAGGGGGTGCGCCCAACTAGTCAATGTGCTCCTCCAATAGATTAGTGGATACAATATTCTTAATTGTTTTCAGAGCGGGAAACAGCTAATTAGCCCCCTCACCTAACCTCTCCCGCGGAGGGGAGAGGGACTTCTTTCTATTCTCCCTTGATGGAAGATTTCCTCCTTCTCTTTCTCTCCCTCGAGGGAGAGGTACTTCATTTCTTTCCTCTCCCACGATGGGAGAACTCTTGCTTCTCTCCTCTCCCTCTACGGAGAACTTTTCCTTCTCTCCCCTACCTCGATGGGAGAGTTCCTCCTTCTCTTCCTCTCCCTTGAAGGGAGAGGATTAAGCTGAGGGTGAGTGTCCCCCTCACTCTAACTCTCTCCCGCGAGGGGGAGAGAGGACCTTCTCCTCTCCCTTGAAGGGAGAGGACTGAGTGCGTTCAACCGGGGACATAGGTTACACTTTAGACCGGGCACATAGGTAACAGTCCTCTCCCCTGCTTACCTGGTAAAGGTATAATTCTCCCGACTAATT
>Ga0209102_1000517_pt1 | contig 25278 bp, 26 predicted proteins | sample ConPoolayeHmetaG_FD_185483 | JGI IMG/M metagenome (GOLD analysis project Ga0209102, IMG submission 185483) | Hot spring microbial mat communities from California, USA to study Microbial Dark Matter (Phase II) - Cone Pool mat layer H metaG... ...
CATCCGGGGTGAGGTCAGAAACCCAGGTAGTTGCGGTAAAGAAGTCGCCAATTTTCATCCGCACCGAACAACTGGCAGTAGTGGTGCCATAGTTATAGACCGAGCAGGCCGGGGTTACTGATGAAGCGGAATCAATCGTTCCGGTCGGTGCCAGAATATGGGTGCAACCGACATCATTGATTGGTGGAGGAGAAAGGGGGGCTCGGAAGACATCCCCATTTGGTCCAGTTGCCGCATAGAGATAAACCATATCTCCGGTATTTACCTCAAGGAGTTTATACACAACTGTTGCTCCGGGTAATATCCCGGTGCTTGACCAGGTCTCACCACCATCAGTTGAGACAAAGACCTCGGCGTTTGGTGCTGTCCCAGCATAAAGGTTGCCATCCGATGTCCGACACAAAGAACGAACCCCAGAGGTATTATTAAAATAGCCATAACCAACCTGTATCCAGTTTGCTCCACCATCCGTAGATTTAAATACACGACCAATTGGCTCAATTGGACCAGTCTTGGGGTATGTTCCGGCATAAAGTATTCCTCCTGGGGCTTCAATGATTGTTGTGCTATGGCCAGCGTCATACATCGTCCCTCCGGTGCCAGTCCAAGTTGTGCCGTTATCGGTTGATTTGAGCGGTTGGGCGCCAGTTGCCCAGGTCCCGCAATAGATTATCCCATCCGATGCCTGTAAAAGAGAATAGTGGGGGAAAGCAAATATACCCGGACCGGCTGGTTGTATCCAAGTTGAACCACGATTAGTTGAATAGCATGGTGAGCGGCCGGTCATACCTGAGGCATCATGGGCGGCGTGAATCCTACCGAGGTTATCTTCTAATAGAGAAGTTATCGTTGAACCAACAGATGTTCCTTGCAACTGAGAACGGAGAGTCCAAGTTGTCCCACCATCAGATGATATATAGAGACATCCGGATGCGTAGCCGGCTACCCGAGTTCCAGCAAATAATGTATCACCTGAAGTTTTAATGAGGCATTGTATTCTCCGAACATTCCCAGGTAAATCACTTATCCTTTCCCAGTTATAAAAGTCGGTTGACTTAAAGACCCAGCCGGAATCCGCGGAAGTGGTGTCAATATTGGCAGCAGCATACAGCTCCTTCTGTCTGATTACCAAATCGGTAACCGTTAAAGCCTTTGGCAAATCACCAGTATTCACCCAGTCTAATGCTGGAAGGTCAAAGAAGATAAATAGAGATAAAAGAAAGAAAAAGGCTCTCATAAATCCTCCTCTCCCTTTTTCCCTCTCGGGAAAATTCTCCCACCCGCCTGTTCGGTAGTGGTGCGATTTATCGCACATCGGAAGCAGTGTTGGGTTTTACCTACCTGCCTAGCGGCGGTAGGCAAGTCCCAGCAACTAATGAGGAGATAAGGGTATTCATTTTCCTATTATTATAACTTATTATTCTAAAAAATCAAGGTCGTCACAACCCTTTTGGAATTTTTTATTACCCTTGGGAAAGAAAAAAGCCGGGATAGGGTGAGAATCAATAGAGAACTTTTATGGAGACTTTTTGATTCTTGCCCTATCCCGGTAGAAAACTTAAATTTCCCAAAAAAGAAGGCTGGGAGGGCAAAGAAAAAAAGTTTTTGAGCCTCTGGTAAGAGATTTTGGGAGTATAATAAGGCGGTCGGTTTTTTCTCTTTTACTTGCATTTTATTATATCTTCTATTAAAGAATATCATAATTGACATTTTACTTTTTAATTATTAATATTAAATATGCGCTTTGGATTTCATATCTCAATTAGTGGTGGTCTTAATAAGGTATTAGAAAGGGCAAAAATTCGGGGGTGTGAAACAATTCAAATCTTCTCCCGAAATCCAAGAGGTTGGCGTTATACAAAACTAAATTTATCCGAAGTGGAAATCTTTAAGAAGGCCATCGCCGAAAATGGAATCTACCCATTATTTGTCCATATGCCCTATCTCCCCAATTTAGCAACTAAAGCCAAAGATATATTTAAGAAATCGGTTGATTCCTTAATTACGGAATTAGAAAGATGCCAGATTTTGGGTATCCCATTTTTAATTATGCATGTTGGGAAAAGAATGACCGGAACCGAAGAGGAAGGTATTAGGCGGGTAGCGGAAGGAATAAATTCCGCATTCGGTAAAATAAAAAATAAGGTCATCCTCCTTTTGGAGAATACCGCCGGAATGGGAAGTGAGATTGGGTATAAATTTGAACAGATAAAAGAAATAATTGAATTGGTCGAAGAAAAGAATAGAATTGGGGTTGTCTTAGATACCGCCCATACCTTTGAAGCCGGATACGAACTGAGAGATAAGGAAGGACTCGACAGAACTTTGCGGGAATTTGACTCACTGATTGGCTTAAAGAGACTCTATTGTCTCCACCTTAATGATTCCAAGACCGATTTCTCTTCGCGGGTTGACCGGCATTGGCATATCGGTAAAGGGAAAATTGGCTTAGAAGGATTTCGGTTAATTGTCAATCACCCCTTATTGCGTCATCTCCCCGGAATTATGGAGACACCGAAAGATGACACAAGGTTGGATTTAATGAATATGCGGCAAATAAGGGCATTAATAAAAAGATGATTGCGGCGATAATAAAAAAGAGATTACGGCGATATTCTTTATCGCTGGTATCGGTCTTTATATTGCTGTAATCTTTCTTATTGGGGTTATCCCCCGATTCTTCTCAAAAGATTTCGGGCAACGCTGTCTTGGGGATTATGCAAGAGCCATTTATTTAGGACCTCTCTTGCCTTTGGGGTATCGGCCAGGGTTGAAAGATAGAGGGTATAAAGTGCCTGGACCGGCTCCGGGCGATTCGGGGCAATCCGGAGTGCCTCCTGAAAACTCTTCTCCGCCTTCTCATATTTGCCTAACATTTGCCAAGCCGCTCCTTTCTGCAAGGCTACCTGAACATCCGTCACCCCCATCTTTTCTAAAGAGTCCAGATAGGCAATCGCTAACTCCGGTTTTCCACCGGTAAGTCCGAACCAGGCTATATTCCAATAAAGCACTGATTTCCGGTGTTTATCCAAGTCAAAACTCGCCCCCTTCTGCATAATACTTATCGCCCGCTCGGTTTGACCTCGCCGGTAATATTCCTGGGCTAAGGTTAAATAACAGGCGGCGTAGTTTATTAAAAGCCCGCGAGTATTCTCATCCTTCATCACTCGCTTGTCTAACATACTTGTCATTTTATAGACTCTCTCCAAAAGTTCCTCGGTCTTTTCTACATCTACCTGGTCTTCTCCAGAATCGGCAACTACCAGGTTTACTAGCCCTTGGGTTTTCAGATACAGATTTACATATTTACCACCAACCTTATCGGCAACATCATAGAGGTTATCCTGGGAGACGGTGGAGGCAAAATAGATTTTGGTATTTTTCTCCTCTTTATAATTTTTCATAACCTTTTGGCGAAACTCGTGTGGGGGGAGTAGATAGTCATCTGGCCAGTTGAGTTTAATCCCGGCATTGGTGGCTAACATATCCCGGATGATAAAATCTTTTAAGAGATAAACCCGACCATCTTTACTGTAAAGCCCGGAGGGGAGTTTCTCAATTTCTTTCTCGGAAAAAGAGATGGGGGCTCCCCATCTCTTTAACTGCTTGCAATACCAGGCGGTATTTAATAGTGAAAGGTTAGCCACGGCAACATTTGTCATAAATGGCACCTGATAGTTATTGACAATGGAAGGCGTCTGCTGAACAAACCATAGTGGAAATGTGTCGTTGTCGCCATTAGTAAAGAGGACCGCCTTCTCACCTTCACAGGAGACGAGCATATTATACCCGTATTCTGCTGGAATCATATTATACCGTCGGGTAACATTTTGATAATTTAAGAGCGCAGAGATTCCGGGGATGAGAGAAAGGATTAAAATGAGGGTGATTTTGGCAACTTGTCGGAAAAAAGGTTTTGCCCGGCGCAGGGCGCTAACAAAGACTTCGGTCAGAAAATAGTAAATCCCAATCCCGATAAATATCGTGAAGAAGACATAAGAGAAGGCAAAGAAGTAGTCCCTTTCCCGGACCTCTTTGTATTGTAAATTTGGTCTGGGGTCAGAGGGAGAGTATTTCAAATTCAGGTAGGTTAAAAGCCCAATTGAGGTGATTAAAAAACAGAGGAAGATTAACAAAAATGACCTCCTTTCATTTTCGTAATGTTTGAACATCCCAAAGATACCGAGTAGGATTGGGATTAACCCAACAAGGGCAAAGGGTGTGATTCGGTAGAAGATATCAAAGTTCTGTTCTCCGGCCCACTGCCAGAAGAAATACCTCAAATAAAATTTTATCTGCTCCCAATAAGCCGGGATTAACCCAATATAAGGGGTAGAATTGGGGTAATTGCGGTAGTCCTCTTCGGTTAAGAACTGCGTCTTTCGGGGATATAATTTCATCGGGTCATACTGCTCTCTTTTTAAGACGCCAACAAAGTCACGCCAGCGGGTAGGCCAGACTTCGTTTATTGCTGGCTCTTTAGCACTCCGCACCGGTAGATAGAAGGGGGTGGTTGAGGCCAGAAAGATAAGGAGGAGACCAAAAAAGACATATCTTCTGTCTAATCGCTTCTTATAAGACAGGTAGTAAAGATAAAAAGAGTAGATTCCCCAAAGGATGAGAAATGCCCAGGCACGGTTTTTAAGTAAATCAATCATCGCTACGGTTGGGGAAGCCAGGAATAGGACAAAGTAGTCAACTAATTCAAACCCGGCGATTAAAACGAAGGCTAAATAGAGAATAATTAATTCAATCACCCGCAGTTCAAGGATTGCCTTCTTGTCAACCACCAGACCGTAAAAAAGCAAAGGGATGAATACAAGCATCGGAGTGAAATGGATCCCGGTGCTTAAAAATAATAGGAAGATGGAGAGTAAGACCAGCCGATTATCGGTCTCTCCCCTTTCCCGTTTTTCTCGCCAGAGGAGGGCGATATATATAACCGATAGGGCAATTATGACGCAGGGGGTATAGACCTCACTCTCTACGGAATTGTCCCAAAAGGAATAGGCAAATCCTAAAAAGAGCCCAGAAAGGACCCCGGAAAGATGGAGGTAGAAATTTGATTTAGTTTTTTTTATTTCAAGAATCTTTACGACCAAAAGATAAACCAGACCGCAGGATATGGCCCCCATCAGGGCGGTAAAGAAGTTCAGGCGGTAGGCAACCTCTTTTGAGATGGGAATTAAAGAAAAAATCCGTCCGAGGTTGACATAAAAGGCGGCGCCTGGTGGGTGGGGTATCCCTAAGATATAACTGCAAGCGATTAACTCGCCGCAGTCCCAGAAGGAGGCGGTTGGTGCCAGGGAGTAAAGAAAAACCAAAAGAACCATAATAACGGTAAGAAAAAAGAGGGCAATTTTTAAACGAAGACTATTTGATAGGATGCCTTTCAACATATTCGGAGATTCATTTTATCCAAAAAAAGAAAAAAGTCAACTATGATATTATTATATATCCCCAAAATCCCTTCCCACCGCCCCTATAACCCACTTTCTTTACCCTCCCGACCTTCTTTCCATCCTTTGGGAAATTTATGTAGGATTTTAATAACGATAGAATTTTTTACCGGGATAGGGTAAGAGTCAAAAAGTCTCCATAAAAGTTCTCTATTGATTCTCACCCTATCCCGGCTCTTTTCTCTCCCAAGGGTAATAAAGAAATCCCAAAAGGAAGATTCTTTCTCAGGAGAGAGTTTCACCAAAGAAAAATGACCAGCGGAAACACAGAGGATTTTTGAATAAGGTGGCGAAGGCAGTAGCAATGGTTATAACCCACCTGTCTCAGTCCATAGAGAATCAATTAGGCGGTTCGCCGATGACTAAGCCTTGACGGCTGGTTACTTTTTCCTTATATTACCTCGGATGTATAGAGTCTTAATGCGCCAGGAATGGTGTAAGGGTTGTTCTCTCTGTATTGATATCTGCCCAAAGGGTGTATTCTTAAATACCGAAGAAATCTCTAAGAGGGGATTTAAGGTAATAAAACCGATAAAGGAAGAGAAGTGCATCGGATGTCTTCTTTGCGAACTTTTCTGCCCGGATTTGGTAATTACCGTTGAAGAGATAAAAGAAGACCTTTCACCAAAGAATTCAAGAGGATATGCCGGAAAGGATTGAAAAATCTCTTCTTTTGCCCAAAAAATATTTCTGGTCGGGAAATATCGCCTGCGCCGAAGGAGCCCTGCAAGCCGGTTGTCGGTTTTATGCCGGCTATCCCATTACCCCCTCTTCGGAGATTATGGAGCATATGGCAAACCGAATGCCGCAACTGGGTGGCGTCTTCATTCAGATGGAAGATGAGATTGGTTCAATTTGTGCCTGTATCGGTGCCTCCTGGTCTGGGGTGAAGGCAATGACCGCCACATCCGGACCCGGACTCTCTTTGATGCTTGAAGGGATTGGTTATGCCTTAATGACCGAGACACCTTGTGTCATCGTTAATTGTCAGAGGCAAGGTCCAGCAACCGGTCAGGCGACAAGACCGGGTCAGGGTGATATGATGCAGGCAAGATGGGGTGCGCACGGTGATTATCGGATAATTGCCTTATCCCCCTGGTCAAGTCAGGAGATGTATGACCTCATCATTTTGGCATTTAACCTCTCGGAAAGATTTCGGGTTCCGGTAATTTTTCTTGCTGATGAAGTCATCGCCCACTTAAAAGAGGCGGTTTTGGTCCGACCGGAGTTTGTGATATTTGACCGGTATAAAGATAAAGAAAAACCACCTTTCGGTGAAGCACTTATTCCACCGATGCCCACCTTTGGCGAAGGCGCGGCACTTTTGGTTACCGGTTCAACCCATAACGAATGGGGAGTAAGAAAGGTGCAAGACTCACTGGCTCATGAGAAATTAAATATCCGACTCATCAATAAAATTGAGGCGAATAAAAAAGAGATAGTTAAAATTGAGCAATACTTTGTTGATGACTGCGAGATTCTGATTATCGCCTTTGGTATCACGGCACGGAGTGCCTATCAGGCGGTAAAAATGTTTCGGGAAGAGAATAAAAAGGTAGGCCTTTTACGCTTAGTGACCATCTGGCCCTTTCCCGAAGAGGCGATTCGGGAAGCGGGTGATAAGAGTAAGAAGGTCCTGGTCTGCGAGATGAATCAGGGGCAAATCTTTTATGAGATAAAGAGGGTCCTCGGCGACAAAAAAGAAGTCCTTCCCCTCTTTAAGACCTGTGGCGAGGCTATTTATCCCTGGGAAGTTATGGAAAAAGTGAACCTTCTTCTATGAGTCAATCCCTCACTAAATATCTCCGAGAAGAGGTCTTCCCTACCCCTTTTTGCCCGGGCTGTGGGCATGGTATCTTAATGGGGGCAATATTGCGGGCGATTGATGAACTACAACTTGATTTTCAAAAGATGGTCTTCGTCTCTGGAATTGGTTGTGGCGCCTGGATTCCTTCCCCTCATTTCAAGGCCGATACCCTCCATACTCTCCACGGCCGACCGATTGCCTATGCCACGGGTGTGAAACTTGCTCGACCCGATTTGAAGGTAGTGGTAATAAGCGGCGATGGCGATTTAGCAGCGATTGGCGGTAATCATTTAATCCACGCTGCCCGAAGAAATATACCGATGACTGTAATCTGTGCTAATAATAGTATCTACGGAATGACCGGCGGTCAAGTTTCACCAACCACCCCCAAAGGCGCCAAAACGGAAACGACACCATTCGGCAATCAAGAAACCGCCTTTGACCTCTGTAAATTAGTGAAGGCCTGCGGTGCCTCTTTTGTTTGTCGCTACACCGTCTTCCATATAAAACCTCTAATTAAGGCGCTAATCAAAGGATTGAATACACCTGGTTTTGCCTTTTTGGATGTCATCTCACCTTGCCCGACTCAGTTCGGTCGCCGAAACCAGATGCCAAAGATTTATGAGATGCTTCAGGACTTAAAGAAGCGGGCATTGCCTTATGATAAAGCCAAGGCACGGACAAGCGAAGAATTAAAGGAAAGGATTGTCATCGGCGAGTATGAATGAGACCGGGTGTCGGATTGGAGTTGATATTGGTGGGACGAATATTAAAATCGGCAAAGTAGTGGATGGAAAGATATTAAAGAGAAAGATTATCCCTACCCGGGCGGAGATGGAACCAGAAGATACAATAAAACGACTGGTGACCGCGATAAAAGAGATTGCTGGGAAAAAGTGGGATATTGAAAAGGTCGGTATCGGATGCGCCGGGTTGGTTGACCATAAAGAAGGGATTATCCGCACACCCCCGAATTTACCAAAGTGGCATAACCTACCATTAAAGGCAATGATGGAAACAGAACTCTTGACCCCAACCTTTGTCGGAAATGATGCCAATGCCTGTGCTTTAGGTGAATATTATTATGGCTTGGGAAAAGGGAAGAGGGATATCTTTGTCTTAACAATCGGGACCGGTGTTGGCGGTGGTATAATATCCCAGGGAAGGCTTATCTTAGGAAGTTCTTTTGCCGCCGGTGAATTCGGTCATACAATTATCTTCCCGGAAGGCAGGAGGTGTAAATGCGGCAATCGGGGATGCCTTGAGGCCTACATCGGACAGGAGAATATCATAAGGATGGCTAAGAGGCAGATTAAAAGAAAAAAGAGTATATTAAAAAACTTTACCGAGATAAGCCCCAGAGAAATAGGTTATGGGGCAAAGATGGGGGATAATCTGGCATTAAAAGTGATTGAACGGGTTGGTTATTATTTAGGGATTGCGCTTATCAATGTCATCCATCTTTTAGACCCAGAGATTATCATCATTGGGGGCGGTCAGTCCAAGATGGGCAAGAATCTCTTAACCGCGGTAAATAAGACGGTTGCCCAGCGGATTATGAAATTACCCGAAAGGAAATTAGCGATTAAGATTTCCCGTTTAGGGTCAGATGCTGGGATTTTAGGGGCAACAAAATTACCGGAGGCATTTTTGTTTTAGGGGCAAACAAAAGATATTTTCACTCTTTTTTGAGTAAACTAATCTCAATTTTTAGAGGCGGACGGTAAGCCGGATTCTGTTTTAGCGGTCATTTATCTAAGCGGCCAACCCGGAAGTAAAGCGAGGGGGCAATCCTCTCCTTCCTGTTTAGCCTTGCTTGCGAAGGGGTTTGCCCATCCGGAAAATTTCTTTTCCGGATAGTGCGCTCTTACCGCACTTTTTCACCCTTACCCTGAACTATATAATTCAGGGCGGTTTAGTTTCTGTGGCACTTTCCGTCTCTTTTGGGTCACCCCAAAAGAGCCCGACCTTACGGCCGGCATCGCTTGCCCACAAGTCCGGACTTTCCTCTCTGACTACGTAGCCGTCAGAGCGACCGCCCGTCCGCCACTGATTAATTTATAGCAAAAAACAAAATCAGTCAAGAGGGTGCCTTCCGAGGTCCCAAAAAAATTTTAAGAAACTATATCATAAATAGAAATGAAATTAAAATTTAGAGAAACACTTTGAGCGGATTTTTACTCTATATTTAGATATGAGAAAAAGGCTAATTTTATTAAGTATAGTTAAATCAATAACTTATATTTTTGGGCAATTTATACCAGGGGGTAAAAATGAGAGGATAAAATAACTTAATTAAAAAGACCTGACCGCTTTTATTTTGACCAATCCACCCAGCATAGGAGGGGATTTTTCTTTTTAGAGGGGGGAGTGCTACAGGGGGTGCTATGGGGTATGGTATTAAATATCCTATTATTCTACCTATTCTTAGTTCTAATCTCTATCCTATTCTCTTGCCTATTGATAATTCTATTCTCTTTTCTATTGAGAGTTCTATTTTTTGTCCTATACAGAAATCTATTCTCTCTCCTATTGGGGGTGCTATTGAGGATGCTATTCTTTTTCCTATAAAGAGTCCTATTCAGAAATCTCTTGTTGGTCCTATGCCCAATGGTAGTGAATAAACCTCAGGGTTTACAGACCAAGCAGGGCTTATAACCTTTCTCTTCAGCCTCTTTTTTACTCAATGACTTCTTTTCCTTTTTTAAGAACCGGCACCCTTCACGATGATACTTCTTCCCCTTTGGGGTGATATAAACTATATTTTCTTTCCGAATACTCAGTTTTATCACCTTCTCTTTTTTCGCCTCAGTCAATACCCTCTGAAAGTTCCCTTTCAGTTCTTTGGCGACCTGCGGGGAAATGACTTCCAGTAAATAAAAGTTCGCCGGCGCGCTAATGATATTTATATCACAAGGAAAGAAGAGGGTCTGCTCTTCATCAATCATTATAAGGCCTTGAAAAAAACCGCTGAGCGAGGTATCATAATAGACATCAATATTCTTTAAGGCAAGATAATTGCCAACTGAATACTCCGAGGTCGCTTCCCTGCCTCCAAGGAGAAGCGAAACTTTTATCCTTCTCTCTTTTGCCTCGGATAACTCTTTGGCGATTTCCCGATCGGAGAAGGAATTAAAGGAGAGGATTATCTCCCTCTTGGCCTCTCTTATCCTATGGATAACAATATCTTTAATATTGGTATCCGAGGAGAAAAAAATATTTACCTGAGAAAAGAGAAAAAAGAGGAGAGTTATGCCGGGCATTTTAATAAGCCGTCAAATATTTTTCTATCTCCCAGGTTGTTACCTGTAATTTGAATTCCTGCCATTCCCGAGTTTTAATATCAATATATTTTTCAAAGAGGTAATCACCTAAGACCTCTTTCAGAAGAGGGCTTTCTTTCATTGCCCTCAGTGCCTCCGATAAAGATGTGGGTAAGAGGTCAATGTTTCTCTCTCTTCGGCTCTCCTCATCAAATTGATAGACATTCTCTTCGGTTGGTTCGGGTGGCGAGTAATTATTTTTAATGCCCTCCAATCCCGCGGCGAGCATTACCGCAAATGTTAGATAAGGGTTGCTGGTTGGGTCTGGGGAGCGGAGTTCAATCCTTGCCGACTCGGGCTTAAACCACTGCGGGACCCTAATCAGAGCGGAACGATTCATCGAACCCCAGGTGATATAAACCGGTGCCTCAAACCCGGAGACCAGCCGTTTATAAGAATTTACCAGCGGTGAAAGAATTGCCGACATTGCCTTAATATGTCTAATCTGCCCGGCGATGAAATTATAGGCCAGACGTGATAAGTGATACTTATCACTTTCGTCATAGAAGAGATTTTGCCCGCTTGCCAAGCAAAATAGACTCTGGTGAATATGAAGACCCGAGCCGGGTTTCCCCATTATCGGTTTCGGCATAAATGTGGCAAAAAGATTATGCCGCTGGGCAATCTTCTTCACCGTATACTTCAATGTGAGGAGTTTGTCGGCAATCTCTAAGGCCTCTCCTTTGGTAAAGTCAATCTCATATTGCCCCTGCCCAACTTCGTGGTGGACGGCCTCAATCTGTATCCCAAAATCCTCTAAGGCGGTAACGATTTCATCAATTAACCGATAGCCTTCATCAGAAGATAACTCAAAATAACTACCATAATCAACGGGGCGCAACGCATTTTCTTCTCTCTTAAATAGATAAAATTCTGGCTCCGGTCCAACATTATATTGAAATCCCAGGCGCGCCGCTTCGGTAATTACCTTACGCAAAACCGCCCGGGGGTCAAAGGGAGCCGGTTTTCCATCGGATGAGTAAATATCACAGATAAACCTCGCCGTCTTCTGCTCCATCGTTAACCAGGGGATAATTCTATAAGTTGAAAGATCCGGTTTTAGAAACAAATCGCTCTCTTGGATCCGGGCGAAACCCTCAATTGAGGAACCATCAAACCAAACCCCAAAGGTGAAGGCATCAGTCAATCCGCTAACCGGTATGATTACCTCCTTCACCCCTCCAAGTAAATCGGTAAATTGGAGACTAACGAACTTCACACCAGCTGCCTTTATTTCTTCCAATATCTGACAAGTCTCCATTTTTATTTCAATCCCAAGACCTCCCTAAAGCCAGAGAGGTCCATAAATCCGTGGCCTGAGATATTGAAGGCGATTACCTTCGCCTCCCCTGACTCTTTTGCCTTTAATGCCTCATCAATGGCGCAGGCAATGGCATAAGAAGACTCTGGTGCCGGCAGATAACCTTCGGATTCAATGAAGAGTCTTGCCCGCTCAAAGACATACCGCTCATCTTTGGGATAGGCGACGGTTTCAATAATCTTGTGATGACGCAAAAGGCTAATGATTGGGGAACAGCCGTGGTATCTCAGTCCATCAGCCTTTATTGGCGCCATCTTAATCTTATGACCTAAGGTATACATCTTTAAGAGTGGGGTAATCTCCGCATAGTCAGCAAAGTCATAGCGGTATTCACCCTGAAGATTGGGCGCAACTTGACTCTGGGCAGCGATGAATCTCATCTTCTTGCCACCTTTAAGCATCTCGCCAATAAAGGGGAGAACAAATCCACCAAAATTTGAACCACCACCCAGACAGCCAATCATTATGTCCGGATAAACGCCAATTTTTTCAAATTGTCTTTTGGTTTCCAGGCCGATTATTGTCTGATGTAAAAGGACATGATTTAAGACCGAACCGAGGCAATAGATGGCATTTGGGTCGTTTGCGGCATCTTCCAGACCTTCGGAGATGGCAATTCCAAGAGAACCAGGGTGTTGACGATTTTTCTTGTATAATCTCTTACCGACTTTGGTCTTTGGTGAAGGGGAAGCGAAGACCTCAGCTCCTAAGAGACGGATAAAACTCCTTCGGTCCCGCTTCCAGTTATAAACCGCTCGCACCCAGTAGATTGTGCACTTCAATCCCAAAAGCGCTGCACCATAAGCCAGGGCGGTTCCCCATTGCCCGGCACCGGTCTCTGTCGTCACCCGATTATAACCTTCTTTCTTCGCATAATAACATTGCGCCAAAGCGGTGTTTACCTTATGACTGCCCGTCGGGCTAAAAAATTCTCCCTTGTAGTATAATTGGGCTGGGGTTTGTAATCTCTTTTCTAAGTTTATTGCCCGGAATAGAGGGCGGGGTCTTCCGGCTTGGGAATAGAGGAGAATTAGTTCTTCTGGTATCTCAATCCATCTCTCATTTGAACCTTCTTGTTTTAGGCATTCTGTAAGAAGAAGATTCGGGAGATTCCTTAAACGGGAAGGTCCTTTTTCTGGGTCTTTTGGTGGCGGCAGGGGTTCGGGTAAATCCGGTAGGATATTATACCACTGCCTGGGCATTTCGTCTAAGGTTAAATTAATCTGTCTTATTTCCTTCATTTTTCCTCCAATCCATGCATTGTGTCTGGGGCTAAGGCTAAAAGATTTTGTAAATATTCCTTCAATTTCCTTAATGCCTTTGCCCGATGGCTTATTTTATTTTTCACCTCTGCCCCCAATTCTCCAAAGGTCAAATTATACCCCTTGGGGATAAAAATCGGGTCATAGCCAAACCCGAGATTTCCGCGCCGAACCTCCGCGATAAAGCCAGTGCACTCACCCTCAAAAAAGAGATGCTTCTTAAAGGACAGGGCGAGACAAATCACACACTTAAACCTTGCCTTTCGTTTTTCAAAAGATACGCCCTTTAATAATTTAAGGACCTTTCTTAGGTTCGCGTCAAATGAGCGGTCTTTACCAGCAAAACGAGAAGAATATATCCCGGGCCTTGCTTTTAAGTAGTCAACAAGTAGCCCGGAGTCTTCGCCCAGACTTATCATACCCGATTGCCTTAATCCCTCAAAGGCCTTCTTGTAGGCGTTCTCCTGGAAGGTTGTTCCATCCTCAAACACCTTGAAACTTAACCCCAAATCTTTTGGGGAATAGAGATATATGTTGGTTCCCGCCAAGATTTCTCGCGCCTCTTTTATCTTATTCTGATTATTTGTGGCGAAAAAGATTTTCATAAATATTTAAACCACTTTGCCTTCAAATGGCACCACCCGTTTCACAAAAATCTCCTTCCCTTTAGGTCCTGGGCTAAAAAGGTTAAAAACTTCTTTATCTCCCCGGCCTTCGCTTTCGGACAGACAAAGACCAGGTCCTTGGTCTTAATTATGATGATATCCGAAAGAGAAAAACCACAGATTGGAATATCGTCGGAATAGATTATTGAGTCCTTGGTATCTAAAAGAAAGGTTTGACCGAATTTAATATTGCCGTTTTTGTCTTTACCAAAATGCCTTTCTAAGGCCAGCCAACTGCCCACATCATCCCATTGGAAATTTGCCTTAATCACCGCAATCCGCTCCGCCTTCTCCATTATTGCGTAATCAACCGAGATACTTGGGGAGTTCTCATATAACTTCTTTAATTTTACCTTCTCATCTTTTGTGCCGATGAATCTCTTAAACTCAAGTAGGGAAAGGAAAAAATCCGGAAAGTGCCTCTCCACTTCTTGCCAAAAGGTCGCCACGCGCCAGACAAACATCCCGGAGTTCCATAAAAATCTCTTGCTTGCCAGATATTCCTCGGCGGTCGCCAGGTCCGGTTTTTCCGTGAAGCGAATCCCTTGATAAGCAATCATCTCCTCTTTTTCCTCTATCTTATCTCCGATTTCAATATAGCCATAGCCGGTCTCCGGTCTATCCGGTTCAATACCGAAGGTTACCAAGAAGCCTTTTTCGGCTATTCCACAGGCAAACTGTACCGCGGCATAAAATTTTTCTTCGTGTCGGATAATGTGGTCGGCGGGTAAAACAACCATCAAGCCATCCGCGGGCAGATGGGCCGCCGCCAAGCAGATGGCCGGAAAGGTATTCTTACCTTCTGGCTCAATTAAGACTGATGAGCGATGAATCTTAAACTCCTGGAATAGAAGACCGGCTAACTCTTCTGGTATGACATAGCGATGAAAAGAAGGTGGTGCCAGATGTGAGATTCGTCTCTGGGTCTGGCTGATTAAAGAATATCTCCCGAATAATCTTAAGAATTGTTTGGGATAAGAGCGGCGACTCTTGGGCCAGAACCGTTCACCTTTACCCCCGGCAATTACTACTGGATAAACATTCATCTTACCTCCCTTGCCTTAATTACCGCCTTCACCATTCCCAATAATAGATTGGTCTTAATTATTAAGGGGAGACGAAGTGAATCCTCAGAGATATAGACATCCCCCAAGAGAGTTCGGGGAAAAGTCTTTGGCACTAAATGCCGGCTAAGAAAACTGCCCAAAGGAGTAGAAATCATACTCGCCTTGCGGGAAATTATCTTAACCTGATAATTCTTCTTATCAATATGAAGAGCAGTCTCCTTCTCCTCAGAGGAAGAGCGAAAATAATACCAGAGGGTGAGTAAATCCTTGGGCGGAGAGACGCAAGGAAAAACCTTTCCATCGGTATATTCAATTCTCCCCTCCTTAAATTGGAACTCTATCTCCTTTTGGTATCTACCTTCTTGCACCCGTTTATAAGATTTGAGGGTCGCCCAATCTTTCATCCGGGTAATGGAGAAAAGCGAGTCGTTAATCTTAAAGGGGAAGTTTGATTTCAGGGTAGCGGAAAAATAATAGACAGAATCCAAGTCTTGCAAACTGTCCGGTGCCAATTCCGCGGTGAGTCTTAACTCACCAATCGGAAAATGACCGAGATAGATATTATAATAGAGAACTTCTTGGTTAAAAGGAAAACCCGTGAGGAAGAAAAAGAGAGCCATCGTCAATCATAAAGAAGAAAAGAGCCCTTGTCAATATTGGCAAAAATAAAAAAGCCCAGCACTTATTGAGTAGGTGCTGGGCTTTCTCCTTTTATATCCTATGGAGTAACGAGCCAGCGCAGTCCTTCTATCTTCTGATAGGCGAGTTTCAGCACTACTTTATGCCCGGTAATCTCCTCAACCTTAACCTTGGCGAAATTATCCTGGGTATCCCAACCATTGGCATTCGGGTCAATCCAGAGGGAATAGACCGCGCCAACCGTCAACGGCTTTTGGTTAAGATAATCAGTTGTGCCGGCAATCTTTAGGGCATCAAAGTCAGTCGTCGCCTCTTCACGCGTGGAGTTATCTTCGGTATTATAGTTTCGGACATTGGGCGAACAGATAGTCATCGGTTGCCCAACATCGTCTAAATAGTAGTCAATCTTTGGCCAGTCCGCTTGATTAGCGAGTGCATAAGTTACCGCGGTGCCATCCGTGGTAAATCCGAAGGCGGAGGGATGGTCAGGCGATGGGTCGCCGCGGCCATAAACCGTAAGCGTCGCAGTAGTGACCGGTGCGGTATTTAAGATATAAGGGTCACTTTCCGTGCTACCGGCATAAGCGGTTATCTTTATCTCTTTTGCCGGGGTATCCACATCATAAGTGAGTTCCTTCGTTGACTTTTTTGTTCCGTCAATATAGATATAATAACCATCCGCACCATCAACCTTTGTCCAGGTGAAACGAATCTTGGCTCCGGTCTCAATCACCTGATAAGTAACGCTCGGCTTTTCCAATGACGGTGGTGGACAACTCCCGCCGATAAATACGATGGTGATAAATATAACAAGATATGGGATTAACCTTTTCATGGTTTAACCTCCTTCTTCTTAACCGGTGGTTTGGGTGGTGTTGGTGGTTTTGGTTTATAAATCTCTTGGCCGGGTTTTGTTACCTTGGTCGGATGGAACTTTGCGATATGCTCGTCATATTCCGCTTTAAGAGCCTCAAAGTCAGCGGTGAGTGAACTGATTTGGCTCTTTAAGGCTTGGATCTCTTCGGCCTGCGCATCAATCTTTGCCGTCAATTCCTTGGGAGGCTGACAGTTTAATAAAAGAAGCGGCACAAAAAATAAGGCGATGGGTAGTAAATACTTCATACATCCTCCTTTAATAAAACGGATTTGGGCAGCCAAACCTTTATTGTTTAGAATATCCATAAATCCTTAATCATACTAATTTTTTGAATGCTTGTCAAGGGGAGATGGGACTCGTTATTGACGAAGATTTCTTCTAAGGATATAATTCAGGGTGATTAGATACCTAACTGATTTCCTGGAATATCTAAAAAAGGAGAGGCGCTTCTCACTCCATACCATCCGTTCTTATAAAGTAGACCTGCAACAATTTAATGAATTCCTTTTGGACCGTAAAGACCAAAAGAGTCTAAGCCAAATAGGGCGAGATGAGATTCGGGACTTTGTCGCCTATTTATTGAAGTACGGCTATTCGGAAAAGAGCGCCCAGCGGAAGTTGAGTGCTCTTAGGTCATTTTTCCGCTTTTTGAAAAAAATTTCTGTTGTTGAAAAAAATCCAACACTAACTGTCCGTTCGCCAAAAGCTGAGAAGCGGCTTCCCAAATTTTTAACCCTGCGCCAGGTCGAAAAGGTTCTGGAGATGAAAGAAGGAAAGGTTGATACCCTGAGAGATAAGGCGATTTTAGAAATGCTATATGGCGCTGGCCTCCGGGTCTCGGAGTTAGTCAATCTGAAAAAGAGCGATATTGATTTTCAGTCTAATCTTATCCGGGTAAAAGGGAAAGGGGAGAAAGAGCGGATTGTCCCTTTTGGCCGTTGTGCCAAAAAATCGGTCCTAGAATATCTGGCGACGAGAGGAGATGAGAGGGAGGAACTATTTTTAAGCCGGCAGGGGAAGGGACTCACTTCCCGACAGATTCAAAGGATAGTGAATAGAGCTCTCCTTTCCCTGGGTGACGCTGCTGGGATAAACCCGCACATCTTGCGCCACTCCTTTGCCACCCATCTCTTAGAGAGAGGCTGTGATTTAAGGGCGGTGCAAGAACTTCTTGGTCATTCATCCCTTTCTTCTACTCAGGTCTATACCCATCTCGGGGTTGGCAAACTGCGCGAGATATATAAAAAGGCCCATCCCCGTGGGGAATAAAATAAACGGGCAAAAAGGCGTCGTAATTATTCTGGGGATTCTAAAAACCGCCGGAGGAAATTTAGTGCCTCCTCAATATTAGAAAATATATAGGTCGCCTCCTCTTTTTCAAGTTTCGGAAAAGGAGTAGAAACCGTCTTGGTGTCCGGAATGAGTGGCGGGGGTTCTTTTTCAAATGCCTCGTCAATTATTCTATCTATCTCCTTCATTATGTCCGCGGTATCTAAGGCGGGCTCTTTCCAGGGCTCTAACTCTTCGTCAACTCCTTTTGCCGCTTCGGAAGCGGAGAGTTTACTCAGGAGGGCGATAATCTTGCCTATAACCTTCATCTGCTGTTTTTGGGACCCCTCCAGAAAGGTTGGGGTGGTGAGCGGCTTCCGAATTCGGCAAATCCAACCATTTTCCGCCTTTTCAATCTCACAACTTTTATTAGAAGGAAAGGGTTTAAATATCATCATCTCACCCTCCTTGATAACTTCATAACTTCGGAAGTTAGGATTTCATTCCTGGCTAAAATTTAATCGGGCGGCTTGGCAGGACCTTAAGCCACGCCCAGAACCTTTTTCAGGGCGGCGATGAATTGTTCATTCTCCTCCATCTTGCCGACCGTCACCCGTAGGGCATTGGGGAAACCGTATTCCTTTAAGGTGCGGGTAATTATCCCCTCAGCAAGTAATTTCTGGTAAATCTCCATTGAATCCTGGGCAAAGTTGACAAAGACAAAATTCCCGTAGGATGGGAGATAAAAGACCTTTAGTTTCTCTAACTCCTTATAGAGATACCGCTTACCGGTGTCGTTTACCTTTATTGACTTCTTTATATGGCGCTTATCTTCCAGGGCGAAAATACAGGCCTGTTGGGCGAGGCGATTGATATGAAATGGGTAGCGGACTTTATTTATCGCCTCCACAATCTCCGGCTGGGTGAAACCATAGCCAACCCGTAAACCAGCCAAGCCGTAAATCTTAGAAAATGTCCGTAGGATGAGGATATTCTTTCCCATCTTTAAGTATTTGAAGGAATCAATATACCCTTTCTGAGTTATGTATTCGCGATATGCCTCATCCAATATAACAAGGATATTGTCCGGAACCTTCTCCATAAAATGGGCGAAGATTTCTTTTTTAATAATTGTGCCGAGGGGATTGATCGGGGTGTCGAGGTAGATTATCTTGGTCTTGGGGGTGATATTTTCCAGTATCGCCAATAAATCGTGGGTATATTCCTTGGGAGGAATTTCTATCACCCTCGCCCCCGCAACCAAACCACTTATCTTCCCGATGATAAAGGCACCACGAGTAACAATTATCTCCGCATCCGGGTCAAGATAGGCAAGACTAGCGAGGTAGATGAGTTCTACTGAACCGTTGCCCACTACAATTTTATCCATACTTACCTTGTAAATGTCCGCGAGCTTCTCTTTCAAGTAATAGTTAACATCATCGGGATAGAGATAAGACTCCTTCAACCCCTGTTTTAAGGCCCTTAATGCCTTAGGAGAAGGACCGAGCGGATTTTCATTGGATGCTAATTTTATTACCTTTTTCAGTTTCATCTCCCTTACCACCTCTTCAATCGGTTTGCCGGGGCGGTAAGGGGTTATTCGGTCCAAGTCTTTGCGTGGTGTGAGCATCTTTTTCTCCTCCTTTTATATAAATCTTCATCTCCTTTTAATGAATAAAAATATTAAACCACCGATTAAACTGTATAAGTAATTTATTAACAAAAAGAGCAGACTAATTCCGAGCGCCTCCTCACAAGATAAGCCTACCCCCTTAAAGAAATAGACGAAGGCATTTTCTCTCACCCCTAATCCCCCAAGGGTTATGGGGATCATCGTCATTAGACCAATCAGGGGGATATAGAGGAAATAATAGAGGGGGGAGATATTCTTTTTAATGGCGAGCCCAGAAAAATACCAGGTACCGGCGATGGTTAGTTGGACCAAAAGCGAGAGCAGAAAAGATAAAAAGAGTGGGCGCAGGTTCGTTGAGAAATTTCTCAATGTTGTGGCGAATCGGTCAATCCGTTCACCAAGTCCCTTAAATTTTAACTTTAAGTAGAGGCGACGAAAGAGACGATAAGGAGCCTCAGCGAGAATAGCCCAAATGCCCCCGAGGATAACAAAAAAGCCAATAAGATTAATAACCAAATAGTTTCGCCCCCCGGGCAATTTTAAGAATAATAAGACAAGGGAGGCAAGTAAGGCGAAAAAGAAAAGCCCAAGGAATCCAATCACCCGGTCAATAAAGACAACAGAAAGGGGAGTGCCTACTCCGGAATCTTTCTTTATCGTATAGGTAACCCGCATCACATCACCGCCAATTGCCGTCGGTAGAATATTATTAAAGAAATAAGAGACAAAATAAATTCTCAAAAGATAATTAGAAGAGAAGTCAAGTCCTTTAATATCAAGGAGGATTTTCCAGCGGATGTTGGATATCAAGAGAAAGAAAAAGAAAGAAATACCAGCGAGGATAATAAAAGTAGGTAGGCTTTGGCGCAAAATCTGGAGAGCCATTTTCAAATTCACCTTCCGCAAAAGGAAGAAGATAAGGAATAGAGCGATAAGGATTCTTAAAATGTTAAATAAGGTTTTCATATTCTCACTTCAAGCGCTTCTCAATTTCTTCCAACCGTTCAATTATCGCCGAGATTGACTCACCAAGAAGCCCTAAGGCAAAAAAGAGAATTCCGGAGAGGACTAACAATATCACCAAGTATAAGAGCGGACGGAAGCCATGTCCAAAAAGTCGTAAGATTAAAGCCAAAAGCCCGACCCCGATTCCCAAAAGGATAGAGAAAAAGCCAATTGTCCCAAAATAGAGGAGAGGTTTTTGGATAAAGGAGAGTTGAAAACCAACAGAGATGAGGTCAAAAAATCCGATGATAATCCGACTGGGACTTTGATACTTCGGCTCACCAAACCTTCGGGGATAGAGTTTTACCGGAATCTCGGTAATCCGATAACCCTTTGCCTTGGCTAAGGGGACGATATAACGATGCCAGTCCTTGCGCAGACGCATTCCTTCTAATACCTCCCTTTTGCAGGCCTTTATAGCATTTATATCATGAACCGGTAGGGCAAAGAGTTTCCGTGCCAAAAGGTTATAGATAAATGAGACAAACTTCTTCTCATACCTCCCCTTTTTCCAGCCAACACATACATCGTAACCCTCTTCAATCTTTGCCACCAATCTTAGGATATCAGAAGCGGCAAACTGTAAATCGGCATCATAGATGATAATGACATCGCCACTACTCAAATGTAGCCCAGTCAGGATGGCAGAGGTCTTGCCCAAATTCTTTTTATGTCGGATAACCTTCACCCCGGAATAATCGGGCGCGAGTTTTTGGGCAATCTCCCCTGTGCCATCAGTTGAGCCATCATCAACGATTATAATCTCATAAGTCTCATTTAGTTCTCTTCGTAATTCGGCAAGTAAGTGGGGGATATTTAATGCCTCATTGTATGCGGGACAGATAACTGACTTCTTCATAAGTTAGTTTTGGTTGGGGAGGGCTGATTTGAGGATGGTGAGGATAAGTTCGTCATAAGAGATACCGATACTTTCCGCCTCCTTAGGCAAGTCGGATAGTTCGGTTAAACCGGGCAGGGTGTTTAATTCCAAAAAGTATGGCCTCTTCTTTTGGTAGACCACCAAATCAACCCGGGAATAACACCGACAACCGATTACTTGATGGGCTAAAAGGGAAAGCCTTTGTATTCTTTTGGTTATCTCTTTGGGTAGCCGAGCTGGGATTATGAATTCGGTTTCGCCTTTGGTATATTTCGCTTGGTAATCGTAAAACTCACTTCTCTTTGGACAAAGTTCTAAGACTGGGAGCGGTCGGTTATTTAATATCCCACAGGTAGCAATCATCCCGGGGATATACTCTTCTAAAAAGACCTCCCCAAATTCCTCCTTTGCCTTTTTGATTTCTTTTTGGAGTCTCTCCTTGTCTCTTAAAATCTTAACCCCGACCGATGAGCCCTCGTAACGGGGTTTTAGGACTAAGGGTAAACCCAATTCCTTAACCGCTGAGGTAATTTCCTTTTTATCCCCTTTTTCAATTATCCTATATCTCGGGGTCGGAATTTTGGCATATTCAAATAATCTTTTGGTTGTTATCTTATCCATTCCGATGGCCGAAGCCATTACCCCACTGCCGGTATAAGGGATACCAGATAGTTCTAAAAATCCCTGAATCGTTCCATCTTCCCCGGGTCTTCCGTGAAGGGCGATGAAGGCAACATCAATCTTAGCCTCAATAATTTCTCGGGCAAAGTCTTTTGATATATCAAGGAAGAGGCAATCAAACCCCTGCCTTTTTAATGAGGCATAAACCTTTTCCCCAGTGAGAATAGAGATTTCTCGCTCCTTTGACCAACCACCGGCAATAACCCCAACCCGCATAAGTCAAAACCCGCCACTTAACTCATTGTTCAAATTGTATCACATTACAGGTAAGGGTCCTTTCAATCTCCGGAATTGATTGTATCTTATCAATAACAATTCGGCCGATGGCATTGAAGTCTGAGGCGGTGATAAAGGCAATAAAATCAAAAGGTCCAGTAATGGCATCAATATGAGTAATCTCTTTAATTCGGTTCAATTCTTCCCAAACCTTTCGTGCTCTTCCACTCTTAACATTTATTAAGATATAAGCGCTTGCCGTCATATCCCCTCCTCAAATATTATCATTTCATAACCTTTGATATGCAACCTTCACAAAATCATTATACAAAAAATAGACGACCTGTCAAGGATTTTATGCTAAATTTTGAACTTCTATCTAACCCTTTGATTTTACATCACTTATATGATGATTACCTTCCAATAAAATCCAAGGGTTAAGATTTTGGTTCTAAAAATAATTAAAATCTTCCTTTTTTTAATTCTAATCTTTAATAGTCCCCTAACTCTTTTTTATAGGCATCACATAGTTTTTTGCCCCAATTATCCAGAGCGGTCAACTTACCAAAGAAGAAGCGTAAAACCGGGGGTTCTTCGGTAAACTTTAACCCCTTGACCAAATCCCGGTGTTGATAAAGCCAGAGGATTCGGTCAACCCCATATTCAATGTGAGAAACTGTGTAAACCCTTCTGGGGAGGGCAATTCGGGTCAACTCCAAATCCGCCATTATCTCCTTTCCAGTCTCTTTATCTCGATCCGTAGAGATTGTTCCCCTTTCCATCGTCCGGATGCCGGAGGCTAAATAGATGGCCGCGGCTAACGCCCCGGCCGGATATTGCTCTTGGGGGATATGAGGCAGGAATCGTTTGGCGTCAAGATGACAGGCAAGTCCACCTGGTGGGGTAACGACCGGGATATCACACTCCAAGAGACGGCTGGCAAAATATTTCACCTGCTCAATCGCACAACCAGCGACATCTTCTGCGGTCATCTCCTGCATCCCAATCGCCATCGCCTCCACCTCCTTTACCGACATACCGCCATAAGTTAAGAACCCTTCATAGACGGGTAACCAATCGCGCATCGCCAGATAATACTTTTCATTATTGGTGGCAATCAGTCCACCCCGGACACAGGTATTTTTCCGGGCGCTCATATAATAGATATCTGGATAGGAACAAATCTCCTTCACAATCTCCGCCACCGTCTTATTCTCATAACCTTTCTCCCTCTGCTTAATCAGATAGGCATTCTCACAGATTAAAGAGCCGTCTAAGACTAAAAGGAGATTATGCTCGGCGCAGATTTTCTTCACCTCCCTTAGGTTTTCCATTGAGAAGGGTTGTCCACCCATTAGATTAGCAGTCGCCTCCATTCGGACATAGGCAATCTTATCCCGCCCGTATCTCTTAATCACTTCCTTTAATTTATTGGGGTCAATATTACCCTTAAAGGGGTGGGTGCTTTTCGTATTCAGGGCCTCGTCAGCATAAATCTCTAAGACTGTGCCTCCCAAAAGTTCAATATGGGCACGGGTGGTGGTGAAGTGATAATTCGTTGGCACAACCTGCCCGGGTTTTAAGAAGACCTTATCAATCAGATGCTCCGCGGCTCTGCCCTGATGAGTGGGAAAGGCATACTTATAACCTAAAACTTCGGAAACCGCATCCAAGAGTTTATAATAACTGGCACCGCCGGCATAGGCATCATCGGCCACAATCATCCCGGCTAACTGATTATCTGACATCGCATTCACCCCAGAGTCGGTGAGCATATCTAAGAAGATGTCCTTGGTGCGTAGGAGAAAAGTATTATAGCCCGCCTCTTCCATTGCGGAAAGCCTTCGGTCAACAGGCGGTAGTTCTAACTTCTGAACAATTCTTACCCGATGCCCTTCAATCGGGATTTCTTTTCCGCTGGCTAATCTAATCGGCATTATCTCCTCCTATTAAATAACTTTCTTTTTATCGATTAGTATAACGAAAAAGAACTCGTTGTCAATAAAGCACAAAATGACTACCGGCTACCAAGACAAAAGTTCGGAGTTGATTTTTGCCTGAAATTTGCTATCCTAACTCAGTGAAATACCATCTCGTGCCGGAGTTTTTCCTCTCGGTGCTAAAACGGACGGTTTTTTCCTTTCTTGATTTAATGAAGATAATCCTACCCGTCTATACGATTATCACCGCGCTTTCGCTCACCCCAATAATTAAAATCTTTGCTGATTTCCTCAAACCGGCGATGGCGCTCTTTGGTCTGCCGGGCGAAAGTGCCCTGGCTTTAATCCTCGGCAATTTCATTAACCTCTATGCCGGGATTGGTGTCATCCCGCTCTTAAACCTCTCCGGAAAACAATTGAATACCTTAGCCCTAATGCTTTTGACTTCCCATAGTCAAATCTTTGAAACCGCCGTCTTTATCAAATTAAAGACCAAATTTTTATTCCTATTATTATTAAGAATTGTAATGGCGATAGTCATTGGTTATTTAGTATCCCGTCTATGATTCTCCTCTCGTTTTTCAAAGGCTTAATTTCCCTGAGTGGCAAGATATTCGCCATCTTATTCCTAATCTTTTTCTTCTTAGAACTGGTGCAGCGGCAGAGATTTTTAACCAAGGGGTATAAACCGCTTGCCCGCCTCCTTAGTTTTTTGGGGTTCGCCGAGGCATCAGCCGCACCAGTTTTTGCCGGTATCTTCTTTGGCATTATCTATGGGGCGGGTGTCATAGCGGACTCAATAGAAAAAGAGGGGATAAATAAAAAACAGGTATTATTGGTCTCGGTATTTTTAGCGATGTGCCATGCCATCTTTGAAGACACCGGTCTTTTCTTAGCCTTGGGGGCCAATCTCTTCTGGCTAACTTTCCCCCGATTGATTATCGCTTGCCTCATTACCTTTATCACCAGTAAAATCTATCGTTAAAATTCTTGCTATTTTTTACCGGCGGGTGGCGCCTTGCCCGCCGTCTCTTTTTATGGAGCGGGTGGTAACGTGATACCAAAGATATCCACCCTTAATCGCTCTAAGACCGTAGCCGAAAGGGCCCGGGATACCCACTTCGCCTCCGCCACGCGCACCTCATCATATAAGACATCACCGCCATAATTCTTCTGCAACCGCCATATCTCCCTAACATAACAAAGATACATTGGATAAATACTAATCGGC